>OBZK01000005.1_pt1 | contig 350719 bp, 301 predicted proteins | sample 1495511 | NCBI WGS metagenome assembly OBZK01 (sample SAMEA2580233, study PRJEB22360) | human gut metagenome | biome: human gut; feature: human-associated habitat; material: faeces | place: Denmark | collected 2008/2010
CCACCAGCAATAACAACTGAATATTTCTTTTCCATTTTCTTTTTCTCCTCTGTTTTACATTAATCTAAGCGTCGCAAATAAACAAACGGTTGAAAAGGCTACTACAATGAAGCTTCCTCCACCATACTGGAAAGTGTACTTCATTGTAAATTCCTTAAGGGTCTTGAATACTTTAATATCATATGTTTTAACTGTTACATAGAACAAGTAAGCAATAATCATAAAATATAAACTATTTAATGTTAAGGCCTGAGCTAAAAGCAATAATACGAAGTTAATACAAGCAAATTTAATGTCACCTTCTTTTAATTTTCTTTGTGCAATATTTAGTAAATAAGCAATATATGGATTAATCATTGCAATCAAGAAAATTACTGCTACACTTGGCTCACTGCTCAGCACTTCTGGCAAAGTAATTGAACGCATCATCGCTAACAACGATAAATATAGATAAGCAATAAACGGTGTAACCATTAAGAACACTTTAGCGATCATATAATATCGATCTAATCTTTTTAACTTCTTTTCATTAATTCTTTTTGCCATCTTCAAGACCATCCTTTTCATTTATTTATAGTAATGCTTCAAAATCTTCTCTTACACTTGGTACTTTTAATCCAACAATTACTTGAATATTTGTCTTAGTAGCTTTTAAACCATGAGTACCAATTGATTTAAAATAGCTATCAGATTGAACTAATTTTTCATCTTTTACATTAACTCTTAAACGAGTTGCACAGTTAGTAACATCAACAATGTTATCTTTACCACCTAATCCTTCAAGGATAGCAGCAGCTAAACTTTGTTTTTCTACCTTTCCACCAGCTTGTTTTTCTTTAAAATCAGCTTTAGTGTGGAATTTAATTTCTTCTTCATCATCTTCACGACCAGGTGTCTTGAAATCAAATTTTAAAATCAAGAATCTAAATACAATGAAATAAATACCTGTAAAGACTAAACCTACTACTAATAATGTTAAATATGTTTGCCAGTGTGAAGCCATTAATGGTATAAAGTTAAGGGCTGACATTTCGATCAAACCACCTGATAATACCCCAACAACACCTAGCGCATTTGCTACTGTAGCTAAAGTAGCAGCTAATACTGCATGTACTACAAACAATACTGGTGCAATAAATAAGAATGTAAATTCAATTGGTTCTGTAATTCCACAAACAATAGCTGTTAATGTGATTGGAATTAATAGACCAGCAATTTGTTTTTTCTTCTTATCTTTCGCTGTCGCATAAAATGCTAGTGCGATACCTGGACATCCAAATACTTTAGATAAACCTGTAAGTGTTGGCCATGCCCAAGGTGCTAATGATTTTAAAGAATCACTTGAAGCCGCTAAATCTGGTAAAGCTGTTGCCCAAGCTGAATAAACTCCACCGTTGATAATTACTGAATCGTAGAAGAATGGGAAATACATTAAATGATGTAATCCAAATGGAATTAAGATACGTTCCATGAAGATAAAGATCCATACCCCGATTGATCCAGCACCAGCAACAAATCCTTGGAATGCACGCATACCATCTTGAACGATTGGCCATAACCATGCAGATAAAAATGCAACTGGTAATAAAGCAAAGAAACCAACAATTACTACGAATGATGAACCACTGAATGTTCCTAACCATTCAGGTAATTCAGTATCAAAGAATTTATTGTGTAAATATACAACGATACATGAAATCATTAACGCTCCGATCATCCCCATATCTAGAGTTTTAATACTAGCAATCATCGTAAGACCACTTGTACCTCCAGTTTCTGCTGCGAAGTCAACTCCGAAAGTTCCTCCCCATTGGCTTAAGATCGTACTTAAGAAATATTGAAATGTTAGATAAAGTACTAACGCTTCCATACAACATCTTGCTTGTTGTTTTTTCGCAAGACCGATTGGTAATCCAACCACGAAGATTAATGGTAACTGATTGAATACTGTCCATCCCCCTTGAAGAATGACATTCCATACTTGATACCACAATCCATTAGGGTCAGCTAGACCACCCATAATTGCTTCAGTTGTAAACAATGTTCCAATCCCGATAGTTGTTCCTGCAAAAGCAAATAACAGTACCGGCGTGAACATTGCCCCACCAAAACGTTGAATTTTTTGCAACATATTTTGTCCTCCCTTTTCTCTTGACACATACATCGTATCAATTTGAAAGCCGTTACACAATACTTTGACCAAAGTTAGAGACAAGGTGATATTTTCTATTACTTATCACATTCACCGTGATTTTTCACGCTAGTGCAAAACCCTTGATATACCTAATTTTTCGCATTTTTATGGAGAATCAAAAAAAGAAAACACGGTTAAAATTATCTTTTGACATAATAAAAAGTATCATTCATATAATGATACGGGGTGATTAATTTGTGTGGATTTTTATGTATGTATGACTATATGAACGATTTAACTAATCAAGTTCAAAACTTTAATAAGATGCTTACATTATTAAAATATCGTGGACCTGATGATTTTAATATCGCCAGTAGTGAACATGTTTTATTAGGCCATTGTCGGTTATCAATTATTGACTTAAATGGCGGTAAACAACCATTTAAATATACTTATAATGATATTGAGTATACGATTGTATATAATGGTGAGATTTACAATATGAATACGATCAAAGAGCAATTAATTGATGAAGGGTACCATTTTACTAGTCAAAGTGATACCGAGGTAGTTGTTGCTAGTTTTATTGCTTACGGTCCACGTTGTCTTAATTTATTTGATGGAATTTTCTCTTTTGTAATTTCATATCAAAATAAACTTTTTGTGGCTCGTGATCAACTTGGTGTCAAACCGCTTTATTATTATCAAAAAGATGATTTATTTATTTTTAGTAGTGAAATAAAATGTATTTTAATGTATTTAGGGCGTTGTGTCGTTGATGAAACAGGACTTAAAGAATTATTAGGACTAGGGCCAAGTGTTTCGCCTGGTAAAACTATTTATAAAGATATCTATAGTCTTCGACCAGCACATTATATGAATGTCTTTAACGGTTACAAAGAAATCAATCGTTATTGGGCACTTGAGCGACGTAATCATAATCGGAGTTACGAAGAAACAGTTCATGATATCCGCTGTCTCGTAAATCATAGTATTCGCCAACAGTTGTTGAGCGATGTCCCTGTATCATGCATGCTATCTGGCGGCCTTGATTCTTCGATCATCACTGGTGTTACTAGCCAATATATTTCCAAATTATCAACTTATAGTGTCGACTATCAAGATCAAGATAAATACTTCCAGCCTTATGAGTATCAAACAACACGTGACGACCACTATATCGATGAAGTAAAAACACTGTATAACACCAAACATAAAACAGTAACTTTATCCCAAAAACAATTAGTGATGTCGTTAAAAGAATCATTGATTGCGCGTGATGCTCCTGGGATGGCAGATATTGATTCAAGTTTCTTATTATTTTCAAAAGAAATTTCTCATAATCATAAAGTTGTACTTTCCGGAGAATGTGCGGATGAAATTTTTGGTGGCTACCCATGGTTTTATCGAAAAGAACTTTACAGTATTGACGGCTTTCCATGGATGCGTGATTTAGATAAACGAATGGAACTATTCTCTGATGAAATTCAAGCACTGAATATCAAAAACTATGTCATGGATAAGTATCATCAAACATTAAACGAAATTGATTATCATGATCATACTTATGAAGATGCTAATAAGCGTAAAATGATCTATTTAAATATGGAATGGTTTATGCAGACTTTATTGACTCGTTCTGATAGTCAAACGATGCGTAGTTCTATTGAATTACGAGTTCCTTTCGCTAATAAAGATATTGTTTCATATTTATATAATGTGCCATGGGAATATATGTATCACAATGATATTGAAAAAGGTCTATTACGAGATGCTTTTAAAGATTTTCTACCAAGTGATATCTATAATCGAAAAAAGAATCCTTATCCTAAAACCCATTCACCATTATATCGTGATTTAATCGTAGAATTGTTAAAAGAATCATTAAATGATGAAAATAATCTACTTCTACGTTTATTTAACCGTGATAAATTAATTGATTTAATTAATAGTGGCGGAGAATCCTTTAAATATCCATGGTTTGGTCAACTGATGACTGGTCCTCAATTATTAGCATATTTCTATCAGATTTATCTCTGGGGTCGGATTTATCATGTTGAAATAGAACTAGAATAATCTTACGATTATTTTAGTTCTATATTTATATATTCATCTTTTAAAGATATCTCCCGAACATACTCATTATCAATAATAATACTTTCATCATTGATTGTTAAATATGGCAAATCCTTGACCGTTTCCTTTAAAACTTTATTTAAATCTAAATTAATAAATCCATATTTAATAACTCCGTTTATATCAATAATAATCTTATCTTCGACTCTTACCCGAGCTATTGCTCTCAGCTTTGTTTCTATATTATAATAATTTAAATTTGCACTTAGATGTAAATAGTCGTCGATCTTAATATTTAAGTCATAAAGGCTAATATCTTTATAATCAAAAAATTTTGGATATAAATATTTACATAATTTTTCTAATTCATTCTGATTTATTAACATTTAACCACCTATTTTATTTTATGTGTAAATTATAAAAAGGTGCAAAAAAAAGGACATATAGTCCTTAATTATTATGGTGAATCACTTTTAACACTTCTTTTAAAGCATGAACTTCAATTTGACCTGGAGCAGAGCTATTGTTATCTTTTCCAAATGTGATTGCTGAGCCAAATTGTTCACCTAAAATTCTTGTTGCAATTCCTTTGCTTGACATAGACATTGTAACAAGTGGTTTATCATATAACTCATTAGCTTTTAGTGTTGTTTCTAATAACAATAAAACATCACGATAGTCTTCTGGCATCACTGCAATCTTAATTATATCAGCTTCTAAAGAATCCATTTGTTTTATCTTTCCTAACATTGTATCAATACTAGGAGTACGAGTAAAATCATGACTAGACATAATGATTTTTTTATCATTTTGATGAATTAAATTACTTAAATTAATAATGGTATTAGTTCCACTAGATAATTCAACATCATAAATATCAAATGCTCCACTTTCAAGAGCAATTGAATATAATTGCATGTATTCATCATTACTTAATTTACCATTTCCTCCTTCAGGAACACTTCGGTAAGTTAAAATAATTCCTTGTTTAATTGCCATTGAAGCAATTGCTTTAAATAATTCGGTTAATTTTTGATGATCTAACAGTTCATTGAAATAATCAATTCTAAGTTCAATCAAATCTATATCTAATGACTGTAATCTAATCAAGTCTGTTATGATATCTTGATGATTGTTGCTAACAACTGGTACACATATCTTTGGCATACCCTCACCAATTACAATATTTTTAACTTTACAAACACCCATAAATCATCCTCCTAAAAACCATATTCATTTTAACATCAATATGTTTCTTTTAATAAGAATACTGAATGAACATTCCCCAATATTCACCTTTTATACTATAACACTATTGATGATAATATGATACTTTTTTAGGGTAAAAAAACAAATTATTTTATGCTAAGAAAGTATGATAGCGCTCCAATTAAGTTTGCTTCATTATAAAATTTACATGTCGTTACATTTGGTTTAAGCAGCTGATTAGTCTCGTTAGCAATTATTTCAACCGCCTCTTTAATCAGCTTGATCAATAGAGGTTGTTTAGAAATTCCTCCACCAATACAGATTACTCCTGGATCATAACTATACTGAAGGTTATACAACTGTATTGCAATATCCAGACAAAAATTTTTCAGTACCTCCAGAACAACTTCATCCGCATTGTTAGCCAATTCAAAAACACGTCTTCCATCAATTGACGTGACTGCTAAAGCTTCCGCTGCCCGCTTACATAAAGCTGTTGTAGAAGCAATGTCCGACCAGGTCAATACTTGATTAGTCTCTTTATCATAATCAACGATCAGGGTACTTATTTCACCAGCAAATAAATGTGCACCATGATGAATTTGTTTATTTTTTATAATCGCTCCACCAATTCCAGTTCCTAAAACTACAATTATTGCATCATCATAAGCTTGTGCACTCCCAATCCAGGCTTCAGCCAATCCAGCGCACTTAGCATCATTTTCCAAAGAAACCTTTATATTATCACAAGCTTTAGAAATTAGCTCAGTTAAACAGATTCCCTGTAAATATGGATACGCAACAACGACTTTGATCGTTCCATTAGCTGCATCAATAACACCGGGACATGATAAAGCAATTCCTTCAACTTTCCTATTACTTTCGTGGTATATTTTAGCAACTGTTTCTATAAATTTATCTAAGCTGTCTACTGCTGTTGATAAAATTTCTTGTTTATTAAAAATTTCTCCCGCTTCGTTCATCCAGCAATATTTTATTGCTGTTCCACCAATATCAAATACTAGATACATCGCTCAATCCTCCTACTAATTAATAATATCATAGATTTTAATCGGAGTGTTTATTAATCTTATTTTGAAAAAAGTTCTCATAAAAAAACTAGAAAATTATTATGTAAATAACTTCTAGTTTTATAATCCGTAAAGGAACCTCTATTGTTCAAAGGGATATACAGCTTTGCTACTAAAAAAGCGGTAGTCAAAAACATTACTCAAATAATAAGATTCATTGTATTATTATATAGTACTAAATTAAATGTCTTTTTTATCCATCCGGCGATAAGATAAAACATACAGTCCACTAGCTAAGGCTAGATAAACTGCTGTAATCAAACCACTATTTAGTGACTGATTCAATGTATAAACAGCACGATTTCCTAAATCAAAATCAGTTACACCATATGAGTAAAGATTTGTGAACATTCCAAACATGCTTAGATCACCTAACATTGTATTAAAATCTCCAACCAGCATTAAAAATTGATTAAAGATCAATGAAAGATGATAATTAATATCAAATAAATATAAATGATAGGTATCATATTTTCCAGTATTCGTAAGGAAAATTCGGGCAAAAGGGATAATTCCAAAAATTAGTGCAGCTAATGCTACTAGAATTAAAATAGCAGGTACTTTCTTTTTAAAACATGATGATAGAAAAGTCGCTAATCCCCCAAGAATAAAAATTAAAATTATTCCATAACTAATGAAGGCAAGAGTAGCTGCTAATACCATCCGTAATATATCTTTTTCAACACCACTTAAAATAATAAAGACCATTAAGAATGTCGCAAAAGAAATAACCAAATAAACAAAACTGCCCACTAGCATACCACCTACTTTACCGATTACTAACTCTAAACGTGATATTTTTTTTGATAATAATAATCTCATTGTCCCCTCGTGAATTTCACTTGCGAAAAGTCCCGAACCACTATTCGAACAAATAATCCAGATCAACATTCCTACTAATAAAACGAAAGCTAAAACTGCATAAAACATTAAAATATCTTGTGATAAAGAAAGATAAGTTGGCTTTTGACTCATTAAACCAAGATATTGATTTGATAGTATAAAACCAAAAAAGCCACTAATAATCACACACGCAACAACCGGAATAAGCTTAAACATTTTAATAAATGTCTTACTGAATAGTACTTTCATGATCATTTTCCTCCACTAACTGCTGATATAGTCCTTCTAGAGAAATCGTATCCTCTTTTAATAAATCTAATTCATAATCATTTTCATAAATAAACTTAACAATTTCTTTTTTACATTTTTGTTTATCATCTATACTTACTCTTAAAACTCCATTATTGAGCGTATAAAAATACCCTTTAGTTTCTAAATATGTTTGTAAATGCTCATTATGATTACAGCTTACAAGTAATTTTTCTTGATTAAATTCATTTTGAACTACATCAATAGGTTGATTTAAAACTACATGACCTTTATTGATCATAATAACATGATCAATGATCATTTCTAATTCCGTTAAAACATGTGAACTAATTAAAACCGTCATCTTCCGCTGCTTTACTAAACGTTTTAAAGTTTGAATAATTTCATAACGACTAGTTGGATCTAAATTAGCGGTTGGTTCATCCAGTAATAAAATCTCCGGCTTATGCATCATTGCTTGAATCAATCCAACTTTCTTTTTCATCCCTGTTGAAAATTTAGCAACACGTTTCAACTGATGTTCAACTAAATCAAATTCTTCTAATAATTCTTTAGTTCGTTTTAAAGCTTCATCATAGCTAAGATCAGACAACATCCCCATATAGACTAAATATTCTAAACAGCTCATATCACTATAAAAATTAGGAAATTCTGGAGAATATCCCATTATTGCCTTTGCTTCATTAGAACCTAACGGATACCCTTTGATCAAACCACTCCCTTTGGTCGGAAAAATCAAGCCCATCAGCAATGACATAGTTGTTGACTTTCCTGCTCCATTCGGCCCAATCATACCGTAAATTTTTCCTCCCTCTAAACTAAAAGACAAATCATCAATTGCTTTATAATTACCAAAAACTTTATCCATATGTTCAATCACAATTAATTTATCCATGTTTAACACCTGCCTTTTTCATTAATCGATATTTTGGGTAGAAGACTAAACCAAAGCCGCCAGCAACAATTCCTATTACCAGTAACATAATCAAATAACGACTAATAGTGCTTTTTTCCACTGTAATTACAGTAGCATAATGAGTAACCTTTCCTTGACCATCATTATATGAAAAGATTAAATCATGCTCTCCTGCTAATAATTTAACATTAAAGTTTTTAGCTGTTGTCTTTTCAATCAAATTTCCTTGATCATAAACATACATCAAACCATTCTTTTCTGTTTTATAACTTATTTTTAAATTCCCATCATTTACATCTTTTCCATTAAAATCAACTAATTCAAAATCTCGTTGATCAGTAAAACTATATAACTGCCCTACATTATCTTCAAGCTGCAATAGCTGATTATTTAAAGTTCGAGCACTCGTGACTACCATTTTTAATCCCGCTACTAAACTATCATTTCTATAATCATATATTTGTGATAATGTACCATCATTATAGATTAATTTTGATTGTCCGATCACTGTAGTAATTTGACTCGAATCATAGTTTCCTTTACCAAGGATCTTACTCTTTAACTCCTCATAATTACTTCCATTTAAAATCTTTAGAATATTCTTTGTACCATAGTCAGAATTATCATAATCCCTAACTAAATACGCTAACTCTTGAATCCCGTCATCATTAAGATCATTGATTTTAACTACACTATTTCCATTTTCAATTAAATTAAAACTAACTATATTTTCCAAAGGAACCGGATCACCCATAGAATTATCCCAATCATTATGATAATCAGTAATTAAGTATTCAAATAACTTTTCACCAGTTGCTCCACTAAGAACAGTCCTCATTTCATCATAAATACCATAAACAAGATCATCAACTCCATCATTGTCATAATCAATTCCTGTCACACTAAAACTATCTTCTTCATTTTCATAGATAACACCATCTTTTAATAATGAATATCGTACCGATAAGTCTTTCCCTTTAATGACTTGGAAACATTGACAGCCTTTATCATTATAAGCATTGATTACAAAATCTTTGATTCCATCATGATCAAGATCGCCTAGCACTTTAACATGAATATTGTTTTGCAATTTTTTATCATAACTTTTAGCAATATTAGTTTTTTGATAAGTTATATCATAACCATTCTTTAACGAATAATATAATCGCATTTCACTTTCACCAATATTGACTAGATCACTTATTCCATCATTATTCACATCACCTACGTCAATAATCGTAGTAGCACCTTCAAATGATTTATTATAAACACTTCTAAATGTTAACGATGCCCCATCAAGAATATTCTCATCAACAATAATTTCTGATTTGCCATCATTATTCATATCTGTAAAATATCTAATTGTTTCACCAATTAAATAATGTTCATAATACTTATTATTTTCATCATAGCCTTTTTCTAATAATACCTTTTTATCTGCCAGCGTATTTCCGTCATTTAAATTCATAATTACGATATGACTAGCAATTACCTCACCATTAGCGTTTAGTTCACTGACTAAACTTAAAAGATGATTATGTTTTTCATCATAATTAATCGCTTCAAAACCATTATTATGATAACCATCTGGAATGTTAAACGTAACTAAATTATCATCACGGCCACCTAAATCCATTTTTTTAATTTGCGTTATTTTACCATTATTCAAAACAGACACGATTGTACCATCACTAAGATCAACAACTTTATTAACAACTTTAGCACTACCTAAGTACTCTATTGTTTTCAAATCTTGATCAACAAGCAGTGACACACCCCCGTCAACTTGTAATAAATAACGTTCTTCTTGATTAGCAAAATGAATTTTCACATTTTTACTATTAATACCATTAAGATTCAAATTAGTTTGTTTTAATACTGTACCATCATTTAATGAATAAGCGACAAGTCTTAACTTTCCAGTACTAGCATACGTTGGAACAACCAAAGCAGGCTGATTATCAAAAATACCTTTAACCGCTCTACTATAATCTAAATTATATTGCTCAACAGGAATATCCAGTTTAACCTCCATCTTTTCAAGATCAATAAGTATTAAATGAGGTATCTCTTTTTCACTATCTCCTTCATTTAATTCAATTTGTGGACTCCCCAAGTAAGCACTTATCAACATTAAATTATTATCTAATAAATCCATTCGATAACTCATAAAACTAATATTATGGATTCCTGTAGGAACTAGTTGACCGCTCCATTTATTATTGTTTTTTAATAAATTTCCTAATTTCTCATCAATACCCTCTTCTAAATTTACTGTTTTAATAATTTTCCCATTCATTTGATCAATTTGATATAATTTGGCATCTTCTGTAGTTACATACAATTTATCTTTAATATACACAATATCCCAAATATTTAAATTGACTTTCCCCAAAGTATCATATCGTGGATCTTTAATTTCTTTAGGTGTTGTTAATGCAACTGTATAATTTAATTTTCCATTAGTTTTATTAAGACTTCCCAATTCTCCTAATTGTGTCGTAAAAATAACCTGATTATTAACTAATGCCATTTTCCAAATATTATCTTTCGCTTCATAATCAAATACAACCTGATAATCTTTTGTACTAATTCCTACTAAATGATAATTATAAATTAAATAGACAATATTATCATTAAATAGAATTTGTCTAATTGTGGCATTCTTATTCACTGCCTCATTATTATCATTAATCGTGTTATAAGAATATTTTGTAGCATATAATACTTTTGAAGTTTTTGAACTAACGATTTTAAAATCATCATAATCATCTTCACTATCAATATAAACAGCAACATCTTTAAGACCATCATTATCAACATCATCAATTATTTCAAATTCTTTAACCGGCTTACCAACTTTGATTTTAAAATCATCGTTACCAATAAAAACTAACTCTGATTGATTAGATACCATCAATCCGCTTAGTCCTTCGCCTAAATCAACATTTTTCCCATTACAGCCACCTTCAATTTCATTACCTTCACCATAACTAACTAAGCTATTTATGCCGGTAATTGCCTGTAGTGGCATCAACGACATAGCCAAAATCAAAATCGTAGCGATTAAAAAAGTAAGCATTTTCTTCATTCTAAGCATCTCCTTTTAATATCATGTTTCATAACAAAACTGTATCATTCCCTATAGTACAGTTTCATTATATCATCGCATTAACTGTATCACAATAGATAGTACACCTTTTTAGAAAAACTTTAGAAATACTTAATGACTATAAATCGTCAATATTTCCTAGGAAATACTAGTAAAATTATGATATTGCTAGGAAATGACAAATATAAATGATAGAATGAAAATAGATAATAAGTCGATTTTAACAAGGTTTTTTGGATTAAAGAGAATATAAAAAGGAGGACAGACCCATGAACCCGTTAACAGCAGAAATCGCCACCGCCCAAAATAGTGATAATAAACTAATTTTAATTATCGGTGGTCCTGGGAGTGGTAAATCAAAACTTATTCATGACTATAGCAATGAAACCGGTATTCCAATTCTAAATCTTGATCAGATCTTTAAAGATGATTGTAGTGAAATCATCACTGTAATGAATGACTTTATTGATAACTACGATAAAGAAGTTCTTTTGTTGGATAATAAAAGAGTCCTTTATGCTAAGGACTCAAATATCGATATGTTAACATTTTTAAAAGAATTAGCTAAAAAAATAATTGTTGTAGCAACATGGAATGGTACTATTGCTGATAATAAACTAATTCATATTCGTTCTAAACTACCAGCTAATCTTGAATATTCTTTAAAAAATGAACAAATTAAATTTATTAAATGTTAAAAATAGAAGCATAGCTTCTATTTTTTCATTTCTTTAATAACTTTTTGACGTGTAAATTCTTCTCTTTCTTTTTCTTCCAACGCTTCTGAAATAACCTTAATAGTTGATTCGAAGCGCGGAATCGAAATATTTCTTAAAGCGTTAGCACGTTTTTGGGTTTTACGAATCGTATTAGCTAAACGATAAACACTATTTTCTACCTCTGCTAATAAAACTGTTAATTGTTTTACGTTGTAAAAACAATTATAAGCATAATCGACTTTTGAATTTGAACGTTCAATATCATAAGTCATCTTTAAGGGTTGTTTATCATAAGCAATCTTAGGAATCTCAACCCCCATAACACTTCGATAAGCAATTGAAATCCCATAATCCTCAGGTGTACTATTAACAATATCTGTAATTAACCCCATTGAAATATTAGCCTCTTGAAGTGCATCATATGCTTCTTGATATGAAGAAGTAATTTGATCACGAATAAGTTTTACATCATCTAATAAAGTCATCATTTCTTTGATTAAAACGTTACGTTTTTGATCCATTAGATTATATCCAAGGTTCGCTAATTGCAATGATTTTTTCATTGCAATTAGATTACCTTTAGTTGGAACTACTTTCAAGGCCATGATTATTCACCTTCTTCTTGTAATTCTTTAATAATCTTCTTTTCTTTAATGTTAAAGCGTTCAACCGCTTTTTCATGATTATAGTATTGATCTAACAGAGCATTATCTAAACGGTCTAAGGCCTCACGAGGAAGAACTGAAACTAGATCCCATCCTAAATCTAATGTTTCTTCAATACTACGGTTAGTATCAAAACCTTGGTTAATAAAGTATTCTTCAAATAAACGACCAAAGCTAATGTATTTTTTATCCATATCTGATAATTCATCTTCACCAATAACTGATGTCAATGAACGAACATCTTGAACATGGGCATAGCATGCAAATAATTGGTTTGCAATATCTTGATGATCTGCACGAGTAAACCCTTCACCGATTCCATCTTTCATTAAACGACTTAATGAAGGTAATACTCCTACTGGAGGATAAACTCCAGCTGAGTTTAAATCAACATCTAAAGTGATTTGCCCTTCAGTAATATATCCTGTTAAGTCAGGTACTGGATGAGTAATATCATTATTAGGCATTGTTAGAATTGGAATTTGGGTTACTGAACCTTCAGCATCTTTGATGATTCCTGCTCTTTCATATAATGAAGCCAAGTCAGAATATAGATATCCAGGATATCCTTTACGACCAGGAATTTCACCCTTACTTGAAGAAAATTCACGTAAAGCTTCACAATAAGAAGTAACATCGGTATAAATTACTAAAACATGCATATTTTGTTTAAATGCTAAGTATTCAGCAGCCGTTAAAGCACAACGTGGCGTTAAAATACGTTCAATAATTGGATCATTTGAAAGATTTAAGAACATGACTACTCTTTCCATAACCCCAGCTTCTTTAAAACTACGTTTAAAGTATTCAGCTACGTCATTAGTTACCCCCATAGCTGCAAAAACAACAGCAAATCCTTTACCCGCCTCATCAGCAATTTTCGCTTGTTTTACAATTTGAACTGCTAAACGGTCATGTGGTAAACCAGATACTGAGAAAATTGGTAGCTTCTGTCCACGAATCAATGTCGTTAAACAGTCAATTGAAGAAATTCCAGTATTAATATAGTTACGTGGATATACCCGTGATACAGGGTTTAATGGCAATCCATTGATATCCATTTCAGCTTCAGCATATACTTCACCTAAACCATCAATTGGGCGACCAGCACCAGAGAAAATTCTTCCAAGAATTTCTTTAGAAACTGGTAATTCCATCGGTTTACCTAATAACCTTGTTTTTGTATTTTCAAGTGACAAGCCATTTGTTCCCTCAAATACTTGAACAACAACTTTTTCACCTTCGATTTGAACAATTCGACCAGCTCGAGTTGTTCCATCTTTTAGTTGAATATCAACCATTTCATCGTATGAAGCACCCTTAACGTGGTCTAAAACGACTAATGGCCCATTTATTTCATTTAAGCCTACATATTGTAATGACATAATCATTTTCCTCCTACGCTACAGATTTGATTGCTTCATCAATATCATGATAATAAGTATCTAATTTTGCAATATTATCATTTGGAATATCATATTTCATTTTAATAACTTGATCAAAGATTCCAGTATCTACGATACGTCTTACGACTTTACCTTGATTTACCGCTTCTTTACAACGTTTATTTAAATATAAAATTACTTCCATCATTTTTAATTGTTTTTCCATTGGTACATAAGTGTCATCTTTATGGAACGCATTTTGTTGCAAATATCCAACTCGAACTACCTTTGCAACCTCAATAATTAATTTTTGATCTTCTGGCAATACATCAGGACCCATTAATTGAACAATTTCGTTCAATTTTGCTTCTTCTGCTAAGATATAAGCAATTTCTTGACGATCACTTACAAATTTAGGCCCAACATTTTTACTATACCACTTTTCAAGATCATAGACATAATCACTATAACTTTGTGTCCAGTTAATTGCAAAATAGTGACGAGCATAAGCTAGAGCTTTGTCTAATGCCCAGAAACAACGTACGAAACGTTTAGTATTTTGAGTAACTGGTTCTGAGAAGTCTGCCCCTTGAGGTGAGACTGCTCCGATAATTGATACTGAACCTTCTTGTCCATTTAATGTTTCCATATATCCAGCCCGTTCATAGAATTGTGATAAACGAGATGGTAAATAAGCTGGGAACCCTTCTTCAGCAGGCATTTCTTCTAGACGACCAGAAATTTCACGAAGTGCTTCAGCCCAACGAGATGTTGAATCAGCCATAATAGCAACATGATAACCCATATCACGATAATATTCTGCTAAAGTAACTCCAGTATAAATACTTGCTTCACGTGCCGCAACTGGCATGTTTGATGTATTGGCAATTAAAACCGTACGGTCAGTAAGTGGTTTACCACTCTTAGGGTCGATCAATTCACTAAATTCTTCAAGAACTTGAGTCATTTCGTTTCCACGTTCACCGCACCCAACATAAACGATAATGTCTGCATCGCACCATTTAGCAATTTGGTGTTGGGTCATTGTTTTACCTGTACCGAAACCACCTGGAATAGCAGCTGTTCCTCCTTTAGCAATCGGGAACAGCGTATCGATAACCCGTTGACCAGTTACTAGAGGTGTTCCAATTGGTAATCGTTTTGTGACTGGGCGTGATTGTTTAATTGGCCATTTTTGGCATAATGTACATTCAATGATCTTACCATGAGCATCTTCAATTTTCATGACCACATCATTGATTGTATATTGACCATCTTCAACCACTTCAACCACTTTACCACTAATCAATGGACTAACCATACATTTATGAACGATTAAATCAGTTTCAGGTGTTGTTGCATAAATAGTTCCACCTTTGACTTCATCGCCAACTTTAACAGTCATTGTAACATCCCACTTTTTAGCAATATCTAAAGAATCAACATTGCTTCCGGCTTGGATAAATGCTCCTGATTCTTTTTCAAGTGCTTTTAGTGGACGTTCAATCCCGTCAAAGATATTTCTTAAAATTCCTGGGCCTAACGTTGCACAGATTGGCGAACCAGTTGAAACAACTGGTTCACCTGGCTTAAGACCAGTAGTAGTTTCATATACTTGGATGGTAGTAAATTCTTTAGAAATTGAAATTACCTCACCCATTAATGAATCATTACCTACATATACCATTTCCAACATGGAAAAAGACACTGTATCTTTTACTTTTACAACGGGTCCGTTAATAGAATAAATTACATTATTGTTCATATATTAACCCCCTGTCTATTTAATCATTAATCCTGATGTTTTATAGAACCAATCCTTTTGGTTTTCTAAAGCAAAGTCTAATGATTCATCAACAACGACATTAGTAGCTTTATTTTTAACAATAAATCCACCAATCGTAATCTTATCACTTACTTCTACTTCTAAAGCTGTACCATAAGCTTTAATCAATTCATCTTTATATTTCATATCAGCTTCTCTAAGTTCAAGAGTTGAATCACTCATTGGATATAATTTCCCAATTTCTTCCATATGTTTAACTAGATACGCCTGATAATCTTTGCTATTTGCAAAAGCAACTAATTTATCTTTAGCTTCACTAAAGATATTAGCTACATATTCATCTCTTTTTTCAACTAACTTCTTAGTCTTTTCTTCTTGTGATGAAGAAGCTTCAACACTAGCATTTGAAGAAATTTCTACTAACTCTTTAGCAAGTAATGCTTCGGCATCTTTCTTAGCTTCAGCTTTAATTTGGTTGTATGCTTCTTCTTCAAGACGCTTTGCTTCATCTAAGATTTTTTCTTCTTCAAGATTTGCTAATCTTTCAATCTCTTCTTTCATATAAAGAAATACTTGTTCTTTCTTTTCCATAGCATTCCCCTTCTATAACTTCACACCAATTGCTTCTGAAACATATTTGTCAATCGTTTCACCAATTTTTGATTCACCATGACGGTCTGGTATTTCAACAAGCAATGGTTTTTGTTGTTTTAACTTGATTTCTGAGATAACATCAGGCGCAAGTTCAATTAAGTTAGTAGTGATCAAGATGATTCCGATCGAATCATCTTTTAATTTTGTTTCTAGTAATTCAAGAAACTCTCTTCTTTTATGAACTACTTGGCCTTCAATTCCTACTAATCTAAGTCCTACTTGGGTATCGACGTTATCACTTATACAATAAAATCGCATAATGATCACATTCTTTCAATTAGATTTTGTTGATAATTAAGATAGAAATTAATAACCCGTAAATAGCAACCCCTTCACCTAAGGCTACGAAAATTAATGATTTACCAAAGTTCTTTTCATTTTCAGAAAATGCTCCGATAGCCGCAGGAGCAGCAGCAGCAACAGCGATCCCAGCTCCTAAAGCTGATAAACCAGTAGCTAAAGCAGCAGCTACGAAACCTAAACCTTGAGCAATTGTTCCAGTAATTACAGCTGTTTCTTCAGCGTATACACCGTTAGTTACAGCAGCCAAATATAATGCTAAACATACTGCTCCAGCAAATCCAGCAACATGAGTTGCTAATCTAATTTTAGCGCTTTTTACGCTTACTTTTCCTGTGAATACTTTAATTAATGGTAATGATAATAAGATAACTACTAATGCTGGTAAAATAAATTCTAAAACTGTCATAATGACTTCCTCCTCGATTTTTAATCCTCTTTAATAGTTTTAAATGAAATTCCGTTTCCTTCGTAGTATCTACTAAACATTTCGTAGAACTCTAACCGTAAAACTTGAATTCCGACAATTAATCCTTCTAAGCACATTACAAAAATGTTACCAAAAATTATAACGGCTAGCTCACCAACGCCACCGACCATTTCAGCCAATGTATATACAACCAACATCATTCCGGCATGTGATAAAACAAATCCTCCAACCCGTAAAAATGACATTGTGTTAGTGATGAAAGATAAGACTACTTCGAATAATTCGAAGAATCCTTCAACAAAGAACGCACCAAAACCATTTGGGAACATTGCTTCATGTTCTTCAAATTTTCTAATTAGTGGTTCCTTTAGGAAAATTAGAAATAGTGGTAATGCAATCAATCCAACTACATAAATAACATTAACAAATCCTAATCCTAAAAACATATTTATAACTAATCCCAAAATAGAAATATAAAAGACTAATCCACAAATTCCATTTTGACTTAGCACTGCTTCTCCAAAATTCTTCTTTTTAAAACTCAAAATAACATTAAACGCCATCGAAATAATAATTAAAATTATTCCTAAACAAATCGCAGCGATCAATAATGTCATCGTGTTGTCTGGCGACATTGCATTGAATAACGGAATCAAAATTTCCTCATTTCCAAATACCGAACCAAAGACAACCCCAAAAAGCATACTGGAAATTCCTAAACGGACTCCAACCGCACCTAATTGTAAACCAAACTTTTTATAAGCCACAAATCCAACAAGTGATAAAATAACCCCTTGTCCTACGTCACCAAACATAATTCCGAATAACAAGGTATATGATAATGCCACTAATAAAGTTGGATCGGCATCATTATATTTAGGTACCCCATACATTTCGACGAACATTCTAAACGGCCGTGAAAACCAATTATTTTTAAGCAATGTTGGTGGCGATAAACGAACATCACTATTAGCTGGTTTAATATCAACTGTTACTTTCTCTAATGTTTCAAAATCTTCTTTGAATTTTTTAACACTACGTGTTGGAACAAAACCATTGACAGAAAGTTTATCACCGATTACAACAACATATTTTTGCATGATAAAGACATCATTTAAATGTTTTGCAATCGTATAGATTTCATTCAACTTATCACGGTCATTAGCAAACATTTTATCAATTCGCTCTTTTAATTTTTCACTTTGTTCTTTAGCAACATCAGCTTCTTCTTGAATCTCACCAATAGCAAGTTCTGGTGAACCGTGAACAAAGGCCGGAATATGAATCCGTTCAAAATACAATGATGAGAAAATATTATCAACTTCTGGTGCATCACCAGGCGTTGTAATATACATACACCAAGTATATTGATTATCATTGTGAAATGCTTTAAAGACAAATGGTAATGATTCATAATAATCTAATTTAGAAACATTATTTACTGGAATTTTTCCAAATCTAACCTGAAGATATTTACAGCTAAACAAATCATCAAAATCAACATCAATATCAGCAACATGTTGTAACTGAATGATTGCTTCCTGATTTTCAATAATCATCCGATCTAATTGTACTTTTACAGCATCAATTCGCTCAACATCAAGCAGTAGATCATCTAAATATTCTTTTACCCGCAGCACATTGATTTGATTAGTTTCAACTGGCACTTCTTCTAGCTTAAAATGATACTTATTTGATGCATCATTCAATCGCACCAAGATTTCTTCATAAAGATTATCTTGATTGTAAACACTTAGTCCCGTTACACTATCAATAAACTTAGAGGCCAACTCAGGATGAAAGTCATCATGGCTAAAAAGCTTTAATAAAACTTCATTGTAACGATACTTATCAAAATTAATACTAACTAAGTTTAATCTTGAAATCGCCATTATATCCCTCCTCTATATCTTGATTGATTTTCGCGTAACTTTTTTCACAATAATTAAAATCACCATCGCAATGATCCAAAGACTGAATCCAAATAAGAAAGTATGAATAACATGTAATGGTAAACTTGCTAACGGCTGGTACAATTCAATTCGATAAAACGCCGTTCCATAAAATAAACCACCAATTAAAACAGCAGCTCCTAAACGTTTTAACATGCCACCAAAATTATTAGGTTTTTTAATTGTAAATAAGAACCCTAATACAATTAATAAAGCTCCAACACCAATATCACCAACACAAACAGCACCGATAAGCATCGTTAATAAAGCAACTATCGTCGTTGGATCAAAAGTGTCACCAAGTGTTACACTCAAGACATTTTCAAACGGTTGCATTAAACTATTATTTCTTACTAATACTGGTGCCACAATATTTCTATTTTCATAGATATTAACTGGTAGTTCCATAACTTTTACACTATCAATATCATCAAATTTTGCTTCAGCTTCTTTTAAATCAAAACTACTGAAAGTGTAGATCGAAGCTTTTTGTGAAAAGTCCACAACATAACGACATTTATCAAATAGTCTTTTTAAGTTATATAATCTTGTAAATGTTTCTAAAACCTCTTCTTTATATTCCTTTTTTATATCCTCTAGTTTAGAATCCATTTTAGCAATATATTGTTCCATAGCTGTTGACTCTTCAGTTAATTCGTCAATTGCTTCATGAACTTTACCATGAGCAAACTCCGGTAAGCTAATTGGCTCAAATGACATTGATGAAAATGCATTATCAATTTCAGAAATACTGCTTGTAAGTCCAGCATAAACGATCCAAACATATTGTTTAGAACGATTCAATTCCCTAAAAATAAATTCATAATCACGATAATATTGAATTTTTGTAAATTCATTCACAGGAATCTTTCCAAATCGACAGGTAATATATTTAGTATTCTTAACATCATCAACACTTATTTTTGATTCTTCTAGATTTTTCAACAAAATGATTGCTTCATCATTTTCTTCTTTTTCTTTTGTAATATCTTCTTTAATTTTGACAATATTATCAATTTTATCATTAATATCATCTATTAATTTATTTGCATTATGCAAGTTGATTTCTTTAAATTCATTATCTTGAACATTACTTTCAAGATTTAAACGATTTAAGATGTGATAAATGTTATCTAGTGGTTCATTATACGGATTAGCTTCATCCATAACTGATACCCCTTTAACATTATTTGCTATTTTTTTAGAATCTTGAGGAAACATTTCATCTTGATACTCGGTCATCTTAATTAGCATTTTCATCAAATCTTTATGTTCAAAGGAAATATTAAAGAAATGTGTTTTTATAATAGCCATTCATTAATCCCTCCTATGCAAAGATCAGCATCTCTTCAATACTAGATGCATCTCGTCCATATCTAATTCCCTCAATAATATGTTTTAGATTATCAACCTCTACCTTTTGTAAGATTGAATATGTTAAATATACTAACGGTGCGTTACTAGAAAAACGCATATATCTTTTAGCGATATTATATCTAACTTCTTCAACATAATATTCGATATAAGCATAGTCTTTATCACCTAAATACAGCTTATATTTAGAATTAGCTAATAATTCCATCAATTCTTTTGCACTACGAGCTTCAATTAATGTATCCAACATTGATGAAGACATTCGACAATGCTCTAAATATAAAGAATTTTTAATTGTTTCATTCGATTCTTTAAAATATTTTTTGAATCGATAGATCTTCGTAATATTGATCAACTCAATCGATGTCGATAAAATATCTAATAATTCTTTTTGTTCTTTACCCTTAAAATTCTTTTTAATGGCAGCCACATAAGTACTATAAAATAGTGATTTCATCTGACGTTCTAAAGCATTAATATCAATCGGTGCTGTAAAATCAAAATCAGCTAATATTTTATAATACCTAGTATCTCTTAAATATGTTACTAGATCCTTATAGTTATCAACATTGATCAATCCATAAATATTGAAACTCATTTTGCTTGCTAAATAATCAGGTATCTCCAAAGAAAAACTCGCTTGATCTTTTTCTTTAATACTGACAACCTTATCAACAATCAATTGAACCTCAATTCCAATGACCTCTTGGCTATAGAAATCTTGATTCTTTTTTGGTGCATACTTCATTAATCTCGCACAACGTTCAAAGTATTCTTTATTTAAAGCAGCCTCTACTTGGCGACGGTGAACGTTACGGACATTAATATCTTCTAAAACACCACTATACTTTGTTTGCGATTTTAAGTATGTTACCATCTCACTAAGTGACTGTTTCCGGCATAGATCACTATAGCCTTCCTCACCAATGCGGTATCCATACATCGCTTTAGCCTTAGCACATAGTGCATTTGACGATAAAGCCATACCTTCACCTTCTTACTTTAAACATCTTTCGACAATCTGATTGATCCATTTGTCCTTATTTTGATTATAAAGATTCTCTAAATTAGCTACAGTATCATTATAATCTTGATCAAGCTGCTTTGCTTCTTCTTTGTTTTTATTCATTAATTCAGCTTTATGCGCCTCAATCTTTTTGTTTTGTTCGGTGACAAAACCATCATATATCTCTTTTCTTTTTTCATTCATGTTGGTTTGCGCATCTAATTTCTTAGCTTTTGCAGCTTCAACACGTTCGACACATTTACGGTCTATTTCTACTAACCTTTGAATTACATCATCCATAGTATAAGCCCCCTTTGCCTGAGATAAGTATACTCCTATATTTTAAAAATGCAACGATAATAATCTATCAATTGAAAAAAATAGTCATTTTCGCTGTATCCCTAGTCTGACAAGGGTTTACAACGATTTAACAAACTTTTTAAAGACTTATATTTTTTTCGTGAAAAATAATTATCATGCTTTTTTAACATGATAATTATAGCGCTAAGTTTGATAAAATCACTAGACAATCTATGCGATTTGTCTAGTAAACAAGATTTTGAAAACGCTTCGAATAAAAGGTCCTGCAATTAACAGTTGTAGTGGTAAAGCTGCAATAAAATTTTTTGGAATATTTGTCAACCACACCATTAAAGTCTGTTCACTGATTCCAGCCTGTTCAACTGCACCGTATAAAGACATTAAAATAACCATGCCACAGACCATAAAAAATGAGGTCATAATAATCTTAATAAGTGGTTTACTTTTAGGATTTACAACTTTAAAAGCTAAACTTTTAGCAAACTTAGATACTATTACCCAATCACATAAAATTGCAAATAAATAGGCTAATGGGAATCCCAACCATGCTTCTTTGATTGCTTCGCTTGAAAAGCCGAAGTGTAAACTGACATTATAGACACTCATCCAAAAAACCATAAAGGCACACATAAACATTGTAAAAACTAAACTTTCTTTTCTATTTGTTGGCATTAATTTTTCCTCCTTTTAACATAAAAAAGCCAGTTAACAAAACCATAACTTTCGCTACAATCTTTGTCAGCTGACTTAATCATCACTACCATTATTTAGTAATATTCTTTTAATGCAATGCTATCCTAGCATAAAAAATTTATTTGTGTAAGTTTTTTTTTTATTTTTTTTATATTCATTGAGGGAGCTAATCAGTTGTGATAAAGTATTGTTAGTGAGGTTATGAATATGATAAAAGAAAATATTGCAAAAATGCAAACATTAATGAAAGAAAATGGAATTGATATTTATATCATTCCAACTAGTGATTTTCATCAAAGTGAATATGTTGGTGAATATTTTAGAGGACGTAAATTCTTATCAGGATTTACCGGTTCTGCTGGAACATTAGTAATCAGTCTAGATGAAGCACGTTTATGGACTGACGGGCGTTATTTTATCCAAGCAGAACAACAATTAGCTGGAAGTGGCATTATTTTAATGAAAATGGCTATGCCTGGGGTTCCAACAATCAAAGAATATCTTGATCAAAACACTGATAAGACTGTTGGTTTTGATGGACGAGTAATGTCATATCAAGAAGTTGCTCGTTTAAGTAATAAACTAATTACAGATGTTGACTTAGTTGATGAAGTTTGGAGTGAACGCCCTAGCATCTCTCATGAGCCAGCTTTTATTTATGATGAAGAATATTGCGGTGAATCACGTGCTTCAAAACTTGCACGTTTGCGCAGTGCCATGGGAGATTGCCAACACCATATTATTACTAGCTTAGATGATATTGTCTGGTTATTTAACATTCGTGGTAACGATGTAGATTGTAATCCCGTCGTACTATCTTATGCTTTGATTAATCAAGATAATGCTATTCTATATGTTCAAGATAACGTCGTTGATGTTAAAACTGAAGCTATTTTAAAAAGGGATAGTATTATCATCAGAGCTTATAATGATATTTATGAAGATGTTAAAAAACTAACTGGAAAAGTCTTATTAGATGATCAAATTGTTAATTATCAAATCTTCAATAATCTAAATTGTGAAATAAAAACAGCACCTAATCCAACTCAACATTTTAAAGCGATAAAAAATGAAACTGAAATCAAAGCAACCAAAAATGCCCATATCAAGGATGGTGTCGCTATGACTAAATTCATGTATTGGTTAAAAAACAACGTTGGAAAAATCGAATTAGATGAAGTTACCATCTCTGATAAATTAGCAGCATTTAGAAAAGAACAAAATGAATTTTTTGATCTAAGTTTTGATACTATTTGCGGATACAAAGCTAACGCTGCTTTGATGCACTACAAAGCAGAACCTAGAAATTGTGCAAAAGTAACTAATGAGGGAATGCTATTAATCGATTCTGGTGGTCAATATTTAGATGGAACGATCGATACAACAAGAACCTTTGTTTTAGGTCCTATCAGTGATATTGAAAGACGTGATTTTACCGTGGCTTTAAAAGCAATGTTTAGACTACAAGCAGCTCATTTCCTAGCGGGAACAACTGGTCCAAACCTAGATTTATTAGCACGTGGTATAGTTTATGAATACAATCTTGATTATCGCTGCGGAACAGGACATGGAGTTGGTCACTTCTTAAACGTCCATGAAGGACCAAATGGATTCAGACCCCATGATCGTCCAGGATTTGCTAAAATGTGTGCTTTTGAACCAGGAATGATCACAACAGATGAACCTGGTATTTATATCGAAAATAGTCATGGTGTTCGTCATGAAAATGAATTGTTATGTGTTGAAGTCGAAACTAATGAATATGGTCAGTTCCTAAAATTTGAACCAATTACAATGGTTCCATTTGATTTAGATGGTTTAGATCTTGAATTATTATCTAATCATGAAATCAAACAAATCAATGATTATCAACAATTAGTATTTGATCATGTTGCACCATTTTTAACAAATGAAGAGAGAGCTTGGTTACAAGCTAACTTATTAATTAAATAAGTATAGTCTAAAGGCACACTTGCATAGTGCCTTTTTATTTGCTTTATAAACTAATCACCAATCTTTAAAACAAAAAAGGAAGCTGTGCTTCCTTAAATCTTAATTTCATTATTCTCATCAGCCAAATATTCAACTACCTCTCCTTGGCTTAGAGATTGTTGAATATTAATCAATCTTTGATTAGATGAACCACGATAAAGTAAAGCTAAACTTTTTTTATCTAATTCAAATTTGCCATCGATTAGCATATCGCAAAGTTCCAATAATGATTTTTTATTAGGATCATCCATAATTTGTTCGAATGTAAAACCACTATAAATAACAATATTTAGTTTTCTAAGTCGAGCAGCTTTACAAAGTTCTTTTAAAGGCTCGATTTGTAACATTGGTTCACCACCTGATAACGTGATTCCATCTAATAAAGGATTTTCATCAATTTCATTAATTATTTCACTAGTATCTCTAATATACCCGCCATTAATATCATGGCTTTTAGGATTGTGGCAGCCTAAACAATTATGAAAACAACCTTGGGTAAAAATCGCATATCTTAAGCCCGGCCCATCAACAATAGAATCATTAACCGTACCAAATAATCTAATTTCCATTAATTATTCATTCCTTGGTTTCGTGTTTTACACGATCACTTTCTTCAGCCTTTTTCCCATCATTAAAACGATCTAATGTTCCTACTAAATAACCAGTGATTCGCCGGATTCGTTCAAAACCATGATGTTCTTCCTCGCTTCTTCCACATAACGGGCAAACATCATCAATAATTCCATTATAACCACATACTGGATCACGATCAACTGGATGATTGATTGCTCCATAACCAATTCCATTATCATGCATTGCTCTAACAATTTTTTCGAATGCAGCAATATTTTTAGTCGGATCCCCATCCATCTCGACATAACTAATATGACCACCATTAGTTAATTCATGATATGGTCCTTCTAATTTTATTTTCTTAAAAGCACTAATTGGATAATATACAGGAATATGGAAACTATTAGTATAATATTCACGATCAGTAATCCCGTCTAATTCTCCAAAAAGTTTTTTATCCATTTTAACAAAACGACCTGAAAGTCCTTCTGCCGGAGTAGCAATCAAACTAAAATTCAAATTATATTTTTCAGTTGCTTTATCCATTGCCTTGCGCATATGAGCAACAATTTGTAATCCTAAGATCTGAGCTTTTTCACTTTCACCATGATGTACCCCAATCAAAGCTTTTAATGTTTCCGCTAATCCGATAAATCCGACTGTTAAAGTTCCATGTTTTAAAACCTCACGAACTTCATCATCAGGTTTTAATTCATCACTATCAAGCCAAACTCCCTGCTCCATTAAAAAAGGATAGTTTTTAGCCTTACGACGACATTGAATTTCAAAACGTTCTAACAATTGCTCAATACATAAATCTAACATTCCATCAAGCTTATCAAAAAACTCATTTACATCTCCTTTAGAACGAATTGCCAATCTTGGTAAATTGATAGAAGTAAAACTTAAATTTCCACGCCCAAAACTAATTTCTTTGTCCGGAGCATAAACATTTCCCATAACTCGTGTTCGACATCCCATATAAGCAATTTCAGTTTCTGGCGTTCCTTTATAATATTGTTTATTGAAAGGAGCATCAACAAATGAAAAATTAGGGAATAAACGTTTTGCAGAGGTACGACAAGCTAATTTAAAAAGATCGTAATTAGGCTCACCTTCATTATAGTTGATTCCTTCTTTTACTCTAAATATTTGAATTGGAAAAATTGGTGTTTCACCATGACCTAGCCCAGCTTCTGTTGCTAATAATATATTACGCATTACCATGCGCCCTTCACTTGAAGTATCCATACCATAATTGATTGAACTAAACGGTACTTGTGCTCCAGCTCTTGAATGCATAGTATTAAGATTGTGAATAAACGCCTCCATCGCTTGATATGTCTCTCGATCAGTTTCTTCATAAGCGCTTGTAATTGCAAATTCAACGATTTCATCTACAAATTTATCTACTTTATTAGCTTTCAGTGTTTCTTTTAATTGTTCTTCAAATGCCTCATTTTTATCTAAAGTAGGTTTTAAACGCATTTCTCCCTTTACTTTAGTCGCAATATCTTCACCATCTAATTTTACTAATAAAGTAATTGCTTTAGCTAAATTATGATAAAAATGCTTTAAGTATGATTTTGCAACACCTGGTGCCATACTATAATCAAAATTAGGAATTGCCTGACCTCCATGTTGATCATTTTGGTTTGACTGGATAGCAATGCAAGCTAGAGCAGCATAGATACTAATGCTATTTGGCTCTCTTAAAACTCCATGGCCAGTTGAAAATCCTCCTGCAAATAATTTAATTAAATCAATTTGACAACAAGTTGTTGTTAAAGTTAAAAAATCCATATCATGAATATGTATATCCCCATTAATATGAGCACGTGCATGTTTAGGATTTAATACAAACATCTCATTAAACTGTTTTGCTGCTTCAGCTCCATATTTCAGCATTGTCCCCATCGGAGCATCTGCATTCACGTTAGCATTTTCTCTTTTTAGATCACTATCTTTACTATCAGCAAAAGTAATCTCTTCAAAAGTCTTCATTAGCCGTGACTTCATATCCCTTTCACGCGTACGATTAGCGCGATATAAAATATAGGCTTTAGCCACTCGTACATATCCTTGTTCAATCAACACTTCTTCAACCGTATCTTGAACTAATTCTACCGTTGGTAATTCACTCTTCTTTTTTTCTAGCTTTGTTTCAACTGTTTTAGCAATATTCATGGCATTTTTTAATTCATATTTACCACCACTTGCTTCAAATGCTTTGTATATAGCTCCTGCAATCTTATCTAACTCAAATGCGACTAGGCGCCCATCTCTCTTACGAATATTTTCTATCATTCTATATCCCTCCATGCACTATTAAGTATATCTTATTTGTATTTTTAATTCATGTTATATACTCCTTTACCCAGCCCTTTTTATAATCATAAAATAAAACGCTCTCCCATTACAGGAAAACGTTATCTAACGTAATATAACCGTTTATCATTATCAAGAATACTTTTTCACACTAACCTGATAATTTTGATAAATCGCTAATAAGTAGCCATCAGTTACCTTTTCAACCACCCCATATCTAAAGACTTCTTCTTGGTCTAAGTCATATTTTTCTATCAAATAATGCATTGTTTCACGTGCTTCGCTTTTATCTAAACGGGCCTTCCACCAGCGTTTAGGTTTTATTTTTGATAACCGTAAATAGTCTTCAATCAATAAATCCTGATACTGCCGATTTAAATATTCGTCTAAATAACTAAATAATTCATCATTTTGAAATTTAAACATTTTAAATTGTTGTTTCAAATAATAATTGCCCAGGTCTAAGAAAAAATAAAAAGGTGAAGCGACTGTTCTTATCACTGTATTCATTGTTATTGGCATCTTGCCACTATTCCAGAATTTCTCTAACATTTCTTCTGCCAAATGAATTTTCCCAATATCTTCAGGGCTTAAATCATTACTATAAAGCAATTCATAGGGTGGATTTTCATCATATACATACCCATATTTTTCTGCCTCTTTTCGAAGACTTGTTCCTCTCAATAACTTTAAAAAACCTAATTGCAGTTCCTTTGGATAAAAAGCAAAAACATCATCAAATGATCGGGCAAATCTCTCTAGGTTTTCTAAAGGCAAACCTGCAATCAAATCTAAATGAAAATCAATTTTATGATTTTGCTGTAACTGTTTAATTACCTCACTTAACCGTTCAAAATTTTGATATCTTTTAACGATTTCATTTGTCGGCTCATATGTTGACTGAATTCCTATTTCAAATCGTAATAATCCTCTTGGAGCATAATCATTAATATAATCAATAATTCGCTGATCTAGTACATCACCATTAATTTCGAATTGAAATTGAATTCCTGGTCGATAATGCTTAAAAATAAATTCTAAAATCGCCAAAGCATGAGCTGTTTTAGCATTAAAGCTCCGATCTAGCAGCTTAATTGTCTTAACTCCACTATCAAGCAATAATGATAATTGCGCTTTTAAATAATCTAAACTAAAGAAGCGTAATCCTTTTTCTAATGAAGATAAACAGTACTGGCATTGATATGGACAGCCGCGACTTGTTTCAAAATAAAGAATCCGCTTATCCATATCAGCAAGATCACGTTTTAATAAATAAGGTGATTCAAGTGTTTCAAGATATTGTAGATCAACCGGCTTAGTTTGTTGATAATCTCGCTTATCTTTTCTGCTAATTCCTTGAATATTAATCGGCTGCTGTGTTTCTAAACAATCTAACAGTTCTTTAAAAGCCACCTCACCTTCACCACTAATTAAATAGTCAATTTTAAAGTTATCTAGAAAATAATCAATTTCATAACTTACTTCCGGTCCTCCAATTACAATAACTAATTGTGGGTCCATTTTTTTTAATTTATCTATCAATATTTTTATTAAATCAACATTCCAAATATAGACACTAAAAGCCACAACCTGTACTTTTTGTTCAATAATATCATTTGCAATTGTATCAAGATCCTCTTTGATCGTATATTCTTTAAAATCCACCTCATGATATTCTTTAGTAGCTACATAAAGCAATCTTAACGATAAAGACTTATGTATATATTTTGAATTTAAAGTAGTAATTAATGTTTTCATTTCTTTACCTCATTAAAATAATCTAGAGGTAACCCCTAGATTATTTTTTCGTAACTTTTGGCATTACATTGTTATATAAACAATATTCTTCAAAAGTCCATTCCTTTTCAACGATTTTTTTTGCTACATCTTTACCAACATAACGTAAATGCCAAGGCTCATGAGCAATTCCCGTTATTCCGTCAGTACCATTTTCAAAACGGATAATAAAGCCATATTTAGCACAATTTTTAATTACCCATTTATATTCATCAGTATCACCAAAAGTGATTTTTTTACCTTCTACAACACTTTGACTAGTTAAATCAATTCCTAAACCAGTTTGATGTTCACTTGCTCCAGGCTGAGCGACATATTCATTTGCATACTGCCCGCCAAAACGTCTTTCAAAATCAGCCATTGTATCAACTTGTGTCTGATATGAACGATACGCACTATTAACAACTAATTCTAACCCTTCTTTTTTAGCTGCTTCATACATTTTAGTTAAAGCATCTGATGTTTCTTTAGTCATTTTCGGATTTTGACAATCTGGAGCTACTGGAATTTCCGGATCTACTAATTTAGGTTCATAGCTTTCTGGTAAATAGAAACCTTTTTTTACTAAAACTAATAAATCATCAGGATTAGTAATTGTATAGCTTTCTTTAGGCTCACCATTAGATGAAATCAAAAATGGATAGTTAGTAATACATACTGCATAATTATAGTCTTTGTAATTATTATAAGCGTTGATATACGCTTCAAGATTTTGAATTTGATAACCTTTTACTTTGCGATAAGGCTCTAAATCCTTGGCAGTATAATTATGATCGATCAAATATTGTAAATCTTCTTTTGATACTTTATCACTAATCAAATTCCAAATAACTTTCTCACTATACCCCATACTTTTTAGTTTAGGTACTTCTTCTTTAAATAATCCATTAATATATGTAACAACATCAGCATATTCCATCTTTTTATTCATGCCTAGATATTTTTCGTATTCATCATATAAAGAAACTTTTTTAGAATTTGCTATCCAATTAGTAATATGATTAAGTTTATCATGGGATAAAATTTCATTTTCTTGTTCTTTTGTTAATGACAAAATTTCACTTGCTTGTGAAAATGAATAGCCCTTGATTAATAATTTAATCCGTGTCAAATTTAACACAACAACAATTCCAATAACTAAGACAACCCCAACAGCCCCAACAAGAGCAACGCGTCCAACCTTAAGGCGACTTCGACTACTTGTTCCATAACTGCTGTAATATCCATAATCTCTTTTCTTTTTAAACATTATTATATTACCTCTTTAATACTTTCTCTTTATTTACATGTACTTAAATAATCGTTACGCCCTAATTCATATTGATCGTTACCATTACTATCAATCACTACTACTAATGGCATATCCTCAACTTCTAAACGTCGAATCGCTTCAGGTCCAAGATCATCAAAAGCAATTACTGTACATTCTTTAATGCAATTAGACATCATCGCTCCGGCTCCACCGATAGCACCAAAATACACTCCATGATATTTAATGATTGCATCTTTAACTGCCTGCTGACGATATCCCTTACCAATCATCGAACGTAATCCTAACTTGATCATTGTTGGTGCAAAAGCATCCATTCTCCCAGACGTTGTAGGTCCTCCACTCCCAAATACTTTACCAGGTTTACTTGGCGTTGGTCCCACATAAAAAATTACTTGATCCTCTAAATGAAAAGGTAATTCCTTTCCTTCTTCAATCAAAGCCATCAAACGTTTATGAGCCGCATCACGACCCGTATAGATAGTTCCACTTAGTAACACTTCATCACCAGCATGTAATTGTTTTATTTTTTCAACGGTAAGCGGTGTTGTCAATTTAATCATAATGAAGCCTCCTTATGACGCGCTACATGGCAGCAAATACTTACTGCAACAGGCATTCCAGCAATATGAGTAGGATGAGTCTCAATATTCAATGATAGAGCCGTAGTTTTTCCACCATAACCAGCTGGTCCAATTCCTGTAGCATTGATCATCTCTAATAATTCAGTTTCTAAAGCAGCATATCGGCTATCTTCGTGATGGGTTCCAATTTCACGCATCATTGCTTGTTTTGACAACATCGTAACTTTGTCAAATGACCCTCCGATCCCTACACCAATCACCATCGGCGGGCAAGCATTAGGTCCAGCGTCATTAACCACTTTCATTACAAAATCTTTAACTCCCTGCAATCCATCACTTGGTTTTAACATTTTAATTTGTGACATGTTTTCAGACCCAAATCCTTTTGGAGCTACAACAATTTTAAATTCATCACCACAAACAAGATCAAAATAAATAATTGCTGGGGTATTATCTTTAGTATTGATCCGTTCAAATAATGGATCATCAACTACTGATTTACGAAGATAACCTTCCTCGTACCCTTGACGCACTCCTTCATTAATAGCAGCTTTTAAATCACCATCCACATGAACTTCTTGTCCAATTGTAATATACACAAAAGCCATACCAGTATCTTGACAAATCGGCATCATATTATCTTTAGCTAAATCAGCATTATCAATCAATACTTCCAAAGTCTTTTTAGCTAAGGGATATGGTTCTGTATCTGTCTTATCTTTAAGTGCCTTAAACACATCACTGGGTAAATTACAAGCTGCTTCCATACATAGTTGTTTTACTGTTTTTGTAATATCTTCACATTTAATCTCACGCATAACTTTTTCCTTCCATAAAAAAAGGTTAAAACCTTTTTAGATAATTTTTTCCTGAATTCCTGGATAATATAAAGAATAATATCGCAGTGACATCAATTCAACTGCTGTTAATAACGTATGTTTACCAATCTTTCGCTGTTCGCTATCACCTAATACAATCGTATAATTAACGTTTATTCCAATATCTATCCCTGGATTATTTGTCATTAAAACAACCTTACATTTTGATTTCTTTAAATACTGTAGAACTTTCGAATTACTCCGTGCATAAAATCCATTTACTGTCACAATAATTGCAACACTATTTTCATCCATCAAACGCGCACAATCAATCTGACGTTCTGTTTCCATATATGCCATTGTAAACTTTTCCAGCATTAGTAAATCAGTTTGAAAATGCAACGCTGCAGAATGAGAAAACTGAGTTCCAAAAAAAGCTACTGAATCACTATCATGAATAGCCTGTAGAACTTTATCAATCACATTCCAGTCTAACCGCTGTGACAATTTTGAAATAGCATCACATACTTGATCACTATAATATTTAGTACATTCTTGAGGTTTATCTTTCATCATGTCCAAAGGAACATTAATTAAATTATTAAACTTTTTGCTATCTGAAGCAAATGAAGAACATTCTTGTTTTAAATGAGCATAATTTTCATATCCTAAAGCACGACAAAAACGTGAAATCGTTGCCGGGGATACATAACATTCTTTAGCAAGCTGACTAATTCCCATTTTGGCCACTTTCGAAAAATTATGAGCCATATACCAGGCAATATTATAATTTGTATCAGCTTCACTAGCTGTATCTAAAAAGATAATTAAACGATAAAATAAGCTTTTCATCCTCATTCCTCCACTTATGTGTATTATACACTATATTTCGCCATTTTAAAATAGCTCGATATCTATCCGAACGAATAATTATCACATATTTTAAGATATTCTATATACATTTTCACCATTGTTTAGTTATATACTAACAATGTAGTCAAAAGAAATATTCGATTTTCCCTTCAATATAATGACTACAAACAATATATAAAGATATCCTTCCCTGATATCATGTATTATTAGTATCCTTTCCCTGATAACTAATAATAAAAGCGACAAGTGATTTCCCCACTTGTCGTTTTTCTGTTTCTATAAAATTTGACTATAAACACGTAAAACGTTCTTATAAAAAACTTTCTCAATTTCAATTTCACTAAAGCCAGCTTCCTGCAGTGCAGCAGCTAATTGGGGCATCATCGAAGCATCAGCTAATTCAAGGTTTTGATCAATACCATCAAAATCACTACCTAAGCCAACATAATCTATCCCCACCAGTTCCTTAATATATAAAATATGTTTAACCATATCTTCAATACATGAACGCATCCCGCCATGACTCGATGGTTTTAAGAAATCTCCGCAAAAATTAATTCCCATGACGCCATTACGTTTCGCTAACTGTTTGATCATATCATCAGACATATTTCGAGCAACTCCGCAAACGCTACGAGCATTACTATGTGATGCAACAAACGGTTTTGTCGTATATTTTAATACATCATAAAATCCCGCATCACTCAAATGTGAAACATCGATAATGATTCCCAACCGCTCCATTTCCTTAACATAAGCAATCCCAAAATCAGTTAATCCATCTTCTGTATTTAAATGATATAAATCTTTAAATTCCTTAGTACTAATCAAATTAGGATAACCTATTCCGTTAGGATGATTCCAAGTTAAAGTAATCATCCTAACGCCTAGACGATAATAATTACGTAAGATTGCAAGATCATTATTTACGACTGCCCCTTCTTCCAATGTAAGCATCGCTGACATTAGACCATTTTTTTGATTATTAAGAATATCTTCATAACTATATACTGGTTTAATCAGCTCAGGACTTTTTTCTAGTTCTGTATAATATAGATCAATTAATCGCTGTGCCTTTGTTAGCGGATCAAGATGATCACTTAAGTTTACAAACATCGCAAAGTTTTGCAACAAATAATCACCTTTAACCATTTTCTTTAAATCAATATTAAAATCATTTTTTGATAAACAGCCACCTTCATCATAAAGCCGCAAGATGGTATCACAATGCATATCAACAACTTTCATTTTCTCACCTATTACATCTTATGTATATAATGCACAGATATACATTTCATCCCGCCATGACAAGTCAATACAGCTGGTAACTTGTTTACGATAACCTCAATATTATCAAAAATATCTTGTAATAATCGTTTTGCTTTCAGCGCTGATTCTTCATTATCAGCATGAGAGATGTATAATGTATAATCCTTAGCATTAATACCAGCATTTTTAAATTTGTCAATTACAGTTTTAACAATTTTTGATTCTGTCCTACTCATCGCATATTTATCGACACAACTACCATCTTCCTTCAAATAAAGTAAAGCTTTTACTTTCAAGATTGATGCCATTTTAGCAGCTACCGGCGATAACCGTCCCGAGCGCGCCAATTGCTTAAAATCAAATGGGGCTAAAAAAGAAAAACTATTTTTAGTTTTCATTTCTAACATTTCAAAAATTTCATTTACATCATGATCATTATCAGCCATCTGTTTAGCCGCTAATGCCATATCCATGACAGGTGCACCAACTTGGCGGCTATCATAAATATACATATTATTCATTTCTAACTGATTTTTCACAAGATTAAATCCACTCCAAGTTCCACTTAAATCACTACTGCAGGTGATAATGATAATAGCTTCATAATTTTTAGCTTTCCAATTCGCCATTAATTCATGTAAATATCCAGTATTTGGCTGTGATGTCGTAGGGATACATCCAGCTTCCAGTTTTTTATATAATTCTTCCGTTGAAATATCAATTTGGTCTTTGTACTCGATCCCGTCAATCAGTACACTTAGTGAGACTAACTCAATTCCAGATTCTTTCGCTTGAACCCCGTTCATCGCACTTGTTGTATCGGTAACAATTAAATAATTTTTCATTATTCTTTATCCTTTCATAATTCCAATTCTTTATCTTGGTAATCTTTAGTGAGATGTTGATAGTCTTTTAGCCAAGTAACTCCTTCTAAATATTCCTCTTCACTCAAGAGTTCATCTAAAATGTTAAAATGAACTAGCATACAAACATCATAAATGCTTTGCCATAAAGCATCAAATTCATTATCACTAGCCTTCAAATCACTTTGTTCACTCTCTATGTATGCGACTAACTCATGAGCCAGCTTGGTTGCTTTTTCTTTTTCAGTTGCAGCCATTATATATCCTCCTTGACTTTTATATAATGAAATTATAACATTATTTTAACAAAAGGAGTTAAAAACATGAAAACAATTTCAATTTTCCAAGTCCAAGACATCAATAATTTATTAAAAGAACGCCAATTTGACTACATTCTCAAATTACGTGATGCTTGTGGCAGTCAAAGTCTCTATCTTGAATGTACTGGTGAAGAAACCGATATTAATATATTATGCAATGTAATCAATGAATTATTAAAAAATGATTATTTACAAGTAATTCCCGGAACTATCAATCCATACAACCTGTTATTAAAATAATATATTAATTATTACCATAAGCACGATAACTTATTATATTATTTTCATAAAATGAAAGCGGTTTTCATCACCTGAAAAAAGACCACTTTCTTTTCTTTTGCCGTTATAATAGCCTTGTAACAAAAAACAAAGGAGATTTACAAATGGCAAAAAGACCTGTAAAAATTGCTACCATCGGTGGCGGGAGTTCATATACTCCAGAATTAGTTGAAGGATTTATTAAAAGATATGATGAACTACCTATCAAAGAACTGTGGTTAGTTGATATTGAAGAAGGTAAAGAAAAATTAGAAATCGTTGGAGCAATGGCACAAAGAATGGTAAAAGCTGCGGGTGTTCCTATGACGATTCATTTAACATTAGATCGTGAAGAAGCTTTAAAAGACGCTGATTTCGTTACTACTCAATTTAGAGTTGGCTTATTGGATGCAAGAATTAAAGACGAAAGAATTCCCTTAAGTCATGGGATTATTGGGCAAGAAACAAATGGTGCCGGAGGAATGTTTAAAGCATTTAGAACTGTTCCTGTTATCTTAGAAATCGTTGAAGATATGAAAAGACTATGTCCAAATGCCTGGCTAGTAAACTTTACTAATCCTAGTGGAATGGTTACTGAAGCTGTTATCAAATATGGTAAATGGGATAAAGTTGTTGGTTTATGTAATGTACCTATCTCTTGCCGTAAAATGGTTGGGAAAGCTTTAGATAAAAACGAAGAAGAATTATTCTTTAAATTCGCTGGATTAAACCATTTTCACTGGCATCGAGTATGGGATGTTGATGGAACTGAATTAACTGATAAAGCAATTCAAAAACTATATGTTGAAAACGATGGTTTAAGAAAATTTGGGGCTAATGCTACACGTGCAAAGGAAGAAGAGGAAAAAGCCGCTAAACGTGCCGCTGATGCCGGAGTAGCAAATATTAAAAATATTTCATTTGTTGCAGAACAAATCCAAGATTTAGGATATCTGCCATGTATGTATCACCGTTACTACTATATCACTGATGATATGCTTGAAGATGAAATTGCCGACTTCAAAGAAAATGGTACTCGTGCTGAAGTTGTAAAAAGAACAGAAGCTGAATTATTTGAATTATATAAAGATCCTAATTTAGATTATAAACCAGAACAATTGACAAAACGTGGTGGTACTTATTATAGTGATGCTGCTTGTGAATTAATCAACTCAATCTATAATGATAAACGTACAACTATGGTCGTATCAACACAAAACAAAGGGGCATTAACTGATCTTCCATATGATAGTGTAGCTGAAGTATCTGCTATCATTACAGCAGCAGGGCCAATGCCAATTTCTTGGGGAACATTAAAACCTGCAGCTCGGGGAATGGTTCAAATTATGAAAGCAATGGAAGAAACTACAATTGAAGCTGCCGTTACTGGTGATTATGGTAAAGCATTACATGCATTTACAATTAATCCATTAGTTCCAAGTGGTCAAATTGCTAAAACATTATTAGATGAAATGTTGATTGCTCATAAAAAACACTTACCTCAATTTGCTGATAAAATCGCTGAATTAGAAGCACAACAATAAAATAACCTGGAGTTTTGAAGCGAACCTCCTAAGTTGAAGCAACAACTTAGGAGATTCATTTCATTCTTCCAGGTTTTCTTTATTTTATCGGCTTCCGCCTCCGCCGCCTCCGGAGAAACCACCTCCGCCTCCGCCAAAGGAACTAAAACCACCGCCACCGCTATACGATGAACTATGAGCTGCACTATATGCATTAGCTGCACTACGAACACCACCGTACATAAATGTTCTCGTTGCTAACATCGTATAAGTGTAATCAATATTTGAATATTGATTAAATTCTGGGCAGAGTTTACCAATTTGTTTTTCTACCTCGTCAGCAATACCAAGAATTGAAGCAAACATTAAATATTCTTCCCAGAGTTTTACTTCAATTACTTCTTTTTCTTCAATACTACTAAAGTCTAATAAAAAGCGTTTTAATCCCTTAGTATAAATGATATCATCTCTAAATGATGGTTCATAAACTACTTTTTCATTTGCAATATCTATTCCTAAGAACTTTTTATAAGTTGTTTGCTTTTTCATTAAGCCTTTTTCTTTTAATTCTTTTTCTTCAAATTCAATCAAATCATTAAACCAATCTTCGATTTCTTCATAATTCCGTTTACACCAACGTTCAAATTCTTTATTCTCTAAGATTTGATTATCACCACTTGCTTCCCGAAAATAACCTAACATCTTTTCTTCTAAAATATTTTCTGTTGGAATCTCACCACTGAAATCAATTTCATATTTATCTTTTTTAAACCAGCCAGTGCCCGGTTCCATGGTAAAATTCACATAGCCATCTCTGATCCATTTTAACAACATAGCACACAAGATACCTGAACGATCATCTTGCTGGATAATCCCTGCTTTTGTTGCAACGTAATAAAAATAGTAGATATCTTTATGACAAGGAATATCACGGAACGGATTAACATGTTCCATTGTCGGAATTTCATTGTTACCGTCACTAAAATATAATTGTTTATTTTTGTTTGCTTTAGATACAATTCCAACAATTACTGCAATTATCCCAGCAAGTACCGCAACACTAATACCAATAAACATAAATATTGAACCATCACTAGAATCTTCTTGATAACTTGAGCCATCACGTGCATCTTCTAAAACAGCTTCAAATGATTCATTTTTGGTTATTGCATTGCTAAAAGTTCCATCGGGTACTCTAACTAAAATATTAACATAATTAATATCGCCTCGACGATTATTGTTTAAATCACGATTCGATATAATTATCGCTCCATGATCATCAAAAATAACTTGTCCTTCATAGCCAAAGCCCCAAATATCACTATCTTGATCATAAAACTTGTAATTAGAACTAATCGTTGCTTCAAATTCAGCTGGTTTAGGATTCATTTCCTGATTAAGTAATTGCCAATTAAACCCCTGAGCATCACTATATTGATTAACAAATGGAGTAATCGTATAAGTCATCGTATATGTGTGTTGACCATAATCACCTATCCCATAACATAACTCATAACCATCACTCTTTTCAATGATCCCACATTTATTTTTCTTCTCTTGACGACTAGCATCAATATCCCAATTATCAACATATTGATATTTTGTTCCTTTTTCATCGACAACAGAAAAATCACTGATCGTAGCCCCATAAAGATTATTAAATGCCTTGTAGTTTTCTGTTCCTTCAATCGCATCCATCTTCCAAGTTTCCTCAACTTTTGCTGAACCATCTTGATTAATATAAATGTTCATATTAACCGCTTGAAGGTCATTCCCTGATGCCAAAACAGGTAACGGCATCAAAGAAACCAGAAAGATTGAGAGTGCTAAAAATAATTTTTTAAGTTTCATTTTAAAATTTAACCTTTGGTACTTCTTTATCTGTTTCTTGAACCTCAAAATAATCAAAAGTTCCAAAACCAAATATTTTTGCAATAAGCACTGAAGGGAAAACTTCTGTTTGATTGGTATATTTATTTACTGAATCATTATAAAATTGTCGTGCATACGTAATTTTATCTTCTGTAGCTGTCAATTCTTTTTGTAATTCCATAAAATTAGTATTAGCTTTTAAATCCGGATAAGCTTCACCTAACATCATTAATCGGCTTAAAGCCTGATTTAATTCACCAGAAGCTGCAAGCTGATCTTGAGGACTATTGGCAGTCACATAAGTATTTCTTGCTTTTATTGCATTTTCTAACGTTTCCTTTTCGTGACTAGCATACCCCTTGACTGTTTCAACAAGGTTCGGGATCAAATCAGCCCGCCTTTTTAATACCACATCAATTTGTGCCCAGTTAGTTTTAACCCGGTTCTTTAATTTAGTTAATGTGTTATATGCAACTATGCAGTAAATCACAATTAACGCCACTACTATAAGTACAATAATTATTGGTATACTCATTTTTAAACGCCTCCTTTTTCTATACTTATATTATACAATCTTAGTAAGAATATACAACGAATACGATAATCATAAAAATGTCAAATTTCCAAAAAAGGATGTCATATTAAAACATCCTTCTATTATTACTAATTATTTTCTTTTCTTCTTTTCATCCATAAAACCAGACTCGCAGTTGAAACCATTAATGCAAATATACCAGCAAAATTAGCCGCATCACCAGTTTTTACTCCTTGAGAAGACTCTTCGCTAATCGCAACTTTCTCTAATTGTTCTAGTGCATTTTGTAAAACCGTTTTGGCTTCATCAACAGCTGCCAGTGTCGCCTTTTCATCTGCTAAGACAATTTTGGCTGCTGATAAAGCTTTTTCTAATCGTTCCCAAGAAGCCCTTGTATAATCTTTAGCAGATAATTTTTCAGTCCGCTCAACTAGCTCCTGTAATTTAATCTTATTGAAATCACGAATATTTAAATTTTCAATTGCCACATTTAACCGTGTAATAGCAGCATTTACCTGAGCTTGAGTTACATCATTTCCAGTATAAATATCTTGTGCTGCTTGTAAAGCGGTCTTAAACTCTTTAACTAAATCAGCATCAAGATTACTTAAAATATCTTCAGTAATCTTATCAGCAATAGCTAAAAGTGCTTCTAACTGACTCTTATCAACTTTTTCTTCAGTCTTTTTAACTAAAGCTTGATACATAGTTTGTAATTTTTCATAACTATCATCAACTTGTTTTTGTGTTGCCTGATCATCTTTCAAAATCACTATTGCTTGATCATATGCTTCCTTAAATTCTTGATACGATTGGACTGTATATTCTTCACTTGTTTCAAAAACTTTCTTTATTTCATCGCTTTCAATATAGTTTTCAAGAAACTCTTTGTTTACCGAGATAATATATTTAATAGTATAATTTTCTATCGTTTTACCATCTTCCGCTCTAACAATGATCTTTACTTCATTATTATATACTGGTAAAACAGTAATTGCTTCATTATTATTACCTTGAGCTATAACTGATGGGGTATCAGCTGTTTTCAAATCAACAGTATATGTTTTAGTAAGCTTATCATACCCTCGATAACCATTAAATTCTTTAATATTAACCCCATCTAATTTTAAATCATCTAGATTTGCAGATGAATTTGCAGTTACTGGTAAAATATAATCATATACTTCTATTTCTGTTAAACCAATACATTTATTAACTTGCGGTGACTTCATCCATATGCGTAATTTATTAGTTGTAATCGGGTGAATAAATCCATATGGAGTATCACCAGATGTATATGGTACTTGTGTAATGTGCGAAGACTCAATTTCTTGCCATGAATTTGTTGGAACATCATAATATTCAAACCGGACATTGTTATCACCTGGTAAAACACTGAATTGATTATCCGTAAAATGCCACAGTTTAATATTTTGCATCAAGTATTCTTTTTGCCATTCTAATTGTACATAAGTATCCACCGGAGGATTTTCATTTCTTAAACTCCAATTTGTCCACCGTGCGCTTTCGCGTCCACTTTCATTAGTAATCCCATCATTTAATTCACTCAATGAATCATTGATTGGCGTTGCTGTTGGTTCACTTGGAACACCATTGACCATTTTCCCATTTGTAAATAATGGTGTATCTTGATAATTCTTTGAAGCAATATTCTGTGAATCAGCTAATTTTGGTGCTACTCGAACAGTTGCTGTAACATCTTTTACTTCATTTAGAACATTGACTGTACCTTTTACTGTTACCATTCCTTCATTTTTAAAAGCATCAGCAGGAATATTCCATTTAACCGGAAAAGCCTCACTATAATTTCCATTTTCATAAAGTCCTCGAACCGTTTGTGGTAATACCGGTGTAATTCCTGCACTAGTTACTGTTGAATAGTTTTCCATGGCTACGACATTACCAATTACATGAACCGTTACAGTTACTACAGCTTCACTATCCTGAAGTTTTCCTGTTATTGTGAACTCACCAATTTTATTTAATGATTCTTTATCATATTCATTCCATTTAATCGTTAAGTCTCTTGTCTCCCCATTATTGTATGTTCCTACAACTTTTGCAGGCAGATCAGGTTCTTCACCAACATTAACATATAAATTTTTAGCAATTGTGTAACTTTGCAGATAAGCATCACCCTCAACAGCATTTTTAACCGTCTTGACAGAAATATTTGAACCACTTAAACCATCACTGCTGGCACTAAGTGTAAATGATCCCTCATCTTTAGTAGATTGAACAATCACTAATGCCTTTCCTGAAAAGGCTTTTCGTGAAGTTCCCTTATAACTATCAGTATCAGCTGCATTACCATTATCAACCCCAACAATTTTACCATTTCCTTCAATCTTGAAATTAATACGATTATCAGCTCCAGCGACAATATTTCCATTCATATCTTTAACATCGACAGTAAGATAAGATAAACTACTGCCATCAGCTAAAATTTCCTTTTTATCAGCACTTATCGCTAATTTTGCAGCTTTGGTATTAGTCGTTACACTGCTTCTTCCTTCAGTTTCTGTAATTAAATTACCTTTTTTGTCATATGCTTTAGCACTCAACGTTCCTGAAGCCCAGGTTACATTAAAGCTTGGGTAAAATTCTCCATTTGAAAATGTTTGATACTTATATCCTAAAGCAGTAGTATGCGTTGTTGCTGTATCCTCCCCCACTTTATTCCCATTTAAATATAACTCCACTTTTGCAGCATTAGTAAATACATCGACCTTGACCTTACCATTATTATTTTTGACTATTTCATCATTGTTCCATGTTGACATTAAATGCAAAGTAGTTGTATCTTCGTCCCACATACTTTTATATAAATAATAAGTATCTTTTACAAATCCTGCAGTATCAACAATTCCAAAATATGATGATTTAGGTTTAGCTCCCTGACCACTTGCACTTCCTGCTCCAGTTCCATTCCATGGCGTTGGTTCACCAATATAATCAAAACCAGTCCACACAAACTCTCCAGCATTGAAATCATTCTTAATAACAAATTGCCAGGCATCACTTGCTGAATGTCCCCAGCCAACTTTTGCCTCATCATTATCATATTCTGACATTTGTAAAGTATTATCATCTTTACCCGTAGTATTATAAACTCCACGACTATGGACAGCACTTGCCGTTTCAGAACCGTATAGTGGCCAATCACTATAAGTATTGTGCATAGCTATAGTTTGATCACCATTTGCATAGTTCATTCCAACCACGCCACCAGCTTCATATATTTTTTGATTAATTTGGCTGAGCATCGCATTTGGATTAGTATTTTTGCGATTATCACCATTTGTGACTGGACGAGTTGTATCAACCTCTTGAACCCATTTAATTAAATCATCAACTAAATTTAAATAATGTGAGGTATTTCCTGATACTCCTTCATCAATTTCATTACCTAATGACCACATAATTACACTTGGATCATTTTTAGCACCATCAACCATTGCTTTAACATCAAATTCGCCCCACTTCATTCCAGCTTTTCCATTAACAATTTGATTATCGGTACTAATTACTTCATTAAAATGTGAAGTGTAGTCATTAACATTTCCATTTTTATATTCGGTCCAGCCATCAAATGCTTCATTAATAACTAACATTCCATTTTCATTACATACTTCTAATAAAACTGATGCCGCAGGATTATGGGTAACACGAATCGCATTGCATCCCATTTCTTTTAATATTTTGACCTGCCGTTCAATTGCATCACGATTAGCAACTGCTCCTAGTGCACCCTGATCATGGTGCAGACAAACACCTTTTAATTTTATTTTTTCACCATTTAATGAAAAACCTGTATTATTATCAAAATCAAAATAGCGGAAACCATACTCAGTTTCATAAGTATCTAAAACTTTATTATCCGCCACGATTTCAGTTTTCATTTTATATAAATTTGTATCCTCAGTGGACCACAATTTAGGAGCAATAACAGACACTTCCTGTTTTACATCTTTTGTACTTTTAGCTGCTAATTCAACTTCATTAGTGACGGTACTACCCGCGGCATTTCCTTGAGCATCCAATAAAGTATTTTTAACTGTGATCGTTTTATTTGTATCGCTATCATTATCGATTGTTGCTGTAACATCAACTTTAACATTATTGTCCTTAGTATTTTCTAAATCTTTAGCAATGATTTTAGTTCCATTATAGCCAACATGAACCTTATCTGTAACTGTTAACTTTACATCTCGATAAATCCCACTTCCAGAGTACCAGCGACTACTTGGAATTTTATTATTAGTTTTTACTACTAAAACATTTTCAGTCTCACCATCGCAGATTAAGCCCTCAGTCAAATCAAATGCAAAAGCAGTATATCCATATGGATGCTCACCTAATTTTGTCCCATTTAAATAAACTTCAGCATTCATATAAGCGCCATCAAACTCAATCATCAATTGTTTTTCTTGATATTTTTTAGGTACTACAAAAGTTTTTCGATACCAGCCAACGCCACCTGGTAAAAAACCACTCTCTGCTTCTCCGCTTGTTGTGAAATCTTGATCAATACTATAGTCATGTGGTAAATTCACCGTTTCCCAAGTTGAATCATTGTAATCTTTGTTTTGAGCATCATTTATATCACCACGATGAAACTTCCAATTTTCATTAAATAGCGTGGTTCTTTGCCCATCTCCAATGATATCAACATATACTTCTTCGGGGTCTGACTGAGTAATTCTTGCATTTTCTTGTGCTAATACCCCAACTGGTGCTGATGATAACAACATTGAAACAGTTGCTACAGCACATAATTTTTGATTCCATCTTCCTTTCATAACTTCCTCCTTTTCCCGTATAGAATAGCTATTTTGATTAGTTAAAGTTCCCAAATAAATATAAAAGACCTGATTGTTCATTACGCTTATAAACGCTTTAAACAACCAGGTCTTGCCTAATCAAATAGTAACAATCCTATGCACTAACAATTATAGTTAATCACGTAAACCATGTCAATTAATTTACTAATAAAAGATTATTATTTTAGTAAATATAATTATATGTGGAAAAAGCAGGTAAATTACCTGCTTTTATATTTTAGCTCTGATGTTTAAATTTCCTTTTCAACTCAGCTAATAAAACTAATGCTCCGATAAACATTCCTATATATCCAAATAATTGAACCTCATCTCCCGTTGCTACTACTGAACTATCCTTAGACTCATCAGGTTTTACGGTTACTTCACCAGCTTTTTTAAATGAGGCCCTTACACGAATATCAGCCGTAACATTTTTAATCATATATGAGTTATCCTTAATTTCAACTGCCTTTTCATTGATTAGTAATTGATCAAGTTCATAGCCTTGGTCAGGAACAACTTTTAAAGTAACGCTTTCACCAGCGTTAACAGTTGACCTATCAGCTATAACTTTACCATTTACAGTATCTTCAATAAAAATACCAAATGTTGTATCTGAATCATTTATATTTTTTACATTAATACTATCTAAAACATACCAGCCCTGCTCTGTCACTTCCGCATCTTTAAGGGCTAAAGCAATTTCCGGAAGATTATTATTTTTGTCATTAACAATTGCTGTTGCTAGTTTGTATTCACCTGATTTAATACTATTTGGCAATTTAAATGTAGTCTCATAATGATTATTTCCATCTTCGAAAAGCCAATCACCCGGGTTTACTTTATCAGTATCTTCATTATATTGATAAATAACCTGATTTGTTTTTGGGTCCAATAATGCGAAAGCAACATGATATTTATTATCCCAATGTTTATTTTTATTCGGCAACATGCCTAGCCCTAAATTACGCCACGCTTGTTTAATCGTTATTTCTTCCCCAGTCGTGAAAAGCTCAGGAACTTCTAAACTAGTCAAAGCGAGGCGATAGCCACCATTCAAACCAAATTTATTCAATAAACCAGAACCGTTTTGTTGATCATTCTCTAGCCATTTCTGACAGTCCATTACAACCCGAGCATCTAGAGTATTTGCTCGACATGTCAAAGCATCAGCTACGACCTGACGTAAAATACCATCCAAAGTCGGATAACCAGCATTATTATACCAGTATTCTCGTACTTTAAATGAATGATAACAATTTTCTGCAAAAACTGGTATTCCTTGATTAAACCATTCTAATGTTTGATTTCTAATTGCATCCGTCATCCAGCCAAATGTATCACGGCGAACAACAAAATCATATTCTTTGTCAAATGCTCCAGTATAAGGTTTGTCAGTATTAATGATCTCATCATTTTCTTGAGTCCCATAATTTTCTGGTTGTCCTTCTTGAGCTCCCAATAAAACATCCGGGAAATATTTATCATATATTTTAATCACTTTTTCAACCGCATCATAAACATTATCATCCCACTCAGTACTAAATTTAACGTGATGTGCTTCACCCCAGTTACCAAAGCCCATACCATCAATAAAAGCAATATCTAAATCATTATTAAACTCTGCACCAAATGCTTTAATAAACTTATCTAATTTTTCTAAGAAAACAGGATCATTAATATATGGATCTTTAGCATCGATTTCTGGTGCCGTATCATCAGTTCGATCAGTTTTATACCAGCTTGCTCCTGCTTTAAATACATATTCTGGTGTTGCCTGCTGAAAAGCATCACTTGAATCCACCAATACCCTAAAAGCTAATTGAATACCTCGCGCTCTTGCTCCACTAATTAATTTACTCAACCTGCTATCAGGATCATTCCATGCATAATTTCCTTCTGATGGTTCATACCAGCTCCAAGGATTACGAATATATAAAATATTTGTCTTTAAACCTTGAGCATATAATTCATCCATTTCAGCCCAATATTTATCAACATCGGTATCTTGGAATTCATAATATTGAACCCATCCCATTGACGGATTATTATAAATCGTTTCATTATCAACAATAGTTGAAATCAATTTATTGCCGGACAAAACTCTTCTTGGTACAACAACTTCAAACTCATCTGTGATACCAACATCCTGACCATCTTCACTACTAACCTTTAATGTTATTTTAACTTTTGTATCTGTCAAAGGTGCATTAATATTACCATTTAAATCAATGATTTCCTCATGATCAGAACTATTGATCGATACCTCATAGCCTTTTAAATGAGGAATTGGAAATTTGCTTTCACCTTGATTTACAACTATATTGGTATCAATACTTTCAGCATAGTACTGAGCATTATTATTTATTGTTCCAATTGCATTTAAATCTGTAAATAAATAGGAATTATCCCAAACTAGATTAGCTTTATTTACGATCAAGCGAATTTTACTAGTTGTAAGTTCATTAAAAATAAGCTGCTGTGATTCTCTAATTTGATTATCGGTTTTATGTTTAAAATCAAATGTATCAACATTTTTCCAACTATTACCATCCCAAATTTCCACAGTCAAATTACCAATACCTTGTGAATTAGGAAAATGTGCCGTATAAACAAGTTCATTAGTTGTAATTGTCCGTGGTGAAAAATCTAAGATATACTCATCACTATCAGAATATGTAGTTTTATAATAACTACTTACATTATTATCAACCATTCCAGCTGCATCAATATTTTCACCATTATGATAAACTCGGGCATTTGATAAAAGATTATCTTTTAAATATACACCTTCTGTTTCAATTTCATTGATTACAATATTTTCATTACTTTGTAATTCTAAAATAAATATATTTCCCAAAGATAAATAACCGGGATCAACTTCAAAATAATCCCCATTTTTATCACTTTTCCAGTCTGGTTTAAAATCACCAGCTAAATCATTGATCATCCCATTTTCATTGACATTAACATTACGATAATAATTAGTATTCGCAATACCTTTTAAGGTAACAGTTTCAATGTTTTTATTACTCGTATAAATTCTCATTTTCTTTAATGCAATATTGGCAAACTTATTATTTTCAGGTTTAACTTCAAACAATAAAGACGTATTCCCATTATTACTCCAACCGCTTTTTATGTCACCATCAGTTATACTTGTAATTTTATAGGCTTGATCATTAACCAAAGAAATATCTAAATATTTAGAACAGTTTTCAATATTTATATCTTGATCTAACGAAATACGATACTCATCACTATAAAGATCTAATCCCTCACAAGTAACATGAATACTATATGTACCCACTGGTACTGTCTTAGGAATTACAAATTCATAATTTAATTTACCATTTTTCATCTCAACTTGATATTTGACTGGTCTTGCTAGTGATTGATGAGATTTAAAATCGACTAACTCTAAATTTATTGTAGTAGATTTATTCTTATTTTTTATTACCATTGGTACAATATTTTTCACACCATAATTTCCTTGTGAAGAACTTATTTGAATAGATGGTAACTCTCCAGATTTATAACCCCATACCTGTACTTCAACAATATCATTCGTATTTTCCCAACTAGTATATGAATCTAATGTTTTTAACATGATTTTATTAGTTGAATAAACTTGATCAAATTGAATTCGAAATGGCTCACATTCAATATTCTTATCCCACCTAAATTCAAATTCACGACTGCCATTATTTAAAATATTTTCCCAAGTTTGACTACTATCATCCCAATATAATATTTCTGCAACTTTAGGGCCTTGGTCATTTCCATATGTTGAATATAGATCTAAAGAATACACATCTATTAAATCCTCTCCATAATCAAATGTAAAAATTCCTGGATTTTCTCTAGTTGGCTTATTTGTAACGGGCGTATACATTGCCCACTGAATACCATCAATTAAATCGCCTGTTACTCCTGAATATCCAGTAACGTTGGTACTGATCTTACTGCTTAAATTAACATTATTTAATAAAATTAGACCATTTGTAACACTTTCACTATCAATCGTTGTTCTTACTTGATATTGACCCCCTGACAATGTTCCTGGTACTTGCAGCACTAATTGAGTAGTGTCACCATTGATTACCCCATTTTGCTTTGTTGCTTCTACTTCTCTTGCTTCTTCATCAATCAGTACTGTGTTATATTCTTTACCACTCAATCCCGTTCCAGTTATCGTAATTGTCAGATTAGCATTTGGTACTACCGGTTTATTATCTTTATAAACCTCTGTATAACCCACTTTCAAGATAGTTTGATCTAAATGCTGTTGCCAATTTCCTTGAGCCTTGATTGGTACAATATAACTAAAAAACATCGCCACTATAACTAATAACGAAACAATCTTACCTCTCTTTTTCATAATAAAGTTTCCTTTCCAAAATAAACACTATTTCATTCGTTTATCCCCTTTATTTCCCCAAACTACTAACACATTTATTTATTATCAATATTCACACTCCTTTTCTACATCTTTTGCGATTGTTACCAAACAATTTTATTGTTATCTACTTTTAGAATACAACGTTTTAATACCAGTGTCAATACATAATGTAAGGGGTTTCTTTTTTGTCCTGTATATGCAAAATTGTTACCAAACACTTTACAAAATAATAATTAAATGATATTTTTATAAATAAGGATGGGAGATATTATGAGAAAGTACGAAACAATTTCCATTGATTTAAAGAAACGAATTGAAAATGGTGAATTTGAAGAAACAAAAAAACTGCCTACTGGTGGGCAGCTGATGAAAGAATATGATGCTAGTAAAAACACCATCAGCAATGCTATTAATTTGCTGGTTAATGATGGATTGTTATTTGCTATTCATGGTAGTGGTTTTTACATTCGAAAACCAAATAAAGGAACTATCAAATTAAATAACACAATCGGTTTTTCAGCTGAACATCCCGGTGAAAAATTAGAACGTGATATTTTAAGTTTTAAATTAATTGACTGTGATACTGATCTAGCAGAACATTTAGAATGTAAAGTTGGTACTCCAGTTTATGCAATAAAACGATTAATGTATATTGATGATATCCCTTTTGCTGTTGAATATACTTACTATAACAAAGACATCATTCCTTATCTTAATGAAGACATTGCAAAAACATCAATTTTTTCTTTTATTATTAATGATTTAAAACTTACGATCGGCTTTTCTGAAAAATACATTTTTGCTAAACCACTATCAAAAGAAGATCAAGAGCTTTTAAACCTAGAACCTGGTGCCTTTGGTTTAATTATCGATGATAACGTTTTCCTTTCAAACGGCAAAAAATTTAATTACTCGAAAATCTGGTATAATTATAAATATGCTAATTTTTTCAACAATGATAAATCAACTCGTAAAAAATCATAAACAGTATTATAGTTTATGATTTTTTATTTAGGCTGATTATGATTTCTATGATGACTATCTTGATTATGCCCTGGCTGACACTCTTCAGGAACCTCCTCTTGATTAAATATAGCTAAAATATTATACAGTTCTTGAACACTAAACTTATTAAGTTCAGCAAAAGAATATTGTGAAGTATAAGACATAATCGTTTCAATAATTTGATATTTACCCGCAGACATATGATGTGATGAAGCGTTATGATGAGTTTCTTGATCAACTTGTGAACAATGATATCGATTAGTTCCAAGCAGGTTTTATAATTTGAAATAAATCATTTCACATAACAATCGATTTAAATATGGCAAAGAATAATAACCATCATTATAACTGTCAGGAATTCCATAAACATATAATAAATCAGCATACTCCTTTAAATAATCTTCTTCTTGAACAAAGGCAATGATTTTTATTTTACGTTCCTTTGCATAATCTAAAATCTCTTTTTGAGCATCAGAAAACCATTCCTTATATACACCAATAAAAACAATAGTATCATTATGATCTAACTGGTTTAGATACATCTTTTCAAACTCATAAAAATTAATCAAATATGCCGGAATATCGTTGACTAACATCTCTAACTGCAGCGTATAAAAATCCGCCAGTTCATGACTATCACCAATAAATGTAACACTTTTTGAAGTTTTGAGTAACTTAACAATTTCTTTTAACTTATCAATATCTAAATTTAATTTAGTCTGTCTTAAGTTAGCAAGACCATCAACATATAAAGATTCACTCATATTTTCAATCGTCGTCCGCATAAATCTTTGAGTATGAGAAATAATTCGGCGCATTTTAACATCCCTAGTAAACAACTCAAATTCATATTTAAAAGCCTGAAAGGATTCAAAACCAGCTTTATTGATGAAACGACTAACTGAAGCAGGAGAAATATTAGCTTCTTCTGCAATCTTCTCTAATGATAATATTTTAATATCCTCAATGTGATTAATAATCGTTCTAGCAATATTATAATCATTACTATTTGCGATTCTTTCATTACAAAATTTAATAAAACTAAAACAATCATTCTTCATCTTTTTTTTCCTCCAAATTATCTTTATATTTTTATAATACAACAAAATTAACCTTAAATATTTAATTTTATCTTAATATTACAACTTTTTCACACAATTATTGCTTTATAATTTAATATTTGCTAATGTTAATTAAAAGGTGGTATCAACATATAATGAAAAACAAACTGATCTTGTTATCAATATTATCTGTGGCATTAGTTTCATCGATTAGAGGCTCAATAATTCCAGGAATGAATTTGTTATATCAAGAATATTCTGCTTATCCTATGTCTACTGTCTCTTTAATCATCACGATTCCCTCTATAGCTGTTATCCCTACCTCATATTTTTGTAGTAAGTTTGTTGGAACAAAAGTTTCTTATCGAACTATATTGATTGCGATGAACGCTGCTCTTTTATTTGGTGGGACTGGTCCATTCTTTATTGACGAGCTCTATTCAAGATTATTTTTACGACTGCTCTTTGGTATTGGAATCGGAATTGCCATTTCTTTAAATAAATCCATCATTTTAGAATATTACACTGATAATCGTCAAATCAAGTATTTAGGTTATACAACGATCATTTCCAGTCTAGGTGCAATCTTCTTCCAAACATTAGTTGGCTATTTAAGCAAGATTTCAACTGACTTTATGTTTCTTGGTTATTTACCTTTAGTAATAACACTTATTCTATCTTTTTATATTCCTGATATTCCTTTAAAAGCACCATCCAAATCAACTATCAAAAAAGAAAAAAACATCAAACTTCTCACCATCAGTATTTTCTTTCTAATCTTAAATATGCTGATGTCATCGATTGGTATTAATTTGTCAACTTTGTTTGCTACGAAATCATTTGCAGACATAGCTGTAATAACAGTCCATGCTAATAACATTAATTCTATTTGTTCAATCAGTTCGGGTCTATTATTTAATAAGATATATAATAAATTCAAGAATAATTTCCTCCCCATTTCCTTATTTCTTTGCGCTTTATCTTTAGCAATTTACATTTTTGGGAAAAGTTACATCAGCATGTATATTACTTCGGGAATCTTCGGCTTTACCTATAACACCATTATTTTATACATCTTCTTGATTGCAGCGCAGACCGCTAAAGAAAAGGGTAATGCAGCTGTGGGCGGATATATGGGAATAGCTGCTGGAATTGGTGGCTTTCTTCCCTCATTTCTAGTTTATCTTTGTCAATTATTCTTTAATGAAAGTATTTATTCTGTTTTGTTTATTGCTATCATGTTTTTAGTTTTTGTCGGATTCATCACTATTAAGTTTTTACCTGCAAAATAAAATCGTAACATATAATTTTAAACAGGTGCAAAAGAAGAATTCCTAGGAATTCTTCTTTTAATAAATATTCTTTCTTTTCTTTATGATTACAAACAGACCTGCCATGATTCCAATTAAAGAGATATAGAGACTCATTAAATTCTCATCCCCCGTATTTGGGACTACTGGCTTTTTGTCAACTGGCTTAATCGAGTTAATTGGAGTAACACTGCCCTCTTTCTTTTCAAGAGTATCAATTGCATCATTAATTGCTTTTGCCATAGCATCAACTTCAGCTTGCTGTGTAATATTTTTTCCACGAACTACAGCATTTATTGCTGCTTCTACTTTGGAAAAATCTTTATAATCATCCTTGTTTAATTTTTCAGCAGCTACAATAGCCGCATCAACAGCCTGATAATCAGCATCTAAATAAGTTAGTTCATTTTTTGCTGCTAAAAGTGCCTCGTACAATGCATCGCATTGTTCTTTAGTAATATTTTCAACATTATAGCCACTAATTGCTGCATCTAATGCTCGACTGAGTTTCGCATAAGAGTCTAGTGTATAGAGCTTTGCATCTAACACCTGAATTTCATTGATTAATTCTTCTAATATTTGAAGTGAATATGTTTTTGTTAATTCTGGATAAGCACAGCTCATTGCATAATGCTGCCAAGAAGCATGCTCTTGGTTTCCAACATCTGAAAAATTTCCATTTGGTTGATATGTTTCAGGATAAACACCACCAGGAGTGGAATGATCTAAAATAAAACTAGCTAAATAATCTAACTTTTCATTATCGTCTTTTACGCGATTAAACATAATTTCCCATGCTAACCCTTTACCAATAATATGATTTCCACTTTGTTGAGTATCAAAATCATAGACAACATCTAACATCTTATAATCATCATAATCTTGACTATCATATTTTGCATAAATATCATAAGTATTTTGCATGATTTTTTCATCCATTGCATACCATTGAGCTGCCATTGGAGCCCAATTGACCCATGACATTCCTTTAATAAACTTCATGTTATTATCAATATCATATAATTCAGCATAAATTTTAACTCCATCAACTTCAGTTGTTAAATATTCATTGATTCCCTTTGTTAAAGTTGCGGAAGTATCAGCCCATTTAATTGCTGAATCACTATCGCCAAATTCTTTTGCTAAAGCACTTAGTTCATACAAAGCTTGTGATGCAAATACATTTGTAATTAAATCATAAGATTTCCAATATCTTCCCTCACGTGAATGCTCAAAACTGTCATTTCTCATTAAATTATATTCGTCACTTATGTATCCTTGATCAATATAATAATTTGCAAATCTTTTAATAATTGGATAGGATTTTTTGATAAACTCTTGATTTTCTACCGTCTTTTTACATCCATTAACAAATTGAGCCCACGCATGGATCAACATATAATTCCCATCAATTTGAACATGATTGGATAAAGTATGAAGATTGGATTTATATGCAACATAGCCTGCCTCTCCAGCTACTGCAGTCCCGTTATATAATGTTGCTAAATTATCCACATTTTTACTTCCATACCAAGTAATTGTATTATCACTATTTTGTGGAGCTTTAATTTCTAAATAATAAGATTGCGTTTTATCGACTTGTTCCAACGATAAACTAAATTCTAAATGTACCATTTGCCCACTTGAAGATAGCTTAGAAATATCAATCGCAGCGTCATCTACTTTGATTGCTTCTGCACCATATCCTTTATATAAAGTTGCAATAGCAATTCCCTCTTCTAAATTATTTTTACCTAACAATACATCTACAGCCGTTACATATTGATCTAAAGATGGAATTTCCTGAATCCCAATATTTTTATCTCCAATTGTCATAAGCGGTACTCGATAATCACCCGAATATAATGGTAGGATATCTAACTCAAAATCAAAATCATGACTATCCCAATTATCACCATTTAAACTATAGGCGCTTGCTTTAAGAGCAGGGTTATAATTCCATTGTACATAATCATTATTTTCAGCCCATAAAACAAAATAATAATCTTTATCGGCAGCGACTTTAACTTCTTTTCCAAAATCAATTTGATAATTTTGTACTCCAGCTTTTTCAATTGCTATCTCCCCTGAAGCAATAGCCTTACTATTTAAACTTTCTCTTAATTCACCAATCAAATTACCACCTGCCACGTTAGCATCAGCAGTAAAAGAAACGGCTTGAATTGCATCACCATTTAATGAAATTTTTTGAGCATATGGTGATTGAGCAATATTAACTTCTGAAAATACTTCCGCTGCAATAACATAACCAGTTTGTGACCAAACATTATTTTCCCAGTTCATAGATGCTACAGAACCCGCAAACATTGAAGAACCACAAGCAATAACTTGACCGCTGGTTGTTGTAATATGAACATAATATTTTTGTCCTGGTGTCACAGGAATATTTTCTCCAAAATCAACTGTTTGCCAGCCATTACTTGATACTGTTTGTGAAATAGTTTTTATTGTTTTTGCCTCATTTCCAGGTTCAGTTGTCAACTTAAAAGTAACAGGAGCACTTCCGGTTAAATAAACTCGAAACGAACAGATAGAATCACTATTTGGCACAAATGCAAAAGCAGAATTATTAGTAGTTGCATTAATTAAAAATAAAGCAATCGAATGATCTGTATTTGACATAAATGAATTATCTGTTTTTTCATCATCATTTCCGTTTAATTTAAATGCCGGATATGCGCTTTCTGCAAAGCCGCCTAAAACCGGAACATCATAATTATAACCCATAATAGCATTATCCGCAGGTTTCCCATCAGCCTTTCCGAACATAGCAATACCATTATTAGATTGTACAAAGAAATGATAAGTTTCTCCTTTTTTTACAGTAATTGGCTGGTCAAATGTAAATGTCTGCCAGCCACTAGCAGTAACTGTAATCTCTTTACTTATCAACTCTGTTGAAGCATCTGTAATATTTGTTCGCAAACTTCCAGTTAAAATATCATTTCCAGTAGAATTAGTGAAAATAGAAATTGATGTTACTTTATCACTATCTGTTTGAAATGCTACTCCACCACCGTTATTTGGTCCTTTTAACCCAAATAACGCATGATCAGAAAAAGTCTGTGAGGTATATAAATTTTGTGTCTGTGCTGTTTCTCCCTGGGATAGATAGGAGTTCCCAAATTCTTCATCTTCATAATCAGGAACGATATGCTGAGCATAATCTGCCCCTAGTCCTTGTTGATAGCTCAACAAAAAATTTAATACTTGCCTTGATTTTTGATAATCACCATAAGCATTTTGTGCCATTACTTGAATCGAACTATCACGAATAAACATTCCCTCATAAGCCCCTGTCAAAGAAGTCGGTGCATAACCCCGATTCGTAATTCGATTCGTTAAATTAGCATATGTATTCTTATACATTTCTTTAGCCGCATCGCTTGTCCCTACATGTTCAACTGCAAAAGATGGTGTTCCTAATAATGAAATTACCATTCCAGCAGTTAAGACAATAGTCATTATTTTTTTTAACTGTTTCTTCATCTTCCTCACCTCTCTAATTTGTGTGTTGTTTACTCAATGTATATTGTCTACTTTTATTATTCCCTCCTTTTAGAACAGGTATTTTAATCAAAAAGACAAGACTAAAAAGTATTACACTTTTTTGGTCTTGCCTACCTAAAGTAACAACCCACTAGTATATCTTTAATATACTATTATTTATTATCATTTTAAATCTGTCTATACAATTTTGGTACAATATTTCATTAAATAGTATAATTCTGGTACATTGTTTCACTATCCCACTAAAAAAGAAGTGATTTTAGAAACCGTTCCCTTTAAATAACATAATTTTAAACAAATAAAATAATCTAGCCTAGAATTTCGCCATTTGATTCAATCACTTTTTGATACCAGTAAAATGAATCTTTTTTCTTTCTTTTAAAAGTACCATTACCTTTATCGTCCAAATCCACATAAACAAAACCATATCTTTTTGCCATTTCTCCTGTACCCGCCGATACAATATCAATGCACCCCCAGGTCGTGTATCCGAGTAAAGGAATTTGATCTATCTCTACTGCCTTTTTGAATTCAACAATATGACTACGCAAATACTCAATACGATAATCATCATGAATCGCTCCATCTTCTTCAACAATATCATAATTACCCATTCCATTTTCGACAATGAATAGTGGTTTTTGATAACGGTCATATAATTCATTTAAAACAAACCTAAGACCTTTGGGATCAATAGGCCATCCCCACGCAGTTTTTTGTAAATAAGGATTGGGTGATGCTTGCTGCCCTCCTGTCGTTGTTGTATTACTTGCATCACAATCAAATGCTGTTGTACGATAATACGAAAAAGCTAAATAGTCAGATGTATTTTCTTTTAGCACCTCATCATCACCCAGCTCTTTTTTTAAAGTGAACTTATATTCATCAAAAATACTTTGAGCATAATTAGGATAATATCCTCTCATCGTGATGTCTGAAAACATCAACGCTTTTCTTCTAAATTCATATGCTCCAAATACATCTTCTGGTTTGCAAGTCATAGGATATATTCCTGATAAAGCACACATTGTCCCGAGCATAAAATTAGGATTTATTTTTCTAGCTATTTTATTTGCCTTAGCACTTGCCACTAATAAATGATGAATTGCCTGCAGCTTGATTCCAGCATCCTCAACAGGTGTTTCCCCCTGATTAGAATTACTTTTAGTCTTCCTATTATTTGATGCAAGACCTAATGTCCAATATCCACCTAAAACATTAATCTCATTTACTGTAATCCAATATTTGACTTTTGTTTTCCAGCGTTCAAACAGTGTAGAAGCAAAATTCAAATAAAATTCTATTAATTTACGATTTATCCATCCACCATATTTTTCAGCCAAATTCAATGGCATATCAAAATGAAGAATTGTCACTAAAGGCTCGATGTTATATTTTTTCAATTCATCAATAACAGCATCATAAAATCTTAGACCATCTTCATTCGGTTCTTTGTCATCACCATGAGGAAAAATACGTGTCCATGAAATAGATAAACGATATACTTTAAACCCCATTTCTGCCATTAATTTAATATCTTCTTTATAACAATGATAAAAATCTGTAGCATTATGACTTGGATAATATTCTGATTCCTTAATAAATGGGTGAAATCCAAATGGAATACATTCCCCAGCCTGAATACTTGTAATATTACCATTATCAGCTTTACAATAAATTCTTCTAGGATTTTCTTGATTTCCATCAGTTAACATATCGTGAACAGCAATACCTCTTCCCCCTTCTTGCCATCCCCCCTCATATTGATTTGCAGCAGTTGCGCCACCCCATAAAAAATTTGTAGGAAATTTCATAATCATTCTCCATTCATATTTTTATCTTTTTCAGATTTTTCTGTTGCATCTTCAATTGCCGCCTGTTTATTTGATACTGAAACAAACGGAACCCAGACAAAGAAAGTTACAACTAAAATGATTGCCTGGATAATAATTCCATGTAATCCATAGCTTATAAACCCTGTAATAAAAATCGGTAACCCAGGAGGGCAATCCACAATGCCACATGTCAAAAAGCCTATATTAGTCGCAAAAATAGCAATTAACGCAGCAATCGCAGAGTTACAAATAAATGGAATAGCAAAAATTGGATTTAATACTAATGGTAAGCCAAAAACTACCGGTTCATTAATACCACAAATACCTGGAACAATTGAAAATTTAGCAATTGCTTTATGATCTTCACGTCTTGAAAATAATAATATAGCTATTAATAATGACAGTGTGATTCCACCACCGCCTACAACAACAAAACTTGTCCAAAATCCCCTTGTTAAAATATTTGTTGCAACATGTCCTGCTGAAACCGCAGCAATATTATCTGCCAATCCAGCAGCTGATAATGGACCTCTAATCCCTTCGATAACCATTCCTCCATGAATTCCAAGAAACCAAAATAGTTGATTGACAAGAGATAATACCACGATTCCAATCGTTGTATTTGCTAATGCTTGTAATGGAATTTGAATAATGTTATAAATCCATACATTTAAGTAATTACCAGTGAACGATTCGAATAAACATCCACAAATAGCAAACAATGCAATAATAATAAAAATTGGAATTAAAATATTGAATGAACGTGCTATTCCTGTTGGTACTGAATCAGGCATCTTTATTTTAATGGCATCTATTTTTGATAATCCCTTTAATAATTCTATAGCCATGATTGATATGAGCATAGAAACAAATAAGCCCTGGGCCCCAATAACTCCTGAACCCAAACCACTGATTATAATAGGATCTTTCAATCCCTCAACAGCCGTACTAATGGCATTAGGACATACTGCTAAATATGCTAATAACCCTATCAATCCACTTTCTAAAGTTGGCAACCCTTCTCTTTGTGCCAATTTAGTACCGATTAAAAAAGCAATAGGTAATGCCATACATGAAATAGTAACAAAATTCATTGCTGTAAAAGCTGGTGATAGCTTTATTAACCATGGAAACCATTGTGCTAAACCACTAGTCCCCGAAACTAAAATATTTAACATACTTCCAAATGAACCAATAATAATAAAAGGTACATACATCGTAAAGGCATCCTTGATTGAGCCAAGATATTTATTTGCTTCAATCTTAGCAGAGAATGCTAATAAACCATTTTGTAATTTTTCAGATAACTTCATTTTATCTCCTCTCTCCTTTTCCAAAAAATATAAGTTTTCATTCCTGCAGTAAACTATTTTCTTATATTCCTTAGCTATAATTATAAAATGAGTTATTATGGAACTCCATGCTTTTAATTTCTATTTATTTGTGGAAGTTATCAAAAAATAAATATTACATATAAATTATAAGGAATCTCATTAAGTATAAAATTTGTATCGTGCTAATTTATCTTTGTAAAATAAAAATAACTGCCGATTTAATCCGCAGTTACCCTATCTTCTTATTAGATAGTTTAGTAAAAACAGCTAGTTATTATCGTTCTAAAACCGTTTCGATTTCTTCAAAAATCGCAATAATTTCTTCATAAGTTTTCTTTCTGATGATCCTTTTAACATATAAAGGATTTTTAATCATATAAGCTAATTCATGATACAAATTTAATATTTTTGAATTTATCGGTTCTCCTATCAAGGGAACAATTATTAATTGAACCCTCTTTTCATTCCATAGAATTGGCTTTGATAAAATACCAATAATTACTTCTGTTTGATTATTTGCACTTATTCCATTTAAAGATAAAATAGAAATCATATTATCTAATTCATGATTAGCTACCTTATCATTTTCAATTATTTCTTGAATTATATTTTTATCATAATTAGTGCTATTGATTATAAATGATATAGCTTCTTCCTTAGTATCCGCATTGATTGATGTTAATACCATTCGCTTATCTATATAATCTCTTATCTTAAATACTTCTTGATCACACAGTATTGTTTCAATTCTCTTTTTATCATTATCACTAAAAAAATAATTGACTTCAATACTTGGTACAGAAAAATCACGTCTTAGTGGAATACTGGATATTAATAAATTAATATTTGTAAAATCATAATTATTTAACTCAATATAATCAGCTGTCTTAACCTCATTAATATATTTTCCATACATCTCTTTAATTTGATAAGCCAATGTATGAGCTGTCCCTCTTCCTAGACCACTTACAACTAAAATATTTTTCTTGTTTTTTATTTGCGTACGCAATAAAGCTAGATTCATATGTAATGCAATATAACCCATCTCATCTTCACTAAGGCGGTTGCCATGATAATCACTGAATTGATCACAAGCTGTTACTGCCATTTGATAGGCAAAGATATTTTGCTGTTTAATTTTATCAATTAACGGATTATGAAGCACTACATTATACCGCGAACGAACCTCCAAGGGGATTAAATGTAATACTAATTGTGATTTTAATTCTTCATCTTGAGTTAAATCGATTCCCCATTTACAGTTAATATTATTAATCATATTATTGACTAACTTATTAACATCAAAATCTTCGATAATGCGATGGATACTTTCATCAAAATGACAAATAATTCTTTTTGCTGCTAAATGTATAGAAAGTGATACTATTTCTTGATCTTTCATTTCTATTGTCAATTCATCATTAATTAATTTTGCCAATTCAACAGCCACTATACTATCAGTCCAGCGAGCTATATCGATAACCATCTTATCAGTTGATTTTAAAAATATTCCTTTTTTAATTCTTTTTAAAGAGATATAAATATCAATTATAAAATTTTGAACTGAAACTTCAGACATTGATATTTGATATCTAGTTAATATTCTATCTACAATATCTTCAATCTTCAAAATCAGCTGGAGCTCATCATTGTTAAATTGTGTTCCAGGAAACCCTTCTCTTTGATCAATATGTGTAATATAAATCTGTGCGAGGCAGAGTCTTTTATTAAACTCCCTGCCTTCTACCCTCATTCCATAATGAGGTTTTTGTAATAATATTAAATCATATTTTTGAAAAGCCTTTCGTACGGATTTAATATTTTGTGATAATACCGACTGAGAGATAAAAAGCTTTTCACATAGAGCTTCTGCCTTGACCCAACCATTATTCTCAATCAGATATTTTTGAATCCATTCCTCTCTTTCTGTCACACTATAAATTGAAAAATCGTTAGTATCATTAAAAGAATTACATAAATTTATAAATTCTTCAATATCGTTAATTACCAGCTTAATACCACGAGATGGAGTGACTTCTATATAATTATCTGTTGCTTTCATATCACAATTCAAAGATTTTATATCTTTAAGTATGGTTTTTGTACTAACATTATTCATAGCACTTAATGTTTCAGAAGTTACATATTCCTCTGTTTCTTTTAAATATTTTAATATTTGGTAGTTTCGCTTATTCATAGTAGCATTATTATATCACAACATATACTTTGTCTCTATCGAATTAAACCAAACATGACCCTCATTTTTTATCACTCTGAATTTCCATAGAAAAACTGTAATCTCTAAAAGAAAATTATTTTTCATTATAGTTTCCTGATAAAATGATAATAGTAAATGGTCTTCTTTAAAATATATCATCTATAATTATATTCAATTTACTTTCAATTCTATCAGCAGCTTTTTTAACAATTTGATTTTCATGGTATAGATAATTAATAACTAAATTCTGCATATAAAAGATAAAGATTATGATCAGAAAATGTACTGTTTTTTTTACAGTCTTTTGCGCTAATGTAAATTTATTTTATCTATGCTTTATAGTATATAAAATATCATATCGTAATTAATGATAATCGATTTATATTTTTTCTACATAGGGATTTACACATTTTTATACAAAATATTTGCAATGCCATCAACATTGATCCGATAGTTCTTATTTAGCAGTCTCTTAGGCACAATAACTATTCCACTCCGTCTTTTATTAGAAATACAAAAAAGCGATAAACAATTTACATGTTTATCGCTTCAACACATTCAATATGGTGCGGGTGACAGGAATCGAACCTGCACGCCGAAGGCGCTAGATCCTAAGTCTAGTGCGTCTGCCAGTTCCGCCACACCCGCATATTTAATGGTGCCGGCTAAAGGACTTGAACCCTCAACCTACTGATTACAAGTCAGTTGCTCTACCAATTGAGCTAAGCCGGCCTATTTTATTTTAAATGGTGGAGGTTAACGGGCTCGAACCGCTGACCCTCTGCTTGTAAGGCAGATGCTCTCCCAACTGAGCTAAACCTCCATAATGGTGACCTGTACGGGATTCGAACCCGTGAATGCATGCGTGAAAGGCATGTGAGTTAACCGTTTCTCCAACAGGCCATGGCGCTTGAAGTAGGACTCGAACCTACGACCGATCGGTTAACAGCCGATTGCTCTACCAACTGAGCTATTCAAGCAACTTAGTGCCCTAATATAATATCATTATCCCTAGAATGATGCAACCCTTTTTATGAAAAAAATTTATTTTTTTATCAAAAAAGAAAAAAGTAGTAAAAATTCTACTTTTGACTAAGATATTTAGCATACATATTCTCTTCATTCATTTCATCAATCGAAATACCTTCCATCTTCATCTCTACCAGACTATCTTTTGTAGTCCTAGTATATTTAAGAACAATTCCAGTTTGTTTATCGACCAACATAGAAAAAGTGCTATCACTATTATAGAGACTATCATTTATTTTCCCCTCTACTCTATAAGTATCTCGATTAAGATATTTTTCTTCTCCCTTTATTTCATAATTATTATAAGCAGTACCTATTTGTCTGAGTGCAATATCTTCAGGTAATAAATATGGTGCTACATCGCCAAACAAATCATTAGCTACTCGACTAATATCCATATTTTCAACCCTTTCCTCAAGTGTCAAATCTTTATATTTAAATAAGCTATCATCTTTACTTACATCCTCAACTGTCATCATTTGCTTATTGATTAATTCATCTAAGTTATTATTTAAACTCACTAAATCTCCAACAAAAAAATACATTCTTTCACTATCTCTAAAAGTTACTTGGCTTTCTTCATTTTTTGAAGGAACTAAATAAATATATGACTGATATTCTGGAACATTAACTTGAAAAATATACTTGCTTTCACTTTTTTGTCCTTGATAGCTTAACGTTGAAAGCATTGTTCCACTAATTAAATTATAATGATCCACACTATTAGCCATCAACATTAATAAATCATGCTTCCCCTGATTATTATTCGCAAATATTTTATCGTTTTTATCAATTTCTCTTTTGCCATTTAGTTCTGCAATATTAATCGTTGTATCTCCTACTTCCTTTGTTACCTCTTCCCTACAGCCACTAATAACAAACATCATTGCCATCAATACTAGCACATATTTAGTCTTCATCACCATTCATCCTTTTTATTTTTATTTAATCATAACAATTATTAGAATTATGTAGAATTAATATTCCCAACAACGATTCTTTACATACATATTTCAAGCAATATGTTATGATTAAATCAGAAGGTGATAAAATGAAATATCAACCATTAGAATCTAAAAGCGCCTTAAATAAAGTTAGTGGGCGATTTCCCTTTAAGTGGGATTTAAATATCTATCGCGGCTGTCAACATGGTTGTATTTATTGTTATGCTATTTACAGTCATAAATACCTTGACAACAATGATTATTTTGGCACGATCTATTATAAAGAGAATATTTTATCTTGTTTAGAAAAAGAATTATCATCACCTAAATGGAAACACGAATTAGTTAATATTGGGGGTGTTTGTGATAGTTATCAGCCTTTAGAAGAACAATTACAAATAATGCCAGAAATTTTAAAATTAATGATTAAGTATAAAACACCTATTATTATTTCTACCAAATCATCATTAATCCTTCGTGATATTGAACTAATCAATGAATTATCAAAAATAACCTATGTTAATATTGCTTGTACTATTATTACTGTTGATGATGACTTACGTAAAATCATCGAACCAGGAAGTTCACCCATTATTGAACGATTTAAAGTAATTGACCAAATCAAAAAGGAAACTAAAGCTCATGCTGGTATTCACATTATGCCAATTATCCCTTATCTCACTGATCAACCCGGAAATTTAAATGGATTATATAAAATGGCAAAAAAAGTAAACGCTGATTATGTGTTACCCGGTACTCTCTATTTACGAGGGCAAACTAAACCCTATTTCCTTAATTGTATAAAAAAATATAATTATGATTTATATCAAAAAATTGCTTCTCTATATTATCAAAAAAATGCTTTAAAAACTTATAAACCTAAAATCTATCAAACGATCTCAGAGCTACGAAAAATATATGACCTTCCCGCCCAAGCAAAAAGAAGTCCTAAAGATCAAAATCTTTAGGACTATTTATTATATCAGTTAGTTCTTTTACTAATTCATGTTCTCTTTATGCTGAATAATTATAACAATTTTCATCATTATAAGAAAAACATTGCTAAATTAATTTATTTTTTCCCAAAATAGCTTTACATTATTTCAAAACTATGTTATTTTTATATGGCACTGTTAAGTGTCTATGACCCGCTAGCTCAGCCGGTAGAGCATCTGACTTTTAATCAGAGGGTCAGGCGTTCGAATCGCCTGCGGGTCACCATTTGAAACACTAAGATGAACTTTTGTTCATCTTTTTTTATGGTTAATTCCAATTTAAAGAATCAATGAACTTTATAAATGAATAAACAGAATATTAACTTAATCTAATTTTCTTCCGTTTGAAGCAATTACTTTTTTATACCAGTAAAATGAATCTTTTTTATATCTATTATATGTTCCATTCCCCAAATTATCTACATCAACATAAACAAAACCATATCTTTTAATCATCTCGCCAGTAGATGCAGCCACTAAATCAATACATCCCCATGGTGTATAACCAACAAGTTCAACACCATCATCAACAGCTTCAGACATGGCCTGAATATGTTGTTTCATATATTCAATACGATAATCATCATGAACCGTTTTATCTATTTCTAATTTATCATCTTGTCCTAATCCATTTTCAACAACCATAATAGGAATATGATAACGGTCGTATATTTCATTTAAAAAATAACGTAACCCCAAAGGATCAATCTGCCAACCCCACTGACTCTTTTCTAGATATGGATTAGCAACTCCAAATATTAAATTACCATTTGTTTTTTCTAAATTTTTATCTGTTGTTACACAACCAGTTGAATAATATGAAAAGGTAAAGAAATCAACTGTTCCGCTTTTTAAAATATCTTCGTCATTCTCCCCAAAGTTGATATGAATATCGTTTTCCTTCAAATAACGATGTGCATAGCGAGGATATGCTCCATTTATTTGAATATCAGGACAATAATAGAAAATATTTCTACGTTCTTTCTGTACTAATAACATATCTTCAGGTCGACAAGAATATGGATATTGTGTAATTCCAGCAATCATGCATCCTATTTGGTATTCACCACTAATTTCATGAGCCATTCTGGTCGCCAATGCACTAGCAACAAGTTGATGATGTAATGCTTGATATTGTTTCACAATATCATTATGTTGTTCTACTGTTGATAACGTATCTAAATCTTCAATAACGCCAGCTCCCATGTCCTTTTTTGATGACGAAAGAATTCCACCAGAGAAATATCCATTACCTCCAAGAATCAAACTATTAATTTCATTAAACGTTAGCCAATATTTAACAAGTCCTTTGTATTCATTGAAAAGTGTTTGACAATATTTTAAATAAAAATCTATTGTTTCACGTGCATACCAGCCATCATATTTTTCTGCTAAATGATAAGGCATTTCATAATGTGAAATTGTCACAAGTGGTTCAATATTATACTTTTTCAATTCTAAAAATACATTCCTATAAAATTCAATTCCCTTTTGATTTGGTTCTTCATCATCACCATGCGGGAAAATACGGCTCCAATTAATTGACATTCTATAAACCTTAAATCCCATTTCACCCAGTAAAGCAATATCTTCTTGATAACGATGGTAGAAATCACTCGCCTTATGTGATGGATAAAAATATTTATCCTCATCTATTTTTTCAGTGAATAACCTTGGCTCTGTTCTTGAGCCTAATGTAAAGTGATCAGCAGTTGAATCTAATTTACCATCTTCATTCCAACCACCTTCAAATTGATTAGCAGCCGTTGCGCCACCCCATAAAAAATTCTTTGGAAAAGCCACTCCCTACACCTCTTTCTCATCTATTCCTAAAATATAAGTTAATATAAATGTAATAATCATTCCTACCAATGCAGCAATTAAAAAGAATATCAAATTATTTCCTGGACCCGCAAAAGTAACTACTGCAAACATACCTCCTGATCCTGGAAATGCATAACAGGCAACTTTTAATAGTCCAGCAATTAATCCTCCAGCTGCATTTCCAATCATCGCTGCATACAATGGTTTTTTATACTTAAAAGTAATCCCGAACATAGCCGGTTCTGTTACCCCACCAACAATTGCAGTAACCGCACACGACATGGCAGTAGATTTTACTTTTTTTGTCTTAGCTTTTAATGATACTGCTAAAGTCGCTGCAAATTGATTCATATTAGAAAGAATCATAGCTGGTAAAAAGAAAGGATCATATCCTAAAGAGGCGAAGGCCGAAGTCCAATATGGTGTCATCATTGTATGCATACCAGTCATAACCATTAAAGGTAACAATGCACACAAAATAGAAACCCCTAAGAAACCAATTGTTTCATAAATCCAAATAACCGCTTCTGCCACATAAGTTCCAATATAGTATCCCAACGGTGCCGTTACTACTAACATAATTGGTAACATGACTAATAAAGAACCTGTAGGGACAACAAATGATTTTAAAATATCTGGACAATATCGATTAATTAGTTTCTCAACTTTACTTAAAATATAAACAGTTAAAATAATTGGAATAACGGTAGTTGAATAATTTGCAACATAAACCGGTAATCCAAAAATTGACATAGCAGCTCCTTCAGTTGCCATTGCAATAAAACTTGGATAAATAAGCAATGCACCTAACAACATTCCTACACCTTGGTTTGCTCCAAATTTTTTAGCAGCTGTTGCGCCTAAAAAAACGGGAAAGAAATAGATAAAAGCATCCCCCAACCAATATAAAATTTGATATGTTGAGCTTGTTTCAGGCAAGATTCCTACCATATTCGCAAGCATATAGAATACTTTGATCATTCCTCCACCAATCATCATTGGAATAATCGGCGTGATACATCCTGATATCCCATCCATAATTCCCATAAGTACAGATTTTAAAGCGACTTTTTTCTTTTCTGCATTTCCATCAAGATCTTCATCAATTGCTTCTTCTCTTTGGAGATTGCCAAACTCACAAATTTCCGCATAAGCATCAGCAACTGCGGGTCCAATAATGATCTGCAATTCATCATTGGACCATTGACTTCCTAATACCTGATCTACATTTTCTATATCAGATATCTTCACAATACTCCTGTCCTTTAAATTAAAACGCAATCTGGTTGTACAATGTTGAAAATATGTAATATTTTCTTTTCCACCGATTGAATCTAAAATCGTTTTAGCAAGTTTTTCATATTTCTTTGCCATTTTTTCTCCTCCTTTTTATATACAAAACATTATCTTGCGCGCCAAATAATGTAATGAGTAAAATAAAACCCCATCAAAGTATTACTTTTCTGGGGTGATGCCCTTTCGGTGACAATCCTCTTTTATATACAATCTATTAACATGGACTAATAAATATAATAGTTCCTCGGTCGTACATTTTTCTTTATATTCCTGATAAAAATAGTTATCTATCTTACTGATACAATCATAGGTATCTGGATACTTTTCTATCATGCTCTCATATAATTCACGACTGTTATCTGTGAACATTTCTCTAGCTTCTTTTCTTTGAACAAAATATTTTAGATGATTTTTAAACCTAAAGTAATTAAAACTCTTCTTGTCTATATTAAAATTAAAATGTTTTTCTACTATGTTAGTAACATTAAAGATAACCTTTGATATCTTATTTTCAATATTACCTGCATGCGTTTTCGTATTTGTACCTTCAAGTGCATTAATAAAATGCATAGTTATACTTGTAACTTCACCTTTTGGTAAATGAGTATCTAATTCCTCATTAGTTTTTTTTACCATCCACTTTGATATTTTTGTTAATAGAGGATATTCATACTCTAATTCATAAGAATATGGTAACGAAATATCCATACCATTTTTCTCCCTAATAATAGCAAAATTAATATGATCAGCTAAAATAAACACTAAATTAGGACTTAATTCATCTTCAATATTCTTTTTTGCAACATCCACCATTTTTGTAACTAAGTTAAAAATGTTATTTGGTATTTCCTTAAGTAGACCATAATATCTATTGTCAACATCATAGAAGGTTCGCTCAATAACAGAGAGATCTTTTATTTCATAGGGAATATTTCCATATCCAATTCCTTTAGCAAATACAATAACTTCATTGTTTTCACCATCAACTGCAATTGCTATATTATTATTTATTTTTTTGATGACTTTCACGAAGTATTCCTCCTTCTATTTAATCAAAGTATCTCCTCTATGAACTTCCCTATCATAACATTCTAATTTTATACTTTGATTATAACCTGCTGTAAATATAACCATAGTTGTTTTATCTATATTCATTTCATCCATAATATTATCATCAAATTTTAATATAGGCATATTCTTCTTTACCTTATCGCCAACTTTGACAAATGTCTCAAATCCTCTACCTTTTAAGTTTACAGTATCCAAACCAACGTGTACTAATATTTCAACCCCACTTCTAGTTTTAATTCCAAATGCATGTTTACTATTTGGTATCATAACAATTATTCCATCAACAGGTGAAACAACAATATTATCTGATGGAATAATTGCAAAGCCATCACCCATCATTCTTGTTGAAAATACTTTATCTGGAACATCCTCTATATTTATACATTTTCCATCTATTGGTGAAACAATTCCTCCATCTTGTTTATTCATAAATTTAAACATATTAACTCCTCCTTTTATACAAAAAAACTCTTTGATTCATTATCCTAAATAATAGGTCATGCCTCAAAGAGTTACAATCCTTCTGTTCAATTTTACACCAATATAATAACAATTATTTAACCTATTGTCAATAATTTATGATAACTATCAATGATATTATTAATTTTTAAATTATCGTATACATTTAAAATCAGCTAATGTACATAAAATATTTATATATCTTGAAATATCATTTTTAATCAGATGATATTCTAGTAAGATTTGAGCATATACACATTTTATCTAATCAAACCTAAAAGCTTTTTCTATAGTTGTTAATTCTTTAGTCCATCATTCCCTCTGTCAAAGAACTTGCATCTGTATACGTAGAACCATCATTTATTTTAAAATCCTGTATAATATTCTTAATTTCATCATCAAATAAAATTAGATATATATAATAATCATAATCTGCTTCTTCACATATTCTTCATGTAATTAAAAAATCAATCTATAATTAAATGTTTGAATTTATAAAATCGATTACAACTTTATATTACATTTATTAATTTTCTGCTTTCTTTTAAAATATGATAAAACGAAAAAGCGACAAATTGAATACAGTTTATCGCTTCATATATAGACATTCATAACTTTTCTAAATAATCAGATAAAGTTATTGAAATAAAATTATGGTGCCGGCAACTGGAATCTGTATTATATTAAGAATCATCCAAATTACACTTAATAATCTAAAGAGTCATCAAATATGATTATTTAGATTATCTATACACAAATCCGCAAACACTCCTATTACACCGGATATTATAACATACGCTTAAGTATTTTTCAATATCCGCCTAAATTTATATAATTTTGTTTATTTTTATAATATAATTATATCTTTTTTCTCGAGATTTTTCAATTGGTTTATTTCCTCTAAATCTACTATAACATTAGCCAACGCTACCGAATCCAAGTTATAAATACTAGCTTAATTATCAGTTCTCTCTAAAATTTATCCTTCTTTGCCAGGTAACACACGAGAATATCCGCTAAGTTTCATCCTAGTGTTATGGCAGTTACACACAAAAGTGCTATAAGTATTAAACTTATTTATGTACCAGCCTAACTTTATAAAGCAACCCGAAATACATCATGATGAATTTCAAACTAAATTGTATGCTGCTAAACAAACTAAAATAAATGCCAAAAAATAGTAGTTATCATAACAGTCAGCCTAACAGTATAATTGGTTTAATATCTGCACTGCTGCAGTCTATTAATCTATCTAACACACATGCATCAAATAACATGGCATCATAACTATGATTGATATTTTTAACAAACGTTTAATAATACCAATGCTAACTGCTAATCAATCTAAGCCATTCAATTCACCATAATATTTATTTGAATTAAAGTTTGATGGAATTAGATGTCTTGCATATATTGATAGAAAAAGTGCTGATTTGAGAAATAAGTGTAACAAAGAACAGATTAAATCCTAAACTAATCTTTAATATTATTTGTTTAACAGAAAAAATTCGAGCACACAAGTATTTGCTTATCTGAATATAAATTTCTAATTTCTGTCCCTGTGTCCCAAACTGTCATTTAACAAACAGACACTATTGCCCGACAAAATATGCAGTGAAATACTACATTATCAAATTTTAAAGCATCAATCATATTTGCGTAAAATCTATGAATATGCTAATATGTGGCTATAAAAATATTGACAATATTGATAAGGAGCGTAGAATGGCCAAATTAAAAGATGTTGCTAAGCTTGCAAACGTTTCAGTTTCGACTGTATCACGAATTTTAAACAATGACACTTCACTTAGTGTTACTGATAAAACAAAAAATGAAGTATTAAATGCTGCTCGTCAGCTTAACTATCCAATCAAACAAAAAGAAAAAAGAACTACTTTTGCAATTATTCAATGGTTTTCTCAAGATCAAGAAATAAGCGATCCATATTATTTGACACTAAGGCGCGGTGCTGAATCTTTTTTTAAAAAAAATAATATTGCTGTAAGAAGGTTCTTTCACGATGATCTAGATATGGATAGTACATTATCACAGATTGATGGCATACTCTGTTTAGGAAAATTCTCAAAAAAATATATTGATAAACTAAAAAAATATACACAACGAATAATTTTACTTGACATGACTCTATATCCTTGTCGTGAGGTATCAATCGTATTAGATTTTGATGATGCGGTTAAACAAGTGATACAATACTTATATATTTATGGACACAGAAAAATCGGCTATTTAGGCGGAATAGAATTCGTTGATCAAAACCAAGAAATATACGAAGATCCTCGAAAAGAGTCATTTATAAAATATTGCAAAAAATTTAACATACAATATGAAAATTATATTTTAGAAGATAAATTCAGCAGTGAATCTGGCTATAAAATGATGACTGACATGATTTATTCTCAAAACTTGCCAACTGCTATCTTTGCTGCCAGTGATCCAATTGCTATTGGTGCACTACGTGCTTTACAAGATAACGGATATAAAGTTCCTGACGACATATCAATAATTGGTTTTGATAATATAGAAACTGTAAATTTTACCAATCCTCCTTTAACCACTGTACATTCACCTTCTTTTGATATGGGAGTTCTAGGTGCAAAAATTTTATATTACAATATTAGTAATCAATCAGAATCAATGAGTATTAGAATACAAATGCCATGTTTTCTCATTGAAAGAAACTCTGTAAAAAATATTAATAGCTCAAAATAGTAAAATATAGCACTAATAATCTTATAACCTATAATTTACTGCTTTTGACAAGCAAAGAAGCTATAACGAAACTTAATGAGCAGATTAATTTTCTCAGCTTATTTTTTAGTAAAAAAGAAGCTGTAAAAATAGAAATTTAATTTAGTGTGGAGTCACCACTTCGGTCTAAAATTCCGTGGGGTGACCCTTTTTTATCTCTAAATTTTAAAGGGGTAACTTTATATTAAAAAATCCTTTCACGATATGATGTTTTTGCAGAAACAACCATATATGAAAGGAGAGTATCAACTCATGGTTATGATACTGTAAATTTATTAGGTTTACAATTTAATGATATTCAAGATTTAAACATTATTAGAACTGATAATATTGTTTTTGTTAATGTGACTTTAACTAAAACGGATGCAGAAAAATCATATACAATTAGTCTTTTCTTGAAGTCAATCCTTTTATTGCTTCATTTTCGGTTCTACGATATTCGGTTTCTGCTCTTAAACTTATTAGTTCTTCTTTTTCAGAGGGAATAAGTTCACTAAGTATTATAGATTTTTTCATAGGCGGCTCCTTACTATGTCCTCCCTTCTTTAAATCGAGATCATTATACCCATATATTTTATATCGTTTTTCCCATTTTGACAATTGATTATCATTAATATTGGCACTTATTGCAACACTTTTTTGAGATTTCCCAGCTAGAACCCCGGCAACAAAAGAGTACCTTTCTTCTGCAGTATACAACAGAGAAAATGATTAAACATGAAACTTTTCAATATATATTTGAAATTATATTAATAAACTATCAATTTTAAATTGTATAAAGGATACAGATTAACGGCTATTGACAAATCTACATTACCAGTACAATGATAAAACACATTCACTTAATCATGGCAAAATTGAAAAAGGATATAACGCTTTTCATATACATGCTTCGTATGATTTATTAGAACATACTTATGATGATATTATTATTGAAGGTGAAGCAAAATATAATGAAAATGCAGCTTTTATCGATATTGCAGAGAGGTATACTGATAAAAAGCAATTTTTATTGCAGATAGAAACTATCAATCTTACAATTTATTTGAGCATGTCTCACATTCAGATAATAAATTTCTTATTCGAATAAAAGATTATAATAGTAATGGAATGCTTAAAGGCATGCACATCTCTTTATCTGGAGAATGTGATGTTGATGTATCAAGAATTGTAACTTTCAAAAAAAAGAAGTGAAGGAACATCCTGAAAAATATAAATTCTTTCCTGAAAAAATTCGTTTTGACTATTTAGATAATGATGTACCTTATTGTCATTTTCAATAAGAATTAAAATTAGTGATGATACTTATGAATGTATTGCCACAAATTTAGATAGAGATGAATTCCCAAAAAATATACAAGATGAGACGAGAAATTGAAACTACCTTTGGAGAATTAAAATATGCAATTGGACTCAATACTTTTCATGCAAGGAAAAGAGAATTGATTAAACAAGAAATATATGCCAGACTTATCCTTCATAATTTTTGTGAAAGAATTATAAAAAAAATAGAAATCCAAAAAAAGAAAGAAAATACTATTATCAAGTCAATTTTACAAGATTAATTCATATTTTGAGGGATTATCCAAGAATTAAAAAAGGTGGAAAACATCCACCTGATATTGAATCGATAATTTCTAAAGAAATAGGACCAGTTAGATCCAGTCGCATTAATTCTCGCAAAATTTAACCTAAGTCAGTAGCTATTTTACATATCGATTCGATTAGCATAATAATTATATCCTTTTTTAAGCAGTATCAATACTGTACTTTTTTGTGTACAATAAATTTTAATAAAAGACCAACAAGTTAGATTCTATATATTTTTATGGATTTACTGTTTGGCTAACTTAATGACATTGTCCCTAACCCCATGGCTTTAAACGATACTTTACTTTTTTCACCTTAAACGGGAATTGTCAATAAATGTCATTGCTGCAAATATTCTTTTGCATCACATATTTTTTCAAACTTTATATTATCTTCTAGAAGATAATTAATTGCATCATTCCATTCGTCAATTGAATAATCATCCTCGTCAATGTACTTAATAAACTTTTTCCAAGCATTAGTATTGTGTAAATCAGAAATATAATTTAAATAACATTTTTTTCTGAGATATTCTAACATTTTACTTCTATTCTCTATACACTATTATCTTCATTCATTAAACGGTTGTCCTTAACAACATAGGTATATGTATTATTTATAGGCTGCCTATTAAGCTTTTCATCACTTATTTTGAACCTATTTATTTCTTTCAAAATAAACTCAATACGATAGCCATTTTTTAATATTACATTTACATTTTCCTGCTTATTTGATTTATTGCCTACAAATTCTTTTTTGTATATTTCTTGACTATTTTGATCTTTAATAACTATAGTTGCATAAGTATCCTTAAAATATGAATGCGGTTGACCTGAATTAATCATTAAAACAGTACGCTGACTGTCATCGGCGTAATGAACCAAATTTGCAAAATTGTTATTTCCCAATCCATATAGGGATATTTGCTGTACCATATTCGATGCTTTATTAATCAATTCGTATAGTTCCTGCAAATATGGTCCTTTTTGTAAACTTTCAACACCTTTTTTTGCACTTTCTATTTTTTGTTGGGTGACTTCTTCATTTAATTTTTGATAAGTGTTATCACTAAATAAAGAATACACATTATTCCTAGCATTTTTTTGCGAGATATCTACTGCAATAACTGGATAAGATTCGAATGCTTTTTCCGCATCATTAAGTAATTGAGAGAATTCTTTACTTGATACCGTTTTTGCCATTAGATTGATTTTATCCTGCCAAGCAAAGTAATTAAGCGGTTCTTTTTCAATTGATTTATTGATGTACATAAGTTTTTTATTACCATCTCTGGTATTTTTTGCTTTATATCGTTCATATTCTGATTCTTTAAACCGTTCTAAATTTAAACTATAATAATGGTTTATAAAAATATACGGTAACGTTGTATTTGCATTTGCGCATTTATTCCAACCAAATACGTCATACCCCAACTTGTAATCATGTTGTGAATCAAGGTAAATATATGCACAATGTCCCGGTTGCCCTACCGGGAACGCAGGCACACCATAAGCTTGTGCCACAACACTTCCTAGTTTTGACATAGCACCGCATACACCACCATATTTAATAACCTCTTTGATTGTTGGATTCGGTCCATAAAATTGACTACCATGAACACTGGCCCCTGTATCTGGATTTACAGAAACATAGCGTATTAAAGAGTAACCTTTGGTTATATTATTTCTGGTAATCATTTCTGGTTTATTTTCTTTAATATATTCTCTTAACCACGCCATGTCCTCGTCGGTAATCTTTGCATTTACAACATTTCTCATTTCTTGTGCAGTATACCTTGAAAAATCCTCGAATAAAATATTATTTTTTTGCGCATCATAAAAATTTTTATAGCGAACTAAAGGGTCTATATTTAGTGATGAATTATACCAGGCAACCATACCCTTATTAAATTCTAATGCAATAGCAATTGCCATGTTTAAATTAACCCCACTATGCGAATCTTTGTACTTTTCCCATATTTTGTACCAGATTTCCAAGGCTTCTAATTCATTAGATAATGAGTAATTATTTATATACTGATATGAACACATATTCCCTTGTTTACTGGAAGAAGCATATCCAGCGCTTAAATAAGACTGCATAACTTCCGGTGATTGAAGGATCCAATTAATAAACTCTTGATGTTTTAAACTTTTTTGTTTAAGTTCATTCAACTGCTCTTGAGGTATTCTTTCAAAAAAAGCAGCTTGATATGTCTCTATCATACTATCATTTGCAGTAAATTCAACCACAACACCATTTTCATTCAAAATAACAGTTGATTTATTCTGTGTTAAATTCAAAGGTACAAGTTCCTGATCCTCATTATAAAGTTTTACTCGTACATGATGTTCACTACCAGTTAACCTTATTTTATAACCAGCTTTAAAATCAATATTAATATTTTCACTTAATTGTTGTTCTGTACCTATAAAATCTTTACAAAAAACAACTTCTTCCTTTGTGTTTAATACCTCTATTTTTTCATAACTACCTTTAAAATAGACATGCGGTTTTACCGGCTTTATATTAAGAACTAATTTTTGTGAGTTATAATCAACCTTTAAAGCTGCATACTTAACATCTCCCAGCCCTAAAAAGTGTATATATCTGTTTTTGTCATCAACTCTCTCCAATCGACCGTTTCTAACAACGTAAATAAAAGGATTAGAATTATTTTGTTTCAATTCATCATTATGATTTGTCTCAAATCTATTTGGCTCTTGTTTTGTGATTTCTAAAAAATAACCTTCTTTTAATTCAATATTTTCCCTTTTAGCAATCTGCTGCTCATTTCCAATATAATTCTTTGTATAAATAACTTTCTTGCCACTAGTTTTAATCTTTATTGTAGCATAATTATTAAAATATGAATGAGGTTGCCCACTTCTTGTTACTAGTTCTGCTTTATAACTACCATCAGCATGAAAATACAATTGCGCAAATATATTATTTCCCAAACCTAACAAATTAAATTGCTGTAGTTGCTGCTCAGCTTGATTAAGCAATGATAATAGATGATCTTTCATGGATTCATTAGATTTTTTTGTTTCATCCTTTAACTTGTTAATTTTTTCTTGTGTCACTTGATTGGCCAATGATTTGTTATCTTCATTTTCAAATATTTCAAGTACTTTTTTTTCTAATGGAGTCATTTCATCAGTAACAGCGACATTTGAATCTTCAACCGCATAAACCGAAGAAGTCATTGTTTGTCCAAAAAAGACTGCTATTAATAAAATGATTACAAACTTTTTAGTTAACATACAAATTTTTCCTTATCTTTTATTTTTTAACAAATATAAAATCATTCCGCTAAGTAAAGATGTAAAAAGAAAATCTTCTAATTTTTTATCATCAGAAGTTTTTACAGCACTAATTTTTTTTCTCGAAATATTCTGTTCTTTTTGTATTGAATCTGTCACAGTGACATTTAGACTAGTCGTATCATCGATGATAGTTACAGGTAATGCCAGCTTAACACTTCTTTCGTTTTCACTCTTTTGGAATATTGCATCAAATTTTGTATTTTCTTTAACAACTTGGTTTTCATTCATCCATTTAAACCCTTTAGGCAAGGAAATAGAAGATAATGTTGCACCTTTTTTCACGTTTAAGCTACTCGTTAAGACAATTAGTAACGAACTTTCCCTAGCAATTTTTTGTGTAGGAGTAATTTGTCCACTAGATAGCGTTCCAGTACTATCGTATGCACTATAATAGATGTTATAAACCCCTTCTTCAAGCTTTGATAACGCATTTTTATCACTCTTACCTCTCACTTTTAATGTGGCGTTTGTCAGTCCCCCTTCGTTATTGAACATATATTCATCATCAACCGAATAGTCCACAATGTAGTTTTCTTTAGGAGTCGAAATTCCCTTTAGCAGATCAGGCGTTTCACCAACATTCATCACCACGTCGTTAACACCTGTAATTTTGCTAGCGTCTGCATAATATGCTTCAGATGCAGCCTTTTGTTCATCATTTTGTAACCATCTCACCCAGTCGACTTTAAATGTTGTATCATCCTCTGCAAGATATTTTCCAGCATTTTTAGCCCAATTTCCACCGGCAGCCAAATTTAACTGTATATACTGTGGTCTTTGAAACGCTTTTGCAGCTGCTGCTAATCGCTCATCATTATCCAAATACATTGTGTTATATACAACATCATCAATATACCATTCAATTTTATCAGGTGACCAGTTTATGCCATATACGTGATACTCATCTGCCAAATTTTCTCCTAATACTTTATTACCACCAAGTTCCGTTGGAGAATAGCTGCCATCTTTATCTGTATCGCCCTTTGAATAATAAAAGTGCGGTGTACCATATACAATTTTATTGCTTTGATTACCTTCTTTTTGTTCTTGGTTTTCTCGTTGAGAAGTCGGTGCACCGATCATCTCCATAATGTCAATTTCACCACATGCAGGCCAACCATATCCCTGAGCCTCATTTATATCTCCATCTAGAGTAAAATCTGAACCTAATGTCCAAAATGCAGGAAACGCTCCTTTCCCCTCTGGGAGTTTAGCACGCATTTCGATTCTTCCATATAAAAATTCTTTCTTACCGTGTGTTCTTACACTGCCTGAATTATATACAACATCTCTAGCAGAATCTCCACCTCTAGGATTTTTATACCGATCCTTACGCTCTGTAATTTTTAGAATTAAATTTCCATCTTTTAGAGATACATTCTCTTTAGAATTAACGTAGTGCTGTTGTTCATTTCCACGAATACTACCTAATTCATAACCCCAAACATCCTGATTCAACTCATCTCCAGAAAAACTTTCTTCCCATTGAGTAACATAATTATTATCTTTTTCAACTACTCGTACATCATCAATACTTATTGCTGTCTGAACGACTCTTTCTTTTATTTCATCATTATTTCTCTTCATTATGCCGATATAACTATATTCTGTTTTTGCTGTAAATTCAAATGACTGTTCAACAAAATGTGAGTATTTTTTATCTGTATAATCAATTTCGTTAATAACATCACCCTTTTCTCCAGTTTCATTTGTGGAATATGCAGCTAAGTAAGCTCCCGCCGGTACCAAACTATTATTTGCTGTTACTTTAATTTTAACTTCAAACTTATAAGTTTTACCAGGGGTGGTTGCTATTTTTTGTAAAACAGATGCATCGGTGATTCCAGGTTTGATATGCCCAAACGAATTACTGTCAACCACCGCAATTTCAGCTTTATTATTTTCAGCATTTAATTGCCAAATATTCCTGTTTTGTAAATTTGCATTGGGAGTTTCAAAATCTCCGTTGTTGACAAGATTTAATTCTGTCACCGACTCTTCAATATTTTGAGCAGCAACTGAAGTTGTAGAATAAGTAAACTGCCCCATAATTCCTGCCAATACTAATAATAATGCTATTCCTCTTCTTTCAACCCTATTATCCATGTTACCCTTTCCTCTTCCTTCTATTTCTTTAAACAAAATAATACTTCCAAAATAAACTATTAAACACACATAAACAATATAAATACTTAAAAATCTTTACTTTCCTCATAAACATATCTTTTCTTTGATTATTTTCGGTATAATTAAGTGTCCCCCCTCCTGCACCTAATCCCGAATTATGTTATAATTTTTCGAATTTAAGTGCTTTCATATTTCCTATTATAATAGTAGGTTAGTAAAAAAATCAATATATTTTTACTAATTTTACTAATTTTTTTGTTAAATTTTATCAAAAACTTAATTACTTTTACTTATTAATTTTTATCATACAATATAAAAAGGTAAATACTATGTATCACAATATTTACGAATTCAAAGATATTTGTAAAATACATTGTAAATCATTAGAATGGGAATGTCTGACCTTTTTTATTATATTAGTTAATTTTATAGCAAATAAAGCTTTATTCTTATCTTCCCCACAATAACTGTACCAAGATCTCAAGAGATTATGGACATAAGCGATACTTTGTACTTTTGATATGACAATTTTACTCATAGTTATATCAATTTTATTTTGAAAAAAATATATCTTTTATACATTAATTATTTCTGTTGGTAATCGAATGTTTGTTTATAGTCAACACTATTAAATGATGTATATGATAGATCTAATACCTGGAATTGTAAAATAACTGAGATAAATGTCCCTTCTGTCACTATACTTTCAAACCCTTTAGTTTGCTAAATACAATCAGATAATTTATCAATAGTTGTTGAACTATTTTCCTTTGCAAGCCTTACTAACATCAACAGTTACTTTAGTGTTTTCAGATATAGCTTTTTTACATCAGCACCTAACTTTTCTGTATTTAAGTACGGTTCAGGTTTTGTATCGAATGGTATACCAAGCTCAGCTTTAAAATTGTATTTTTTCAACACAAGATAATTGGACCCTTTATTCAGAATAATAGGACCTGTCACAATAAATGCTATAGTTAAAATTTCTATAATACAACAATGTTTTTTACATTTTTTTAATTTTCTCTTTTATTTTTTTGATCTCCCATTACATTTTTAATATAAAAACAGGTAAAAAATAAAAATATCCCTATAAATAAAAAAAATCAACAAATAAAGCAAATAAAAATCAATTAATTACAACGAAAATACAACAAATGAGGGAACCTTATATAACGACTTATACTAAGAAATAAAGATAAAAAGCGAGTTGCATGGAAAGTACGGTTCACTTTTTATCTGTTTCATGATAAGATGATGATTTCTTATACCCTATATCCGTTATTGCAAGAAAAATTGATGTGTATATATTTGGCTCACACGTAATAAAATCCAAAATATAAGCAACTGATAGTTGTATTTTTTAAAAATACATTTTGAATGTAAAAAATGATATATTTATGTATATTTCGATTTTTTGAATTGAAAAAATACTGATTATTTGCTAATCATACTAATTTAATATATATTAATTATGGGGGAAGTCCTTTTCTAAAATAAAACATATACATACACTTACTTACTGGTATCGTTAACAAGTTTAATGTAGATCGTTTGGTTAACTTTTTAATTTATACTTGCTATTCCCCCTCTTTACATTTTGTCTGGATTAACCCCACTCTCACTAATCCAGACATGTTCTTCTATATGAATCAAGAAGAATCATGAGGGCAAAGACATCTAGTTAAGATGCTAACACTGTCATTCAACGCCAGTATCAGAAATAAATTGCTTTGGATTGTCTTAATTCACCAAAAAAGTATTATGTTGGAACATAATTGAAGATGTTAAACAGACATTTTAAAATATAAATTATTATTCTTGGAGGCGGGAGTATGATAAAAGGTAAATTGTGGTATATGAAATTTGTTTTATATCACTCTATAAGTTATGTTATTACATGGGTTAACTGATAGAGTATAAATATACATTTATCTATTACTATAGCATTATTCACAATTAGATAAAACACAACTATTTCATGCATATGTTTTTCTTATTGACTTGATATAATTTGAATTAAAAGTAGATGAAATTCATGAAAAACTTATGTGTTCACTTTTGGCTTCAATAATATGCTTAGGGATTACTGGATTTTCTATATATGCATAAGAGATAACCAATATTAAAGATAATAATGTTGAAGAAATCGATTCTTTGTCATCTACATACGACAGTTCTTTAATAGATTGGGCTTCTATCGACTTTATTTCTTTTTTTATCTAGATGGAAGTTTAGAGGAAGAGCCATTCTTAAAAGAAGCACAAGACAGAGGAATATCAATTATTTTAGAACCTACTGTCTATATACAAACGAGAGCAAACAGTTTTAAACATTTTAGAAGCATATCTTGGATAAGTCGTTCCGAGGGTATATCACTAAGTGTTATGCCTAACAGTCCTTTTACAATTAGCAAAGAATCTGCTTGGTCAGAAATATATAAATTTATTCAATACCATCCTATGTATACTCAAGTAAAGAATGATACAAAGCAAACAAGTATGTATAACCAGTTTTTATGTCATGCAGACTTTGCAAGAGGATTCAAAACGCCATGGAATCTTGAGCCATGGAATCTTGAGCCGTGGAAGCAGGATAAAGGCTGTTGGGGATTTGTCAGAGGTGGCTGTAACTAAGATATGATGAATAAAATATTAAACGGTAAAATTAGGAAAGGAATTCATTATGTGGATAGTATTTGGAATGTTAGCAATTTTATTTACAGCAATAAATATGTTGTTTACACTAAATCATAAGAGTAGTAAATGGTTTGGATTTGTTGCAATATCTCTTACTGCTTTAACACTATGTGCATTTCATACTATGGATGCTAACTATGTGAACAATCAAGATTGGTCAGCATTGCAGGATACAGTTCCCACTATGACCAAAATGTATTGGATTTTTACTGCTATTTCTTATTAGAAAAAGCGGGTACTAAATTGAAAATATCCTTATAAATAAAGGATAAATAGGCAAATAAAGGCAATAAAAATCCTGGAAATACAACGAAATTATAACAAATGAAAGAGCCTTATATAACGACTTATACTAAGAACTGGATAGTTACAGAAGCATGGCACTGTGGATACAGTGTCTTTTCTTATGGAAGATTCTTTGTTAATGCCACAAATTTATCATTATTTTAAAATGTAAAAAACTATCAATGTAAAAAACGTTCTTAATTAAATGATTATATACTTATATGTCACATAAAGTATATCTAGACATTAAAAAAGTAGGATAATTATTGAAGATTATACATCTTCTAACCCTACTTTTTATTAAAACTTTTTGTTTAGTACCCTACATTATTTTAAAGCACCTAATTATTCTCAGCTACTCTCTACTTTAAAAATTAATTGAAACAAATGTATATGATATGCTATATATATTTTGTAACAATTATTTAGATTGCTCTTTAAGTACTAATTTATTTTTTCCTTTACTTTTATTGATTCCTAATATCCCTGCAGTTGTGACAAATATGCTTAAAAGCAGAGGAAGAATAGTGGTGTTATCACCAGTAGCTACAATATTATTTGATACGGCTTCATTCATCACTGCTTCTGAAGTTATTTTTTCATTTACATCAGTATTCAATCCAATACCTCTACTAACAGATGTAGTTGGTGATTCATTTTCAATTGATGGATTACCGCTTTCTAAGTCTTTAATTTCAACAGGAATATTGACAATTATACCTCGTGCTTTTTTGGATTCACTCCCTGTTGTAAAATACACAGAATATAATTCATTTTCTGATATAGTTTGCTCAGGATTAATCCATGACCATCCATCTGGTAAAGCAATGCTAGAGAGTTTTTCACCAACGACACCAGTAATACCCTCTTTTGGCAGTACTATCAATGTTTTTGTTTTTAAAATAGTTGGATATGCTTTTCCTTGTGCCAAACTATCACCGTTTAAATTGACTCCGGTTGGTACTGCATGATAATGTACGTTATACACACCTGTTTTCAAATTAGCGATTTCACCTTTGTTAATAGTGTTTACTAATGCCATTTCTCCTGTATTCTTATACATATATTCGTCATCTATGCTTGCGCTAATAGTGTAATTGTTTTTATCAACTGAAACACCTGATAATACATCGTAATTACTTCCTTCTTTGATAATAATATCTTCAAGACCGCTAAATTTTGGTGCATTTGCATACCATTCATCAGCAGCTTTTTTTTGTTCTGAATTTTGATACCATCTGACCCAATCAACCCTCATAGTAGTTTCATCTTCATCTAAATAATCACCTGCATCTCCTGCCCAGTCACCTCCTGTTGCAAGATTTAATTTCATAATTTGCGGTCTATTCATACTTAAACCAGCAGCATCTAAACGTTCATTGCCAGAGAGGTTCATAGAATTATAAATTACGCCATCAAGATACCAATCAATACGTTCTGGAGTCCAGTCAATTCCAAAAATATGATATTCATCAGAAAAATCTTCTGTTATTCTAACATTTCCACCCAATTCATATGGATCATAACTTCCATCCTTATCTACATCACCATTTACATAATAAAAATGTGGTGTCCCATATACAATTTTATTACTCTGTCTACCGTTGTCAGTTGGATCAGTATCTCCAGTTTCCATTCTCTCCTTTGTAGGGGCACCAATCAATTCCATTATATCGATTTCACCACCACCAGGCCATCCATACGAAGTTCCCATCAACCAAAACGCAGGAAATGCACCTTGACCTTTTGGTAATTTGGCTTTCATTTCAATTCTACCATATAAAAAATCAACTTTTCCGGAAGTATTGATAAATCCAGAATCATATTTAATTTCTCTCCCTTGAGGTCTTCGAGGATTGCTTTCCACCTTTTCGCGCTTAGTTGCTTTAAAAACAAGTTCACCGTCTTTTAGATAAACATTATCTTTACTAGTTGTATAATTTTGTTGCTCACTCCTTGCTACTGTGCCAGGCATATATGACCATGTGTCCTTATCAAGATCACTTTCATTAAATTCATCATGCCAGACCATCTTATAATCAATGTCTCCTTTCTCTACTACTACCAGGTTATCTATACTGATTTCTGTTTTTTTTGTATTTATAGTAGTATCATCTGGTTTATATTTCACAATTCCTACTAACGCTTCATTATCCTGTGCGACAAATTCAAAGCTTTGACTTGTCCAGTTTTTTAAAATATCTGTAAGTTTTATTTCATTATATACCGCTCCATATGTGTCATTTTCTAATGATCTAGCGGTAAAATATCCACCAGTAGGAACAGCGTTATTCCTCGTTGCTACTTTCAAGTCTGCAGTAACCCTATATGTTTTTCCTGGTGTAGTTGGAATTCTTTTTAGAATGTACTCATCAGTTGTTTCAAGTGCAATCTTCCCATAACTGTTATCTTCATCAGTGATAATTGTAGAAACTCCATAAGGTTTTATATTCCACGTACTCTTGTTTGAAATTTCACTACCTTCAAAATTCCCATTACTTGCACGATTTAATGATGAGTTAACATTTTCTGTGACTGAGTCACCAACCGCATTGTCCAATCCTTCCGCATTTATACCAATACTATTGCCAGTATACGCGCAAATACCAAGTACTCCCGACAACATAGCAACTACTATTTTTTTCTTATAATTTTTGCTCATTTTGTATCCCTCCATTTAACCATTCATTTTTAGTAAAATAAAATTTTGCCTTCTATAACTACACTTAAAATAATTAATTTTATATCACCCCTTTTTTAAAATAACATTTTTACTAAAAAAAGTTAATATTTTTATTACATTTTACTAAAAATATAAATATTTTGCTGTGTTATAATTTTTAAATCTCATAGAATAAATATAGAAAGTGACAAAAAATTGCAAATAAAATACAGTCGATTACTATAGTATATATCTATAAAACATTTGCCGAGTATTGTAATAAATTAAACAAAAGTAGCATTAACGGTTATCTTACCGATAAAACACAATCATTAAACCTAGAAACTTATACATCTCCAGTCACTCTAAATTTAATGATAGATATCTAATACGCACTCAGCTTTTGTTTTATCAGTATGAGAGAATGTTGTTATTTAAGTCCTTTTCTAAATCTTCTATTGATTGTTCATCTCTTCCATACATTTCTTTATTCGCAGTCACTCTTTCATACGCAGTTAATACTGGTCGTTTAGCAATGCGGTACGTTTTGTTTCTTGCATAAGCTCCTGGTATATTGTAATTGACCTATTCTTAAAACTAGATAGTTTGGGTTCTTCACTCCACTCCCATTACAGCAATTTCTTCACTACTACAACCTAATCTGCCCCCATAACGATATTGGTACTCTTATCTTGTGATTCTTCCACTTTATATACTATCTTATCATTCGACAGTAAATTCCCATGTTCTATGCATTTGCCTGTATGTTAGTTATGCCACCTCTACATCGTACATCGTCTAGACAGTAAACAGATATTCTCTAGACTTGTCCCAACTTAAAGCCATTACCCCGGTTTTGATGAATTTTTATAGCCTATCGATGTTTCGTGAGTTGTTAGCTTGGTCTCTCATCTCCAACATACTCGCCTGATGCTTTTTCAGTACTACCTTTTCCTTAACGCTCAATACCACAGCTTTTGATTACGGCACCTTAGAGTGGTTTAAAACCTCCATCTGTATGTCAGTTTTGGTGGACTTCCACCATCAAATACACAACACTCATACAATAATACGATCCACGGCACACTATCTTGACTATATTAAAAGGAACACCGCTATCTACTTCTTTGTATCTTACTCGTACTTATCTATAGAATCTACTGAATTTATACCTTTCGCCTATTACGAATCTGAAGGAAGAAAAAGCGGACATAAAATTTCCCTTAAGCCTTGGGCTTGAGACTAAAAAATCGTAGCATATTCTTGAAAACAGACAATATACAGGGTGTATGGTGAATTTCAAATCCACTACTGTCAGCTACAAGGTTATTTACAATCGCGTAGAGGACTACAAAATCATTCCCGATATGCAGGGGTTAAGGAAAAATAAATATCCACCGGCTAAGCCCAAAGTCATTAAGTTAAGATAATATCGAGATAGATAGAGCTTGACAATAAATCAGCCGCTTCTTTTTTAATTTTTTTGATTAAAACTATTAACACATTTTCACACATATAGGTGGAGGTATTACTTATGAACAATGTACAGCACTTAAAAAAGTTTTATTAAAATCGATTTCAGCACTTTCCGAACAGAAAAAAATTTTCTTTTTAATCCTTATTTAGATTTTACAAGAAAAAGAAAACTTTCTTTTAATGAATTAATTAAGTTCATTATCTGTATGAAATCAGGTGCCATTGAAGATAAGCTTTATAAGTATTTTAAGAATTAATAGTTATGATACTTATGAATGTATTACCACAAATTTAGATAGAGATGAATTTCCATTAGAAAAAATTAAAAAAATATACAAGATGAGATAGAGAATTGAAACTACCTTTAAAGAATTAAAATATGCAGTTGGACTCAATGCTTTAGCTCAAGATAAAATAAACTTTCATCTGTTGGGAATACTGTTCTTATTTTAGTAAACTTTCTAAATGCACTATTTAAACTTTCAATTGCATTCGTTGTATACATGATTTTTCTTAGTTCTGGAACATAATTAAACATACTGCAAACTTCATTCCAGTTTTCTTCCCATGGCTTAAATGCATACGGATATTTATCTCCCCATTTACCTTTACACTTATCCAGTGCTTCTAATGCTTTATCACTTGTAGATTCTGTATATACTGTTCTTAGATCTTTACAGAATTCTTTTCTGTCTTTATAACTCAAGTATTTACATGAATTTCTAATTAGATGAACTATGCATCTTTGTTGTACTGTATTTGGGAATGCTGATTCAATTGCTTGTTTAATACCTGAAAGACCATCACTGCAAATAATCAATATATCCTTAACTCCTCTATTCTTTAAATCAGTTAGTACTGATAGCCAGAATTTAGCTGTTTCGTTTTCGCCAATCCAAATACCAAATATTTCCTTATATCCATTCTCATTAACTCCTAAAACAACATATGCAGCTTTTTTGGTAACCATATTATCTGTTTTAACATTAAAATGAACACAGTCAATAAAGACTATTGGATATACAGTATCTAATGGCCTGTTTTGCCATTGTAAAGCTTTAGGGATAATTTTATCTGTTATTTTACTTATCATAGCTGCACTAACTTCTACACCGTAAATATCTTTAACAGTATCACTGATATCTCTTGTAGACATACCACGGGCATATAAGTTGATAATTTTGTTATCAACATCACTAATATCACGATTGTGTTTTTCTATAATAGCTGGATCAAATGATGAGTTTCTATCTCTAGGAATATCTAAATCTATATTTCCTTGAGATGTTTTAACTGTTTTTTTGGAAGTTCCATTACGATAATTAGTTTTATCTGTTTTTTGATCATACTTGTCATATCCCATATGTTCATCAAATTCAGAGTTCAACATATCTTGTAATGTTTCACCTAATAAGTCTTTTAAAGCATTAGTTATATCAGTAGGTGATGTAACACCATACTCATCAATTATATATTTAACTATATCTTTTTTACTCATAATAAAAATCCTCCTTTGGTAGTTAATTTCATTCTACCATTGGAGGATCAGTTTACACAAAATTATTTACACTCTCGTTTTTATCTATCTATAATTCCTTTTAAATAATAACTCTCCCTATTATTTACCTTTAATACTAATACTAAGTCTATGTTCCTTTGAATTCGATAATAAATACTCATCATGAGTTTTTGCTCCCCATGTATCATCGCCAGCTACACCCATTTGTCTTTCATAAATACACAAAACGGTTTGATATGGACTTGGTAATTCATCTGCATGTTTAGCATTTTCCATTTCAAATGGTGTATATGGAATAGCTGAGAATTCAAAATTATTCCCTTTAATTATTAATGAATGCTTTCCACTACTAATGGTGATATTATTTACACCTGTTCTATTTCCGCATTCTTGAGGATATAAGTATGGTGTCACATTTTCAGATGCCTTATAAGTATATTTTCCTAACACAGCCCCCTTGTTTCTATCAATATAATTTTCTAAAGGTCCACGACCTAAATACGTAATATCATCATAATTTTTATAAAGACCAAACATCATGCCAAATGCAGGCATTTCAATAAAATCTTCTGATGGCATATATGACATATCGATTGCCAGTTCCCCATCGCCATATACTGTATAAACGACATGTACATCTCCACCACCTAAGTTTGGTAGCAAATAATCAAAATGAACTTCACAGAATGTTTCGTTTTTAATAATTTTTGTGAATTTAGGAATTGAGAACATACTTGCCGATAGCCATGCAGCATATCTGTATCCATATTTGTTCTCAATATCATTATTTGTTGAAGCTCTAAAAAAGTTAGGCTTTGGTACAGTACGAATCATTTCTTCATCTTCAATTTTCATAGAAGTTAAACCTCTGTTTTTTGCGAATTTAATGGCAAAGCCGTCACCAATAATACCTATATTTAAATAATCTTCAACAATACTGACTTTAGAAGATGCATGCTTTAATACTTCCGTATATGGATATTCAAACTGTTCGTGTGCAACTTCATGTTCAGCCATATCAAATACACGTACAACAATATTGTAACGACATTCTTCATTTAAAACTCTAAAAGGATTAGAAATGACTGTTTTTTCCCCAGGTTCTAATGCGAGATTCATTATAATTGAATTTTCTAATTTGCCATTACAATAAAGTTCTATTGAAAAATTGAATTTATTTGTATTTGTAAATAGGTAGTTATTAGCAACTGATATCATTTTTTCATTAATATCCATATCAATATACTGATAACAGTATTTAACTTCTTGCATCTTTGGAGTAATTTGACGGTCTGAAAATACTATACCATTTCCACAAAAATCATAATCAGATGGCCTGTCTTTAAAATCCCCACCATACCTTAAAATACCATTTTCATCGTACAATGCCTGATCCACAAAATCCCATATAAATCCGCCCTGGTATAAAGGCAATTTCTTTTCTAATTCAATATACTTGTGTAAAGCCCCATTACTATTCCCCATTGAGTGAGCATATTCGCATAAAATAAAAGGTTTTTCTGGATGCTCTAAAATAAATTTTTCACAGTCTACAGCAAATGTATACATCTGACTTTCAATATCACTTGAATTTGGATATCTCCTATCATGAGATATTCCTTCGTAATGAATTACCCTTGTATTGTCTTTTGCTCTTAAAAAATCTGCTTCTTTCTGCAATATTGAACCTCCACGTGATTCATTTCCCAAAGACCAGATAACAATAGATGGGTGGTTTTTATCTCTTTCATACATAGAGTTTGCACGATCCAATACACTATCTAGCCATTTATCTTCTTTGTCGTCCGGCAAGTAGATTGATGTATCAAAACTTTCTGACCAGGTTCCATGAGTTTCTAAGTTTGTTTCATCAATACAGTACAATCCTAATTCATCGCATAAATCATAAACAAATGTATTGTTTGGGTAATGTGATGTTCTTAATGCATTGATATTATTAGCTTTCATAATTTGTAAATCTTTTTTAGTTTCTTCATATGAAATAACACGTCCAGTTTTCGGAGAAAATTCATGCCTGTTAACCCCATGGAAAACAATACGTTTACCATTTATGCACATTATACCATCAATAATCTTAAATTCCCTAATTCCTACGACCTGTTTACATACTTCAACAAGTACATCATTTTTAATTATTTCGATAACTAAATGGTACAAATTTGGACTTTCTGCACTCCATAATTTTGGTTCTTTTACATTTATTGATGTATGCAGCTCATCTTTTCCCACTAATTCAACAACAGATAAAGGTTTCGAGTCATCATAGAGTGTCATTTTAACCACACTTTTTTCTAACTGACCAATTAAATTTAAATCAACTTCTACAAATGCTTCAGAATAATTATTTTTCAAAAGAGTTTGTACTCTTAAATCGCTTAAATTCGTCTTAGGTACAAATAACAATTCTACATCTCTAAAAATACCTGAAAATCTCCAATAATCCTGATCTTCTAACCAGCTTCCACTGCTAAATCTGTAAACTTGAACTGCAATTTTATTTATACCCTTTTTTACCATCCCTGTAATATCAAAAGTAGATGGTGAAAAAGAATCTTCGCTATACCCTACAAATGTTCCATTAATCCATAATGCAAAAGCTGATTCAACACCATTAAAGCGTATATGCACACCCTCCATCAACTGCTCCTGATCTAGATTTACATATCGTACATAGCTCCCTACTTGATTATACTGAGGAATTTCTCCAGGCACTATCTGTTCGCTGGCAGACCAAGGATATGTTTGATTAACATACATTGGCTTACCATACCCTTGCAATTGTAAATGCCCAGGTACCGATATAATTGACCATTTTGAGCAGTCATAATTATTTTCAAAAAAATGCTCATTAGCTTCTTCCAGACTTTCAGCATACTCAAATCTCCATTCGCCATTTAATAAAAATGATAAACTACTTTTACCTACAGACATCTCTTCTTTATTTCTATAAAGTTTTAAAGCAGCATTTTGACCTAGTCTGCCTACTTGAAACACATTTGGATCCTTTATCCATTCCTTTTTCATTTTCATCTATTTATCCTCCATTTTTCTACTTAATATATTATAAATAAAAAATTTAATATTTCGAATGGAGTAAAGTTTAAATGCAGGTAAAAAAGTATAATATTAACTTTTTATTAGACAGTATGCCTTTACTACTTATATTATTTCGAATATAATTTTTTTATATTTGATGGACTACTATTATATTTCTTTTTAAACACTTTTGAGAAATAGTTTGCATCACTAAATCCACACTCTAAAGCTATATCCTGTACGCTTTTTTTACTATTCTTAAGCATCTCCATACTTTTTTTCAACCTATAATCTAATAAAAATTTATGAACTGTTATGCCATATTCTGACTTAAAATTGTTTATTAAAGTAGCTCTCGATACATAAAAATAGTCACACAGCCAATCAATTGTTATATTTTGAGAGTAATTATTTATTAAATATTTGCGAACTTCTAAAAATAGTTTTTTTGATTTGGCTTCTAAGCGGTTTGTTAAGGTTATATATTCTGCAACAATATTCACAACATCAGCAAATGCTAATATTTGTTCCTTTGTGTGAAACGATATCTGTTCAATAGCTTCATCAATAGTACTATCATCATCAATATACTCTTTTGCTTTTCTTTTTATATGATTGCGATCATAATCAGTATCTGTTAAAGTTTGTCCCATCATAAAAAAACCTGAATGTATGCCATAAGTATACAAAGGAACACAGGCCTCATACAAGCCAAGGTGGCAGCGATAGATATAGATTGATCCATTTTTTTTAACATAATCGAATGCTTCTCTATCACAATTCTTGCACAGTTCTAATACTTTAGAATTGGATTTAACAAGATGACAAAAAGGTGAATTACTTACAGGATACGAAGTAACAAGATGTCCCGCCAAATCAAAAATAGATAAATTTAAACCAAACACCAAATACAAATCTTTTAATATTACTTGTAATTCATCCACTATATATACCTCCCACCATAAATTATTTTACAATCTATAAAAAGTATAACATAAAAATATCAATCGATAGTTATTGATTTCTCAATAGTGACTTTGCTGTTTTCTGCTGATAATCAAATCTTTGTTTTTGATCAATACTACTCGCAAATGCTGTATATAATAAATCTAATACATGCAACTGCGAAATAACTGAAATAAAAGTTCCTCCTGTAACAATACTTTCAAATCCTTTTGTTTGCAAAACACAATCAGATAATTTAGCAATAGTCGATTCCATATGATTAGTAATAGCAATAATTGTAGATCCGTTTTCTTTTGCAATTTGCAAGGCTTGATATAATTCATTGCTGCTCCCACTTAAAGAAATCGCCACTATAATATCTTTTACCCCCAGTATTGCAGACTGTACTCTTTGTAAATGCGGATCATTAACAGCTTTGCAAGCCTTGCCAACACGTAAAAAACGATCTTCTGCCATTAAAGCCGCAATCCCACTACTACCTATCCCGTAAAAATAAATCATCCCCCCATCTGCCAAAATAGCAGCTGCTTTGCACAATTCTTCTTCTTTCACACTTTTATTTGTATTTTGTAATGCCACAACTGTTTCTTGCATCACAAAAGAAGAAATACTATTATTTTCTGTGACTTGCTTTTCTTGTTTTTGTGCCCTATCCAGTGCTAATGCTAACTTTAAATCCTGGAACCCTGAAAATTGAATGCGTCGGCAAAAACGAATAATTGTAGCTTCTCCAAGCTTCAATGTATTAGATAGTTCTGACAAAGTCATAGTTAGAATCGAATCATCTTTATCTTGCAAGATAAATTCTGCAATTCTTTTTTCAGTTTTCGTTAGACTGGTATAACATTCTTCTATTTGTACTCTTGTTTTCATATAAACTCTCCTTATTAATATATTTTCATTATAACATTTTAAATGAGATATGAAATTACTACTTTAATTCTTTATTAAGTAGTGTTAAAATATTTTTATGGAGTAACACTCCATAAAAGGAGGAAAAATGAAAGTAAAGCATATTATTAATCATTTAGTAGAAAAAGGAACTTGGGTTGATTGGGATGAAACAAGAGATATCATACTGAGCGGGACTGATTCCCTAGACATCGAAAAAATAGGTGTTTGTTGGGTGGCTACAAACAAAGTAATCGAGCAAGCCATAAAACAAAATATTCATTTTATCATTTCTCACGAAAATCCTTTTTATCATTTGTCTACCGCGCCTCAAGCATTGGCACTAGAAAGTGCAAAAAGAAAAAAAGAACTTCTATTAAGCAATAACATAACATTATATCGCTGTCATGACGTTTGGGATAAAATACCAAATGTCGGTGTAGCAGACATCTGGGCAGACAGACTTGGGTTTTCTTTTCAGCGTGATATCAACTCTTATATACAGCACGCTGAAATAACAGAAATGACTGTAGAAAAATTAGCGAAGCATGTAGTTGATTGCTTATACGAAGATGGTGAGCATGGTGTTTATGTTTTTGGCAATCCTAATAAAAAAATACGTCAACTAGGAATCGGGACTGGTGCAGCCACTAATATTTTTCAAATGTTAAAACATCCATGTGATGCCTGTATTGTATCTGATGATGGAATATCAAACTATTATCATGCACAATATGCTATTGATAACGACCTGCCACTTATCGTAGTTAATCATTCCTGCTGTGAAATTGCAGGAATTAAAAGCATGGCTAATTATTTGGAAAAACAATTTCCAAAAATACAGGTTTCCTATTTAGAAGAAGGATACACTATTCACTATTATACAAAATAGCATAAAAAACACTATTTGATATCTTTACATTATGTACCATGACCACATTTTAACATGTTATTAGAGACACGGTGCCAGTAGCTGCAAATTACGACAATCATACTTAAAATTGATGTTTCTGTATCTAATCATAAAAAATAGAAGAATTAGTCGTCAAAAACTAGGTTCTTCTATTTTTGTCTACAGTTCAAACTAATTGATTAATATTTTCAATTGTTTGTTTTTTGGTATCTATATTTAATTTATAACATAACTCTCTTCACTGGTACGCTTCCAAAATCCTGAACATATAATTTATGCATCTTTGGAATCTTGTTTAGTAATTTTATATCTCATCTGTCTATAGCACTCAAGTGATAATAAAAAATGTTTCATCTGCTTTTGTGAAGCAAAAACACGATATGGTAATAAAATCGTTCCAGAATCATAATAAATAACAAACATTTTAGAAAGAGGAATCAAAGAGCTTATTTTTTCATATGGAATACTTTCTTTTTTTTTACCCTCACAAATAATTTCTCTTTCATTAAAATAATAAGTCACTTCGTTATATTCTTGAATTGCAAGTTTTGGAATCAATTTTGTTTCTACTTTTCTTTCCACATAGCTTCGAAATACAGATTTTTCTCCATATAACACCCACAAAATACATAAAGCTAATATCGTGCATACTACACTCCATCGTTTGATATCAAATAAAAATACTAATGTGATTAAGATTGCCGGCACACTTGTATACAAAAACAACTGCAAGCCTTGCATTTGTTTTGAACAAATAATTTGATCACTAAGAAAAGAAATATATTCTTTTTGTGTTAAAGTAAAGCAAAATGTATTATCCATAGCTATCTCCTTTTAAAAATAATATTAATATTTCCCAATAAATTTTTCAATAACGCTATATCACGACTTTTAATATGTCTTAGAGCTCTTAAATACAACTATTTACAGTTTTCTCACAGTAAAAATAAATTACCTGAAATGTTTATTTTTACTGCTTTATGCGTGCCTGAAAAGAATAATTTTCAAACCTAACCTGCTTACTTTGTATAATAATGAATCGAATAAAATAAAATTTTCTTTAGATATAGCACACACAACATGTTTTAGTGATATGCCTCTATCCCTCACTTCACGATGTGAATCTTAAAAGTCGCTATGTGATTCATCGGTAACTATGCTCACGAGACACGAGGAACAGTTACTATACCCGGAACTCTCATCCTATATGTATATCATGTACGTCATACTAAAAAAAGGAAATGATTATACATTTCCTTTAACTGTTTCGATACTTATGATTACCTTTTACAAATCGTTCTGTAATTAATTGAGGTCTTGTTACTGCTGAACCAATACTCACGATATCAGCTCCAGCTTCAATTACAAGCTCCAGATCTCCTAATTCCCAAATGCGTCCTTCAGCATTAACAGGTAAAGATGTATATTTTTTTATATCTCTGATTAATTGTACATCAGGTCCATCACTATATTTATTCATAGAATCTCTCGTATATCCAGATAGCGTAGTCGAAATGATATCAACATATCCAGTTTTAGCAACTTTTACAGCTTCATCAAGCGTTGCTAGATCAGCCATAATCGGTATATATGGATATTTTTCTTTAATTTCCATTAATAATCTTTTCAACTCTTCAAATGATCTCTTTTTTCTTATTGTACAATCAAGTGCTAATACATCACAACCTGCTTCTACAATAGCAGATGCCTTTTCTAATGTTGGAGTAATAAAAATATCATCCAATGGATCACCATCCCCAAAATCTTTGAAAATACCTATAACTGGAAGAGTAGTGTTTTCTTTAATCGCTTTAACATCTTGAGGCCAACATGCTCTAATCCCATTGGCTCCTCCCATCTCTGCACTTTTTGCCATTGCAACCATATATTCAGATCCATAAAGTGGTGTACTTTCGTACGCTTGGCAAGATATAATAACACCTTTCATTAATTTTTTTACTGTTTCATTCATAATAAACCTTCTTATACTTTCAAAATTGTTGTGAAATAACCAAGCACAGCAACTATCAAAAAGAATGCCATCATCTTATTAATAGACCACTTTCTCTTGACCATTAATACATACACTAAAAAAGACATCAATAAAACAGAAAGACCTGGCATTAGCGAGTCTAAAATCGCAGCAATATCAATACTTAAGTCACCGCTCGTGTATACAAGTCCAATGTTAACGTGTGTATAGGATGCGGTAACTGCTCCTATTACAATCAGACCTACTGTTTCAGCTGCTTTTGTTACTTTATCCTTAATTCCACCAGATAATACCAATTCTGCAGCATTGGCCCCTGTTTTAACCCCATAAGAAAACAAAAACCAGGTAAGAGGCAGCATAATCGCTAAGAAAGAAATAATATAGAAAATCGGACCAATAATTTCTCCGTTTTCACACATACCAAGGGCAATGCTTAACAGTATAGGACATAATGTTCCAGGCAGCAGTGAGTCTCCTATTCCTGCAAACGGACCCATCAAAGCTGTTTTGATAGAGTTGATAAATTCTGGTTGAACATCTCCGCCTTGAGCCATCTCATATTCCATACCTAGCACAATACCTGGAACAATAGATCCTAAGTTAGGTTCAGTATTGAAGAAAATAGTATGACGTTCTAACATTTCTTTTTGTGCCTCTTTATCATTGGGATAAATTTCTTCACGAACATCAGCTAACATCTTTACAATGGCAGGTCCTTCCATGCGTTCAAAGTTTTGTACAGAAAGATTAAAAAACATCCAATCCAAGTATGCTTTACGTATAGCTTTTTTACTTAATGTTTTCTTTTCTTCAACCATAATTATACCTCCTTACCCTCTGCTACCTGATACTTGATATAAGCTATTGCTAATGCTACTATGACAATTGGAATCATTCCCAATCCACCTACAGCAACCATCACAAAGCCCAATACAAAATATATTAGATCCATGTCTTTTTTGACCAAAGTACGCATAAGTAGCATGAAGCCTACCAATGGCAGCATATTAGCAAAAATTTGCAATACATCGGTTACCTGTACTGGCATTAGTTCCACTAGCTGTGTAACTAAACCTGCACCAAAATAATTAATGACAAAAATAGGAACAAACCGCAGTACGATATTTGTTATTTGTCCTACAATCGGAATACGTGCTGCCTTATCTAACTCACCATTTTCAATATATGCATCTTGTTTGTGAACAAAAAACAAGTTAATTGCACAAAGACCATATACCGCCATAAGACCCAAAGTAGATAACGGAACTGCCAATGCCAACGCATACTCCTTTCCTGCCCCAGCAGCCATTGCCAATGGAATGCCTATCCATGAAGCAAAATTAACATCTGCCGGCATAGCACCACCTGGGGTAACCAACCCAATATACAACATTTGGATCGCACCTCCAAGAATAATTCCAGTCGAAACATCTCCCATAATAATACCAATAACCAAACCAGAAACAAGAGGCCTTCCTAATGTATACCAACCTCCAAGTCCTCCCATAAGAACAGGAGAATAGATGGAACTAATCCATCCAAATAGACCTAATAAAAGTGCTTGAATGATACTCATAATTATTCTCCTTTATTAAAATTTATCCTTTACATCTTCCCATTCAATCAAATCTTGATCAGGAACTTGACGGAAATAGATATGTGCACCCATTGCTACTGACTCTTTAATAGCATCTGACTCTTCTTTTATCAAATTAATAGCTGGATGGACAGAAATAGAATCTTTCCTTTTAGTCATTGGTCCAACATTTAGTTCCTTTGGAAACTGCTCCATTTTTAACAACAATTCCAAAAAAACAGTCGGGCTCTTCATTAAAACCATAGTTTTTACTGAATTACTCATTGCTTCTTTAATTTTAGGAAGCGAATCATCAACAGTAAAAACATCTGCCTTCATATGTGGTGGAACAGCTGTTCTAAAAACAGTTTTCAATACAGAATTTGTCGCAGTAAAATTATCCACAACAATAATTTCCTCAATGTCATAAGCTTTAACGATAACCGTCATACATTGCCCATGAATCAACCGGTCATCACAACGTATTAATGTAAGCATTATAATACTCCCTCCTATTGAAACATTTCTTTCATCTTTATAATGCGCATATTATCCTTCGCTCCTTGTAACGCATTTTCTAACAACCTATCATAATCTTCATAATATGATCTTCCCATTACCAATTCCAATAACAATGGTAAATTCACTCCGGATATAACACTTGTATTAAATGTGGCAAGTGCTGCTGCTGAAGCATTAAATGGAGTAGCACCAAACAAGTCTACCAACACTACATATGGTTCTTTTTTTTCTTCATACTTCTTCGCTAATTCCAGAATCTTATTACTTAACTCTTGCATTTCTTCACCTTCCTGAAACCCAATAACAGTAAAATCTTCTTGTTGCCCCGCAATCATTTCGACTGCTGCTTGTGCACCTTTAGCAAAATTGGAATGCGTGCAAACTATGATACCCAGCATTTTCTTCCTCCTTTCATAAAATATTTCACTCCGTTATTTTTGTATATTCGGAGTTTTACTCCATCTATTTATAATTTATAACTTTTTTATCTTTTTGTAAAGGGTTTCATAGATTTTTTTCGCAATTTATAGTATATCGGTTAAAACACCTCTGCTGATACCAGTCAGTTTGCAAAACTTATATCTTAATAGGCTTTTTTAGCTAATGATATTTTAAAATATTAAGTATTCCTGTTTATCTCCTTTTGCAGTATCAAATGGCTCGTTATTACAAGTTATAATTTATATATTTTAATAGAAATGAGGTTGATGCCATGTACTGTCGTGGTCACGAATTAATAAAGCAAATATGCAAAAATCGAAATATAGAGCCAGTTGTTTATTTAAAATTATTAAACAGGCAACATATTATTAGTGATGCTAATGGTGAAAATTTAAATGATTCATATGTTTTATTCAAATATATTAACAAAAACACTCCCAATAAAACTGATACAATTTGTTGTAGTTCGATTGCTGCTAAAGATTTATACGATATTTCACATACAACAATCTCTTCTTTATTCAATACTTATACAATAACTATGGTAATACTACCGGGCATGGTGCAAATACTTCTAAATGGAATCCATGCTGAAAGCAACTCTGTAATATTGTTATGCTTTTGTTTACACATTTTGGAAAAATTGATGAAAATTTACTCTTATATGATATTAGAAACAAGCTGGAAAATTATATAATGTTTCCACCATACTTAAGTTAGATTAAATAGGTAAATACAATTATTGGATTTACTGAATATAAAATATTTTCTAGCATGTTATCGTTTCTTAATACTAACAATATGCTAGAAAATTATGCGTATAATTCAATTTTAGATGAACTTAATAAAAATAATATTTCACCACTAAAGTCTTTATTATCTATTGGCTATTGATGCTGAATTGGTTCAGCATCAATTCAATAGTTTTAGCTAAAATTAATAATACATCTCTTGATCTTTGAACTTATTTGTATCAAAGTCTCCACCTTGTCTTTTCGCAGAACACGCAATGTTCCATATCAAAAAAACTCAAAATAATGAAAAATAATTCATTATTTTGAGTGCCGGTAAAAATTATTTCTAACAGTTATATACTAGCCTAGTTTTGCTTTAATACATCTACGCTATAATTTCTTTAAATGATTCTAAAACTGCCACTTGTTGATTTTTTATTCTTTAACTCTGCCGTAATAGCTTATATCGGTCTTTGCAAAAAACGACAATATCAATCTCTTACGAATATATTTTATTGATAATCCACTTTTTGTAACAGCGTTTACAACAATATTATTAACTGAGTCAGCAAGCGAGCCTATTTTAACAATATCTTTACTTGGTTTATTTATTCCAACTACAACTAATATTACATTATTATCGAACTACATTTGATCCAAAGTTGAAGCTTCAGCTGAAATAAAATTATCGTTAATTTCTTGATTGCTGCTAAGTGAAATATTCTATACTTTTATATTTTTATTGCTCAACACCATGCTCCTTATTTGCTTAATAATCGAGAATCGATCTCTTCAACATTATTATCTTCAATATTGGTTATCTCTTGTGCATATACAGGAAATCCAGTAACCCCTAAGCATATAATTGAAGCAAAAAGTGAACACATAAGTTTTTCATGAATTTCATCTACTTTTAATTCAAATTATATCAAGTCAACAAGAAAACATGTTCATGAAGTAGTTGTGTTTTATCTGATTTTGAATAATACTATAGTCATGGATAAATGTATACTTTTCTTATCTGTTCCGTTCTCTTTGACAGAGACTATACCAGAGTCACTCAGCACAAACTCGATATGAAACAGGCTCGAGAATTAACTCGTTATCATGCTTCCATTGCTGAAGATATCAATCAAAAGAAAAACCAACTTCAGAAATGTATTGAATTCGTTATTCATGAGTTCAATACTTGGTTTAAAACCAAATATTCCAAAGCTTATATGGCTGTTTTAAAGGAATTTGGAAGTTCTCATAATTTAGCCAGTGCCAATCTTACTCATCTTAAAAAAGTTCTCAAGCCTAAAAGCAGTGGAAGCCAGGTGGATATAGATGCATCATCTCTTCGTGCCAGTGCAAAGAAATCCATTGGCGAGAACAACGAAGTCATTGCCCTTGAAATTAAAATGCTTATTGAAAATATCGAACTGTTAACCAGTCAGCTTAAAACTGTAGACAAAAAAATAGAAGAATTAGTTGCTAAACTAGATTCTCCTATCTTCTCGATTCCCGGTATTGGGATTTATACGGGAATGTCAATTTTAAGCGAGATTGGTGATATTCATAACTTCAGCTCTGCTGTCAAAGTCATGGGATTTGCAGGTGTAGACCCCGGTACTTATCAGTCCGGTGAATACAGTGCACCTCGAACAGCATTGTCTAAACGTGGTTCGCGCTATTTGAGAAAAAGTTTATACCAGTGCATTCTGCCAGTCTGCACAAACAATCTCACTTTCAATAAATATTATAAACTAAAACGCTTACAAGGTAAATCCCATAGATGTGCTCAGGGGCATTCCGTACGAAAACTCATAAGAGTAATCTATAAACTGTTGTCTGAAAACATACAATTTGATGAAAAACTTCTTATTTAAAAGCATTCAATTGAATATTTTTAAAATGCTGCATAAAGCAGTAGTTTTCATTGTACACAAAATTCACTTTTGAAAGAACTAAAAAACATTTAGATAATTATTAAAAATTACTTGATTTATATATAGTTAGCTTTCTAATAGAAATATATGAAATTTTGTTTTTTATAACAGTATACTTAATAAAATCAAACCAATTAATGAAAATTAGTATAAAAATATATGATTTAGACATGCTGTTTAATTTTTTAAAAACAAAAAAAGATCTTTATCTTAAAAAGAAAAGACCTCCTGAGATTTTAGATTTATTTCTCTATACATCTGTTATAACAAACTTCTGATAATTGTTCTTATTATAGGTATATTTTTTCCTTATTTGTGCAAATAATTCTGGATAAACCTTCAAGGTGCTTGGGAAAATTATAATTCCTCTATCTTAAAAGTAATATAACCCTCATAGTAATAACTATGGTCAATACCTTTCATATATACTTCTCGACTATCCACTTTATTCGTGAGTGCATTTTTTAAGAGATGCTTGATTTCAATATCTTTAACAGGACTACGCTCCATCGCAAGTAGATAATCCTCTTTGCCAACCATACTCCAATCCACCACCTGACCGATTTCTTTTTTTAAAATAAGATCAAGCCAAATCCGTGTGCTGCGCCCATTACCTTCTCTGAAGGGGTGGGCGATATTCATTTCTACATACTTCTCGATGATTTCGTCAAAAGTAGATTGAGGCATTTTATCAATATTTTGTAAAGCCACCTCTAAATACATAAGCGGAGCAAAGCGAAAATTTCCTTTTGAGATATTTACTGTACGAATTTCTCCCGCAAAATCATAAATGTCCTCAAACAGACATTTATGAATTGTTTTAAGTGTAGAGAATTTGCCTACTTCTAATGTATCAAGTAGGCCACTTTCAAATAATTCTATTGCCTTTCTCTTACTGATTTTTTCTTCTTCACGAGCAAGATCAGCAGAGTTTGTAATACCTAATTTATTTTCAAGAACCATATTTTATAACCACCCTTCAATGATCAGCAATATTGCCAAAATTTATCCACGCACCAACTTTGCTGATTTTAAATTTTCATAAACATCCAGCTTTCATTTCAAGCATATCTTTATTCTCAATTTATTTTGTTAACAAAATACTGGTACCAAAGATCATAACCTGATAAAACAGTTATAGCACGAGGAAAATAAAAAAGCAATGAGTTCCATTTTGTTTTGTTCAGTTTTAGATAATATCATCATGAAAAACAACTTTATTATTAGTACCTGCAGGCTCAGATTCAGCTGTTGAACAGCCAGATAGTGTTGCGACCAGTATCAGATTAATATTAGTATTACTTTTTTCACTAGAAATGTACCCTCCATTTTTTTACAATACAGTCAGCCACTTTGGCTTAGTCATTATCATTTAAATACCGAGTTCTTTTTTATTCCATCCTGAAGTATTTTAGAAAAATTAAGTTTCTTTTTTATTCCTGCTTCATTAAGCCACGAAGGCAGTGTAACCGTCTTATTAACCGTTTTGCTCGAATTTTTTTATCAGCTGTTCTATATCAACCTCAATTAAAGCTATACACTGGTTTTTATCAAGATTTAAACTTCTAATTTCTGATGACTTCGGAGCATCTTTGAACAATGAAGGAATATAATCTCCCAGCACTAATTCTAATGCATCCTTAGCCATATACAACGCTTCTTCTGTAGATTCCCCTTGACTGTAGCATCCATCTACATCAGGAAAATAAACACAAATACCGTCATCATCATAAGAAAAAACCGCAGGGTAAATTATTTTTTTGGTAAAGTCATCTACATCACTCCTGTTATCTGATTAAATGGCGAGGACTACTTCGATAGTCCTGCCTGCTTAATTATTGCCTTTTCCAGACCTTTTTTCAAATCTTTTCCATGAACAGGTGCAACGATTCGTTTACCAGTCTCATGGTTTATCAACTTCAAATGCGATCCAGATCTACCAACTTCAACAAACCCGTTTTCTTTAATAGCCTCACTATCTATTTTGGTGTCATAGGCATATTAATACCTCCCATCACATACATTATAACACGTGTTAGCATGTGTTATAAATATGAATATTTATTATTTATCCGCTACCGCTATGTATCTAAAGATTTAATTTTCTATTAATGCAATTATAATTTATACATTCTCTCTTTTAGCACTTTTTAAACTTTTAGATACTGCTATCCATCAGTTTTACGCATATATCATTCTGTTAATAAAATAAAACTATTCCTAGATACTGTATCTAAGAATAGTTTATCGGCTACATACCAAGTTCTTTTTTTATTCCATCATGGAGTATTTTAGAAAAATTAAGTTTCTTTTTCATTCCAGCTTCGTTAAGCCACCAGGGAATCTGTATTCCATTTAATATTATCTAAAATCAACTAACTAATCTAACTTTTACACTGGATATTATATCATACCTTTCAGTATTTTTATCCGTTTATAATTACATAATTTTCTTTATTTGCTCTATCATAATTATATCTTTTTCTTCAAGATTTTTCAATTGATTTATTTTCTCTAAAAAATCTACTATAATATTTGTCAATGTTACGGAATATGAGTTATATATACTAGCTTGATTATCAATTTTATCCACGATTTCTCCTTCTTTACTAGGAAACATATGCGAATATCTGTTAAGTGTCTGATTTCTATCTTTATGTCCCAGACGAGAACAGATAACACATATATCTGCCCCCAACGAAACAAGCAATGAAACGTTGCTATGTCTGAAATCATGTATCCTTATTTTCTTAACACCAGATTTATCACAGTATTTATTCTTCCTGTTTTCTATTGTAGAGTCCGCCAATGGTTTTTTTATTCCGAACAAATACTCTTTTTCATCAAAATCAAAATGTCTTTTCCGTTCTGAATAATACGTTAATAGCACATCTCTTAATTCAGAGTTTAACATTATAGTCCTGCTATGACCATTTTTAGGTCTGTTAATTATATAATTTCCATTTTTATCTTTTCTTCGTTCTAAACTTCTGGAAATAGTAATCAAATTATTTTTAAAATCTATTTGTTTCCATGTCATTGCCCTTGCCTCACCTTTACGAGCACCTGTATAGTACAAAAACATAAAAAACCTATAATAAAGTGGATCATCAATTGATTTAGCAAATTTTTTAAATTCTTCAAACTCCCAAAAATCCATCTCTTCATACGGTGAATTATCCCTCAACCTAGGAACATGAGTAACAGGATTATTATCGCAGCCATGATAATCACATAAATAAGAAAATATATTATGCAGCACTGGTCGAATTTTATTTATGTATTTAATAGACACACCTTTTTCAAACAAATCTTTTTGCCAATTTATGATATCTTCTTTGGTTATTGAAAATATGTCACAATCAGCAAAATAAGGCAATATGTAATTATTTATTCTTTCTTCATAGCTAATCATAGTATTATGTCTAACATACATTCTTTTAAAAGATAAATACTCATTAATAATTTCGTTAAATTTTATTTTATTCATTACTTTACCTCCCACAAAAAAAGTACTCATTTTCGGAGTACATTCAATTAATTTTTTCATCATTATTTTCATATACAACCTCCATGAAATCCTCAATCCTACAACCTAACGTATTACAGATAAGATCTATATGTTCCAAATTTACTCTCTCTGCAAACTCCCAATACATTTCATTTATTGTAGCTGGTCGTATTCCTGTTTTACGAGCAAGTTCTAACTGACTTATTCTTCTTTCACCCAGCAGTTTTGATAAATAGATTTTAATCACCCATATGCACCCTGGAATAATTCTATCATTATTTTAGACCAGGATAGAAAAACGAAAAAAAATTACGTATTACGTAATTTTTATTGACATTTATAATTTCTTATGATCAGTTCCTTATATTTGCAATTTTTGTTAGAAAGATTATTATTTCTTTCTATTTCTTCGATATATAAACCTTTATATAATTCCTTAATGTACGGATCATTATTATGCGATAAAATAAACCTCCCTCTAATTTCCTTTAATATTCTTGCAAGCTCTTTATGATCTTCTACAGTAAATCGTGAATCATAATGCCGTTCCGCTTTGTAATATGGCGGATCAAGATAAAATAGTGTATCAGCACTGTCATAGCTTTTTATAATTTTTTCATAACTCTTATTTTCTATAATAACTGCAGATAATCTTTTTTGTATTTCTAATAGTATCTCTTTAGTATTATTTATACCTGTTTTTGCACCATATGTTCTGCGAGCCGCACCATATGATACTTTCACCAAATATAAATACATTGCGGCTTTTTGAATATCTGTACCGATATTGTTATCTATCATCGCTTTATAATCTGTAAATACCTCCCTGGATGATAAGATCCAGTCAAGTTCTTTTTGTACCGCATCAGCATGAAACTTAATACACCTGTATAAATTTATTAAATTACCATCTATATCATTGAACACTTCAAGTTGTTTTTTACTTTGGACTTTATCAAAAAGCACCCATCCTGCTCCGCCAAACACCTCAACATATTTTGTAAAATCCTCCTTTGGAAAACGTTTTATAATTTCTTTACGTAATAATTTTTTTCCACCTATCCATGGAATAAACGAATTCAAACAAACCACCTCCACCAAACACATAAATTATACATTTAAAATATAATTTAATGTAAAATTGTTTTTTTATAACGGTATGCGTAAAATAAATTTCACTTGCGCAGACATTTTCTCTATAAACTATTCTTTTTCTTATGATAATTACTTCACTACCACTTTTTAAAAGAACTTCCGTTTACCTTTAAAATTAAAGCGGGGTAAAATTACCCCGCGATATTTAAAGCGCCCACTCCAATTACATACACTACTCTATTTGCCATAACAAATAAGAAGAAACTATTAATACTTTACGAATAATCATTTAGTTTCAATTTGATCAGTATTAGTTTCAAAACATTTATTATAGAATGTACTTACTTCTCGAAAGTACACTCATCTATAGATTTAATTTTTTTGATTTCCTCAAGAACATCAGTATTAGATATCATTTCATATAATTCTAACACCATAGATTCAAATTCAATTATTTTATCTTCTGGAACTGCAATCAAAACAATCATATCAACCCAACTAGTTGACCATCTGATTGGTCTTTTTAATGTTAATATAACTAGACCTATTTCGTTGACTTCTGTAGGCAGCCCATGAGGTATAGCTACTCCGTTCTCTAAAACTGCACTTCCAATACTTTCTCGTTTGTATACAGATTTTCTAAATCCTTCTTTCACAATATCGTCTTTCTCTAACTTTTTAATCATAAAATCGAGACAATCTTCCTTTGTATGAAAATCCAATTTAAAGAAAACATTTTCTTTTTTTATATGATGCCTTAATAATGGAATATTGATATTATTTTGATTAAAAATCTCTCCAATTCTAGTTGATGTCAAAAAAACATATTTCGAATAAGCATCAAATATTTTTGCACAATCAACATTATCTAACATTGGACTTACATGAACAACTGGAACTGATGTATCGATTTTTTGTGATGAAGTGCTCACAATTAAGTCTAAATTATCTAATTTTTTGTTTTTCAAATCCTCATATCCACATGCTTGTATATCATCATATTTTGGAAGTACATTTTTTAATTGTGAAACAACATATTTTGAAGATACAATTCCATAAGGACAAACTACTAATATTCTACGTGAGTCTGATGATTTATTAATTGCCATTTGAAAATAAATTACAATAAAAGATATTTCATCTTCTGTCAAACTAATATTATATTCTGTTTCAATTGTTGATAATAAATACCAAGATAAAGTAAATAGGTGAAGGTACCTTGATTTAATTTCATCTAATAATGGATTTTCAATCTTAATTCCATTTTTTAATCTCAATACCATTGATGGTATATGTAATAACAACTGGTTAGTCAATTCTTCTCTGTTTTTAATACATATATTTTCAATTTTTTCTAAACAGTTGATAATTCTATTCACAACTTCCTTATAATCACCCTCATTTGATTTATTACTTTTTATACGATACGACGCTAGATATTTAGCTAATGTCATTTTATCTTCGTTGGTGCACTTTATATTTAACTGCTCTTCAAGATAATCAGAAATTTCCTTTGCAATTGGATAATTTTTCATAAAGTCTAAGTCATCTAGAAAATAGTATTCATCTTTTTTTATATGAAAGCCGTTTTCAATACGAGTAAAAAAAATAAATAAAGTAATTTTTATAGCCTGTCTATAATAATCAGCAAAACCATTCAAATCTATAATTACACTGTTTTCAAGCATACTGTTAATTACCAAATTAATTTTTTCATTAAATATCAAATAAGTTTGTTCTTTTTCCTTTTTTAAAATTGTATTTATAAAAGCATTGATAATAGCCAATTGTATATTTTCTTCTGTACCTGTTAATTTTATTTTTTTATCATAATCTGTTTCAATATTAACGTGATATTTTATTAAAAATTTCTTTCTAAGAAACTCTAAATCATATAGTATTGATGATTTAGATACATAATACTGCTCAGAAGTTTTTTGAAGTGATATTGAATTCCCAAACAATACCAAATCAACAAATAATTGTTTTCTTCGACTTTCTACATCTAATCCCAGATTAGTAGAACCTTCATAATAAGAATTAATAATTGAACGAGCCTTCGCCTTTAACTCATCAGTTCCAACTAATAAAATGCCACAATTAGTTTTTTTATCAATACTTAATTCATATTCTATCAATTCTTCTTGTAATATATTTATGTCTATATAAATCGTTTTAGGTGTTACATTGAATTCTTTTGAAATTGTTTTCGCAGTTACATAATCATTTTGTTCTAATAAATAATTAAATATACTTATTTGCCGTAGGTTCATAGAATCATTCCTTTATTCAACTTTACCATTACTGAGTATATTTTTCAATTTCTTAATTCTCAATTCAGGATTATTGTGACCAAATACATATCCACCAGACACAAAAATATTTGCACCTGAACTATGGCATAGGATTATTGTTTCTTCATTAATATTTCCATCTGCCTCAATATCAAACAAATAATTACTGTTTTCCTTTATTTCTTTTAATTCCATTATTTTTTTGACAGAATTTTTTATAAATCTTTCACCTAACATTGCCGGATTTACTGTCATAACTAATACTTGATCCACCAAATTTAAAACCTCTGTAAGTGTACTAACTGGAGTGCCTGGATTAATAGCCACTCCCGCTTTTATACCAAGATTCTTAATTTGATTTAAACAATTATACAATTGTTTAGTGCTTTCTTCATGAACTGTAATAATATCTGCATCTTTATATTCTTCTATATGTAACTCTGGATTATTAATCATTAAATGAACATCTAATATTAAATCAGTTTTCTTTTTTAAATCAGTTACTATCTTTCCACCAAAAGCTTGCATTGGGACAAAATTACCATCCATAACATCTATATGCAAATAATTATCTCCTGCAATTTTAGCGATTTTTACAGTTTCTTGAATATCATATATATTCGAATTTAATAATGATGGTGCTATAATCATAATTTCCTCCATAAATGCATGAAGAGATAGAGTCAATCTATCCCTTGATTTTCCTTATATTACTTAATGATGGCGTTCAAGCGATCACCTACATCACCACTTGGGTGATTTTCCAAAAATACTTTTTGAGAGAAAGCTGAATTCTTTTCTATATATATTGCAATCGCATCAAAAACTGAAATAGTAGCTAATGTACTAGCAGTTGCCAACATATTATATTCATCTGGCTCTTTTTCAATTTTAATTTTCAAGAATAAATCTGCTGATTTTCCAATTGTTGAATTTTCATTTTCTCCTACATATACAATGAAGGCCTCTTTGCTTTTTAGGTTTCCTAAAAAAGAACATAACTCATTTGTACTTCCTCCTTTAGAAATCATAATGACAATATCATCTTTTCCAATCGCTCCAATTCCTCCATGCACTGCATCTGATGGGTTTAAATAGAAAACTTTTTGATTCACTACTTGCATAGTATGAACAATTTTTTTTGCAGCCATTGCAGATGTACCACATCCAGTTATAAAGATATTACCTTTTATATTTTGAATTCTATCAATCAATGTATTTACTACATCATAATCTAATGATTCTGTCAATTTTTTTAATTCATTACTTTCCGCTTCAATAACATTTTTAATAATATTTTTAATCATTTTTATTCTCCCATAATGACAATATTACATTTTCTTCTACGTTCTCTTGTTTGATCAAAATCAACAAAATAGATATAACCTACTTTACCATTTAATAGGTTTCCATCTTTAATAATCAATGTTTCACTTGCTCCTAATAATGTAGATCTCAAATGTCCATCGGTATTTAACATAGTCCATTCTTTTGCTGGATAATCCGGATCTGTTTTTGCCATACCATATGCAATATGCTCTGGACCAGGACTATGATATTGTCCTTCTGTTGTTTGGACTGGAATAATTTTATCTAAAGTTTCATTCAAATCGACTTGTAAGAATTCGTCACCATAATAATTCTTGTCATGCATAAATTCTTCAAAAAAGACTGCACAAGTTGTATGTGGGCTAGATACAACACAAATCCCGTCCTGAATGCCACTGATAGCTAATGCTTCCATTACATCTGCTGTAACATCATGATATGATGGTCGATTAGCTATAGTGGTAAGATTGATTTCTTTATGAAATACTGCCATGCTATTTTCCCAGTCTTTCTTTTACTTGTGCAAATACTTGTTCAGTCCCAAAACCAGTTAAAAGTCCCAATCCCATAATAACCTTATCTTTAATGCTTTCTGGTACTTGTGTTGTGCTAATTACAATATCATATTTTCCCTCAGCAATATCTTTGGTCTGTGCACTTATTGAAGATTGCATTACCTCAACTTCATTAGTTAATCCTTCTTTTTTTAACCAGCTTTCAACTTTAGTTCTCACCACTGTTGAAGTTGCATGTCCTGCACCACATATAATCATAATTCTTTTCATTTTTTCACCTCTATTTATTAAGCCTGCGCTTTACGAATTTTATTTACATAGTATAATACGCCTAATGCAACTGCTGTTAAAATTAATAATCCTGGTACACTTAAAATGTTAGCAACAAATACAAGCAATGCATTTGGCCATAATCCTGCTGATACATAAGAAATCATACCACTACCAATTTCATATCCTGCAATATGATAAGCAGTAGTTAATGCTGGTGCTAAATAAGTAGCTGCATAAAGCATAGTTATAGTATAAATTGAACATCCTAATACACTTCTAAAAACATTTCCTCTAAATCCTGCAACCATTAAGGCTAATGCAAATACTAATGTTGGTAAATCTCCAAATGGTAATACCTTATTTCCTGGAAGAATAACACCAATTAAAAGAGTAATTGGAATCATTAATAAAGCCGTAGACATTACAGATGAATTACCAACCACTAAAGCAGCATCCATTCCAATATTAACCTCTCTACCACCCATATATTTTGCAGTAAATTCTTTAGTTGCATCTGCGACAGGCGTTAAGCCTTCCATAAATAATGAAACCATTTTTGGCATAATTTTTAATACTGCAGCCATTTGTACACCTAATGTCAACATTTTAGGTACTTCATATCCTGCTAATGCACCAATAATTAGACCAATTACGAATCCAATTATAATTGGATCACCAATTACCCCAAACTTTTCCTGAATTTTTTCAGGATTTACTTCAATTTTATTTAAACCTGGAATTTTATCAAATAACCAATTTAATGGTACGGCTAATACCAATCCCGCATTTGCCATAATGTGTGTACATGTCATCCCAGGAAAACCATAGAAATCAGTCATAAATGGAGTTGCTAAATCAGCTAAAATTAATTCAATTAAGAATGCTGGAATCATTGAAAGAACACCAATCAAAAAACTATCCGTAATTCCCCACACCATAATTCCAATTAATGCAGGTTGCCATAAGTTCCAAACATCAACATTGAATGTTTTTGTCAATCCTAAATAAACCAATACAATGTTGATTGCAAATGCAATCGGAATAATAACTATACCCATTGTTGTTGAAAATGCAACTGGTCCTGCGGTACCACTACCCAAATCCATAATACTTAATGATAATCCATATTTTTCGACCATTAATTCAATAGCTGGTCCTAAAGCATCTGTCATTACTCCAGTGACCATACTTAATCCAATAAATCCAATACCAATTGTTAACCCAGCAACAATCGCTTTACCTGGCTTCATTTTTAATATCAAACCTAAGATAATAATTATTGCTGGAATAAATACCGAAGAACCTAAGCTCATAAATATATTCATAAATGTTTCAATCATATTTCTTCTCCTCGACTTAAATTAATCCTTTCTCTTGTAAAATACTCTCATATTCATCCTTAGAAGAACATTCATACATTTTCTGCATCAACTCTTCATCAGCAAACATTCCCATGAGTTTCGTTAATGTTTCAGACTGTTCATGTGATTGGCTCATTGCAATCATAAAAATATGAGTAACTTCTATATCTTCTGATACATCTCCCATATTTTTAAACTTTACTGGTGATTTCAATGATATAAATTCAATCTGCGAACGATTAACATATTTTGAGTCTGTATGTGGAATTGCCACTCCATACTTAGCTGTTGCTAATCCTGTTGGAAACTCTTTCTCTCTTAGCATTACATGTTCATAAAAGTCCTCTTTAACAATACCTCTTTTATATAATTCATCAGCTGCAATTTTTATTACCTCTTCTGAAGATGAGGCTTCAACACCGAACAATGCTACCCTTTCCTCAAAAAACATTTATTCCCTCCTTACTCAGATAATCGTGAAAATTAATTTTCTCGGATCCAAACGATTTATCTTCTTTACATTTAAATATTATCATGAATTATTCATGATGGAAATTACACACATGGTTAACAAAAATGTGAACATTTTATTTGGGTTAATAATAATTCTGAACATTGTCAATTAAAACTCTAAATAAAAGTTTCACTAATTACAATATATATCTATAAGGTATAGAATAAGTGGATAAGATTATACAGAATAATTCATCTTTTAGTTCATATATTCATATTCAAATGTTTAATTAATCCATATAAATTCACTCTTCATTAAATAATTAAAAGATAGATTTTTTATGGAACATAATCGTTAACCTCCTATTTCCATCTTACACATCAAGAAATAAGAAGGAAAGAAAAGTTAAAGATCACAAATATGATTATAGAAGAAGTAATTTTATAATAGATGGTAATGCAAATTAAAAAATATTTTATGTCAAGATAAAGAGTAAAGATGTAGAAGTTAACGAAGTAATATATAAAGCATGTAAATCCAGTTATGATAAAATTCATTACATTAATAAAGCAGAAGTAGATAAATCATGTATTACGATTATATTTGATACACCCTTGTCAAATAGACAGGTGAAATAGTTAGAATTTTATATACTGGAGTTATTTACACTCTCTGAAAGTTTATTTAAATCTTTGTACTTAGCTCAAGATAAAATAACAAGTAAATGGAATGTCCCATATGGTAATTGGGGAATTATATATTCTAGTCTTCAAATCATCTTTGAAGGGAGGGTTTAACGAGAACATTTACAATTAAATATATTATGATATGATATAAAAAAGTAACTGTATAATTACTCAATACAGTTACTCATCAAATTCTATCATTGGAAACAGACTTTACACAAAATAATTTACAGGCTCTTTTATTTTTCCTCTTCATTTAGATCTTCTTTATTAAACTTTATCAAAATTTCATTTGTTTCTTCATCAATAAATACTAATTTTGCATTCGTCAATTCTCCAAATTCAATCAGATTGCTTATTTTATAAACGTTATTTCTCTTTTTTTGTATTTAAGGCTTGTGGTGTTATTCTTAACTTACGTGCGTAATCTGCAAATGAAAGACCACGCAAAGACAAGATTGCTTTTTTTACCTCAAATTTTTACCCGCATACAGGACATTTCTTATGCTCTCTTTTTAATTTATTCTGTCCTATCAACCCATTATTTTAACGTTCTTTATTTCTTATTTCGTAACATATATCCGAACAGTTTATTATTCCATTTTTAGAATTAAATTCCTTTCCACAAACAACACATTTTTTTCATATAAGTATTTCTCCCTTTTTTACTATAACTCTTACGTTTTATTATAAACCTATTGTATTACATCGTCGACTATTTATAGCGAATTGTATATCACTCACGCTTTATGTCCCCCAATAGTGTTGTTTCTGTCTTTGCCAGTTGCTCCCTCTACTAGATTTATACCTTTTAATACAGCATTTTTCCCATATTTCTGCTTCAGTTTCAAAGTTGCTTCCTGAAGTCTTTTTTCCCTTTCTAAATCTTTTTCAAGCTTTTCTTCTTCTTTTTTTAACTGCTCGTAATCAGTAAACAGATCCATTTGCTGTATTGTCGGTTTTGTTTTAATACTGCTTTCACCAGTAATATGATTAGCAGACAACGCAAAACATCTTATTGTTAATTTTTTATTAACACTGTTGTCATACCAGTTTAAAACTTTTTGTGTAATCAGCTTTGCTGATGATGCATATCTGCCTATATTGACAGTTCCATGAGCATGTTTTGGAATCTTTCGTCCATATCTGTCATCCTTTATTTCGCCAGTATAGTCAGTTTTGATATTTTCTTTATCATAGCCAACACTTATAGTAATCTGATCTGTTACTAGATTTTTTGCCACAAGATCGAGACACAATGAATCAATCATTTCTTTAACGATTATTCTTCCTTCATTAAAGGTATACGGTCTGTTTAAAACCTGTCCGCTTCCCAGACTGCTGCTTTCAGGTTTATATGCCTTGATGTGTTTTTATTGTACAAGGTTCGTATCCCCATGCATGATCAATCAGCAGTTCAGCATTGACTCCGAACATATCATAAAGAAGATCTTCATTGTAATACTCGTCTTTACTGCCTACAGAACATTTGGCAATATCACCCATAGTATACAACCCCGCTTCATTAAGCTTTTTTGCATATCCTTTACCAACTCTCCAGAAATCTGTAATCGGCTGATGATGCCATAAGTATTTCCGATATCTCATTTCATCTAAACAGGCAATCCGCACTCCGTCTTCATCTGCTTTAACATGCTTGGCAACAATATCCATCGCCACTTTCGCAAGATATAGATTTGCTTCTATTCCTGCTGTTGCTGTTATTCCTGTTGTCTTATAAATATCCTGAATAATCATTTTTGCAAATTCCCTTGGAGATTTATTATAGTCTTAAGATAGCTCGTTGCATCAATAAAAACCTCATCAATTGAATAAACATGAATATCTTCAGCTGAGACATATTTTAAATATACTTCATAGATTTTTTTTACTGTAATCAATATAAAATGCCATCCTTGGAGGGGCAATAATGAATCCAAGCTCAAGACCTGTGTCATTTTTTAACTCTGAATCAATATGTGATTTTCCTCTAAACTCCCTATACCTGTTATCCTTTTTTCTTTTTCTATTGATTTCTTTGACCTTTTGAACTACTTCAAAGAGCCTTGCTCTACCGCCGATACCATACTGTTTAAGAGAAGGAGAAACAGCCAAACAGATCGTTTTTTCTGTTTTAGTTGAATCAGCAACCACCAGATTGGTATTCAGTGGATCTAATTCTCTTTCTACACATTCTACAGAAGCATAAAAAGACTTTAAATCTATAGCCATATATATCCTGTTTCCTGCACTCATCATTCTCACCTCAACTGCCTTTAATTTAATTATTAACACATCATTAGTAATTAAACTGATTCTAAACCGATTATAAAATTTAAAAGTGCGTAATTCAACGAACTACACACTCAAACATTAATTATTTACTTTTAACTGGCAAATTAAGGTTTTCATATTTAATCAATACAACTGCTATGCGGAGTATATCCTGCATCTACTGCTTCATTTTCACTGCCAAAATATGTACGATTTTCCTCCTTAGGAAGAGAACCACAGTCATTATCGTGATATACTTTGGTATTTTTATTCCCTATTACTGCTTCAGAATTATGAGTCTCCTTATCTTTAACTACCCCGTCTACAATCTGTCCGCTTCCGCTGCTTGTTCCATCCTGGTAATTGATCGTAATATCAGGCTGAACATTATAGACAAATACATTAAATTCTACACCTTTTCCACTGTCTTCAACTGAATAAGCTTCTATTTTAACCCCTCTAGCAACCAGTTCTGTATCTTTGAAAATAGGTGTAACTCTATATAAAACATGATTATTCGTTTCTTTAACATATTCAGCTACTTCATTTTCAAACGGAAGCATACCCACTACATTAAAATATCTTGTTCCCGTAATCAGGTTTTTTTCATTAGCATTTTCACCTGCCAGTTGAAATCCAATCAAATGTGATCTATTGTATAAATATTTTCCATCAACGGAATCATATTTAGCAAGCTGCCATCCAGATGGTTTTATCATTCCAATTGAGCCTCTCTTTTCAGTCGGCATTAATTCCTTACATATATTTGCATATGCAACACCGCAGCGCCCTAATTCGTCTAAATCAGTATACAGTTCAAAAGCATCTGTTCGTTTTTTATCTTCATCACTGAATTCTGCTTTATTTCCATTAATTTCCACATAAATTTTATCTGTGTAATCTGGTATATTTTCAGTTATTAACTGTGTCTTATCATTAGTATTATTAGTACCTGCAGGCTCAGATTCAGCTGTTGAACAGCCAAATAGTGTTACAACCAGTATTAGATTAATAATTATTAGTATTACTTTTTTCACTAGAAATGTACCCTCCATTTTTACAATAAAATCAGCCATTTTGGCTTAGTCATTATCATTTAAATACCAAGTTCTTTTTTTATTCCATCCTGGAGTATTTTAGAAAAATTAAGTTTCTTTTTCATTCCAGCTTCATTAAGCCATGAGGGAATTGTCACAGTTTTCTTTACACTTTTACTGGACGATTCCTTCACAACTTTTTCTGTATCAATTTTGATTAATGCTATACACTGATTCTCTTCAAGGTTTATATTCTTTATTTCTGAAGGCTTTGGTGCTCCCTCAAATAAATCTTCTATATAATCTTCTAAAACCAGTTCAGCAGCTTCAGTAGCATAACGATATGCATCTTGGGTATTATCAGCACAACTTATTGCACTTGGCAGATCAGGAAAAGTAATATTAATTGCACCTTCTTCATCAAACTCAAATACTGCAGGATAAATAATTTCTTTTATCATTAAAACTCCTCCTTATCTATTTTATGGTGAGACTACTTTAATAGTCCCGCTTGTTTTAAAATCGCACGCTCAGTCCCTTTTGACAAATCTTTTCTATGCATTGGTACAGTAGTCTGTTTTCCAATTTCATAGTTAATCATCATTAAATGAGAACCTTTCTGCCTAATTTCAACAAAACCGTTTTTCTTCAGAAGTCTCACCATTTCTTTTGGTGTCATAGGCATAACAATACCTCCCACCAGTTATATTTTAACACGTATTTATACGTGTAGTCAATTATATTGTTAAGTATTTCCATATTATTATACCTCCAGATTTGATAACAGCTTATACTTTTCACCGTTTTTAGGATTTGTATATATTCTATCTGAAGAAGCATTACATGTCTGCGAATACTTAGATACAAGGATGCCTATATCATCGTATCCCGCCTCATTGATTTTATTCAGGACAGTTTTAAACTGGCCGTCTGTCTGCGCTACAAAAAGTACCCTTTGAGCCATAGCCGATATATCAAAATGTTTTATATATGTGCCTTCAGCAATTGCATTTTCATAAGATCTGATTTTTGATTTAAATCTTTTTAGGCTTGCATATGACCTTTCGATTTCTATAAAAACAACTATATATCTTTCCTTCGGAGACATCAGATACTCTGCTTTTGGTCTAAACAAAATAACAGCATCCGGCATATTTCCAGTTCCCTTTATAAATCCTTCTTTTTCATTATAAATTTCTGCAACTTCAAACTTGCTTTCGCTGTTCTTGAATTCATAATCCAGAGAATCACATACCATAGCAACCTGACACTGGTGATACATGCGGTAACTGCTGGCATTTTTCAATGCCTTTAAATTAGTTTCAACTTCAGCACCTAAATCTTTCATGATTTCGACCCCTTTAGCACCCAAAGAAACTATTTTGTACCCCTTCATTTTTTTTACGGTATATTCAGGCGGTATAAATGTTTCTATTATACTAAGATATCTATATTTAGCAAGTTGTGTGATTCTTTCATTTACTGTTCTTTTTTTACAGTCTGTCTTATAAAATTTATATATGTAAATCATATCTACAAAATTGTGTTTTCCAATTTTTCTCATCAGTTCAATATCTTCTGTATCTAATTTCGGTCTGTTAATATTACCCATAAACTTATCCTCCATAATCATTTTATAAACAGCGGTATAAATGCAAGTACTGTAATTACAACATACAGTAAAGAAATCACCGCATTTATTTCATAATATAAACTTTTTGAATGCCATTCATTTTTATTTTCGTTCTTCTTGTATACCGGCCGTGTATATCTGTATATAAGTATACCCGCCAGTAACGCCATTATTGCAGCGGCTCCGTTTTGGCCAAAACTTCTCACCAGTATATCAAGCACACTCATAACCGCATTCTGCATTATCAGCAGATAAGTACTTGGTGTTCCAAAAAGCCTGGCACTTAGCATGATCATAAATTTGAAATAGCCGTATAAAGACAAAACTGCAAAAATGAGAATAAATGGTTTTCTGTACTTATACGGTATGATTTTTATCAGTTTATTTTTCAGTATATACTTTATGTAGTCAATATTTAATCTTCCCACATCATCATTCCTCCTTTTACATCATCGCTTGCTTCTGCAGGAATCAGTGAATCCCCCTCATCAAGCAGTTCCTTCTCGTATTCTTCCAGTTCCAGATTTTTAAAATGCTTTCTGTACACTATTTTTTCAGCTTCTTCCCTGCTCAAAAAATCTCTTGCCATCAGCTTATGAGCAAACCTGCGATTCTTATTCAAGTTTTCCTGTACTTCAGTAATGTTTTTATGATCAACCAGTCTGCCTTCAGTATAACGATACGGAGGCTTAACTTTGATCAGAATACTTTGTTCTTTTCCTTTTTCTTCACTCGATAAATACCCTACAAATGTCGGCAGATTCATCAGATCATTTTTGCTTACATCCTGTGAAGGAATATTTCTCTGCAGAGTCATCGCTGCGGTTTCCTTTTGTTTGAAAGAAATAAACGTATTTATATTCCCCATCAGCTGTTTTAAATAATCCGGATCAAACTGTTCAATAAACTGTGTAATTAAAAACAGCCCCAGTCCTCCTTTACGTGACTTGGCTCCAATTTTGGGAAAGATGGGCATCTGTACATCATGTGCTTCATCTATAAAAAGAAGATGAAGCATAGAAAAATCGGGACGGGCTAACGACGTCAAATAATACTGTGTTGTCAGGTATCCGCAGATCACTTTAATATCAAATTTGCTCAAACCCTTTAAATTAAACAGAATAATATATCCTTCATCCATCCATTTTCGAATATCCTTTACACAGTCAAATTTATTTGGAAGGCCAAACATCAGCTTTTTCTGCCGAGTATTTTTAAAAGGATCCAGCCGGTTTAAAATCGGATCTGAGACAGACTGGTTAAATCTTGTATTCTTAAGAAAATTAATCTCATCTGCAGCATAGATATCTTTAGACAGCCTCTTTATTAATTCCTGCCTGAAAGTATCATCATTAGTATTAAAAATCTCCTGCATATCAAAAACAGAATGATCCTCACTGTCCTCTAAAAGAGCTTTTAAAGCACTGGACATCATACGATCAACCTGAATAGTATTCTGATCACCATACAGCGATTTGAAAAAATCTAATGTTTCCGTCGGATCAGATACATTTGAATTCAGCAGCGAGACAGGAAATATATAATCATCAATAGACAGATCAATATATCTTACCTTTTTCAGCAGCTGTTCAACATCATGCCCATCATCTCTTAACTTCAAAATTTTGTCTATAACACCTAAGGCACTGGATTCAAGCGGATCAAAAAGAGTAAATCCCGGTGCATTTAGATTTTTTAATTTATTCAGAAGTAACACATCTATCATTTCTTCAACTTCCGATGATTTCCCTGACCCGGTTGAACCCGATATAATACCATGCTTTCTTGCCTGATCCAGATCCAAAAACACTTTTCTGTCTTTTTGAACCGGATGATAATTTTTACCTACATAGATACCTTCCTTATACTCATCTTCATTCAAGGTAATCTGTCCAGGAAATAAATAATTGATTCTTTTAATAGTATCTTCATCTTTTCTAAATAATGTCGGGAGCTGAAAAATATTTGCAAACTCACTTCCGGATAATCTTATCGGCATAAACTTATTTTTAAACTTGACACTAAGCCGTCTTTCATCAGCTGTCAACGAACAGATACTGCCTGCAATATTCATAACATTGGTTCTCGAATATTTACTGTCGCCGCTTACCTGAATAAGAGCTTCAATCTCTACATCTGTTCCACCTCTTCCAAATCTGAAATTATTCTTTTCCTTTAGTGAAATATCTGTAACTCTAAACCCTATAACTATTCTTGTTCTTGGCTGAAGCATAGCCAGTATATTCATGAACACCGTGTCATTTGTAAATGCAGAAAGTTTCTTATTTTTCCCTCCTGCTGATTCATAATCATACAGCGTATCAACTACGCTGTACTCCTTCAATACTGCATTTGATTTAAAAACAACAGCTTTATTAGCAAGCCAGACAGTTACAGCATTTACAGCTGCATCCTGATTCACAGAATCACTGATCCACAAATAGAAATTGATTCTGTTATCTTTATCACAGTCGATTATATATTTATAATTAAAGGCACCTGCAAATATATTTTTTAATGTAAGTTTCTCTCTTGCAGATCCTATATTCTTAAAAAGCATAATCGTATTTTCAAGACTGAACTGATAATCTCTTTTTGGAATAATTTGATAATACATATTTTTCTCTCTCCTGTTCTGTTCAAAAAAATGTACCAGTAACTGGTACATTTTAAAAACTGATTTATATAATATATTTATTTTGTATTTTAAATATATATTTTTTCTTTATTGATAATATTGTTTTATTAAAGTATTAATGGTCTAATATGGCTGTTTACTGCTTTGAGCCGATAAGGTTTTGTCCATAAGAGTTTAATAAGGATTAAAACGATAGTAATCGAGGAATTTTTTACTTTTTTGAAAAACAAAAAAGCTATATATATCAACAGTTTTGAGCGAAAAAACTATGGTTACAGCTATGGTATATCTCCCATAGTAAAACCATAGCAAAAACCATAGTTAAAACCATAGTTTTTATCACTTTTTATCGCCTTGATAATTTTATATTTCCAGACTGGAAATTACAGTTAAAACTCACGCCTCGGCCATTATCAAAATCATTACAATACCATACCATTACCATAGTAATACCATAGTAATGGCATAGTTGCGCTTTGCCTCACTCCTGCCACCTTTATAAATACAGTCTATCTTATCACTATATAAAAATGTACCAGTGACTGGTACATTTCATCCGTAAAAATCATCAACTAATAAACTTGCACCGTATCCAAAAAACAATAATTAAGTTCCGTCATAAAATAAAAAAGAACGTGTCAACGTCCTTTTTCCCAGTTTAGCCCAGACATTATTCTCATCTTAGTTGATTGTCAAATATACCTTATCAAATAACAAATAAGCAATACTTTAATTTTTCATCTAATAATATTTTATTCGGAACTTCTTGATATTCATATTCTTTTTAGTCACTTATTCTGTTTTGAAAAATTCCTCCTGTATAAATAAGCAACTATAAATAATATCTCCAGTATTCCTAATCCTAAAATATTTTCAAAAACATTACCTGCATTTAGTTTTAAAAACAATACAGCTGCCACAGACAGCAACAGCAACACTGACATACCGGCTATATTTATTAATAAAACATTATCATATTTCTTTTGAACTACTGAAACACATAAAATTATTATAATTAACAGTATACATGCATACGTCAGATAACTAAAAACACTCTGCACTTTGCTATACTTCATTTGTTCCATGATTTGCGATTGGGTTAGCTCTACACTATTTGAAACATTTTTTTTGAGTAGTTCAATTATAATATGAATCATTTGAAACAGAACTAAACATACTGTATTTATTATACAGAACTTTGTAACAATAGACTTTTCCATAGATTAGACCTTAAGTGTATATGAACGTGAACAATGCCCAAAATTCCACGTGAAAGCCGGCAAGTATGGTGGATCATATGTAGCTTCAATATCATAATCACATGTAAACTTAACAGACAGCCTTCCCACTTTTTCCTTTCCAGTTGAAGCATTAAACCATCTTGGTGTAAAAGCACTACCCCATGAGCCAAAATCTACATTCAGCTGAGGATTTGAGATTGATGTTATATTTCCAGTGCTGGGATTATATGTAAACTTGCAGTAAAGAATAGTTGTCCATTCTTTTTTATTTCCTTTAACAGTTTTAGTTTCATATGATTTAAAAGTTTTTGATTTGGTTGTACTTGCCCTTGTAACAGGCATATCAATCTCATGAGTAATATCATATCCATAATACTCTATATCATTACTAATAATCAGCAGTTCATTATTTGAATACATATCACGATACCTATCAAAAAATTCTTTGGTCACATCCTGATTTCCCATAAATACTGTTACGTTAGTCTCGTCACTGAAACATTCATCCATGAACTCCTTAAACAGCTGCGAAACATCACTAGCAGCATTTACTGTAGAAACAGCAAATAATCCAATTGATAAAATCGCCACTAGACAACTGATAAATAACTTCTTCATAATTTTCCCTCCATTTCATCATCTGTGCTATCTGTAGTATAACAAAGTATATTTATATTATAAGTATATCATTTGTTAATATTACTATCATTAAATATAATAAGAATTCAATCATAGTCCCAATATAATATTACTCTTGGAATTTTCAGCGTTAAATGATAAAGAAGCCGGTATTTCTACACAATCACTCTCAATAAAAAATGTACCAGTCACTGGTACATTCCCTTTATAAAAATAATTAACAATTTTTAAACAGATACCGTATCAGTATTTGTAAAAAAATGTATCCGTGATATAATAATACAGGCTGTCTTACCTCCAACCACCGGAAGGAGGTGACTGCCGTGGAGGTACTAGAATCCATCTTAGTTTCTATCGTAGCAGGTGTAATTTGCCATTGCATCTGCAAGTGGCTTGATAGAAGATAGCATGACAGCCTGAGCACTAAAAAAGGAACGTAGCCGCGTTCCTTTTTTATTTGCCGTGGCTTAGAATCCATCTTTGCCTAAGCACATTATATAATATGCCCCGATAAATATCAAGTACACTTAAAATAAAAAATTTATTTTAAAAGTACAAATAAAATACCTTTTTCAGCATCTTTACCATTGTTCTTACAATTACTAACTGTCAGTATAAAATGTACCAGTGCCTGGTACATTTTCCCTCTAACATCTCTTTAATAAACCTTATAGACATCCCATTATAATGAATAAGACTCATAATTTTTTTAATGTTTCATATCGTACTCCATCCCCCTCACACATTGATTCTACAAAACCATTGAATCCTTGGTAAATTGTCTAATTCCTCACGATAAATTAACATTCCCATACTTAGTTCACTACTTTTAGCACCGTTACGCCCAGATGCAATTAGTCACACTTTTCATCCGATATTTTTTCTGTTACACCTTTTTTTGATAAACAGGTTGTGTAGCTGTTTATATTTAATCTAGTATCTTTAATACACGCTTTTATTTAAAAAATTCATATTTTCTATTTTTCAAAAAAACACAAAGAAACAATTCATAAAAATAGAATGGTTTTTTGTGTCTTTATATATTTAATTAACTTGAAATTTTTAAATTCTTTTATAACTCACTTATTCATTAATTGAACATTTTACCTTTAATCGATTCTTTATTCTTTAATACATAATGCGCCAAAATAGTAGCACTCACACAGCCAACAATAACATAAATATCACTTGAGGTAGTATCACCTGTTTTGACAGATGTTATTTTTTCTGACTTTGTATCTGGAACAGTTTGATTATTAACACTAGTCAGTGTTTGTCTTGCAGTCCATTGCCAGACATGTTCACCATTATAAATTGGATCATTATTTGCTGTATAAATCCAAGAACTATGTCCACCTGTTTCATATGTACTTAAAATTGCACCTTTATCCTTCAATAAATTATATACCCTCAAGGCACTTTCTTCATATTTTACAGTTGTATCATCCTTAGCTTGAACAAGCCAAACCGGAGTATCGATTGCTTTTATTTCTTCGTCTGTTATTTGTCTTCCCTGACCATATGTATTTATATTTTTTTGATCGATTGCCGGACAAGTAACAACTGCCGCTGCAAACAAATCAGGATTATGAACAACCATATCTAGCGTCATATACCCCCCTGCCGAACAACCATATACATATATACGTGCAGTATCAACATTATTATTCTGAACAATATACTCAATTAAATCCTTTGCATCATTTAAATTTTCTGACCATTCATGAGGTGTTTGCGGTGCTAAAACATAGGCTCCATCAAATATTTTCTGAGCCTCATCACTAACAAAAGAAACCGCTCCTCTATTTGCTTTTAATTGCGATAAATTATTATAATGTAAACCGCGATATCCAGATTCTCCCCCACCATGAAACCAGACAATCAGTGGATGCTTTTGTCCATCATTAGCATTTTTGGGCGTATAAAACTGATATTTAAATCCATTATGTTCTCCTTCGGTAAATTTTTCAATTTCCTCATTCTTTATACCTTGATTTTGATTAAAAGTTACATTAACTGTTCTACCATCTTTCAATGGTAAGCTCTCATTCAAAGTAATCGTGTAATCTATTTTCAATAAAGAATTACACCCTTTTTCAGTTGTAAAATTAGCTGTAAAATCTAATGTCTGTTTACATGAAACTCCGCTATCTGTTACTAAATGTAAAATAATTTTTCCATCTTTTAATTCCATACTTTCAATCTTACGGTCACCTTCATATAAACCACAATGTTGTAAACCATGTTTTGAATCATCTCCAAAAAATTCTCTTTCTTGCTCAAGTGTGTATATACTTGAAGAAACAGCGTGAATGTTAAACATATCTTTATTAATTCTTGTTTCGTCAACATCTAAATTAGAAACATCCAAAATAACAGTATCAATTGCTTCTCCATCGTCATATACTGTTGACTGTAAATCAAAATTTACAGTTTCTGCTTCAATCGCATAAATTGGCGAAATCATAACTGTTGCCAGTAACAGCACACTCAATAAACCACTTAATAATTTTTTCATCTTATACATATCCTTCCTTTCTATCAATAAGTATAAGCAAAAGAAATTATTTATTATATCGAATTATTGACTTATTTATATTAGAATTGTGACTTTCTGAATTGTCCTGGGGTTTGCTTGAAGAATTTTTTGAAATGGCTTATGTATTGTGTCTCACTTGTAAAACCTATACACAGCGAAATTTCTGCAACTGTTTTTTTTGTGTTTTTCAGCAAATCTAACGATTGATTTAATCTATACTTTATTAAATATTGCTTAAATGATATTCCCAACTCCCTTTTAAACATCCTTGCAAAATATTCTCGAGAAAAACCAAAATAATTAGCCACACTATACAAATGAATATTTTCACAATAATTTTGATGAATATATTTTAAAATATCTTTTGTCTTTTCTGTTGAAATATTTCTTCTTTCCATCTGACAACAATCATACAATAAGCCTATCATCTCTAAAGTTAATGCATATATTCTAATATATTTGCTTGCACTTTCACTAACATATAATTCATATATCAATAACATATACTCTGCTAGTTTTTTATTTACCTCTCTTTTCGAAATATCAAAAAATATTTCTTCTATATTAGGTATTAAACTCTCTAAAAATAAATAATTTATCTGCATTGTATACCCAACTATTTTATCCTCACTATAGTCAAAATGTGGAATAGAAAAATGTATTTCCTTACAATTAGCTAAACTCACACCATTTTTTTCAACAACTTCATGAAATCTACCATTATAGAAGTCTACTTTTCCATCAAATACTATTGAAATTTCCAGTGCTCTATGCCAGTGTGCTTCGACTTTCTGAAATGGACTTTTTTTATGTAAGTATATTGATAATGGTAAATTATGCATTGTTTTTGTTATCTCATAATATGCAGCACCCATACTCTTCTCACTTTCGTCATCTTTTTAAATAATTATATCTCATTTTTAAAAAGTATGTGTAGTGAAAAATCCAATCATTGTTAATAATATTGTAGAGAAGCGACAAATTCATCACAAATACTATCCTAAATATTTCATTGGTATTTTAAAATTTCTAATATCACTGTATTTTTTGATAGAAAAAACATTCACTAGTGTATTTAATGTACCAGCGACTGGTACATTGCATTTTTAAAGCTTATTTTGAACACTTTTATTTCTTCAACGGACGATCATATATCAAATCTTCATAAAAACCTACTTCCCACACAAAGGTTTCAAATGGTTATCTCTGACCATCATATCAGGAAGCAGTAAATCCTTCAAACGGCTCAGGCAGCTGCTAATTATCCAGACTGTTTTTTCGTGAACCTTTTCCAGTCCCTTAACCATTGTATATACGGACTGCAATTTATTTTAAAAATTCACATCATGCTGACGAGGCAGACAGTCACCATATTCATCGATGTCTAAATTAATATCTTTTAGATATTCCACAAACTAGTCCCTCCATTGCATATTACCAATATAATTTATTTTTCTCCTGCCTCATCAAATCAAAATCGTGCTAATAGTTTCATCCTTATTATATCATTTTACAAGTGATCCTGCAGTACACCTGACTGTATACGAGGCATTGTTTCTGGATATTTCAAGTATAAACTGTGTGTTATCAGAAATAACGATTCTGATCTGATACTCTGTATAATAAAGATCATCATCCTGTATATATTCTGTTTCGCCTTTATATATATCAGCCTTAAATTTCCTTTTGCCCTCATATGCACGAATGCTGTAATCATCGTCTCCTTCTTTTTCATTTGTCTCAACGTACTTCATAACAAGCGTATTTGTTTCTTCATCATACGTACTGCTTTGATAATTCAAATTTGCATAATCAAAAAGCATAGGTTCTGTCACTTCCTGTTCCCTGTAATAGTTATTATCAGTCAAAACCTCACTTTCTTCATTTTTATAACTGCTGCTTTTCTTACTTTTCTCAGGCCTGTCAAAACAGTTAACAAGAAGCAGCATGAGGACTGCTGTTAAAATAATCTTTACAATATCTTTCTTCACTAATACAGCCTCCTGAAGCATATCGTTCTGTCCTTCCAGTGTTCACTGTAGTTGACAATTTTTACAACATCATTGGTGCGCGGTGCATGGATCATCTTCCCTTCTCCGATATATATTGAAACATGTGAAGGTGTTGTACCGCCCTTGTTTCTTGCAAACAGGATTATATCACCCGGCCTGAGCTCTGACTGACTTATCTCGATACCTGCAACAACCAGTTCCTTAGTTGTCATGTTGCCAATATCTATCCCCGCCTGATAATACGACCAGCATACAAAGCTCGAACAGTCAAACGTGCTTAACTGCGGGTTTTTTATTTCGTTCATTGAGTGTCCGGCACCCCAGACGTATTTACACCCTATTTTCTCTTTTGCCTTTTCTACGACCTTATTTACGCTTGAAAGCTTCTGCTGATTATAACTTTCAACTGACATGTTATCGTACACATATAGATTATATTTATCCATATGGCCAATCAGAGTTTCAGGATAATCTATATCAGTAGCCCATTTCTTTAGACATCTGGCAAATTCTTTAGGATTGCTTACTCCCTCAACCGGATAGCTGCTGCTTGAATTTAACAGTCGGCTTCGATCTTCAATCGATTCAGTATATGAATCGTATGCTCGAAATGTTGCCCTTATCTGATACGACGAACCATCCGGTCTCTGTTCACTGGTAAAAAGTGTACATGTCTTTCCAGTCCAGTTTTTCCCTGCCTTGATGCCAAACAGGTTATGGTATGTATATGCCAGACCCGAAAGACCCGAATTTTTTCCAGTAGATTCCTGAATGATCTGCGCCAGTGTAACGGATGCAGGATGCTTATATTTCTCCTGGCACTGCAGACTTGCAATCACCATTTCCTCTTTAATACACTGAGGAAGTCCTGAAACCGTAATATCTCCGTTCCCGCTTGATGAATTACCGTCAACAAGCATAAAAATAAATATAATTACTATTAAAACCGACACAACCATAGGTGCAAGAAAAATACCGAATATCACTTTTCTAGGTTTCATCATCTTCCTCGATCAGTTCATTTAAAAAACTGTCAATCTCATCTTTCTGCTCTTCTGTAACCTTTTCATCATGTTCAGCAGTCTCATCTGATGCATCTGTACTGTTCGACACTCTATCTTCTTCCGGTAATTTTCTATATTCCTCATCCCTGGATACTTCATCACTTTCACCATCCAGAACATCATCTTCTCTATCGCAGGAATCATTCAGATCACTATTATCTGTAGATGAGATTGAGCTTTTTTCATCATCTGTTTCACTTTCATGATTCAAACCGTCTTTATCATCAGTCTCGCTCAGCTCATTCCTGTTTCCAGGTGATGACTCGTCACTGTCAGGAGCATCTTCTTCATTTTCAGCATCGATGCCGTCAAACTCCTTATCCACATCAAACACATCAGTATCCTCATCTTCAGCTGAGCCTTCATTTCCTTCATCACTTTCATCGTCTGAACTTTCCTTATCTGCAAGTTCGTCATTTTCCTTTACACTTGAAACTGAATCTTCACTATAAGTGTCCATGTCCTCATCTGTTGAATCACTCGCTGCTTCTCTTTCAGCCTTTTCTTTTGCAACCCGTTCTTTATGGTTGCTGTAGACATCTCCCGGTGCGATGTCACCGTTTAAAATAGCTTTGCCGGCATCAATAATCGTCGAGTCAGATGAAATGCCAAGATCATTGGTTATCTTCTGCCAGATTTCCTGCCAGTGATTAAGCAGATACCACATAGCGTACACTGCTACGATATCAAAAATAAGCAGAAACAGAAGCGACTTTGCCACGATACCATTAATAAATATTATCATAAATGACAGAAACATATTAAAGGCAAGTGTCACAAAAATAAACATGATTGTCCACTTCATCCTTGCCATAAACCATGAACTTGCTACCCGCATTTCATTTTTAAACAGCATAAATACCAGTCCGTAAACCGATACATTAAGACTGACCTCTTTGGCCAGAGAAAAACCAAACAGGAGCACACACGCTCCTCCGATTACCAGAGCTGTAAGAAGTCTGTGAACAAGAAAAATAAATGACTCGCCTAAAATAATCAGGCACTGTGCCCCGCTGTATCCGATCTGATCATTACCGTTCTTCTGTCTTTCAATTCTTGCATTTTCTGTAGAAGGATTGTCAAGCAGATCCTGAAGCCTTTCCTCGCCGGTTTTAACTGCCGTCCAGTCCTTTCCTTTATATGTTCCTTTATATTCACTTGGAATCTGATCCGCACTGGTTACCCCGAAATGTCTCAGCGTGAACCCCTGCTTCTGCAGTATATCAAATATCATGCTTTTTACATTTATTTCAACAGGCAGATCGGAACTTTCATACTGATCATCGACAAGGTTAAAACTCGTTGAAATAGACTGATTCACAAGTGTATCGACATAACTGACTACATTTCTTCCGCTTTGAGCAATCGTAATTATCACTATGCATGAAACAACCACCTGTATAACTGTGGAAATTATCGTTTTATATGTAAGCACCCGTTTCATAGATCCTAACAGTTTTTTTATTACTGCGACGAGCCCAAAAAGTACAATTATCTTATAAAACCAGCTGCTTGTATCCGACCAGTCAAAAATCGCCTTATCAAAAGTATTAAAAATTGTTGCTACTGTTGTTTTCCAGAAACTGCTGCTTGCAAGATTATAAGCAATTAGAACCATCAGCGACATTAACCCTCCGATAGATTCAATAATATTTATAACGATCCCTAATGCATGCATCAGTATCGTATCAGGATCTACTAAAGACAGATCATATGAAAGAGCAGTTATCATGCTGTTGGAAAAATTCTTAACATAATCCATATCTGCCTCTTTTTCCCTGGTAGTCGTATCAATCGACATAATCGCTGATGAATAAAAATTTGATGTATTTAACCTGACATCGTCACTTTCTGTTTCACGCCCTTCATCAAGCTCCTCTGTCGTTGTTTCATCTGGGGGTTCTGCCACAACCGGTTTAATATTTACTGTTGCCGTGACAGTAAAAAACACCGCAAGAACAAGTATTATCGTTCTAAGTTTTAACTTTCTAATCATCATACAGGCCTCCCGTTTCTTTCTTATTTAAAAATGTACCAGTGACTGGTACATTTTTATCATCCTTATCCAGTTGTTCCTGATTAGATTCTTCTTCATCTTTAAGTGTCCTGAATATCTCTGCAAAACACCGGGGTATCTTGTTTTTGGTCAGACACTTGCGGTTGTTGTAATCCTGCATTAAGAAATTATATTTCTTTTCCTCAGTAACCCCTTCATCCTGAGTATGATCAATCAACGCTCCTCTAACTGCTGGATGATTTGATAATTTCATTTCCTCTAAAATAAATTCAATTTCTTTAGATGATTTCAGACTGCCTACAAAAATCTCACCGACATTATTTAAAATCGCATCACTTATTGATGACAGCTCCTGAGTTATTAAAAACGGATGTGTCTGAAGTGTTCTGGCCTGACGTACTACATTGTCGACCACTTCTTCCCCGCCGGGGGTTTTCTGATACACTTTATATTCATCAAACACAACTATTGTTTCCTGTTTTGAAAAACGTTTCATAAAACCGTCAATTATCCCCTGTACTCTGGAAAACAGCATCGCAAAGATCGCATTATCAAGCCTGTTTGGATCGTTTTCCATTTTTTCACCGGCAGTTGACGGCATCTTTTCAAAGGTTATAAGATTGTACGGCTTTGTAAGATTGAATGCACTGTCATATCTGCTTTCCTGAGTTGCAAAAAACAGCCGCATGGTCGAATCATTCGCAAGTGTCATAACCTGTTCAGCTGTTGTTTTATCGTATTTGACAAGTTTTTCTGAAATAAGATATGTAAGTGTCTTCTGGTGTATTATCCTGTTTTCATAATCTTTAAGCATATCATAATGCGCTTTTTCTATTGCACGAAAGTTTGTATCAATACTTAGTCCCAGTACATTAAGCATACTGTCTATATCTCTCATCGCTTGGCCAAGTGCTTCTCTGTCGTCATTCTGGTTCATCAGGTACGGATCAAACATACCGGACGAGCAGTCTTTAGAGCCGATTTTTAAGTGAGCAGCGTTATCGCCAAGAAGCTTGATTTTTTTCTCGCGATCCCCTTTTGGATCCACTGTCAGTACCTTCATTCCTTTGAAAATCATATTCTGGAAAGCCTCTAAATCTGCCAGCTGTGTCTTGCCTGCACCAGTTTCACCGACAAAGACAATAGCCGGAGCACTTGTTTTTGTTTTTCCAAGCAGCGGTTTTGAAATATCGTGAAAGATTGGTATTCCTCCCGGTACCGTATAGCTTATGATCATTCCTTCTTCTTCGTCGCCGATATACAGCCCTCCTAAAAAATTATATCTTGCAAAAAATCTTAGATCAGTCGTATTGATATAATTAGAAAAACTGATTCTGTATGGAAAAAGATTATTGGCCATAGATATCTGCGCCCCTATTTCATTTGTCAGGAGTATTCTTTTCGACTCAAACTTTGCTCTTAAAAATTCACTTCTTTTATTAAGCATATCGATCTGATTAGCTCTGAGCCTTATAAACATCTGAAACTTTATCTTAGATCCTTCAATAGCGGGATCAACTTCTTCTCCTGCTTTTGCAATAAGCTCTGCCTTTGACATTTCCCTGTCTTTTGCATCTGCCAGTGAATCATATCTCTTCTGATCCTTTTTTATTTTCTCTTTTTTAACTTTCATATTTTTCTTGAACTCTGAAGTCTGTTCAAGATCAAACTTAATAAAAAGATCCGACGGATAAGATTCAAGCTGTAAACTGTTGATCACATCATCAGCTCTGTCGCCATTATCAGCTTTGAGCGTCTGAAAACTCGATACTGCGTGCGTACGACTGTACAGAGTTTTCCACACTGATGATCCTGCCTGTTTATAAGTATATTTGATCTCAGAAGGATTTTCCTCTACATAATAATCAGCTATTACTTCATCAGCGGGGACAGCAGTATAATTATTGAGTGCTGTTACATCATTACTGTCCATTCTTTGAGCAGGCACTGTCTTTTTGAGCTTTTTCAGGATCTCTTTTTCTACTGTTTTGTACAGCTCCAGTTCCTGCTTTGACAGAGGCCGGTTTTCACTTCGAAAAAGTTTTAAGGGAATCTTCTTCTTTATTTCATCCCTGCCGTCACAGAAAACAAAATATATTTCATAACGGTACCTTACTGCTGAAGATAGAATTTCCTTTAACGATTTAATGTAATCCTTTGCCAGATGCATCAGTGCCGGATTTCCGTGATCTTTAAAATTATCTGTATAAGCCTTATATATCTTATTATTGTCTATTTTTGTAGGCTTGATGATAATTCCACCCGGCATATTGACATCCTGTATGACCTTGACCATGTCATCGATCAACGTAGCACACTGGCTTTCTGAGGCAAACAGAGAATTAATCGGCCTGATCCGGTAATAATAACTGACTACATCTTCGTGATATAAAATATTATCGTATCCGTGTACTATTCCTACATGCATTTACATAAACAGCTCCTTTCGTCTTAGGTCTTATATAACGTTTAATGCCTTTAGAATCATATACATACCTGTATTTTTTTATGTTCAGATAATAAAATTCCTTCAGCTTTGTTCTTCCTGTCTCATTATTTATCTCATTGCTGTATATCACAGCGGTAACAACCGCACATGCTGCTAAAGCTGCGGCTATAAAGTAACTAACACTTCCAAAAATAAAGGACAAAGGAAATCCTATAACCGCCGTTACTGTAAAAAAACCCAGAACCGCGGAAAAAAGTGTTGTATACCCTTTTACCTCTATCCCGACATAAGGTATATATACTTTACCTTTGTGTGTTTCAGCAAGTGTATAGTTGTATGCTGATCTGGCCATTATAACGGTATCCCAAGTACTTCACGGAAGAACGTTTTAATCAGATTAATCAGCCACATAAGCGGTGTGGTTACCCATCCGATAACAGTAGAGGCATCATTTGCCATTATCACGCAGAAAATAACAAGTACTACAAATCCCTCTATAACTTCATCCAGCATGCTCAATGCCTTTCCCGTACGTTTCCATGATGCCATTGCACTTTTAATAATAAGGAACATAATTCCCAAAAAGATAATAATGATAAATACTCTCCATAAAAATCGACCAAATTCTGTATTTAAAAGATTCATTAATTAATATACCTCCATAACTTTGACTTTGTTTTTTTCTATATCGATCTCAAAATGATATTTTAAAATCATCTGCATTTCTGAAACCGTCTGTTTAAGCGTACAGTTTACATAGTATGTGTCTTCACTCTTTGTAACATCGCTCATACCGTTAAGCTCCAGTGAAGTGTTGTCATCGAGCGGCAGCAGTCTGTCCGGCTCTAAAAACAACAGCCTTGCCTGTGTGATATCATCATTGTACGTTTTTAAAAACAGTTCAATTGTATTTTTAACATCACTCTTTGTTTCCTCATCCACAGATTCAGAGCCCTTGTCAGGATCGTAGCCGTATGAATCCAGGACATCTTTGTCTTTTACAGCTTCAGCTTCATTCTTAATATTTGTAACCGGTCGTATGACCTTGTATTTATCACCGTTTTTACCAACTGTGATTTTATTAAACATAGTATTAACAGCAGTCTCGCTGTCTTTGACCTTCACATCATAAGTGCATTTTATATAGTAGCTGTAGATCTGATTTATACTGTCGAGCTTTTCAGTATTATAGATGGTTACGGATCTGACATCAACCGATTCTACATCACTAGCATATTCATAACTGTACGCATCATCTGAAAGCGTAAAATTCTTTAAACGCTCCTTTGTTTCATCGCTTCTGGGATAGCTGTAATAGTCTGTAATATACGCACTTACAAACGCCTGATCTTTCAGTTCGGTATAACTGTTTTCTTCTCCTGTATCAAACAGTGCCTTATACCCTCCTGCAACTCCAAAAAACAGTACCAGGATCACCAGTATCCTTTTGATCATCGCTTTTCGCTTTATAGATCTGACCAGCCTTATTTTTCTTTCCTGCAGCTCTTCAAGAGATACCTCCTCTTCTTTTTCATCGTCTGCCCTGTTTTTAAGAAACTTTTTTAACAGCACCGATAAATTCACCTCCAATCTCTCTAACTTTATTTACATAGCTTTTACAGATTGCAGTTATGTCAGAATCATTCAGCTTTCTAAAGCACGTCTCATCATATATTTCATATATTTCAGGAAACATTTCCTGCATGTCATCATCTCCTTCTCTAAAGCATACAAGAATATTTATCTGCACAAGACTGTTGGACAGCACTGTCCTTTCAAAGCGGTTTAGATAATCTGCTATCCTTCTTTCATATGAGCGGGGATAAGATTTTTTAAACCCGCCAAACAGTCTTAAATATTCATTTTTCACCATCATAATCTCCTTTCCAAAACGTACCAGTGACTGGTACATTTTATTTAAATGTAACGATATATCCTGCTGCAGTTCCTGACGAGTCGCTGTAAGGACTGCAGTACCATGTATGACCGGACGGACAGTTATTCTGTCCATAGCTTTTTGCATTTCTTTCAGCCGCTGCAATAGAGCCGTATTCACTAAACAGAAATATTTTTGATGGCGGCAGTACTGATGGAACCGGCTGACCGGGATTATTCGCTGTCTCATCTTTCTTACTTTCTTTCCTGTTTTCTTTCTTCGAATCGCCGCCTGATTCCTCCTTTTTTGTACGGGTATCATCCCTCTTCGATATATCCTGACTGTTTTCCGTTGCTTTCGCATTAACTTTTAGTTTCAAAACAGCCTCTGCCTTATTTTTATGTCTGTCACTGACAGTATAGATGACTTCATATTCTCCAGGTTTAAGCTCATCAGGAGCGTCGATTTCAGCCTCCAGAGAACCTTCTGCTTCATCGTACGCTTCCTTTACAAAAGAATTAAAATCTATACTGTCACCCTCTGTTATTTCCACATAGTCCGCTGTAAGAGTAAGTACAGGTTTAGTTGGATCAGCAAATTTTAATTTCAAAACAAATTCTTTCCTGTTTCCCCAGCTGTCTTTTGCAATATAGATATATGTATGCTCTCCAACAGTTGTCGCCTCAATGAGGGGAAATTCAATATCATCAGCGTTGGTTTTTTTAATAAAGCTGACCGGATCTATTTTCACACCCAGCTCATACTCATCTTCAGCTGTTTTAAATTCAAGGTATATATCCCTGTATGCCTCACTCTTCTGTTCTGTGTAATACCAGATTCCAAAAACCCCTGAAAGCAGCAGAAGGCATACAGCCGAAAAAATCATATTTCTTTTTACAATGTCTGTCATAGCATAAAATCCGGATCACCTGGATCATCATCAATTGCCTTGATAAATGCTGCCACAGCAGATTCATCGTCATACCCGTCAAGCACATCACCATACTGACTTCCGTTTTTATACGGGGCATATGATATATTTCCCCAGCAGTCTATGCCTCTTATAAGTTCATATCCCCTGTACGTGCATATCTTTTTAGGCTGTTCTTTTATTACCTCGATCAGAGTATCAATGTATTCAGGTTCCATGAAACTGCCATGACCGGCTCTTCTTTCAGTTTTTTTCAGTAACTCCAGATCAAAATTATCATGAATGAGATGCCAGTATCTGCTGTAAAGCTCATCTGTTTCATTGTCATTATTTATCCCTGTCCTTTCAGACTCTTCACACAGCTGCCTGTGCTCCTTTAAAAGTATCCGGCATTCATCAAGAATTAATTTCTGTTCATTAGTTAAATCATCCATACTGCTTTTACCTCCATTTTTTTGTACCAGTCACTGGTACATGTTATAAAATAAGAGAATCAGCACTTTAATTGCCGATTCTCCCAAAATCACTTATATGAGTTATCACACATAAGTTCTTTAAATTCATAGATTTCATCAAGGGTAAGCCACTGTGGTTTCGAATCTTCGTCAAAACTGTTATAAAGAGCTACCATATATTCAATTTGCAGCTGTTCATCGCCTGCCCAGAGATCCCTTGCATTTCTACCCCCGTTGCCAAGATAGTACTCACAGTCAGTGCGCATCCTGTCAAGCAGCATATATCGAAACTTTTCATCTTTATTCAGAATATCATCCATAATGTTACCTCCATTTTTGTACCAGTCACTGGTACATTTTAAAATAAAAGGCTCAGGAAATTCTTCCGAGCCTTTTTACTATGATCACTGATTATATCTTTTTCTGAAGAATTCGTACATTCCGTATGACACCATACCTAACGTACTTACTGACACTAAGGCGGCCATAGCACCTGTACTGGTATTATCTGATGTATTTACTCCTCCTGACGATGGTAAAAGTTCATCATACATAACTACATTCTGCACTTCACCTGTGTCTTTAATTTTAAAATCAATAGACTGTGCAATCTTGTATCCGTCTGGAGCGATAGTCTCAGATAACGTATATGTTTTACCAACAGTTAAGCTTCTGATAATATGAGGTTCAGATGTTGACACCCATTCATCAATAACATTTCCGTCCTTATCTTTAACAACCAGTGTCGCTCCCGGAAGCTCTTTATTTGTTGTAATATCCTGTTTAGATACTTCAACCCGGGTAATCTCATCAATCATTTCAACAGTTAAATTTTTATCTTCATCTGTTTTAAATGTAACCGGCTCGGCTGTTGCATATCCATCAGGACTCTTAAGCTCTGTAATAACATATTCCTGATCTTCAGCTGTACCTCTGATCATATGCGTTGTTTCATCACCGTTGATATCGATGTTATAATATTTAGTTTCACCATTTGCCTGCATTAAAAGTCTATAATCATCCCGTCCTTCATTTTTAGAAATTCTATAATATGTACTTGAATCATCTTCAATATCAACATACATATTACTAACAACTTCACCTGATGTAAGTTTAGTTTTCATATCCTCAGTTATATCGAAAATATGTTCACCACTTGTCCATTTATCAAGGACCTGTTTAGTTTTAGTACTTGTTACCTGGAATTCTCCTCCTTTTAAAAGTTTGTTGCCATCGTTTCCGTTTTTCGCAAACTCAACACTGAAATTCTTCATTTCAATATCCTGGATATCTCCATCTTTGACAGTGAACTCGATAGGTTTTGCTAAAACATAACCTTCTGGAGCATTTACCTCACGCCAGATATAATCACCAGTTGTCAATCCGTCGATTTCTAGATCATTATCATCTGTGATCCAGTTATAAACTTGTTCACCAGTTTTGGCATCTACGATTTCCATTGGAACACCGTAAAGATTGTCCCCATCAGCAGTTACCTTGCTGAAAACTGTTTTTGTTAATTCATTATTTATATTTAATTCATTAAAGTATGTCAGAGTTACAAAATCAGTCTGTTGGAATTGTACTTTTTTAGCACCGCCATCAAGAACAAAACCTTCAGGACTGTTCACTTCCTCAACTGCATATGTTCCCATAGGAAGACCGCTTAACTCTAATTTACCGTCTTTATCAGGTGTGTAGATACCATTTCCCAGTTCAGTACCAGTTAGCAGTTTTACTGTATCATCATTGCTTCCTTTACCCGAACCAGTAGTGACTGCATCTCCTTTAGAATATAATTTTTCTAAAGAAACACTATCATAGATATCATGATCTGCGGTAATCTTGAACTGTACTTTTGAAAAATCATAATCTGCCTTATTTACTGTATTTTCATTTTCAGAATTTTCAAGAGCTTTATTGATCTTTAAATTTCCAGTTGGTCTTATTTTATTTACTACAACTCTTTGAGTAACTTCATCTTTATTAATAGTTACTTTAAAAATCTTTTGTGTAATTGCATGCCCCCCTGGGACTTTTGTTTCGGTCAAAATATATTCACCTACAGGCAGATCTTCCACCTTGATTTTTCCATTTGTTACAGTAATATTTTCTTCATAGCCGTCATATGATGAAGATTTCAAATTAAACACTGCTCCATCAATCAGATCCCCAACATCATTAGTTTTCACAAGTTCAAGTTCACCAAAATCCATCCAGTCAATTTTTGTATATAATCTAGAATTATCAGGATCCCACGTCCAACTACCCTGCTGCTGTGCTGAATCTGTTCCTGTTTTTATCGCAAGTGCTGTAAAACGCTCACACCCGCTGCCTGTAACGTTGGTTAATGGCATATCGTCAGGACTGTTTTTCGCCGGTGCTGTAAAATAGAAACTTTCACCGCCGTGCACTGTTGCAGTACCGCCAGTCTGATCTGCATTTCCATTGATATAAATAGTTACATTGTCTGCAAGAGGAATGTTGATCGTAGAGCTCGAATTCCCCTCAAATGTCACAGTATTTGTAATCTGCTGTTTTGTACTTTTATCATACAATGCTGAAAAACTTGATATTATGCCATCTTGTTCACTAGGACTGAATTTTGGCTCTACAATATCAGGAAGATTTATAATGTTTCTGTAAATATTCATGATATTAGTACCATAGTTTCCGCCAAAGGCAGCGTTAAATCCTGCTTCACTGAATCCGTTCCAGTCTCCGCTGTAAGCACCGCTTAAGAAGATATGTGTAAGCAGATATGCAACATCTTCACTTGTCAGATAACTGTCATTAGGACAGATGCTTAATTTAAGATAGTCATATCCAACCTTTCCCTGAGCATTCGGATCACCCTGTCCCCAGGTTTTTAAAACATCACCCGGTCCTCCAAAACCGTAATACATCAGCTTTCTTACAGCTTCATTATTTTCAATTACATCAGCTGCATAATTGCCGTTTCCAGGTGTTTTCTTGCTTGATTCAAGGCAGTATGCCCACTTACCGTTATACTTGGTTGAATATGTACTCCAGCTGCTTAGGCCTGGTACTTTATTTCCCCACCATTCCGGATATTTTATTTTTTTAACTTTTGTAAATTCATGCGGAACAGTATTGTCCCATGCTTCTATATTACTGATCTGTGCAAACGACATTGAAAAGATCATCGTTAAAACAAACAGAATTTTAGAAATTTTTGAAACAGCTTTTTTCATCTGTTTTTCCTCCTTATCTTTTTATGATTTCATTAATACAGATGATGCAAGTTACGGCCAAAGGGATTATTTCCTATACTGTATTTAATTGTTTCAGCCAGCCAGCATCATAATACTTCTTTAATTCAGGTCTTACTCTCAGCCGCAGTGAGATACCCTAAAAACAAATAGACAGTCTTTCGACTGTCTATGGCTTGAATACCCATTTTTCTATTTTCATCTTAACCTCCTGTTTTAGCTTTTTTAATCAGCGGAATAAAAACTATCACTGCCAGTCCAGACATATATAATTCACAATTACTGTTATCACCCGTCTTAGCAGCGGTTACAGGCCAGTGTTTTGGATAAACGACAATATCATATTTCATGCCATTAGTTTCACTGCTTTCCTCATCAAATACAGGAACTGCAATAAGAGCAGGAGAGATATTATCATACTTGTTTATATCTTCAGCAGCAAGCAGATATATCCCGTTCTCCAGATTTTCAAATTTTACATATCCTGAACTGTCTGTATGTTTTATAATACCACTTATTTTTTTAGTCGATGCCTCCCTGAAAATACTCTCTGCAGCTTTTTGCATCTTATCAGCTGTTTCAAGCTCATTCAGATCAATACCGCATGTCTTAAGCTCACCTGTCAGCACATATTTACCATCAGCAGTTTCTCCGGCTTTTATCAGTTTTAAAGCAACATCACTGTTACTGGTTTTATTTCCGCTTTCTTCAAGATATACCGCTATCGAGCCTTTAGTTTTTTTTGTTTCTTCAGTATTTACAGTATTCTTTGAAACAAATCCTACAGAGAATACCAGGATAAATACTACAATGATTATTTTTCGCATCCTCTATCCCCCTTCATCTCTTTTTTTCTAAAAACAAATATACCAACTGCTGAAAAAACAACTGGCAGACTATAAAAAACAAATTCTCGAAATGAGATAATATTCTTTTTTATTTCCTTTTTTACCGATTCTTTATAAGAAATGCGGTAACCAGTAACAACCAGACGATGTGTATTCAATCCATATGGTGTACAGGTTATCAAAGAAACAAGGTCTTTATCATCCTGAATAGAGTAATTGACTTTTTCAGGCAGAACAGTTTCAATCCTGCTTATCTTATATGCCATTGTTTCATCAAGTACATTTACATAAAACAGATCACCCGTCTTAAGCTCATCCAGACGCGTAAACAATCGGCTTGACGGCAGTCCTCTATGTCCTGTAATAGCTGCATGGGTATTTTTACCACCCGTTGGAAAAGAACTGTCCTGTATATGGCCGGCTCCGGTACTAAGCACACTGTCACTCGTTCCATGATATATCGGCATGTTGACATTTATACACGGTATCTCTATACTGCCGATCATTCCGTTTCCAATATCAAGAATATCCTCATATTTAAATTCTCTGGAGGCAGGTATTCCCTTTTGATTCATATACAGCTCCATGTTCCATTTTTCAGCATCTTCAATCATGCAGCGCTTATCTTCAGCAGCTGTATCAGTCGTTTTTTCTTTATAAGTAGCTATCTGCCCAGTCTGTGACTTGGATTCAATACAATTGGAAATGACAGGATAGCTTACAAGTGCCAGTCCTGTCATAAAAATCACAATATCCTTTTTTAGAAATTTGAAAAGACTATTCTTTTTCATTTTTCTTCTTTTTAATCAGAACAGCTGCCATAACCGCTGTACCTGCACAGACTAATACTATAGTTGCAGCAGAACCGGTAGCAGGCAGTTTAGACCCGACTTTGTTTACTACTTTTATATTAAATGTACCCGTATCTACATTTGTTGATAGAGATTTCTCATACTCACTGTGTACCCCTGTATAAAACTCTTTAAATTTAGCTGTTGCCTCTAAACTTCTTAATGTTTTATCAGTTGCCCCGTCTCCTTTTATGTATTCTGTTCTGTTGTCTGCTCCATAAACAGCCTTTACATCTATTTCGATTGGATCCTTTAATAGTCTGTATCCATCCGGTGCCTTAGTTTCTTTAAGAAAATACACCTGTGAATCAAGGCCAATTATATTAAACGCACCGTTTTCGTCTGAGACTATTTCCACCGCTTCTGAAGGCGATGCACTTCCTGCTACACTGTCCCTGCTGATAACGGTGTATCCATCGCTCTTGGAAGCCTTTTTTACATATACCTCCTGAGTACAGTCTTTATCACTGTATAATTTAAACTTAGCTCCTTCTAGTTTTCTTTCTGGCACCTGATCATTTACTTTGATACCATTCATTCTAAATGTAAAACATACAACTGTATCCCATGGTGTCTCGCCTGTCTGTCCTGCACCATCAGCATCCGGGTTGTTACTGTACTCAAGTTTTACATCATTCTCAAATCCTGGACGCCCTGTATCAAGCTGAGCATCTTCGTTTAAAACAGCATCATATTCAATCAGAATCTTTTGACCATATACTTTTTCAGTTTCCGGTTTGCTCCCTGCTTCATCACTGTAGTAATACCTGTTTATCACTGCTTTTAGATCCATGATCTGAATCTGAAATGTTTCACCGTCATCAATACCTTCAGTAACCACACGATAGTCTGTATCTTTTTGAAGCGTCATGCTTCCTATCTTAACTTTTACACTGTCTGGAACAAAAGTAAGTGCACTGTTCATTTTATCGTGGACTGCATAATAATACGTATCATAACCGTTCATATCAGGTACATATGAATTATACCGGTAGGGAACTGTCTGCCCTATTTCAAAGTCGGCCACATCATTCCATCCATCACTGTTTATCCCGATATTTTTTCTATTGTCATCTTCCTGGATCTGTTTCTGAATAACCGGGAAATCCGACTTTATATCGACTGTCATATCTGGATTAGAAGTGTTTACCATACAAAGCGATGCTGCACTGTGTGTACCCTCAACATTTGTGACTTCGTCAATGAGATACCATCCATAATCGACATCCAGGGTATAGCTTTCTTCAGTGCCTTCTGGAACCGTTACGATCTGCGTAGGTTTATTTCCAAGTCTTACTATTTCATTTCTCAGACTTTCTACAAAATACCTGAAATCAGAATATACTGTTTCATTTTTCTGATTATGATTTACATCATTTGTTACCAGATTATTATTCATAGACTGAATATAATCGATAATTGCATACTCACTGTCTTTCTTTGTTGCATTCTTAAGTGCCTGAGCATACAAAGGATTAATTGTATAATTTATACTTTCCATCCCGGCACTGTTTAGAGCATCAAAGACCTTATACACATTAAACTTCTTTCCTGCAAGAGACTGCACCTTGCCGTTATCTCCGATATGAGCATTTATAGTTATATGTCCCTGCTGTGCAGCACTGACTTTTGAAAAAATATCACCGCTGCCGTTATATACGGATACTGCTGCTGCACTGCTCAATGAAAGAATGCACACAAGTGCTGCCGTTCCTATTTTTCTTAAATTAATCTTCATAATTTTTCTTCTCCCTTTTTTTCTTAATAATATATAAGCATATACAGACCCCTGCTCCAGTCACGATCAGCATCATAGAACTTCCTGTTCCCGGCAGAAGTGACCCGCGCCTGTTTATCACTGTCATACTTCCGGTATACAGTCCGTTTTCTACTGTAAGACTGTTATTTTCATCATCTGTTTTCACTGCTTCATCATTTATATAAAAACTGAATTTCCCATCCTCGCTTCTTAATGAAACCTTTAAAGGATCTTCAATTTTTCTGTATCCCGCAGGCGCCTTTGTCTCAAGAAGGTAATACTCTCCTGCTACTATTCGGTCAAAATTTACTCTTCCATTCTCATCTGTTGTCCCCTTTCCAATCGGATCGGTACAGTCTTTATCCCTGTACAAAGTAAATTCTGCATCTTCCAGTGTTTTGCCGGCATCATTCTTTTTAACAAGTCTTAAGTTCCACAAGTTGATCTCGTTTTTAACAGTAACTGTCAAATCACCATTTTCATCAATAAAAAAAGCACCGCTGCTTTCGGTACTGTTCATATCTGAAACCGATGCATTTCCAAGACTGTCGATTTCAAAATAATATTTAGTTTCATTCAGCTTATAACCTTCAGGAGCCTTTACTTCACAAATATAATACAGCGACGGCTTCAGTCTGCTCAATTCTGCTTCTCCGTTTTTATTACTTACCAGGCTTCCTGCCGTTTTATCAGCAGTAGCATCATAAATTTCAAACTTCGCATCTTTAAGCGCTTCGCCTGTATCTTTATCGACTTTTTTTATTTTGAACCGGTTTGGACGGTCTGTAACATTCAGTTCGCTGCTCACTATATCAGCAGAGTTGTTTTCTGCAGTCAGATTGAACTCAATATCTTTGCCGGTATGATATCCATCAGGCGGCTTCACCTCACTAAGAATATACTGTCCCAGATGAAGACCATTTAACTCACCATACCCGTTTTCATCCGTTGTAAGTGTTCCTGCCAGATCTCCCGCTTTATTTATAACAGTTCCCTGAGGGGAGAGAATATCATTTTTTGCAGTAATGTTATAAACTGCACCTCCCAGTTTTTTTCCTGTCTCTTCATCACTTTTGACAACCGAGACTTTACCCATAATACGGTTGTTAACTGCATTCATTACAGGCGCTTCCGGGGTGTAGGACGTTGTAAAACTTACCTTGTTTTCCTGACTTGCAGTATTGTAGTAAGCATGAATATAGTACTCGCCGTCTTCCGGCATCTGTTTCCATGCCCGCCATACTCCATCACTGTCCTTAGAAAGTTCGAGCCACTGAATGTCATCCTGTCCTCCTGCCACAGACCATGTCGGGAACTTTACAAGCGTTACCGCTTCAGGAACTCCAGACACTTCAAATAAAATATTATGCCTGTCCATCAGCATTGACGAAAATTTAACAGTTACTTCCTGCCCTTCCATCTGAGCATTGAATACCTTCCTTTCCTCAGCATCATAGAGACTGAATTCCTTGATATAACGGCTCGATTCACTGTAACCATCTGGTACAGTTTCTTCTATCCTGAATTTTCCTTCATTTGTATCTGTACGCTGAAGCATACCGCTTTTATATACCTGATTCTGTGCGTCATAGCTCAGAGAAGCAAACTGTTCAAATGTATTTGAATTTTTATTCCACTGCTTCAACTCGAATCCTGCATTAGCCACATTTTCTCCAAAATTATCACTTTTGCTTATTTGTATCTCAGTTCCATGAATCCACTTTATCTGAGTATATAATTTCATAACATCTGGATCCCATACCCACGTTCCTTCAGTCTGATTAGAACCCGAACCAGTTTTTATTGCTAAAGCTGTAAACCTGCCACACTGACTCCCGGTTACGTTAGTCAAAGGCATATCCGACGATCCGTTCAAAGGGGCAGTAAAATAAAAACTCTGTCCTCCATATACAACTGCCGTACCGCCAGTCTGCGTTGCTGTTGTTCCTGCAATATGTATAGTAACATCACTGTTGAGAGGTATATTGACCGTTGCACCATTTCCTGCATCAAATTTAACAGTATTTGTAATTTGAATATTATTTGCTATATCTAAATTAGCAGTAAAACTAGAAATTATTCCATCCTGTGAAGGACTTGGTGTAAATCTTGCATATCCCGGCTCCGGCAACGCAACTATCCTTCTGCATATATTCATTATGTTAGTGCCATATGTTCCTCCAAAAGCAGCATTGAATCCTGACTCACTGAATCCATTCCAGTCCCCGCTGTAGGCACCGCTCAAAAATATATGTGTCAGCAAATATTTAACATCATCATTAGTAAGATAACTGTCATTAGGACATATTGCTGCTTTTAAATCATATCCTGGAGCAAATTCTCCTGTAGCACCGGGACCTCCAAAGCCATAGTACATAAGTTTTCTTACAGCTTCGTTATTTTCAATAACCTCGCCAACATACTGCCCGTTTGGTGGAGTATTCTTACTTGATTCAAGACAGTATGCCCACTGTCCGTTATATTTTGTCGAATATGTACTCCATCCCCTCAAGCCTGGTACTTTTCTTGCCCACCATTCTGGATAGCGAATATTTTTTACTCTGGTAAATTCGTGCGGTATGCTGCTGTCCCATGCCTTTACGCTGATCTGATTACTAAACGACAGGGAAAACATCGTCAGGAGCACCATTACTGTTTTGCACATTACAGAAAACATTGATTTCTTCTTCATAAATACGCTTATCCTTTACTATATTTGCCTTTTATCGTCGTGCTTAGGACTATTTATTATGATGCAAGTTTAAAACATCATTTTACTTCTCTGATATAGGTTTTACATTCAAACACATTGAATAACCATTCAAATAAAAAAGACAATCTTTCGATTGCCTTATCTATGGTTTGAATATCCATTTTAATTTATACATATTTAAATTAATCCAAAACTACTTTTCATACCCACCATAATGATATCTTCCATGTATACCATATTCATTTCCTGTACAGCTAAAGTCATTTTCAAGTTTATTTACTGCATCCCTCGATGAAACAGTTGACTCTGTTCTAAAATGGCACCAATAACATTCAGCCCAGTAAACCCATACTTTCGGCGGTTGAACCGGTTTATTTTCACTGCTTCCACCTGTATTTCCACCTGTGCTTCCGCCCGTTGATCCTCCAGTATTTCCGCCTGATGACGAACCACCTGAGCTTGAACCACCGCTGTTTCCTCCGGTTGATCCTCCACCTGAAGGCTTATTACTACCGCCTGTGTTTCCTCCAGTCGTTCCGCTGTTCCCTCCTGCTGTTCCTGACGAATTAGAAGAACCTGTTCCGCCTGACGATCCTGAACCGCTGCTTACTACCTTATTCCCTCCGGCATCTGTTTTCTTCTTAACTGTATTCTTTATACTCTTTGTCCCATCTGGATTAGTAACTTCTTCCTGTACTACCACCTCATCAGAAGCTACTGCCGGCGATGTAGTAACAGTTACTTTTACATCTTTTTCAGTTTTGTTTTCATATTTGTCCTGAATAGACACTTTTAATGTATATTCACCTGGCACATTTGCATCTATACCTGAAAGATCAAATGTATAATCACTTATTTCAGAAAAATCAGTAACTGGCAACAGTGATTTAAAATCAAAAGTATTTAAATCCGTTCCCTGCAGGATTTCTATGTTTTCAGGTGCTGTCAAGGATGGGGCTTTAGTATCCTTTACCTCTACCTTTTGTTTAAAAGTATCCCCGTAATATTTTAACTCAATGGTATATTTTCCAACAGCCGGATATTCTTTTTCTTCTACACCTGTGACATTGCCTGCTTCATCCTTGATTTCAACCTTTTCATTTTTTAAATCCGAAGTAATTTTTGTGTTATGCTGCAGAGTATGAACATCTTCTTTATCAAGTCCATTCGTTTTGACCAGATTTTCAAATTTTGGTTCATATTTTTCACCATATTCAACAGTAATCGTCTTACTGTTCTTTAATAAAAGCTCCGGCGCTGTATCTCTAAGTGCCCAGTAAGTACCACCCCCAACAGCCGCAATAATAACCGCTGCAGTTATACCTGCAGCAATTTTTTTATTTTTTGTATCCAAGTATTTTTCAATAACCTTCATTTTACCTCATTCTCCTTATCCCTAATTTTATTATATATATCTATTTATTTTTTTTCAATCTGCTTAGACAATATAGAAACTCTAATACCTCTATATTATTTGATTTCAATACTATGAATTTTTAGAAAATAATAATTATTAGCTGTATATATCAATCCGCCGAGATGGGGAGTTCTCTACTGTTTATTTACAGGCGGATTAATTACAACAAAAAATGTACCAGTGACTGGTACATTACTTCATATATTCTGTTTAGGAACATCTCTGTTTCCTATATACTTCTGTATGATACCATATTATCACTTTTTTGCTCCACCGTCAACGACAACTTTCCGACACCATTTCCGCCAACTTTCCGACACTGTTTCCGCCAAACGGTTATTATTTTCATAAATTTTATCATTATATTAGTTATTTGCCTAAATTTTTTCTCATTTTATAAATTTATACCAATGAATTTTCACCCCTTGACAAGCTTATTTTTTTGAAATTTTTTATATATATTTTTCTTATTAAAATCCGTTTTTTAGGTTTTTAAAGTTTTTTTGCGATAAATTTTTTATTTCGCAAAATTTTTATCTGTTTAAACGTACTGCTGTCTTTTCAAATACACATCCTGAGTATAATAGTTTTTTGTATATTTGTCGTAATGATACAGTACCAGTTTTATGTCATACAGGCTGCAGAAATTTATCACTTCTACAAGCGCCACTGTCAGTCCTGTTACATAGACATCCAGCTCGATATCTCTATATTCACGAACCCCATGTCTCTTCATTAATGCATCGACTGCCTTTTTAATTGACATTTGCATATAGTACATATTTTTAACATCTCTAAGTTCTCTATTAAAAATACATCCTTCTATATCTTCAAATTTATGTCTTCCTTTAAACAGCTCAACAACTATTCTTTCCATTCCTGTCACCTCACCTTTAACATTTGTACCAGTCACTGGTACATTTTTTATACTAAGGATCCATTAACCTGGATCTTCTTTTCGTATTTCTCAAGCAATTCAATAGACTCATCTAACAGAACAGTTAACTCTTTCAGTATGTACCTTGATTATTTATTATCTCACTCTTGATTACGTCATCTAAATATTCAACTTCCATGACATCCGTAACCCCTAGTATTGTTTCAACAAAAATACACCCGTAATTGTACAGATGACACTTTACAATTGTATCGTTATAGCCGTTTCTCAACGAGGGAGTGTTTACATATTCTTCATAACTTATTGCCTTTATTGTATTGCACATTTTTACTGTCTCCTTTACAAGTTTAAATTCAAATCATCATCATATTATTAATAATTATCCAATTAAAATATACACTTGTACGCTGTTGCAAAACCGCTTAACAGACTCAGCATAGTAAATACAAGCATTTTTGATTCCAGCCTAATATCACCCACTCCCTTCATCTTGCTAATAACTACTAAAAAACCAATCAATCCATTTGTCAGAACTATCGCAATCAATACGGCCAGATTGTCATTCCAGTCATCTTTATATTTTCCTTGCTTTCTTTATGTACCAGTCACTGGTACATTTATTATTTAAGCCAGTAACATTTTATTTCATTGAACACCTGCGTTTTAAAGTGTCCTAACGCTCTTTCTCTAAAATAAACAACGAACAAGTAACCCACTAATTCCTGTACAACAGCATCTATAGAATTCCAGGAACATCCTATTTTTGTAGCTCCTATTCTTAATATTTCTGTTTGCCCTTTATCGCTAACAATATAATCATAATCTTCTATTCCAAATGCCTCACATATCGGCTTAATTTTTTTTAATACTTCCGCACGTTTTTCTTGAAGATTTTTTAAGTGATCACTCATTTTTTCATTCACCCCGCCCTTTCCGTTTCAAACCAGTATTCAACATCCTCATCACTATGTTCCTCACAGTATCTTTCTGCTTCACTTTTTGTATAAAATACAATATATGTTTCTATTGGGTCCGATATTACAATTTTCTTTTCACATGAGATTTCATAATAATCAGTCATATCGGGATTATAGATAGTTTTAGTCCCTATATATGTACCGTAACATTGATACCAGATTACATAGTTGTTTTTCTCAACACCTATTCCATTTTTTTCTAAATACTCTTCATAATCTGAATTAAATTTATTCATTTCCTCTCCTCCGCTCAAAAACCTGTTTCTTTCTGCAGTACAGTGAATACAGACCATTGTTTTTTACTTTTAAGACACTGTATCCGCTCCCCTTTAATTCTTCATATAGAATCCGCACCCGTTCTTCGGTCAAATCACGTTGATAAAGAAAATATTTCCTTTTTATAAGACTATCCGTTGCCTTGCCACCTGAAGGTTCTTTTGGTTCGCTAAATGTACCAGTGACTGGTACATTTAGCTCCTCAGAGTAATAGCTTCTTTCTTCTTTCTCTTCAAATACAAGTTCCGTAAATTTTTCCCCGCGCTGATATTTAAGTAAAATAGGTAATATATCAGCCATTACTTCCTTATTATCTGCATCTAGATAACCTCCGACAACTGACCTGCAGATTATTGCGCCATCGTTATCAGCAATTACAGTGCTGTACTGATAATTCTGTATAATGAATTTTGCGATATTCTCTGCCGTACCTTTAAAATAATATTTTTTATCCTGGAACTCAGTGATATGCCCCATATACACACGTTCTTCTCTCATGCATTATCCTCGCCTTCATACACTTCGACATTCAGTAAAAGAGCCATATTAAACAGTGCATTTGAAGCTACTCTTTCGCGCGAGCGTGAGCTCCTACCCATTATTTCATCAATTTCAAAATTTCTTAAAAACTTCACATATTTATAATAGATATATTCAAGCTCATCTTTATCCCTCAGCTTGGATATCGCTTTAAGAACTTTTTGAATATATTCAAGCTGCCGATCACGCCTGTCTATTTTATTAATTTCCTTTGCATCATAATTCAGGCAGTTTATAATGCTTATAACTGAATCATTTCCTGTACCGCTGCCTATCTCATAATTATCCTTGAATTCGTGCAGTTTATACAGATCACTGAAATGGTTCATTTCATGCCTGGCCGCCTGTATACTTTTTTTCCTGTCCAAAAGATCTATATAACTCATTACAATCCCCCCTCTACTATATCTTTTCTATTTATACACCTGCTGATTCTTTAAGCTCTGTCATTAGTTTTATCATTTCCTCAAGCATAATCTGTTCTTTTTTCCACTCAACACCGTTTATCTTATTTTTCAGGAGATATAGGTTTGTTTGGATTTCAATAACTAATTCTGACACTGAATAATGAGTGACACTTTTATCAGTTTTCTCCGGCTTGCTATACGGTTCGTCGATATCATCGTCATCATCATCTGTATCGTCAAAATCATCACAGTTAATATCATCTTCACCGTACTCTTCGTAATCTTCATTTTCACTTTCACCTAAAGTATCTTCTTCTAAAGACAGTGTTTCTTTATAATCTTTTATAGTTGTTAAAGATATATCGCCCGCATTATCTTCAACAAACTTCATCTGATTTTCATCATCCATTTCCGAAATTTCCAGTGCTTCATTTAAAGTAATTTCATCATTCTTTACAAGTTCCTTTACCGGTTCAACTGCATTGTTGATAATTTTTTCATAATTACCGACCTGTGTCTTTCCCAGACCAGTATCTCTGGCAATTAATTCCTGTACTCTCCCCGGCATTTTTTCACCGCGTTCTTTTTTTATACGGTAGACTTCCTTCAGGTCTTCTATTGCAGTAAGCATTTCGCCTGGTGTATAAGGCTTCCCGTTTATATTGTTCAAGTGAAGACGTCTCACGGCATCCACATCATCATAGCTTTTTACTTTTGCGGGAATGTATTCATATGTAGAATCACCCTTATTAATGTTGTGACAAATTGCCAGATACCGTCTGTGTCCTGCAACTATTTCATACTTACGATCCTCATCGTCGATTTTTCTTAATACCAGATTATGATCTAAGCCGTCTTCAGCAATATCTTCTGCAAGTTCTTCAATATCACCAGTATCTCTGTTTTTTGGCGCACATCTGATATCTTTGTAATAAATATACTGAATATCATCTTTGTTCTTCTTTTTAGTTTTTACTCCTTCAAATGCTCCTAAAATACTACTTGCCATATTAATCTGCCTCCCTTACAATTTCATTGGCCAGTTTTTCATAATCCCTGGTTACCGAAGCTCTGCGGTATCTTTTGGCCAGTGGCTGCTGCTTCATTCTTGCCCTCTTCACCGCATATCGATGAAATCTTATTTTTGTATCGAACACAAGATCATCCAGATTATCATCGAGTACTTTTACATCATCTGCCGTACTTTTTAGATCATTGACCTGTGTAAATAAGATCTTGTATTTTATGTCATAATCACAGAGTTCTTCAAGTTCATTTATCGTTGTTGACATCCCGTCAAGGGAATCCGGTTCAACCACAGTTGGAATTACTGCCATATCTGTGGCAAAGAGAATCTCCGCGGTCAGTTTATTAAAATAAGGCGATGTATCATTAATAATAAAATCATAATCTCTTAAAATCAGATTCATCTGATCTGTTATCACATGATCTGCTATTTCTTCAGATGCCAGAAACTGATTGCCGGGCAGTATATCCATATCATACCGTGTCTTATAGATGCATCTTCTTACATCAGTTCCTCTCATCATATCAATAACTGTTTTCCTGTAATTTCGTTTGGACAACCCTTTTGTAGTATTGCACTGCGGATCATAATCTACTAACAGCACTTTATAACCTTTTTTAGCAAGTGAGTAGCCAAGGTTTTTTGTAGTTGTTGTTTTCCCGCATCCGCCTTTGCGGTTAACGATTGTAATAATTTTTGCCATTTTTTATTTCCTCCATTTTGTACCAGTCACTGGTACATTTTTATTTCATTATTTTTTTGATAAGATATACATTCACTGTAGATGCAAACGAAATTATCAGGGCATATGTTGTTATATTTTCAAGATTTGCAGCATTTCCGCTTATTGCATACGCTGCAATAGATACTGCAATCATTGCTGTATCTATAATCAGTGCTGCTGTTAAAATAAACAGAAATATATATGCCGGTAAATTGGAATTAATTATTTTTCTTATGTACTCTCCTGTTTTTTTCACTTTTCTACCTCCATGTATTTTCCTTCAGTTCCAATCCAAAAGTTCTGATTATAAATTCATTGACAGCGTCTTTCACACTATCTATCGCTTTTTCAATCTTTTCTTTAGAAAGCAGATTGAAATTCAGATATCTAAGATCATCAGAACTGCACCCTCTGCTCCTTAGTCTCATATAGTCTAATCTTAGATCCCTTATGTTTTTCCCCTGACAGAAGTAATACTTAAAATAAAGTTTTAAGATTTCTTCTGAAGTTAGATCATCATTGGCCAGTCGCAGCAGGAAATCTGCACTGATTAATCTTCCTGATTCATTCATTTTCTCACCCCTTTTCCTGTGTCTATATGCCTCTGTTCTGCAGTTTCAGAACAGATAAAAGCCCAATAACCACCGGCTCCTTGTTCTCGGCATTTATAACTGCAGCCAGTCTGTTCCTGATATTCTGCTGATTATATCTAAATACTTTTTTCTCTTTTTTATAGGCTTTTAATCTGCTCACTGAATTTTCAACTGCCTGTATCATATTGTCAGAAATTTGATAATTTTTAAGGTGTGTCAGGTTTCTGATCAGCCATGTAATATTGTCAGAAATCATACTGTTGCTCTTTGAATCAGTCCGTTTCTCTATACGCCTGCAGCTGTATATAAATTCTGCAGCATACCAGTGCTGTATCTTTGCCATACACACATCCTTGAACAGTTTCACGGTTTCTTTATATTTTTCTGTATTCTGGTTAATCGATGCAGTTGGCAAAAGATTGATCTTATAACTGTTTTTTGTATTTGCTTTCATCGTCTTATAGCTGTTTATGTAATCAAGACTGTACCATATGCTGTCGAATCGCTTCTGAGCCTCTTCCTTATCAAGCACTGCCCCTCTTAAAGCTAATATCTGCTGTATTTTCCAGAGTTCGCTATTAATATCACTGATTGCATCGTTATACATCTGTTTATTTACTGTTCGCACATCGCTGAAACCATAGCTTCTTTTTGCATACTTTAATGTACGTATATTCCGGTATCCGCTGAAAATCTTAGAAAGAGCCGTTGATGCCTTAAAGCAGAGACGAAGTCTGAAATTATTAAAGTTGGCTTTTTTCACTGCTGCATCATCACTGCTGTTATAATTGAAATATCTTGTTTTCTTAGGACTTATCAGAATTTTTTTCTTTACCGGACACCCGTTTTCATCGGTTCTGACTGCCCCCTTTTTGCATCTGCACACTGCCTCAGGATCATCTTTACTGCATGTTCTGCCGGTAATTTTATTTATATACATAGTACGGGCATAGACTTCTTCAATTTCCCGTTCACGTATGTAAAGCTCACGTTCAAAAGCAATAACATCAACGTAGTGTCCTTTACCTCTTCTTACAAACTTATAAGCAAACAGCAGTCTTTTATAATGTAGACTTATTTCAAACATGAATTTTTTTATAAACTCATGCTGATCATTTTTTGACAGATCCTTTGGATACATCACCTGTAAATAAACACAGTAGTTTTTACTTCTGGAAACAGTATCTTCATAAGCCACAAGTCTGTTGACTGCAGCTTCAAGATTAGAAGAATTTGAATAGCAGTCTTCTTTTATAAATGTATAAATAAACTTTTTATCTTTGATCGTGTTGTATTTAACGAACTTGCCATTGTTGTATAGTTTTTCCTGATTTACCATTTTCTCTGCATTAGGCATATCTAATCTCCTCGTCTAAATTAACATTAAAGGGACTTTAATGATTTTTATTTTATCTATTTGCCGGTTTTGACTTGAAAACGCGGCCAAAAATTGATAGAATTTTTTTAGAAACAGACAGGGTGTGTGTGCTGGTTGCTACACTGGTGGTATCGTCAGTGAGTGCGTGGATGCATCCTGATAATTCATGTAATCTCTCTCCTTGCGGTGAGTAATTACTGATTATGATCTCGTTAATATTTCACTGCTGCACTTAAGTGACATCTGGGAATATTGATGGATTTTATCTGTTTTGACTTATCACTTTGGCGAGTGGGTAAGATCTAAATAGCCGAGAGGCTATTTTTTCTTTTTGTCAAAATCAATAATGTAATCCATCAGTTCTCCAGGTGACATTTCAAACGCCGTAGAGAGTTTTATTAACGTCTTCATTTTTATATTTTGTGATGCTGTATTTTTAACACCTTGATACCATCTGCTTCTGCATTCATTCTCCTGGTGATACAAGTTATCGAGATAAGCAGAACTGTATCTGAACTTTTCCTGCAGTTCGATCAGTGCAGGTATTAGATTTTTTTGAAAAGACTTCGTAATGTTGTCACAGCTTATTTTTATTGCTTCATCGCGTGTGAACCCTAAGTTATTTTGTAAATTTTTAATTCCCTGACTGATTTTCGATTTAGCCACCATTTTATCTCACCTCCCTTCAAAACATGTTTAATATAACAAAAAAAGCGACTAACAGAATACAGTTTGTCGCTTCGTATATATTCATTCATAATCTCTCCAAATAATCAGACAGAGTTATTGAAATAAAATTATGGTGCCGGCAACTGGATTTGAACCAGCAACCTATCCATTACGAGTGGATTGCTCTACCGTTAGAGCTATACCGGCATAAGTAACCGCATTCATATTATAACACTTTATTCCTTGTCATAAAATATCTTTTTTTATTTATCTTTTTTTAATGTTATCTATTTGGTAATCATTAAAATAATGATATAATATTCTATCGGAGGGAAAGAACATGTATATTAAAGATGATGAAATAAATAGGATATTTAATGAAAAAAACTGGAAAATTGCTCACAGTTATTATAAAGATAATGTAATCACAAACATGTCCGTTCTAAAACAGGGAAATGAGTACCACATTGATGGTACTGTTGAAATATATGGTCGTAGTAGTACTTGTCATATCGTCGTAGATACTGGAGGAAAAATAAATAATTTTGAATGTGATTGCCCTTATTGCCATAATGATGAATTAGCATGTGGTCATATTGGGGTACTATTATTAAAATTTTATAGTTTAGAAATGTCTGAAATTCCTTTTCAGTTTAATCAAAAAATTGATTACAAAGCAAAAATTGAAGCCTTTGAACGCGTTCGTGAAGAAAAATTAATTCAAACAAAACTCGAAGAATCAAAAAAATTAATTACCGACTACACTAATCAGCAAGATCCTCAACTAACAAATGATTCATTGATTGATTTAATTCCTAATATTAATTATTCATTTAATCGAATCTTGATTAGTTATCGAATTGGTCAAAATAAAACTTACTTAATAAAAAATCTTAAAGAATTCATATATAACTATCGTTATCACAATGTATATACTTACGGTAGTCAGTTAACAACCGATTACAATCGTAAATCATTTAGTTCAGAAGCATTAAAACAAATTGATTTTATTCGGGATAATAGCGAATTTATTGATGATATTGAAAGATATCGTTCTATTGATATTAACAAATATAATATTGATGAATTTTTTGAAACATATCTCACAAATCTTAACATCAATATGTTTTTTACCACTATTGATCTAAATAATTTAACAATCAACATCGAAGATAAAGAAGATTACTTTGAAATATCACTTTTGCCATTAGGCGGCCAATTAATTATTGGTAACCAATATTTATATTATTTAGACAAAAACATTTTAAATCGTTACAGTCTTAAAATGTCTAAAATTACTAAAAAACTGATTTCTAAATTAGATAAAGAAAATCTCATTGTCGCAAAAGAAGATTTTGGTTATTTTGGCAAATATATCATTGATCAAATCTTACCTTATATTGCCATTACAGGAGCTAATATCGACGATTATATGCCTAGTGTGATCACTTTACTTACTTACGTTGATTTGAATAACTTTGGTGATTTAACAATCAATCTTGAGTATCGTGATGATGAAGGTAATATATTATTTGACGGTAAATATATTGACAGTTATGAAACCAAGCTGCCACTCAACGTTGATACAGCACTAGCAATGATTGAAGATTACGCGCAATATGATGAACTAACGAATATGTATTTAATCACCAATAACGATGAAGATATATACTATTTTATAAAAAATATTTTGCCTAAATTAAATAGATATTGTGATGTATTTGTCAGTGAAGACATTAAAAATATTAATAAACCTAAAAACATTTCTTTAAACATTGGTATCCGTTTAAAAAATGATCTATTAGAGATTGATTTAGACAGTATTAATGTTTCAAAAGATGAAATCCGAGATATTTTAGAATCATACCAAAAACACAAAGCCTATCATCGTTTAAAAAATGGTGAATTTGTGAATTTAGAAGATCAAACTTTAAATGAAGCCTATAATTTAATTCAAGATTTAAATCTTGAAAACAAAAATATTCAAGATGGCGCTATCATAGTCGATAAATCCAAAGCATTATTCTTAAACGAATTAATACAAGATAGCGAAACAATTAATTTTAACCGTAACCAACAATTCCAAGAACTCATCAACCATCTAACTAACTGCAATATCAATAATTATCCTGTTCCTGAACCATTCAGTGATATTTTAAGAGATTACCAATGTACTGGTTATAAATGGATCAAAACAATGAGCGATTATGGATTCGGAGGAATTCTTGCTGATGATATGGGATTAGGAAAAACCTTACAAATGATTACTGTATTAGAAGACGCTAAAAAGAATCACAAAGCTAGTATTGTAATAACCCCAGCAACCCTAATATTAAACTGGCAGGATGAAATAAAAAAATTCTCAAACGATCTCAATGTCCTATGTATTAGTGGAACATTATCCGTTCGTAAAAAGATGATTGAACAAATAAATAACTACGATGTTATCATTACATCATATGATTATATAAGAAGGGATTTTGAATTATATAAACCATTTAAATTTGAATATATTGTTCTCGATGAAGCTCAATACATTAAAAACCAAGCAACAAAAAATGCCAGAGCAGTAAAAGAGTTACATGGTACTCATCGTTTTGCACTAACAGGTACCCCAATTGAAAACTCACTTGCAGAGTTATGGTCAATTTTTGATTTTTTGATGCCTAACTATTTATATAATTACAATTATTTTAGAGAACATTTTGAGCGTCCAATCGTTCGCGATGAAGATAAAGATGCTCAAATTCGTTTAAAGAAAATGGTTGAACCATTTATTTTAAGAAGAACAAAACAAGAAGTTTTAGAAGAATTACCTGATAAGATTGAGAATAACATTAAGATTGCTTTTAATAAAGAAGAAGAAAATCTGTATATAGCTAATTTAAGTCAAATTAATAGCGAACTTAAGACAGCATTAGACGTTGAACGAATTGATAAAATTCAAATTCTAGCAATGATGACACGATTACGTCAAATCTGCTGCGATGCTAGAATTCTATATAATGAAATTATTGGTCCTAGTTCAAAAATGAAAGCTTGTCTAGATATAATAAAGAAAGCTAAAGAAAACAATCAAAAAGTTCTATTATTTTCATCATTTACCAGCTCTTTAGATTTATTAGAAAAAGAACTTCGTAAAGAGGATATATCATATTACGTTTTAACCGGGGCAACCAATAAAATCAAACGTCATCAATTAGTTAACGCTTTTCAAAATGACAATACAGATGTTTTCTTAATTTCTTTAAAGGCCGGAGGAACCGGTCTAAATCTAACCGCAGCATCGATTGTTATTCACTTTGACCCATGGTGGAATATGTCGGCTCAAAACCAGGCAACTGACCGTGCTTATCGCATTGGTCAAACCAATAACGTACAAGTTTATAAATTAATCATGAAAAACAGTATTGAAGAAAAAATCCAAGAACTTCAAGCTCAGAAACAAGATTTATCAAATATTTTTATTGAAAATAATGACGGGAGTATTACTAAGATGTCAACAGCTGATATCATATCTTTATTTTCAATCGATCAAGAAGGCTAAAATGCCTTCTTTTTGTTACATCTAATGTAACTATTTTCAACAATCATTCCACCTATATTATTTACCTTTTAATTATGATATTTTAATATCATAAAACAAGAGGGGGAAAGGTAATGATATTTGATGAACTATTGAAAGGTCAATTGTTGACAAATGACTGCAATAACTATTTAATCGCTACAAATACTGGAGAAATAATCGAATCCTGTTATCGATGCCTGCATCGCCGTGAAAAAAAGGCATTAGAGCTCTACAAAAAAGATATCAGTATTATAAATACTAAAATAATTGATAATAATTTTGAAAGAACTCTTTGCATAATCGTTGATTTATAAACAATATTCAAACAATAGTAAATACTGTTTTTATTTTCACAAAAAAGGAAGTGGCCTTCACTTCCCTTTTAACATCTTGAACTACTTGTATTTAATTTGATAAATTTCAATGAGGAGAGGTTTTTTATCAAGTAGTCAATTATATACATAATATCTTTATTTATTATATTTTTTTTGCATCATTACAATTGCCGCCATTACTCCAATCAAACCTAGGACATAACCTTGAATTGCAAAATTATCGCCGGTTTTAACACTATTAATTGAAGTGGTTTGGTCTTCTTTTTCCATTGGATCAATTACTTTTTTCCACTTAGTATAAATCGTCACATCTTCTAACAATGGCTTAGCAAAATCAAACTCTTTAGTACACGCTTCATCACTGTACCACCCTGCAAAAGTATACCCATTTTTTATTGGCATATCTGGCCTTGATAAAACTGTACCACTTTCAATCAGCACTTTATTATTATCAACCGAAACCGTTACCAATTTTACCCATTTTGAATAAATTGCAATATCGCCTCTAATTGGCTCATTGAAATCAAATTTATTATTATATTCTGAATCACTATACCATCCCTTAAATACATAACCATCTTTAACAGAAGGAAGAGGCTTAACCGCTGTATTGCCATCAATTACTTTATTATCTATACCATCAATTGTTACTGTATGCATCTTAAGCCATTTTGGATAAATTGTGACATTATCAGTGACAATACTATCAAAATCATATTCTTTAGTACACGCCTCATCACTATACCACCCGCTAAATACATATCCATCTTTAACAGGCGTATCGATTTTATCAAATTTACTACCCAATACCACGTTTTCACTTCGACCATTAATCATGACATTAACATAATCATCAACATATTCATCTTCAATAGACGGTTCTATTTCCCCCATTAAGTTCGGCAATATATAACCTTCTGGATTACCAAGATTACGATAATCATTTCCTAAAGTTGTTAATGTCCCAATTTTTAACATGCTATTTTTATCATGATCTGCTTTAGTATTAAATAATCCTGAATCACCACCATAACGATCTAGTGCATCAAATGAAAACCAGGCATATCGCTCAACAAATTCTAAATCATTTAGTCCTACATTATTATCGAACCCATTAATAACGTAATTCAAAAACTTTCTCACTTCAGCTTTATTCGCTTCGTTAGCACCATTATAACCATCCCAATATGGATCCCAATTAGCTACCGCAAATTCTGTAACCCAAATCGGTTTATTAAATTTATTATGTGTTTCATTAATAAAATTTAAAAAACTTTTAGCATTGTCTTTAATTTCTTTATCAGTAACTCCAATATTACCAGGATAATTATGAACAGGTATAAAATCAATATCATCTGTATTAATTCCCTGCCAATACTCATTAAACCATTCAGAATTAGGAGCCTGAATAGCCGTTGCCGGTGCCCCAATTCTCATACCACTATTTGTAAAATAATGTTGATTTGCAATCGCTGTAGCTACTGGAACATTCGATTGATCTACAAAATCCGGTTCATTATAACCCAATACTGTTTTATATCCCGCATTTTTAATTGTTGTTAATTGCTCGTTTGAACCATTATAGGCACCCCAGATCATAGGAACAAAATCTATCTTTTGATTTGGACAAGTACCAGCATACGTTGGTGCCGTTCCCCAATTGTAATACCAAGACAATCCCATATTTTGTGCATCTTGAATTGCACTGTAGCCGTTACCACTATAAAAGCCCATACCTTTTTTAGATATGTAAAAATTTCTAGCACTAGTTGAAATCTTAGTATTATTGCTCAATTGAGCTAATATTTTAACTTGATGCTGTGCCACTTTAGTTGTATAAACTTCACAACTAAAAATATCACCTTCATCAATAATTGTTGAATTTTGAAGAACATTATCAAGATATACCTCATAACCAATTACTTCATGACTATCAATACTTAATCTATCCCAGGTTATTGTAATTGGTCCCGCTGGAACTAACTGCCCATTATTAGGATAATTAATCGCTGAAGTTTTCCAATCATTATATGGATTACTTGAAATAGCTCCTACATTATTTAATGTGAGCAATACCGCACTAAATAGTGCGAGTATTGCTACCTTTATAATTTTACTTTTTTTCATAATTCTTCTCCACTAGCTAGTATGATGTCTTTTTAACATCATTAAACCACCCAGTGCAAGGAGAGTAACAATTCCATAACCATAAATCATTTGATCATCGCCTGTTTTAGCACTACTGCTATCACTTGGTTTTGTTGATTGACCAGGCTCATTTGGTTTTACAATTTGCCCCGGTTCTTCAGTTTTTAATGTTAAACCTTTAATCGCAGTATCTAATGCCTTTACTACTTCATCAACCATACCTTGATCAATAATTGTTAAATTATCAGCAAGACTACTTAACACTTCATAAGCCTCATCAAACAATGCTTTCGATTCTTCTGTATAGTGACCTTTAGTATAATTATCACTTATTAAAACTTTTTCAGCTTCCTTTTTAACTACATCTAATTTACTATAATCGGCACCTTTTAATGTTAAACCATTAATTGCTTCAGTCAATAATTCAATTGCATCATCAACTTTATTCTGTTCTAAAATCGTTAAATCATCAGCAAGATCATTTAATGCTTTATTAGCTTTATCAAATGTCGCTCTTGTTGCCTCTGTGTAATAATCTTTAGTATAGTTATCACTTGCTAAAACTTTTTCAGCTTCAGCCTTGATACTATCAACTTTACTATAATCAGCACCAACTAATACTAAATTATCAATAGCATCATTCAATACATCTTTTGCACTATCAAAATCTTTTTGATATGCATATTTTAAATCAGCATTCAATTGTTTACCAGCATCATCTAACGCTTTCACAAATACCTTCCAGCTATCAACTGTATAATTATTTTCATTTTTATCCTTATTCACATTATATAGATCACTCAATGTTTTTGTATCAATATTATCATCACCTAATGCTTTTATGTTTTCTTCAGTTACTGTTCCAATAAATTTTCCTTTTTGATCAGCAGCTGGCATCTTACCATAAACAGCAGTTCCATCACAATAATTTAATAAGAATTTTCTTGACCAGCCTTCACCTTTAATAGCAAAATCATCTTTATCAGTTCCACTGCTTACACCAGGACCAACATCATTAATAATATGATTAAATTTTTGTAATACTTTATTTTCATCAGCAAATGTTTGTAAACATGCATTTTCAATAATTACACCTTTGCTATTTGGTACTTCAATTGCACTATCCATTTGAATTTGCACTTTTGAAGAATCATAATCTTCACCAGTATAAATAAATACATTATAAATTCCCAATCCAACTGCATAATGCTCCTTAACATCATTAGCTACTTTATAAGCAGCGTATCCATTTACTGTTCCATTATGTGACATCCAAGCCTCTTGACTAATAGGATCATAACATTTTTCATTTTGATAAAAATATGTTGCACCATTTTCACCGTTCCATAATGTATCATATTTATTGAAATGCTCATTGAATAATGCATAACATGTTACATTATCACCATTAACAATCAAACCATGATCAGCAGCATTACCACTCCAGCTTACACCATTACCATGGTCAGCACGCCAAATCCAGAAATGATCAGTAATTACATCGTTGCTATTAATTTCTAATGCATTTTTTGCACGTGTTGGATTAGCTGTAGTTCCACCAACTCTAAAGAATAAATCTTGTAGTATAGTTGGATTAGCAGAATGATCTTTATCACTATTAGCAGGTCCAACTTTTAACAAATAATTTGAATCCTTTTCACCAGCATCAAAAATCAAGCCAGCTACTTTAATACCATCTACATCAGCAATTTCCATTGCTGCTTCATCATTATCAGGAATAATTGAAGTCATACCTGTACCTATTAAAATCGTATTTGCTTTATTAACCTTAATTGATTCTTCAGCATGATATGTTCCAGGTGTGAAATAAATATTTTTACCTTTATCTAATTGTTCATTAATTGTTTTAGCCGAATCACTTGGCTTAGCTATATAGAATTCACTTAAAGATAAACTTTTCCCTTTACCCATGTCACCATCTTTAGTCCAGCTTGTACCAGATGTATCTTTTTGTAAGTCAGGAACAAAGATCTTATATTCACCATTATCTAAATATAGGAATGGCTTTTCACTAAGTTTCTTTGTTTTTTCAACATTTGTGAATACTTGCTGTTCCCCATTCGCAGCTTCTTTACCCCAATTTGAATATCCATTGCCATTAGCTAAAGCATCACCATCTTTTTCAGTTGGTAAATTAGGAGCATCAACACCTTGGAAGAAATTATTTAAAGTAGTTCCATATCCGCCTCCTGTCAATTTACTATTTCTAGTATAGAATTGTTGTCCACTATATGTTCCAGCTGATAATTGATTTCCTTTATCTTCAAATACACCTTCAAACATACAATCTGCTACGTATCCACCACTAGCCCATCCATAATTCCAGTCATATCCAACCGGACGACTTGAATATACTCTACGAAGCGGTGCAGCTTGAGCTACTGCCCAGTTAAAATATTCTGGTCGGGCAAGATTACAATCGAAGCCAGCCTTTCCTTGTTCATTCCCAGTATTTATAACAGCTAGATTCTCTGCAGAACGCCAGAAATTACAAGTAGCATTACTACCATCTAGATAAGATGGAATTGCGATATTATTTAACTTAACATCCATTGGTGTTTTTCCCAAACCATTAAATGATGTATAGAACCCTAAATACATACATGTAGTTTCAGTATAATCACCTGGTTTGAAATAAACTTGGTATTGTTGCCCTTTAAATTGAGCATCTGCTCCTCTATCATTTTGTTGATTGAATAAATCTAATAATATTTTATCAAGTTGTGCTACATCATCTTTGGGTGAGAAGAACAACGTATGTTCTCCAAATATATTCTTTTCTAGAGATACATACTCAGAACGTTCCGAAATTTCAGCATTTGATAAATCATTATCATTATTTTGTCCATTATTTAGAGCAATGATGCGATAATAATTCTCGTATTTATCACCTATAGGTGCAACAGTAACAGAAGTACTATCTCTAGTTACAGTCTCTACGACATTATATTCCCCAAGCATACTATCTGCTCTTAACAATTGATAGTGTGTTGCATTTTCAGCAGCTCCCCAGCTAATTGTGAACTCACCATCTTTTTCAACTAATTTAACATCTGCTGGTGTCGCTGGTTTTGCTCCTGCTCTTGTACTAACTTTCAATTCAGCACTTTCATTTTTCGGATTATTAATATCTGATAAATTTCCATTTCCATTTACATATTCTAATTTAAAACTATATTGCATCCCCGCTTTCAAATCAGTTACTTGATAGCTGTTTTTTCCAGTTACATCAGCAACTTTATCAAACACTACTTCATTTGAAGCTTTTTTAAATAAGGTTACATCAGTATATAAACTATTCGGATTTGTCCAAGTAAGATCAATTGTGGTTTCAGTTCTTGAGCTATCATCAGCTTTTAAATCTGTGACATCAGCAATATCAATAGCATTATGGATAATAAATTTTTCTCGATCAGTTAATTCCCCTTCATAACCACCTTCTAGAACTTCATCATTATTTGCAGTAACCAATTTTCCTGTAGCTGCATCCTTTAATACAAACAATCCATTTCCAATCGGTTCAACTGCGATAGCTTCCCAGCCACCACCCACTTTTTTATATGACCCAATGGTAGGTACAGCGCCATCTACCCACTTAGCTGATGCAATTTGATAACCTGGTTTACTAACCGATTCAAATGAAATTACATTTTTAATCCCATTGTCATTAGTGTGAAAAGTAACTTTAAACTTTTCAGTATCACCTATATTACCAGCATCTCCAGTTACCTTAATTGCAGAAAAGTTTTCATCTGGCTGATCAGCAAATGTTACTAACTTTCCTGTAGCCACATTTTCAATCCAAGCGATATTACTGATAATTCCAGGATTTTTGACAAAATTAAATTTTTCAGCCAAATCTCTATCACTTGTATAGACTAATTTTCCTTTACTATCAATTGAAAGATATTCATTGGTTCTTTTCATACTTTCAATAATACCTTGGTTATCGGCCGTTTTAGTTATTTTATACTTAGCTGTGGTATCTTCATTTCTAGTATCAGCCCATACATATGTTTGCCCAGACTCTGTTCTTAAGTAATAATCTTGCCCATCATTTATACCAGTATACTTAATTGTTACTGAACCATCATTTTCATTAATAAACATAAATTGTGATGAGTTACTTATTTTATTTGTCTTAGCATTATATTCACCATCTGCTTCTGCAGGTGATGTCCAGCTAGCTGTTTTAATATTTAATGCTTTTCCAGTTGTAGTTGAAACAATTGCATAAATTGAATCCTGATCAAAATTCAAGTATTCGTCATTCGCTGCAACATTTACAGGTGCTATCATACCAATTGCCATCGCAAAGGTCAGAATAGCTGCAAAAAAATTCTTGTTTAATCTTTTTATCATTTTCCATTTCCCCTTCTTAATATATTTCGTATATAAGCAATATTTGAATTGTATCAAAGCGGCCTACTTCAATACAATCCATAACAATTAGAATATCAAATACTATAAGCGCTTAATGATTATTTGATATTCAATGCAATGTGCTTAACATTACACCTATAAAATAACATAATTAATAATAAGAAGGAATGAACGCAAGAGGTTATGTAACGGGTTACATTAAATGTAACAAGTTTGCTTATTTTTTTATAAAAAAAACTACTTATTTTTTAGTAGTTTTCCACATTATAAATTACGGCTGGTAAACTTCAACGGCAGCGATTTTTCCTTAGCATTTTGTAACTCATGAGTAACACGCTCAAGAATATAAAGAACAGGAACTTGAGATGAAATATTATATGTTTGTGGTAAAATAATATCTTTAACATAATAGTAGATTCCCAAATCTGCCATTTGATCAATTGTTGACCCTGGCTTATTAGTGATTACCACAATTTTTGTATTCTGACTCTGATACATTTTAAGCTGATCAATTACTTCTCGAGTTTCACCACTTTCGGTCAAAGCAATTAATAATGAACTTTCATTACCATCAACTGGTGGGGGATAATAAGGATCATCGATACTTTGTGAATAATACCCTACATTTGAAAAATAACGAGCCCCATATTTTCCTAAAGTACCACTTGTTCCAATTCCTAAAAAACAAATCGACTTAGCTTCCTTGATATACTTAACAAATTTATTAATTTTCTCCTTAAAATCTACACTTCGTGCATAGTTAAAAAATTCTAAAAGAACATCAATTTCATCATCAGTTTCTGGTAGAGTAAGTCCATCATTAAATAACTTTAACTTTGTCTTGAATTCTACAAAACCATTACAATCCAATTTTTGACAAAACCGTACTACTGTCGCCGTTGATACATGAGTACATTCAGCCAGATCACGAACACTCATATTTGTAACAACTTTAATGTGCTTCATTACATAACGATAAATAAATGTTTCTGTTTCATTCAAATTAGCAATTTGCTTGTATGTAAACAGCATTTTATCGCCCCCCTTTTTTTGTTGGATGAAGCTTTCTTCCCTGATTATGTATAATTCTAACACATATATCCACCAAATTTAAGAGTTTAAAATTTATTTATTAACTAAAAACGGTCTAATTTAAGATACCCTGCTTTAATATAGTTTAATTTTCTAAAAGCTTTATAAATTCCAAAGCTGATCAACATTGGTGCTAGTAAATCAATAACAATGATTGGAATCCAATAATTATTTCCCATCACATTAACAGCTTCTAAAATCCCTACCAGTCCTGCAGTTCCCATTCCTGAACCAATTGCTGAACAAGATATTTCCAACAAACAAGTAGAAATCGGAGCAATAATAGCACTTGTTAAAATCGGCGGAAGCCAAATTATCGGATGCTTTACAATATTTTTAAACTGCAGCATACTTGTTCCAATGCCAATTGCTACAACATCACCAATATCATTATCATCCATCGACATTACCGCAAAACCAATCATTTGAGCACAACACCCAGCTAAAGCAGCCCCAGCAGCTAAACCATTAAGTCCCAACATCACTCCGATTGCCGCACTAGATATCGGTGCTGTTAAAGCCATTCCCATCAAAACTGCAACTACAATTGACATGAAAAATGGCTGCATGTTTACCCCTTGATTAATTAAATCACCAATCCAAACAATTAATTTAGTGATATATGGACCAATAAATATTGTCACTATTCCCGCAACTATAATAGAAGTAAAAGGCACTAACAAAATATCAACCGGTGTTTTTCCTTGTACTAATCTTGTTACTTCTACTGCAATAATTACGGCTACAAACGCTGCGATTGGATTTCCAGTTGTCGCCGTATTACCATTAAATGTTCCTGCTCCAATCGTTCCAGCAATTACTGCCGCAATTAGATTTAATCCTTTAGCATCGATTGCATAAGCAATACCTGCTCCAATCGCTGGTCCCATTAAATAAGTTGCCACCTCACCCCAAGCAGCTAGTTGGCTAATATTAGCAAAATTTCCTATTTGTTTAAAAATCGTTCCAATGATCAAACTGCAGAAAAAGCCATATGCCATTCCATTTAATGATTTAATAATATAGTTATCTTTTTTCATTCTAACCTCCTACAACTGCAATATTTTTAACCCAGCGTTCTTTTTTAAAGAAGTAGGTTGCAATTATTAATTTTATCAAATCCAAACTTTCAACAACGATATATAACGAAATTAAAGAAATAGTCGTAAATGACGATAATAGAGTTGAAACCAGTACTCCAGCAGCCCACAAAAAACCTGAATCCATAATCATCGTACTAACAACATCTCCACCCGCCCTTAAAATAAAGAAGATGCAGACATTAAAAGCATAGATATTAATCATTATCGATTTAATTCGAACCAATCTTACGATTGCTTCTTTAATTGGTATATCAACATTATACAGATTAGGAATCAGTGGTGCCAATAAAAAACATATCATCCCAATCATTAACGATACCATCAATGCAAAACATAATAATTTACGCGCATTATCTCTAGCCTCATCAAGTTTATTAGCACCTAATTTATTTCCTATCATGATCGACACAGCTGAAGATAGACCACCAAAAACAATAAACATTATATTAGCTACTGTGTCAACAACAGATATGGAAGTCACTAAATATTCGTCACATCGCATATATGACATAAAAATTAAAGCTTGTCCCAATGAAAACAAAATTTCATTGATCGTCAAAGGAATTGCTTTACGAACAATACTGGTTAATAAGTTGACATTAATTCTAATTATCCCTTTTAAATCAAAACTAAAGAAATGTTTATTTCGATATAAAATAATCAAATATATTGCCATTTCAACAAGTCGAGCAATAATCGTTGCAATAGCCGCCCCTTGAATTCCCATTTTAAAGAATCCAAAATTTCCAAAAATCAAACAATAGTTTAATGCGGTATTAGTTATTACTGCTACTATCCCCACTTTTAGCTGAATCTTGTTAATACCAACTGCTCGTAAAGCCATCATACAAGTGAACGAAACAGCAAAAGGGATATATGTATATTTAGCAAGATGTAAATATTTAATCGCCTCATCAACTATAATCGGTGTTTTAGAAAACAATTCAATTGCGTATTGAGGAAAAATAAAAATTATTAATGTAAATAAAAGTCCTGCCCCAACCGCAAAAGCCATATTAATATTAAATACCTCTTGGCAATTTTTCTTCTGCTTAGCCCCGAAAAATTGAGCAATATAGATTCCCGCCGCTCCACATAACCCAAATAAAATTGAGTTCATAATTAGAAAAAAACGATTTGCCACCGTTACTGAAGTTAATGCAATATTGCCAATACTGCCAATCATTACATTATCAATTAAATTTACAAACGTTGTGATAAACTGTTGAGCCATAATTGGAAAAGCAATACTAATAACAGTTCTATAGAATTGTTTAGTTCCAAAATATTTCTTCAGCATCATCACTCATCCTTTTTTCTCTTTAATAAATCAGGGAACGCACGTATCAAACGCCGGTGCCCATATTTAAACAACTTCTTTTGTCTAATTAATGATTTTAAGACGATTTGCTGCTTTTGCCATTCTAGACGCTGTTTTTCAATATATGCACGTGCTTCATTTTGTTTTTCCTCAATATTTGCAATCAATCTATTTTCACTTTCTTCCAGTACTTGTTTTACTAATTCTAATTTCTTTTCAATATCCAATGCTACATGTGTTGATACAATTGTATCAACAATAAAGAGAACTGATAAAACCCCACTTAAGACAAATAAAATATTTTCATCAACTAATAATAGCTTACTAGTAAAAAAAGGCTGAACATAATCGATTGCCACAACACTAAATAAACCAAAACAAATAAAACCCTCTAAACAAACACGACCATTCAAATTAAAAGCCTTTTGGCTATAATCCCACCAGCGTCGATGGAACAGTTTCTCCATTACATACGAAGTAATATATTCTAATAAACAAGCTACTACCCCGCCACTAATAAATAAAGTATAAATAGGATAATTAACCTGCTGAATATCAAATAAAACAATTACCAGCATTGCACCAAAACCATAAATAGGAATCCAGGGACCATTTAAAAAACCTCGATTATATGGTTTTTGATGCCGTGATAGAGGCAAAATGATTGATTCCCAAATCCACCCCATTAAACAATAAATAAAGAATGAAACCACAAGAATTATCAACTTTCCAGTCATATTTTGCCTCCTTTAAATAAATTAAAAAGTCTGCCAAAGCAGACTTAATATACAATTGGTGGAGCCTAGCGGGATCGAACCGCTGACCCCCTGCGTGCAAGGCAGGTGCTCTCCCAGCTGAGCTAAGGCCCCAAAATATTAAAATATATATGGTGGGCCTGAATGGATTTGAACCATCGACCTCACCCTTATCAGGGGTGCGCTCTAACCAACTGAGCTACAGGCCCATATATATCTATTTGCAATTAACTAATGGTGGGCCTGAATGGATTTGAACCATCGACCTCACCCTTATCAGGGGTGCGCTCTAACCAACTGAGCTACAGGCCCATCAATCAACTGCCCTAATATAATAGCATGTAGATTCTTTACCGTCAAGCATTTATTTATAATTTTGACAATTTTTTTTATTTCTTAATTTTATCAAAAAATCGTCATTGCATATTATTTGTTTGCATATCTAAATATTGTTATACTTTGATTATAGTCTATATTTAAGGGAGGCAATTATGAACTTATATGAAATAGAAGTATTAGATAATAACAATCAAACAATCTCACTAAATAATTATAAAGATCAAGTTTTACTAATCGTCAATACAGCAACCGATTGTGAATTCACCGAGCAATATGATGATTTAGAAGAACTTTATGAAAAATATCATAATTATGGTTTTTGTATTCTAGATTTCCCATGTAATCAATTCGGTGAACAAGCACCTGGAACAATGGAAGAAATCATGTCTTTTTGTGCGGATACTTATGGTGTTAGTTTTCCGCAATTTGCTAAAATCGAAGTCAACGGCCCAAATGAATCACCACTTTATACATATTTAAAAGAAAAACAAGATAGTACTTTATCAAAACGAATCGACTGGAACTTCACAAAATTTTTAGTTAATCAAGAGGGCGATGTCGTTGCCCGCTTTGAACCGTTAGTAAAGCCAAGAGAAATTGAAAATAATATTAAAAAATTATTAAAATAAATCTTTATAACAACATACTTGCATTGCAATATAATAAAAACTACTAAATTGAATGAACTTATTATTTTAAATCAAAAATAATAAGTTCATTTTTAATATTAATATTCATCGTATCTGATACCTCATCTTTAAGATAAGATTCTTGTATATTCCTCTTTTAATTACATATATTATTAAAGGAGGTAATAATGGTAAAATTTGCAATTTATACATTTTTAGGATTTATTCTTGAGTCAGTATATGTTTCAACCTTAAAGAAAGAATTCTATCTATCGGGATTACTAAAAGGACCGTTTATCCCTATCTATGGCTTTGGTGCATTATTGATTTTAAGCATTGTCCCTTATCATACTAATAATTTTGAAATCTTTTTTTATTCACTATTCGGCTGTACTGCCCTAGAATATTTGACTCACTTTTTCTTATCATATGATTCACAAATAGAAGTATGGAATTATGGTAAAATACCTAGCAATTATACTAGCCGTATTTGTATGTTCTATAGCTTGATGTGGGGATTTTTAGGAATTATTTTAGTTAATTACATCGATCCATTTATTAATAGCCTTCTAATTAATTTAAATTATTATGCTGTTAATATTATCGCACTCATATATATCCTTATAATCCTATATCAATTTTATAATCAGCAATTTCAAGTAACAAAAAAGCAGCCTAAATAGGTTGCCTACATATTAGATTCTCTTTTTTCTCATCGCATCAAATGCTTTTAATAAAATTGCCTTAACATCAAATAAAGCATAAGCACCAATTCCGATTATATCAACCGGACAACGTACTAAACGCTCAATTTTAATTTGTTCAAAACAAATCAAAGGACTTAACAAGACAACATCAGCATCAATTCGGTTTTCTAATGCTTCAGCAATTGAATAAGCTTGAATTTCACATTTTACAGAGCCTTTTTCAGATTCTTCAATCAGCTTTTCAACAAAAAAATCACTTGGTATTTCTGTATCCCACAATAAAACAATTTTTTTCATCTTGCTAAACCCCTTTCTTTTATATTTTGGTATAATTTGTTGTATTTTATCCATTAATTTATCACATTAAAAACTTTTTATAAGCAAAAATTATTTTTTATACACACAAATATATCATTTACAAGAAAAGATGTAAATGCTTTCATTACTATTTATTATATTTTTTTATTGTTTTTGACAATATATTTTATTATTTATATTTAAAAAACTCCTATAAAATGAAGCACACTTCCATAACTCAGCCAACTAAATTATAGAGTGTACTTAAAAAAGGAGTTTTTCTACGATAATATCTTTTCATAATCCTTTGGATCAATTGTATCTTCTGGATATTTCTCACGATATTTTTCAATCCCATCACATATTTTGACTGCTAATTTTTGATGATACTTACTACTTTGCAGTTGTCCTCTTTCATTAGCATTAGAGATAAAACCACATTCAATCAATACTCCGACTGTCTGGGTTGCCCGTAAAACTCGGAAATCTGCACCTGAAATGCGTTTTGCACTTCCTGTAACTTCTTTCATCGTAGTTTGTATTTCACTGGCAAGGCGCTTTCCTTTATCACTGTTTTTATAATAAAATACTTGGGAACCCCAAGCACCTGAGGCTGGAGCTGAGTTTAAATGAATACTGATTAAATAATCACTTTTATATGAATCTATCTTTTTAACCCTTAAATACATATCATCCTGTTTTGAATAGTGATGATTTCGTTTGGTCATATCCTGCTCGTCTTCACGAGTCATATTTACTGTTGCCCCTCGACTTTCAAGTTCTTCTTTCAAGGCATATGAAATTTTTAAATTTAATTCCGATTCATAAATTTTTCCAACACTTGCACCATTATCAAGGCCCCCATGTCCGGGATCAATTACTACTGATACATTTTTTAATGGTAAATCTTTGCTTACGGCCACATCATTTTTAGGATAAAAATAATGTCCCGCAAGATACAATGCTGCTGTAATCGCTATTATAAGATACGTTCTCTTCACAAAATCACCTAACAAATTATATGCAGTAACGATTCTAATAATGCTAAAAACGCGTAAAACTAATTACACGTTTTTTAAGTATTTATCTATAAAGATGCGAATAAAGTGAAAACACGTCATTTAAAATGATGTATTTTTATGATCGTACTTTAGCCCAAAGTTCAATATAACAATTTTCCTGATAAGGATTATAATATTTTTGAACCAGAAGATCATCTGGTTCAAGACGATGTTCAACAAACCAAACTTCATACAAATATCGGCTAGCCTTATATAAAGCTTCATTCACTAATGATTCAAAATTTTCTGCTTCATAACTACATACTACATACTTACCACTAGGAATAATTCGTTGTTCACAATCAATTGACGGTCTATCAATTTCAATCCCTACAAAATAATTAAATAAGGCAGGATCATCACTCAATGTTAAAATATCTACTACTACCGCATCTTGAACATCTAATTCCTGGTACAAAGAAACTATGTTATTTATCTTCGGTTCACCTAATTCATCTACTTTAGCCATTTTGCTTTTACCATAAAAAATTCGATCATTACAAACTTGTTTTTCATTTATCTCTAAAACCATCCCTTCTACGATCAATGGCACGCCAGTATCAATTACAACATAATTAAGCTGTAAATCTGGTTTAATGAAATGATCTAAATGAATTTTTTGATTACGATAATCATCTGGTGTAATTTTATAGACTTCTTTAAAAGCCCGAGTAAAAGCACTATGTCCAGAAAAACCACAGGCTATTGCAATATCTAAGATTCTTTTTTCCGTATTTTTTAATTGATTGGCAGCTTTTTCTAAGCGCCGCAGCTTCACATAATCATTCACAGTTTTTTTAGTTAAACGAAAAAATAATCGCTGATAGTAGTATTTTGATAAATGAGCAATTGCTGCTAATTTATCAATATCAATCTCTTTATCATAATTTTCTTCAATATAATCAAGTGTCACCTGAATCTCTTGCCATGCATACATATTTAATAACCCCTTTCTTAAGTTACTTATAGTCTACCAATTAAATTATCTCTCTGTTTATCTGTCAATGCCTTTATTCACAAATTAGAGTTAAATAAATTTTTGAATGTCAAAAAATCTTTATATCTATTAACTTTATGTGATTGATTTGTGATATAATCTATAAAGAATACATTATAGGAATGTGGTGAAAATATTGATTTGGGATATCACGGCAGAACTTGTTTCAGCAATAACATTATGCATTATTTTAGTCTATGCCCGTAAAGGAAATCTTCTACCAACCGTAAAAAATAAAGTTTTTCAGTATTGTTTATTCATTACTTTTCTTTCAGTCAGCTCTAATATTATTTCAACAACACTTTTACAATATTATAAGCAAGTACCATTATTCTTTAATAGCTTTTTTCTACTAATTTACTATTTAAGCACACCGTTAATGGGCGCTATCTATTTCATCTATGCACTAGCTAATATTTATGATGAAAAAGAGGTCAAGAAATATGCTGCACTTTGCAGTTTACCATCAATATTATACGTTATTTTAGTTTTTAGTAATTTCTATACGTCGTTGCTCTTTTCGTTTGATCAAGTATCCGGTTATCAACAAGGACCTTGGATATTTATTACATATTTAGTCTTTTATATTTATGTCTTTTTTTCATTGATTCTAGTAATTCATAAAAGGAAATCGCTCGAACGAAATGTAAGTTATATTTTAGGGGTATTCCCTTTTATTTCTGCCTTTGTAATCCTATTTCAATATATTCACCCTGAATATATTTTAACAGGTACCGCAGCCACTAGTGCTCTTTTAATTATTTATTTGTATTTACAAAACAAGCAAATGTTCACAGACACATTAACGAATTTGTTGAATCGTCAAGAATTCAACAAGATGATCGATATCTTAATCGATAATAACAAACCTTTTATTGCTGTAGTTATTTCTTTAAAAAATTTTAAGTTTATTAATGATAAATTCGGCCAAGAAATAGGTGATCAAATTCTTTTAGAAGTTTGTCATTATTTACGTTATTTATTGCCTAAGCAGGCAATGTATCGCTATGGCGGAGATGAGTTTGCATTAATTTTTTATAATAAAAAGAATGTAATAAATGCTCTAGAAAAGATTGAAACACGAATGAAAAATCCATGGCAGATTTCAAATATTGACTTTATCATTAGTTATGTAGCTGGAGGAATTGCTTATCCTAAAGTTGCTCATAGCAAAGAAGAAATTATTAACGGCCTAGAATATGCTGTTTCGTTAGGAAAAAAGGATAATGCTCATAATATTAATTTTTGTGTTACTGCAATGATCAAACAAATTAGACGAAAATATCAAATTCTTGACTTATTAAGAATTTGTTTAGAAAATAATAGTTTTGAAGTTTATTTTCAACCTATCTATGATCTCAAAACACATAGCTATTGCAAGGCAGAGGCATTACTCCGTTTACCGGACAATCCACTTGGGTTTATTTCTCCCGAGGAATTTATTCCAATCGCTGAAGAAAATGGGTTGATTGCTCCAATTACTTATCAGGTACTTGATAAAACTTGTCTTTTTATAAAAAAAGTGATTGCTGAAAAAAAGGATTTTACCGGTGTTTCTATTAATTTTTCAGTATTACAATTTATGCAAGATGATCTTGAAAATAAAGTTTTAAAAGTTATTGAAAAACATCAACTGCCTTATGAATTAATAAAAATTGAAATTACCGAAAGTATGCTGGTAACTAATTTTGATGCAATCACAAATTTTATGACAAATATGATTAATCGTGGAATCCAATTCTTACTAGATGATTTTGGTACTGGTTATTCTAATATCACCTATGTCCTTACTATCCCCTTTCAAGTCGTTAAAGTAGATAAAAGCCTAATCTGGCAAGCAATGAAAGATGAGAAAGCTGCAATTCTTATTAAAAAAATGATTGAAGCATTTAATCAAATTGGTTTACATATCTTAGCTGAAGGAATCGAGACGAAGGAGCAAATGGAATTTATGAAAAAATGCGGCTGTGATTTATTGCAAGGTTATTATTTTTCTCGACCAGTATCATTTGATGAAGCTTTAAATGTAATCAAAACAACTAAAATTACCGAAAAATAATAGACATGGTTGTCTATAATAATGACCCGATCTCATTCATTAAGTCCAACGAATGAGGAGCGGGTCACTTTTTCACACTTATATCCTTGATGCCTTTGATAAAGCAAACATAAGTGGGATTATTAATAAATTGATCAAACCCCTGCTCATTGTCACATAGATATCTTAGTGATTTCAATAATCCTTGGGTTCTAACATTTCCTTCAAAATCATCTTGTAAAGTCGAAAAAATGATTATTGATACTTTTTTCTTATTATAGATAATAGGGTTTTTTAGTACAAATACAATTAATAGATTTTTTAAATTTAATTTCATATGACTCGAAAAAATAAGACTATGGCTACATGAATCAATAATCTCTACTTGATCTTTGTCTAGTAAGTTTTTCTTAAATATATCAAATGAAATAGCGACTTCTTTTTTTAATACACTATAGAGATAATCGTAAATTCCATTGATATTATCAATATCAACACAATTAAAATAATATTTCTTATTAAATAAAAATTCACTCATTTCGATTTGTCTTGTCTCCATTACAAGATTTTTAAAGTATCTCATTGTATTGTTATCTAAAAACTCAGATATTAAAACAATTGGGATATTGATATCAATATCCATTGAAATTGTTGAAATGATATAATCATATTGATTTATGTCACACTCTAAAATATTACCTACATTACCAAATAGTTCAATATCAACATACGATCCTATATCAAACAATAACTGCCTATATAATAAATCTCTATTTTGATGATCTAGCGTACATACAAATAAAACTTTCTGTTTTTGGAGTTTTGTTAAACAAATGAACTTTTCGAACAAAATTGTAAAAGACGATATACTGCTCATCGAAACATGGTGGATTGTTTTTTGCTCTATTATATTCTTGAGACATAAAGCAAGTTGAAATGAATTGGAGTAATTCTTCTCAACTTTATTATAGTATGTATTACGCTGTTTTGTATTAAAACTACAATGAAACAATGTCTTATCTACCATAGTAAACAATTCTTCCTTTAAATCTTTCAAAAGCGGTTCTTTAAATATAATAAAAAACTCATTTTCAATTGCTTTTAATGATTCATTGACAATCGTTAAAGACATTTCTTTATTATAATAAAATGACCCTTTATCTTCTTTAGCAAACAATTCAATAGCAATTTGTTTAATCTCATCATAGGTAATCTGGCAATTTATAGTATCTTTAATTTTTAATGCAATCTCTTTTGCAACTTGCATTTCAATAGATAAGTTAAACTCTTCTGGAATATCAATTTCAGTTAATAAATGCTTAGATTTAGCTCTTGAAATCATAACCAATATGTAAACGAGGAAATCAATTAAAGATGTATCAGATAAAGAAACATTATATTTTTTTAACAATGATATAATCTTATAATCTAACATCTCTTTATTTTTATAAAGGCTCTTTAAAAAATCAAACATAATATATGAGTGCTTGTAATTAATGAAAATAATATCTGATAATATAATTCGTTTGTTTTCTTCACGTCCTTCTAAAATCAACCCTACATTTGCTTTAGAGTTTATTTTCAGTTCATGCTTCGCAAACCATTCTCTAAGATTAGACAGTTCCTTAGATAAAGTTGATCTTGATACAAAAATTTCTTCTGCAAGATCATCTATCTTAATTCCTGTGTCGCATTCAAGGAGTCGCTTTGCAACATAAAAAGTTCTATTTATATATAGATAGTAATCAAAATTATGGTTACGCTCATGGTTTTCAATCTTGTTAATAAGCTCTAGTGCCTCCAAATAATCTGTAAAATCTATACGATATCCTTTAGGGGTACGTGAAATCAATCGATATCCAAATTCATTTAATAATTCTTGCACATTAATAATTTCATCTCTAACTAATCTCCTACTTATTCCAATATGATTTGCGATTTCATAAGAGGTTGCATAATCATCTAAGAAAGATAAATATCTTATAATTTGAATACAGTAACTTTCTTGATTAAAAATTTGAGCTCTAACCATAATTAATCACCTCACTAATACTCTACATTATTTTCCAAATCATTACCATTGCTTGCAATACATTTTTTATACCAATAAAATGATTTCTTTGGATATCTCTTTAGGTCCTTTAAATCTTCAACATCCCTATTAATATAAATAAATCCATATCGCTTCAACATTTCTTTGTGGGCACTTAGAAAATCAATACTACTCCAAGCTAGATACCCAATAACATCTACACCATCATTTTCAATCGCAGTTTTCATAGCTTGAATATGTCCTTGATAATAATCTATACGATTATCATCATAAATTTTACCATTAATCATTTCCTCTTTGATACCTATTCCATTTTCAACAATAAAAATAGGTAGATGATAACGTTCGTGTAATTGAATTAATGACAATCTAAGAGCATCAGGATCAATTGTCCAATTCCATTCACTTGCGTTATATAATGGATTTTGTACAAATCCTTTCCCCCATAAAAGATTGTTTTCAAAATCTATTATTGATTCATTTTTAATAGTTCTATATGATGTAACCATCATTGAACGATAATAAGATATAGCTAAATATCCTAATTCTTTAGAAGCCTTAAGTACATCCTCTTGTTCTTCATTATTAAATTCACATTCAATATCTCTTTTTTCCATGAAAGAAACAAAATATTCCGGTAAGTATCCTGATGTCATAATATCAAAGGAAAGATAATTCATGAATTTATGCGAGAATTCACAAGCAATCATATCCCTTGAAGTAGTAGTTGCAGGTTGGAACAAACAATAATTAACCATTCCACCAACCATAGCATCAGGTATTTCTTTTTTTATTGCTAAAACTGCCCTTGCATGAGCAACTTGAATATTAATATATAGTTGAGAATAAAATTCTTCTTTACTCATATAATCAGGCCTATTAGTTCCAGCAACCAAATCACTTTGATATGGAGCAAGATTTGTTTCATTATAAGTAATCCAGTATTTAACTTTATCATTCATTCTTTTAGCAATACACCTTACATGTTCAACATAAAAGTCTATAACTTTTTTATTTAAAAAACCATTATATGCCCTCATCAGATGATCAGGCATATCAAAATGAACTAAGGAAACAACTGGTTCAATTCCCTTCGATAACATATAATCAATCATTTCTTCATAAAAGTCTAATCCCTTTTCATTAGCTTCATCGTCGCCATTAGGATGTATCCGTGACCAAATAATTGAGAAACGGTAAGCTTTAATGCCCATTTCGGCCATTAAATCAATATCCTCTTTAAAATGATGATAATGATCTGTTGCAACCTTAGTATCACTATATTGAGATTCAATCCCAGGTTCAGGTGTAACAACAAGTGTGTCATATACATTTAATCCCTTTCCATCTTCTAGGTAGCCACCTTCTGCTTGAACATTGCTTAACGCAGCTCCCCATAAAAAATCTTTTCTTAATTCTTTCTTTTTCATCGTCTTTCCTCTTATTTTGTGGTCATCATAATTATCATCTGACCATCAAATTCTACTTTATTATTTATAGGAATGATAAAATTATCTCCCATTTTTATTTCAACACCATCAGCCTTTCCACAACCTTTAACAACCGTTGCTAGTTGATAGTTATTATAAATATAGCTACTCAATCCATTTACTTCTAACTTTGTAACTGTAAATGAGTCATTGGAAATATAGACAGTTTCCTTAATGTTGTCATATTTTTTTTCAATTGGTTGAACATTATTTTCCATTTTTGATTGATCATAATTTAGACATTCAATAGCTTTATCTAAATGTAATTCACGTTCATTACCTTGAGAATCTTTTCGATGATAGTCATAAAAACGATAAGTAATATCTGTTGCTTGTTGTATTTCATAAACTACACTCCCTTTTCTCAAGGCGTGTAACAATCCAGCCGGCAGATATACAAAATCATCAGATTTCACATCTAGATATCTTATTAGATCATCCCAGTGTTCGTTTCTTATATAATCCTTTAAATCTTCTGGACTTGAAGCATTATGACCATAAACAATATTGTAATTTGGCATTGCTTCAATAAAGTACCAAGCCTCATTTTTCCCGCTATTAAAACCTTCTTTTAAAGCATAAATATTATCGGGATGTACTTGAATACTTAAATCATCTTCTGGACCAACCAATGAAATAATAACTGGGAATGGTTCGTTTGGATGACCAAACAATTCTTGATGACTGTTCCATAATTCATGCAATGTCTTACCAACAAATGGTTCAGTAATACAAACTGTAGAAGCGTTTTCTTGCGCGCTAAAAGACCATGATTGCCCTATACCATCCGGGAAATCACAATAGTCAAAATAATCTTTGACAAGTGTATGTCCCCATATTGCAGGACGAGGTATAGGCTTAAAAAATAATATACTCATTTATATTCTCCTTTGAAAAAAAGACAATTTAAATTGTCTTTAAATTCTTGACATGAATACAAAAAGATCCGCTAAAATTGTGACTGTTGACAATATTCTCGCTACCTTAACTGTTTTTTCTTTAATGGTATAACAGTATTTTTGTGCATAAATTCTATTAACTTGGGTTGCTTTTACACTATGATAAGCCCCCAATAATGCAAAGACTAGAATAACAACACTTAACCATAGACTTGTACCAACTTCCCATGCTGCTGGATAAGGAAAAACACCTAGTATAAACCCAATACACGAAACTGTAATTGCTGGGATAACATATGGATTCTTTAAATCACAATATTTGTCTTGCTTTTTCAAATCACTTTTTGCATTTTTTTCTTTTTTCTTTTTTTCTAAATACTTTTCTTCATAACTTTTTTGTTCCAACTTGATAATCTTCTCGCCACATATTTTACAAAAAACTGTTTTGTTATCTATCGGATTCCCACATTTTCGACAATACATAGAATTCTCCTTTATTTTAAAATAACACCAAATATATTTACGAGTAAAAAATACGAACTTAAAGCCATAGTAGCTAACGCTAATCCTAAATTACCATTCTTTCTATATCCTTGTTTAACAGCATTGTAATCAACAAAAAGCGCAAACCCTTCAGTTGCTAAAGCTAGTATATAGAAAACACTGCTAATATAGAAAACAATACGAGAGTTTCCGACAGTATTATGAACTACAGTTGCCATAAAAAAATCTAAAATAACCATTGAAAATAGAAATAAGATAAGACCCAGTTGGCAAAAATAGTTTTTTTGTGGATTCTCTTTTAATTCAACAACTCTAGAAACATCTTCTTCTTTTTTTGTTAATTCCTTCCCACAATAATCACAATATATTGCATCATCGAGTATTTCGTTATGACAACATGGACAAGTCTTCATCTTAATTTCTCCTTTTCATTAAACAGCTACTTCAGTAGCTTTCTGCTCTTCTAATTTTTTTATTTCGTTCTTTTCATATGCTTTCCAGAACGGATACATGATAACCATACCGATTGCAAAGTTAATAAATACTAATAATACTGCACCAATTGATCCGGCAGTTGCCAAATATGCTAAAATTGGCGAAGGTGTTGCCCACGGAATGCTTATAACAAATCTTCCTACGAAACCAATTGAGGTTAACAAATAACTTACTGCAGCAGTAATAGTATGAATTAACACAAATGGAATTGCTAAGAAAGGATTTAATACAATAGGTAACCCAAACATCAAAGGTTCCACAATACAGAAAATCATTGATGGTGTTGATAACACAGCTAGCGGTTTTAATTGTGGTAACTTTTTAGAACTCATATACATGTAGATTAAGATCGGCCAACAAGTAGATACATATTGGAATAATCTATTTAATTGATCAATCCATATATGAGGTGCTGCTAAACCAGCTGTATATGCTTCTGTATTTTCAATCATCCAAGTTTGTAACATTGGAGAGATAACTGTCCCCACAATATTATCACCATGAATACCACATACCCAACATAATGAGGCAAAGAAATATGCAAAACAGAAAACAAAGATGTTATCCGCACCGGAAAGAACTGGTAATAAAATATTTGTGATTACTGCAGGAATGTCGAATCCCATAATAGTACGAATTGACCAACAAATTAAAGCAACAAATAAATATGGCACAATAGATGAAAAACTATCTGAAATTGCCGGTGGTACACTACTTGGTAATTTGATCCTAATGTTATATTTGTAACATAAATGAATAACATTTACAGATATCGCCATCGCAATAATAGCAGTAACAATCCCCGCACTACCCCAATATGTAATTTCTAATGCATTTACACCTTCAGAAGTTGCTGCGATACCGTTATAGTTTAATAAAATGAACGCAAATAACGCTCCTACAGCACCAGTAGTTTTATTAATACCCTTAATATCAGCATATTCAGCTCCCATTGCCACACACATATAAATTGCCATGATATTCATTGACAAACTATTAATTAATGACAATTGGTCAATATATGGTGTTAAAAACGGTAATAATGCTTTTTCTGTAATATTTCCATCAGCTCCAAATAAACAAATAACCAAAAAGATTGATCCAACCATTGTAACACCAATTGACGAAACCATTCCTCTTTGTAAACCTTGAATAAATGGAATTTGACCAAATTTGATTAACGGACTGGAAATTTTATCCATAGGTCCCATAATCTTATCTACAAAAGAATTTTTTTCCTTTTTAGACATGATACTCTCCTCCTCTTCAATCGAAAAAATAAGCGCTTTCTTTTTTCTAAAATCATTATAGATTTTAATGTCTATTTTATCAATTTTTCTAAACGAGCTTATATGTGCCGTTTTATTACATGTCTATATTCACTCTTATTTATGAAAAAACTGTAACACACCAATTGCTCATCTTATTGGTAATATTACAGTTTTATAATCATTTATATTTTTTAATTTTGTAATAATCTTTTTATAACTTTTTTCTTTACCAAACAACGTACTAGTTTATAAAACAAACCCTTTGACACTTACCTTTGATAACATCGCAATTTCTCCGGGAAATAAGTACTGAGAAAAAATAGAAGATGCTCACAAAGGTATTTCTTGATCAACTTCTTTAAAACAGACTAAATGGTTTGCTGAAAGATACAAAAACGTAGATGATAGATGCAGTATATTAGTAAAAGCAAAGATCAATAAAAAATATATACTAGCATCTTTTGAGGACAAAGATGAAGTAGTAATTGACTACAAAAGATTTTTTGATTTAGAATTCTTAAAATAAACAGTATAAAAAATAATTGTTATAATATTTAGGAAAATAAGTATCCGTCCCAAAGTTCTCATTTCTCAATCATGTATAGAAGGACATGTAGATGAATAAAGAAATACGCGATGTTCTTTATTCATCTTACCAGAGAAGTTTATATACAAAAAGCCTGTTAACTGAAGTGAACTAAAAAACACTTTAGTTAACAGGTTTTTATTCTTATAAATTAAAGTTTACTGTAAAAGATTTATTTGATACAACTCCTGAAGGAGTTATGACTCTTCCCTTTGCAATAATGCTATATGTTTTATTAGAATTCTTAAATGACCCAGTATGACTACTCATTTCAAAGAAGTTTTTAGTATTTACCTTAGTAACAGTTACCCCTGGTTTATAGCTTGTATCAAATTTACTACCACTATATTTATATTTTAATATCATTTTATTATTTCCGTTATAAAATGATAAAGTTCTACTTCCTGAAGTTGAACGAAAATATGTTTCGATATTTACATTAATAGTTTCACTATCAACTGTAATATTGACTATTAATTCATTTTCTAGTTCGTTTAAGTCATAATTTAATAAATGTTTAACATAATCATCATAAGACTTGAAAGTATCCGTAATTTCTGAGTTAATAAACTCTTCCTCAGATAAAATGTAATAATTGGAATTATAAATTTCATTAATATGGTCAATCCGTCTTATTAATAAGTCTAACTCAGTTTCATTATCAAAAGCTTTTGTCGGAACTATATTAATTAACATTATCATTGATAGTGTTAAAAGGAATGTAAACATTATTTTTCTCATTTTATTTCTCCGTTTCTTCAATAATTTTTTTTAAAAATTTAATGTACTCCTTAAATTCCTTTTGCCCATATTCTGTCAAATTGTAAGTTGTTTTTGGTTTATTGTTGACAAATTCTTTTTTTACATCTATAAAACCAGCAGAAACTAGTTTTTTAGTATGTGTTGCTATATTACCATCACTACAATTGCAAAGCTCTCGTAGCTGATTATAAGTCAAATTAGATTTTGATAATCCTGCAACCATTTTTAGCCTAATATTTGATTCAAAAATTTTAAAGGTTTCTCTTCCTTTTATCATCCGTATCCCTCTTTAGAAAAATAATAGTAAATAACATAATAATGGCTACAAGTCCATATGTATCAAAATCATAAAATATATTCATAAAAACACCAAAAGAATTAGAAATAGCTCTTGAACTATAAATGTAAGCCTTAAGAATAAAAGATACAACAATATAACATATAAACAATAAAGTTATAATCATTGTTCTCTTGTTTCTAAAGTAGGAATAAATATAAAATAATTCAATTAAAACTATAATATAGGACAAAGAAATAGTTTGATAAAAAGATATCATTGCATCAGTGTTTAGATAGTTTGTTAATATCGGGATAATTATTTCTATGGAAAACAAAATAGGGAAAATAATCCATAATTTCAAAAACCTACGCTCTTTTACCGATAGTTCTTTTAAACATATTGTTTTCCAAATATATAAATTTATGCATATATTAAATAATACTTTTCCCCCATTATACAAATTGTAGAAATATTTGTAGTTATAAAAACCAAATTTAAAGTTTAAGATATCGATTACATATATAAGTAACATCATTGAAGAATAACATATAAGCCATTTACAAAACACACTAATTATTCCACGATATGGTGAATACTCCGTTGTAATATACTCTGTATCTTTAATAGCCTGATTTACTATTTTTAATTTATTAATATCGTTATTTTTGCTCATTAATATAACCTCGATTATATATAAGGATATTATAACTTATTTTATATAAATCTACAATTTAAAGCTAAACTGCCCCCATATAACAGTTTAGCTCTTTATTTTGTATCATATCTATTTACTATTTAGATAGTTATATAGTAGATGATTTAAAATTATAGTCTTTGGGAAATTAATACATTATAAGGAACGATGGCTCCCGACTGTTGTGCTAGATACATCGCATTTACTGCAATACCTTCCATTCCATTATAATCACCACTTGCATAATCATAATAATCTGAGATATTAACTAATTTACTACTAGAAGTCGGTTTGCTATAGTTAAAACTATGAAGTGCATAATAACAATCCTTTGATGCAGTTCCTCCAGTATTTGTGAAAATGTCACTTCCATTTGTCTTAGAACCATTTGCTATTTTAACAAATACACTGTGAGACTTAACTCTACTGCCGTTAGTTGGACTATATGTGGAGTTTTTGTTTGTATTTACAGTAGCATGTATTAGTAATTCAGAGGCTAATTTATAATTTTTATTGCTAAAATAACCAATTACTGCAGCAACAGCGGTATTAGGCTGATTTGCTCTAGTTGTATTTTGAATAGAAGCCATGTACTCTTTTTTTATTTTCTCTAAACCGCTTATTAAATCTTTAATCTTATTAATTTCGGTCAGATTTTTATTTTGTGTCTCAATTACAAGTATTTCTTGATACTCATTAGTCAATTTGTCTAACTCTGCAATAATATCTATATGTTCTGATTCTATTTGTTGCTCTAATAATTCATAAGTTTTTTCTTCTTGATTAATTGATTGTGCATAAACATTAGTTTGCAGCAGGCACATACAAGTAACAACACTAATACATCGGATGAGCTTAATTTTATTTTTCATATTCTTCCTTCTTTCTATAAATATTACCTAAAAATATATAGATTTTGAATATTCTTTCTTATAAATTATAATGGTTATGATAAAGATTGAATAATGTATAGCCTTGTCTTATTTTTGTTAATAATTACTAACAATTTATCGGAATTATTTTTTTCAATGTATTTCCAATAATAATCATTTTTGAAATCTGGATATTGATTTGTATTAATTTTCAAGTTAACTAAGTATTCCTTAAATAATGCTTCAAAATCAGTATTTTTGTTAGAAGACAAATTGTTTGGAAGTTTACTTGTTTTTTCTAACTCAAAAATTTCATAAATAGTTCCGTCTCCCTGAAATCCGATTTCTGTTTTTTTCTCATATAGTGATTTCAAGTTAGAAGATAGTTCAATGTTCCAATTATTAATGTATTTTCTCGCATTTGAATTATGGACATAATAAAAATATGAGATTCCCAGAAATAGAAATAAAATAATAAATATAGATATGATAACCTTTTTCATTTCTTCTCTCCCCTTTCTAATTTAAGTATATCAAAAGTACTTTTTATTAACAAGTACTTTGTAATATTGAGAATTATAAAGGCAAATAATTTTTATGAAAAAGTAATGATAAAAAATTTTTTATTGACGATTTAACATTAATATTGATGAAAACAATTTAACACAAAAATAGACCTATATATTAAATAAAAATTTCTCATTTATACCTCTTTTTTAATTAACAATACCATTTAACTTTAACTGGATTATTTTCATTATCTATTGCTATCAGTTGCAGTGATTTTAATACTTTTTTAAACTCTTCTTTAGCAAGCTGATCATATATTTCTTTATTTTCACATAAGCCAGCTTGATGATACACTATTGCCGCCACAGCATAAAAAGTATAACCTAGAGCATTTGTTGGTGAATCTTTTGTTGCACATGCAATTAAAATTGCTCGCACAATTGCCAAAGGTACAATTGTCTCCTCAACATCTTTGATAAGCTCCTTAGCTTCTTTTAAAAGCATTCTTTGTTCTTTTTTTGTTTTAGTACCAGCTAAATATTTTCTAGTTTCACAAATAATATGTTTTAACCTTGCATCATCAGGATATTTATCTTGATAAATACTTAATAAATTTTGTTCCACGTAATTCAAACTCCAATTTGCTAATGTTTCAGCACTTTGACTCTCAATTAAAGCCATTAATACAACCACCGTAGGATCATCTATATCGCCTAACATTCTTTTTAATTTTACCATAAAATTATCTCCTTCTTAAATCTATTGCTTCGATAACAATATTATACCCATATCAACTTCTCCAAGCGATTAAATTGTTATTAATCCTACTTCTGTTTAGTTACTTATAAAAAGAAAAAATCCTTGAATAATCAAGGATTTTATAAACAACACATTTGATAAAATTAACGTTTTGAGAAATCCGAAACTTTATAAAATAAGTGTTTTAAAGTCTTTTTGTCGCTTACTTGTTGCATTGCTAAAACAAGTGAACACTATCTATTAAAACAGATTTTTATAATCACAAATTTTTATTGTTGTTCATAAGTGATTTATTATTTAATATTATTAATTACTTCAATTATTTATTTCAACTTTAGATATGACGAACTAATTCTTGTTAAAAAATTAGTTTCTCTTTCCTCCTCAATACTTAACACTGTAAAATCAACTGGTAATCCACATTCCTTTTCTAAAATGGAACAAATAAAATTTAAATCGTGTATTATATTATCCGATCTCTCTGAATAAATAAGTAATATATCAATATCATTTGGAACTTTATTAACGTCTAATAATGACCCAAACAAATAAACATAATTGAAATTTTCAAACAATGTAATATGTTGTTTAATTAATCTACTTATCTCTTTATTGCTTTTTAATCTCATATATGTATTTATAAAAATCATTCATAGTTAACAATGTTACTTTCATTTTTTCGGCAAGTTCATATGCTTGTTTGGAAATACAAGATTCCCCGTTCCAATTATGTAAATTAACAATAACATCATTTTCTTCTGGCATTAGATTTAATAGTTCAACCTCACTCAAACAATATTCATATACAAAAACTAATTTGACACCATTCACATCAACTTCTCTTAAATTGTTGTACGTAAAAAATCTATAAAATACGTCTCTGGATTTCATATATTTTAATGCAAAGTTTAAACTTTCTAATCTAACCTTAGCATATTTACAACAATCATAGTCAAAATATAATTGCCTCAATCTGGGGGTATCAAATAAATACAATTTACTTGATTCATCGTTCTCAATTAATTGAATATATGGATTATCTATTCCCAAAACTATAGTTTCAAATTTACCATCAGCTGTTAATTTTGTTATTAAATCTTCTAAGGTTTCTGTAGATGGTAAAAGAAACTCTTCAATTGGCTTTATTCCAAACATAGAGTTAATTATTTTAGGAAAAAGAACCTGTCTATTCTTTTCATCTTCACCACGAGTGGTTTCAAATTCATCTATATGTAACATAAATCTATGTATATATGCTAAATTTGAATATTCTTTTTTTGGATGACGTTGAATCAAGTCAAAATTTTTCTCAAACAGTTTTTTTATTTTTCTATTATTTACTAATATTTTAAGTTCAAATTTATCCCATAATTTCTTATTATGACCTAAATAATAATTTTCATAAATTGTTTTATTTTCTAAAAGAAGTGGTGCTACTTCTTTCTTTAATTCATCAAAAGTTTCAAATTTTCTTTGAAAAAATCTATTAACCTCATTTTCTCTAATTTTCTTCCATTCTTTAACTTCATCAGCTGTAAACAAAGAATTTTTATCGAAATCCTTATGACAATTAGGACACAAGATTATTAGATTTTCAAATGAATTATCAGCAGTTTCACAATAAGGAAGAATATGTGCCTTTTCAATTATATCTCCATCTTTTCTAAACAATTCTCTTTGACAGCTAGGATTCATGCATCTTCCCATTGATTCTGCATATAATTTTCTTTTAACATCTTCTGATATACTTTCTCTACTCATCGTATAATTGCTCCTTTCCATAGTTCATCTTAAATGAGAGAGATTATACTCCTATTCATAAAAAGAAGTATCTAATCTTCTCATGACAACATTTACGTTTTGACAACTGTAAAATACGATAAAACAAGATTTTTAAAGTGGTTTTGTTACATTATCAAAACAAAATAATTTAAGTCAATTCGTTTTTATTATCATTAGATGATAATACAGCTTCAACCTGAGCAATTAATTGTTCCTTATCAGGCATATATGTTACATATTTTGAAGCAAAAATATTATTACTCAATCCTCCTAATGCATACTGCATATCAACATTGCCTTTATCAGTGCATAAAATCAATCCAATTGGTGGATTATCATTTTCATCATTAATTTCTGCTGTATAATAATTCAAGTACATATTAAGTTGCCCAACTGCTTCAGGCATTAATTTGATAGTTTTTAATTCTATCAATACATAAGATTTTAAAATTTTGTTATAGAAAACCATATCCACATAATAATGCGTATTTCCGAATGTTATCCTTTGCTGAGTTCCTACAAACATAAATCCTTTTCCAAGTTTCAAAAGAAACTTTTCAATTTGTCTAACAAGAGCTTCTTCCAAATCAGATTCCATCATTGGTTTATTTTCTGGCAGACAAAGAAATTCAAAAACATAAGGATCTTTTACTATATCCTCTGGTTTAGCAATTTCATTTCCTTTTAACGCTAATTCAAGAACCTTCTTTTTATTAGTCTCCCCATTTGATAATAACAATCTTTCAAATAATGAAGTGCTAATTTGTCTTTTTAACTCTCTTACTGACCAATTTGCATTAATTGCTTCTTTTTCATAGAAACTACGTTTGTCATCATCAGATATATATAATAATTCGCAATAATGTGACCAACTTAATTTGCTAGACAGTGTCTGGCAATTTGGATATTTTAAATAAAGCAATCTCATATTTTGAAGATTTGCTCGAGAAAATCCTTTTCCAAATTTATTTGTAAGAGTTTTCGATAGTGTAAGTAATTGTTTTTTTCCATATTCGCCACGCTGAGATTTTAACTCATCCTCAACTATAATACGTCCTATATTCCAATATGCATTAATTAACTCAGTATTAATATTTTAATGACATTAGTTCTAGCATTTGTAATAATACTAGCGATTTCATTTACTAATGCTTCATTGTTTAACAAATTATTTCCCACAATCAACTACTACTTTCAATATTAATTATTCTTATTATACCCTTATTTTAAAAAGAAAAAAAGAAGTATCTAAACTTCTCACAAAGTCCAAATACTTCTCTAAACATCTCATTACTGTTATTACTAACGTTTTGTTAATTCCTAGATATGATAAAATCAGCATTTTTTATTGATTTTGCATCTTACCTGCTTATTTGCCAAACCACTTCAAACCAATTTATTACTATGATTTTTTAATATTTTAGTTTTATTAAAATTATTATTAGTATTTTAAAAAAATCTCATTTGATGTTAACGTTATAACGATATTTCGCTATAATGTAATTATAAAAGCTAACTTTATAAAATATTAATTCTGTTAACACTATGGTGTTAAGTAGAGAAAAGGAGACAAATATGATTACAAAAACATTTAAAGTTAAAGCAAATACATTTAGAAAATTAGATGATCCATTTGAAAATGGAAAATCAAAAAAATATGTATTTTATGTAAAAACATCGGATATCCCTGAGGGAATTCCTATGGCAACCAATCCACGTGAACAAAAATTATCTTCATCTGTTGCTAAAGCCATTGAGGAATCATTATGTAGCAATGATGGGTACTTTCATTTAAAAAATCGTGGTATTGTAATATCAGCAGGAAAAGTCATTTTTAATAACAAGAAAGAGGAAGTAACGATTGAATTTGATGATAACGCCCTCCATGGAAATATTGATGGTGGTCATACATATAAAATTATTTGTGAACACAAAGATGATTCAAAAATTGATCAATATGTACAATTTGAGATTATGACAGGTGTAGAAGATATTATAGAAGATTTGGCTAGGGCACGTAATACATCTGTACAAGTTGATGAAAAATCCATGGCTGAATTAGCTAATAAATTTGATCCAATTAAAGAAGGACTTGAAGGAATGCCATTCTATAATAGAATTGCTTTCAAACAAAATCAAATAGAAATTGATAACACAAATGGAAAAAATTTAAAAATGATTGATGCTAGAGAAATTGTTGCTATTATAAATATGTTTAATATCGATCGTTTTGATTTCAAAACACACCCAACTCAAGCATATTCTTCTAAAGCAAAAATGTTATCCATATATCTTGAAAATCCTGAGCACTATAGAAAATTCGTTAATATTGCACCAGATATTTTTGATCTTTATGATGCAATAGAAACTGAGTTTGCAGATGCTTATAACGAAGCAGGAGGACGATATGGTAGAAAAAAATATTCTGGTTATAAAGATGGACGCATTGTTGGAAAAAGTAAATTTGAGCAAAATGAACTTACATACAAAATACCAGATGGTCTTCTATATCCAGTAGTGGCTGCTTTTAGAACTTTAGTTGTTGATAACAATGTAACAGGAAAATATGAGTGGTATAATGGAGTGGATCCAATTAAAATTTGGAAAAAATGCAAAGTAGAATTAGTAAATAAAATAATGAGTTTTGCTAATTCAATTGGTGATAATCCAAATGCAGTTGGTAAGGATCAAAATATTTGGGATTTAGCATATATGACTGTATTATTTCAAAAAGAGTAAAAGGAGAGTTTATGAGCTATTCTATACACATTCGATTAAAAGAAATTTTAGATAGTAGAAACATCACACAAAAAGAGCTTGCCAAAATGGCTAATATTAGAGAATCAACAATAAGCGATATTTGTCGTGGAACTCGAACAGTAATGAATTTTGAACATATTGCCAAAATTGCAGAAGTTCTAAAAATAACAGATATTAGCGATTTAATTGAACTCACTAAAAAATAACAGAGATAAAATTTTTGTTTTTCAATAAAAAGATTAATACCCATTTGTTTTAATGGGTCTCTAAATTTTGACGGGGTTTGTCACTCGTAAAAATTTAAATATCTGTTTTAAGCACATTTTAATGTGCTTTTTTATTATAAAATTTAGTTAACTATCTGATATATGTAATTATTAAATATTCTAATCTTTAAATTAAAATCAAAACCGTTCAACAATAAAAATTTTCTGTATTAATTTAAAACAACTAAACGTTGTTCCCTTTAAAAAATCATAATAAATAACATATTAATGTAAAACATATGTGAAATACCTTTATATTATTTACATCATCAAAACCATAATATTCTGTAAAATTTCCATATCTATATAGTTAGCTTTCAATATATTCTTTTAGTTAATAAACAAATATATTGCTATAAAAAATTTTATCATTAAATTTTTTTAAATAATATTTTTCTAATTTTATTAGATCACACCATCTTTTTATTATTTTAAAATATTTAAATTAATCTCTATTAGAAATGTTTTCATTTCTTGTATCTTCCACATCAATATACGTCTTTTCATTAAATGGGCATAATAATTTCCATAATTCATAATTTTGATGCGTTTCAAATCCTTCAGTTAACATTTCTTTTAAACTCATCCAATTATGTAAAAAACGATTAAGATCATCATCATCAAACTCTAAAGTGTATTTAGTTCCTTTTCTTTGTATTTTCAAAGGAAACTTCTCATCTATTGCAAATAATAGAGGTAATATATCAGGTTTTTCATCAATATGATATTCATAAAAAGTATTTAATGGTACATTTAATGCATTTGCAATTTTTAATAACTGTTCTTGCTTTGGCATAACCTTGTTCAACTCATACTTTCGAATAGCAACCTCATGAATACCCGAAAGCTCTCCTAATTGCTTTTGTGTTAATCCTCTATAATTTCTGATTTTTTTTATTTTATCACCTGTTGTCATTATAACGTCTCCTTTATATCTTATAATTATATCATACTATTTTAGTTTTACAATAAAACTTTATAATATCGTCGACAGAGTATATAATGCTCTGTATAATATTTTTATAGAGCAATAATTGCTCTGAAATATAATTGGAGGTGATAAATTGTTAAAATAAAAAAATTCATTAGACTCCGCGACCAAACTTTGTCTAATGAACTATGTATCGAAAGAACAGTTTTTATAATGTCCTTTCTTTGAACATTATATCAAAACATTCTTTCGTATTCAAATACTCTTACAAAGGAGGTATAAGTTTATGGAAGAAAAAAGAGTATATATTGAATTACCAGCCTTTACTGGTAGAAATGTACCGATTAGTGAATTAGCAAAAGCTATAGGTAAAGATGCTCAATACATTCGTATCGGATTACAAATGGGTATCTTAAAATTTGGATATGCATTGAAAAGAGAAAATTCTTCAGAATTTAATTATTATTGTCCTGATAAAAAAGTATGGGAAGAAACAGGATATTTTAAAGAGGTTCGTGTATGAGTAAACCAAAATTAGAATTGATTTCATTAGAGGAAGTTAATGCTAAAAGCGTAGATTGGTTATAGTATCCGTATATTCCATTAGGAAAGGTAACAATTATTCAAGGTGATCCTGGCGGAGGAAAGACAACATTAATTCTCCGTCTTTCTTCCCTCCTATCTAGAGGTAAACCTCTTCCTTTTGAAAATCAAGATATAAACAAAGAACCTATTAAAATCATTTATCAAACTGCTGAAGATGGTTATGATGATACCATTAAACCTAGATTACTTGATGCTAATGCTGATTGTTCTCAAATTCAATTTATTAATGAAGCGGATATACCTTTAACTATGTTAGATGAAAGAATTGAAGAAGTAATAATTAGACTTCAAGCAAAATTATTTATTCTTGATCCAATTCAAGCCTATCTAGGTTCAAATGTTGATATGAGTAGAGCCAATGAAATTCGACCACTTATGAAAAATCTAGCAAATATTGCAAGTAGACAAAATTGTGCAATCGTTTTAGTTGGTCATATGAATAAAACAAGAGGTAATAAATCAATATATCGAGGTATAGCATTGATATTCCTGCTGCAGCTAGAAGTGTGTTAATAGTTGGTGAATTAAAAAGCAACCTAGATATTAGAGCAGTTATTCATGATAAAAGTAGTCTTGCTCCAAAAGGTGATGCATTTGCATTCAAATTAAGCAAAGAAAAAGGATTTCAATGGATTGGCAAATATGATATTAATTCCGATGAATTATTAGCCGGATACCATAAAGAATCTGAAAAATCAAGAGCCACCCAATTTATCTTAGAACAACTTTCATCTGGTCCAGTTGCTTCTGTAGAAATATTTAAGCAAGCAAAAATAAATAATATATGTGAAAGAACTCTCAATCAAGCTAAGGCAGAATTAAATGTCCGCTCAAAAAAAAATAGGTACTTCATGGTGTTGGATATTAAACGATTAAGATTGCATGAATGCAAAACCTTTAAATACTGCAATATTACAATCTTCCTTTCTGTCAGGTACCTTTGTTACTTTGTCGAAAGTAACGCAAATGCACTTTTGACAATATCAAAAGATGCTTGCGCTCTGCGAGGCATTTTAAGGAGTAAAACCAAACGGAACGTACAATAAGTGTAATGATTGATAGAGGAAACGTTAATCATAATAGACGTCATTTTATCACTAAAAATGTAGATGCATCCCGTACAATATACAATCATGAATATGTTTATATAGACATTCGAGATGCATATAATTTTCTCTTCGATGAAGCATTGCAAAGATATAATAGTAAGTAATATAGAAAAGACCGTGTAATTGATGATTATTATGAAAAAATAAGATTAAGCAAACAAGAAAAGAGTTTTCATGAAATCATTATTCAAATAGGAAATAAAGATGATATGAATGTCAAATCAGAAAATGGAGAGTTAGCAAAAAATATTCTTGATGAATATATGAAAAGTTTTCAGGAAAGAAATCCAAATCTATATGTATATTCTGCTCATCTTCATATGGATGAAGAAACACCTCATTTGCATATTGATTTTATTCCATTCATTACTAACAGTAAAAGAGGACTAGATACACGAGTATCATTGAAACAAGCACTTAATAATCAAGGGTTTAAGGGTGGTACAAGAACAAATACAGAGTGGAATCAATGGATTTTATCAGAAAAACAATATCTTGCTAAAATAATGAAAAAATATCAGATCAAGTGGAAACAACTCGGTACACATGAACAACATCTAGATATATTAGATTTTAAAAAAATGAAAAGAAATGAAGAAATTATATCTCTTAAAAATGAAATAAATGATTTAACAAATCAAAAACAACATTTAAACCATATAATTTCATCTACAAAAGAAGAAATCAATGAGATTGAGAACAGACTCACAATTATTAAAGAGGATGAAAAATTATTTAACAAATTAAGTAGTGAAGTTAAAAATGATGAAATTTGGAATATACCTAAACCGTCCCATATGATAAGTTCAAAAACTTATCACAAAAATACAGTGATTCCATTTATTCAAAATATCAAATCATATGTTAATAAAATTATCAAAAAGTGTATTGATTTAACTAAACAAGTAAAATATCTTAATCAATCAACATTTAAATTAAAAATTCAAGTCAATGAACTTAATGAAACAATTGATAAACTCATTAAGGAAAATAGAGAAATAAAAAATGATTTATCTGCAATTCGAAAAGCTCTAGGTCATAGACAATTTCAAGAAATCTTAAATCAAAAAAAAGGAAAGAGAGGTTAATCAAAATGAAAAAAATAATCGTTGATGAAAAGAATCATATAGCATATCAATTAATAGGAGATATTTATTATCCTATTTTATGTAACTATCAATTACCATTAGGTAATTACGCAAAAGAAAAGATACAATATTTGAAAAGTTATTATCCTAAAGAATATGTACAGTTATTAAAAGACAAAGATTTTCATAATCAACTATTTATCTTAAACTGCTATTGTGAACAATATTATCAAAAGAGACTTATATAATGGTTCAATTCCCATCCTCATGCCAAGCCAATAGAAATTAAAGATTTTCAGACAAAATTAAAAAAACAAATTATAGAACAATATATTAATACAAAGTAGGAGGATTTCACATGAAAAATATTAAACTACCAAATAGTTATGGAGGCGTTATAAAAATGGGTAATGCCTCCCGTAGAAGAAGACCATATATGGTAAGAATTACCACAGGCTATGAAATAAATGAAAAAACAGGAAAATCAAAACAAAAGTATGGAATCATTGGATATGCAAAAACAAGGACAGAAGGATTACAAATGCTTGCCGACTACCATAATGCACCTTTTGATTTAAATAATAGTTCTACTACATTTAGAGAAGTTTATGAGCAATGGTCTAAAGAAAAGTTTGAAAATGCTTCTAAATCTACAATCAATGGTTATCGTGCTTCATATAATACATGTACATTATTATTTGAAAGAACATTTAGAGAATTAAAAACTTCAGATTTACAAAAAGTTATTGATACTTGTGAAAAAAACTATCCAACATTAAAGAATATTAAAATATTATTTAATCAACTTTATAAATATGCTATGAAAAATGATATTTGCAATAAAGATTATTCAAAGTATGTAGACATTGCTAAATACAGTAATAAAAATCCTAATTCAGTTGAAAGAAAACCTTTCACTAAAGAACAAATTGATATAATTTTGGGATTTATCAGATGATATATACTATCAAATTATCCTTATGTTGATTTATACAGGTGTGAGAATAAGTGAGATGTTAGATTTAAAAAAAGAAAACATTTATTTAGATGAACAATATTTTGAAATTATTGACTCGAAAACAGAAAATGGCATACGTAAAGTTCCTATTTCAGACTATATACTACCATTCTTTAAAAATTGGTATCAATCATCAAAAATAGAATACTTACTTCATACTCCAGATCAAAAACACTTTAAATATAGAAACTATTATGATAGTTACTTTAGACCATTATTAGACAGATTCAATTTAGATCATACACCTCATTGTTGTAGACATACTCTTGTATCACTAATGGCAGAAGCTAATATATCATCAACATTTAATAAAATGATTATTGGTCATGCTGGAGCAATGTCATTAAATGAAAAAGTATATACACATATAGATATAAAAGAATTAGTAAAAACTGTTAATAGTGTTTATTATCCATCTTTTATAAAAAAATAACACGAGTATAATCTAAAAATACATTTAAATCATTTTGCATAAAAAGACAGTAATTTTATTAAAGAAATATAAATATTCTTTTTTTCTAACAGACTCTTTCTTTCATAATATAACTTTGTTATTAATTCTCTTGCATTCTCCCCATAATGAATTTCATTATGACAATTACTACACAATGATACTATATTCTCTTCTATATCAATAGAAAAATCAAATTCATCTTGAAAAGCCATTGGTATCAAATGATGGGGTTCAGTATAAGGAACACCATCTTTTTTCCGCTTAAAAGTTTTATGTTTTTTATCAATTTCACAAGAAAAATTAGCTATCCCTAATGCATTAATAGCTACTGCTTTATTTCTTTTATATACTTTATTAAATTTATTTTCTACTAATTTTGGTTTAGGTTTTAAAACATCTGAATATGAATATATTTTTGATGGATTAATGATTATGTCAGTTATAACTGTTTTCAACATATCATCTAATTGATCATTCTGCTTCATTATTTTAGCACGTGTTTTATCTTTTTTGAATATACTAAGTGAATTATGAATATATTGACCAAATTCTAAAAGATTTCCCATTTCATCATATAATTTTCTAGGTCCTTGTATATTTCCTATAAGCCCATTTTTATGTAACTCATCAATCGTTATTTGACTTGTGTCAAAATGTTCAACAAGTTTAAAACGTGTATATTTTGAGTATTTTCTTCCCTTTTCATATTCCCCCATATCAACCCAATAATTCTTATCATCTATAACATTATCACTGGTAATATCAGTTTCAATAACATCAACTAAAAACTCAATAGCACTTACTGGTTTAGTAGAATAAATAAAAACTTTATCTCCTACAGAATAATTAGCATTTTGTTTCCAATCAATATATGGTAATTCTTTAAATGCTCTTACATGATCATATTTATTATGATTAGCTGAAATAATCCATTCCAAAAAACCCACTCCCATCTATATATAACTTTTATTATAATTAATTTTGATACTTTGTGCATCTTAAATGACAATTGTGCTAGTTAATTTTGCATATTACTTGCTTCTTACGTGCTACTTATCTTTAAAATCCAAAAAATTTTAAAACATCCATATACAACAAAAGCCCCATAAATGTGGGCTGTCATAAGGATTGTTGAAGAAACATTGAAAAATAAAGGCTTATAGACAGTCACAGGCGGGGCTTGTAGTAAATGGAATATAGATTTGTAGATAGGCACATCTGATATTGAAAACGGGTGTGCTTTTCTATTGCTGTAAAACAGCATACTAACTCATTTCTGCTTGATTACCATGCACTTATCAGAGCAGGATTTGTCAAGAGCCTGTTGCGGAGCAATGCTCGCACTCTTGATAATGCATGAACTGATAAGTATAATATCTAAAGCGGGAATGAATTAACTTAATTCAAAGTTTTCTTGTAATGGTTTCAAGAATGAATTAATTGTTAATTTTAAAGTATTTATAGAAATATTGAGGGTTATGTCAAATCATTCTAAAGTTAAAATTTTGTTTTCTTAATATTTGTTATTATCAATGTACTATGTTAAATTTTATGAAATAATAGTGAAAGGGTGATTATATGTTTAAAAGGTTACAAAAAAATAACAGGATAGAAAATGTACGTCTCGAAGAAAATACAAAGCACTTTATTGATGGTTTTAAAAAACTTGTAGAACAAAATAACCAACCTACAATAAATAGATTAATTAAGTTTATGGCAAATTCTGTACAAGGAGAATTAATTTCCAAATGTTTATATAATGATAGAAATTATGCCGAATACACTAGGTACATTGTTTATAGTTTAGTGTTGAATTTGTCATTTGAAGAATTTCATGAATGCAGTATCAAATTTAATGTAGAAGAAACACCAATAATATCATGTATTTGGAATTATACTAGAATGTTTGATAGTCTAGAATATATTGGAAAATGCAATAAAAATCCATTTGATGGTGATGCACATTCTGGAAATATCAACGCATGTTTAATTAATCCTTTAGGACTTGTCATTGTTGATAATGGTAATCATTCTGTGAATTCTGCAATAGTGCATAATGAAGGGGAAATAATTGCAAATGTTACTGTAGATATATCTCCAGTATTGGAAAAATATAAATTCAATGGAAAAGACTATGTAGATATTATAACTAATGAAAAAATAAATAATAATTTTCTAAAGAATAATTCGGAACCTTTTATTTATACTTTAGGATTATTTTTTGAAATGGCTAGAGTATTAAAAGAAAGGCAGGATAGGTGACACCGTGCGAAGCGAAAGGTGTCGTCCTGTTCCAGCCTTGCAGGAGTGGCTTTAGCCACGACTGCTTTGCCCCCGGTATCTAACAGGGGGGCACAAATACGACTAGAAACTGTAATTAAAATTCTTAAAACACTGATTTCACAAGGCTTTGAGCCACTTTAAAGCAGATGTGACAATTTTGCAAAATGTCACATACCTGTAGTTTTATTTGACACATTAAATTGATTATGATAAAATTTCTTTGTTTTCAAGCAAAGGAGACTGATTATGAATAATTACTATATAACGAACCAACCTAAAAAGAAACTTATCTCTGTACAATTAAATCCGATGAAACATTGTACAGAGTATAGCATATAAAGAAATGCGTAAGATTTCATCGGAAATGTGGCAATGAAGCAATGTACCTTTGTGGGTAGATGGTTTTATTGTCTCTTTTCCGTATGTTATAAAACGTAAGGGATTAAGGCTATAGGCAATGTTTTGTCTATAGTCTTTTGTTATATATTCATAATTTTAGCAGGAGACTATTGCACTTTATGTATTTTGTCTCCTGTTTTTTTATGCTCAAAAACAGAGAAAGGAACATGAAATATGAGTTTATTAGAAATTACAAATTTATCACATTCGTTTAGTGAAAACGTCTTATATAAAAATGCAGATTTTTCATTAAACAAAGGGGAACATGTTGGAATCGTTGGACAGAATGGAACAGGAAAAAGTACGCTGATTAAACTCTGTACGGGTCAGTTGCTTCCCGATGACGGACGTGTTACATGGCAATCCAAAACAAGTATCGGTTATTTAGACCAATACGCTGAGATTAATTTGCAACTTGATATGAAAAGTTTTTTGAAAACTGCATTTTTAAATCTTTATGACTTGGAAGAAAAAATGAATTACTTGTATGAGAACATGCAGGAGGGGGATTTTCAAAACTTAAATACCGCTGCGAGGTATCAAGAAGAATTAGAACGGCAGGACTTTTATCTGATCGACACAAAGATTGAGCAGGTTGCAACAGGTTTGGGGTTGTTGGCAATTGGTTTAGACAGACCCATTGCACAAATGAGCGGCGGTCAAAGAGCAAAGGTAATTTTGGCAAAACTTTTGCTTGAAAAACCGGACGTGTTGCTTCTTGATGAGCCAACGAATTTTTTGGATAAAGAACATGTTGATTGGCTGTCAGAATATCTCTGCGGTTTAAATAATGCTTTTATGGTTGTTTCGCATGATTATGCTTTTTTAGAAAAAATATCAAATCGAATCTGTGATATAGACAATCATAAAATCACAAAATATTATGGTACCTATTCGGAGTTTTTAAGAAAGAAAACTGCCTTACGTGAAGATTATATACGTCAATATTCCGCACAGCAAAAGGAAATCAAGAAAACGGAGGAATTTATCCGTAAAAATATAGCAGGAAGAAAATCAAAAATGGCAAGGGGCAGACAAAAGCAACTGGATAGAATGGATAAAATGGAAGCCATTGACCAAAAAGAAATTATACCATTTTTTCATTTTCGCGAAATGCCTTTGACAAATACGGAGCATTTAAACGTCAAGCACTTATCGGTTGGCTATCACTACCCTGTTTTATCTGATATTAATTTTACAGTAAATGGCGGACAAAAAGTTGTGATAACAGGTTTTAATGGCATTGGAAAATCAACTTTATTGAAAACATTAGTCGGACAATTAAGTGCTTTAAATGGTTCGTTTTCTTTTTCAGAACAAGTGAAACTGCGATATTTTGAACAGGATTTACATTGGGAGAATGAGGAAAAAACGCCAATACAGATAGTGTCTGATTGTTACCCGTCACTTACGATAAAAGAAGTGAGAAAAAATCTAGCCTGTTGTGGAATTATGGGCGAACACGCAATGCAGGCTATTGGCACATTAAGCGGTGGAGAACAGGCAAAGGTAAAGATATGCCTGTTAATTCTTACTCCTTGTAATTTTATTATCATGGACGAGCCGACAAATCATTTAGATATTCAAGCAAAGCAGTCTTTAAAAATTGCATTAAAAGAATTTAAAGGCACAGTGTTACTTGTTTCCCATGAACCTGATTTTTATAAAGAATGGGTTCAGAAAATAATTAGCATTGAGAATATCATTAAGAAAAGATAACTTGTTAATAATTCTTCTGCCAGAATATTTTTTCAAAAATGAAATTGAAAAATGCTGTGTGGCGGTAATAAAAAAACCGCCATCCACAGTTTCTTATTTGTGTGTCATAATTTATGAAAACGATGGTTGAGAGACTATCGTTTTTTTAACGGTATTTCATAGGAGCGTTGAGGCGGTTATAGGAGAACACGTCTTATGACAAACCTATGCGAGTACATTAATTTAAAAAATCCGTTACCGTTAAAAAAATTTATTTTAATACAATAATTCCCTGCGCTTGTAAATGTGATTTTTCACATTACACAATAGGAATAATCAAAGGAGTACAAGAACCATATACCGTTGTTCTTGTGCTTTTTTGCTGTTTGAAAATATTTTTAAATCCATTTACAGACAGGATAACAAATCTCATCTCTGTGGTGAGTGTCAGAGCGGAAAGAGGTAAGAATCTCTACGCTTTTACAGTGCACAGGAAGGAGGTGAGATTATGAAACCTTCTTCATTTGAGAGTGCCATAAGGCTACAGTTTGACTGCCTTATCCGCAAAGTCATAGACAGAACAGTCAAGAATTATTATAGGGAACTTGGCAGACGGGCAAAACATGAAATCCCGTTCTGTGATGTAACAGAAACGGATCTGAACCATGCCGGTGTCATAGATGAATATTCTGTTGAATACTCTGTATTTCTTGTTTATGGCATAGAAATCCACGTTTATGATGAGCGTCTTTGCAAAGCGATTCAGAAATTAAAAGACAGGCAGAGAAACATTATTTTGATGTTTTATTTCCTTGATATGTCAGATACGGAAATCGGAGAAATTATTGGAATTTCAAGATGTTCCGTTTACAGAGGAAGAATGAGGGCATTGAGCATTATACGAGAAAACTATACGGAGGAGTAACACAGATGAAACAGGTAAAAAGATGTCCGAGATTTACGACTATCCGCATGGCTTCTGATGGCAACAACGAAGCCATAGAAAAGATTTTAGAGCATTATAACGCATACATATCAAAAGCTTGCTTACGCCCATTCTATGATGAATGCGGTGGTGTGCAGATTGTCGTTGACAGGGAATTAAAAGGCAGAATCCAAACTGCCATTACAAAAGCCATTTTAAAATTTGAAATGGAAATCAGATAAACTTCTGTAAAATGCAACAAATCCCCTACTTATGGGTAGTTACTATGGGAAATGGGAATATATTTTTTCTGAAATACGTCACAAATATTAATCGGTTGTCGAGTGTTGTGTATGGACGAAAAGACATTCTTTTCTTTTCAGTTGCTCTTTGAAAATTTCATAAAGTTGTCAGATACTTTTGACAGACAGTGAGCCTATGGACTGATACGCCATGACCTTACTCTGCAAGCGAGCGATACCCTGTCAGCGTCCATAAGAGGAAATACGTCATTTTTCTCTGCCATGACCTGTCCTGTCAGATAATGATACTCCCGTACAGCCACAGTCCGAGCGTTTGAAGCGTCGCAGGCAATGGGTGCGGCAGCATGAGAACCATGCAGAGGTGAAATTCCTGTGGGTGATGACAACACCGTCTGACTGCTTCAGAATCTAACAAAGAAAGAGGGAATCGAATGACAGAAACCACAGAAGAATCAGTAGTACGTGAATACCATATCGGCAATACAATTTATCGTGTAAAGGCAAAATCAAACGGTCAGACGCAGGAAGAACCGAAAGACACGATAAAGCGTCTTATTCAACGTAATACAAAGCGTAAAGGGCAGATTTAATATAAAAGGTGCAGACAAAAGACGGTTGTTGTGCTATCTTGTAGATATACAAGCATTGCCTGTGTGACTGTCGGAACAGGAGGAAATATGCTGAAAAACATACAGTCAGTTACCACAGGAAATACTTTTACTACTTCCCCGATAAAGGAAACAGATACAGGAATCACAGCACTTTATTGTCGTTTGTCGCAAGACGATGGAAATGTTGGGGATTCGGACAGTATCATCAATCAGAAAAAGATACTTGCGGAATATGCGGAGCGAAACGGTTACACGCCTTACCAGTTCTATATTGACGATGGATTCAGCGGTACGAATTTTGAGCGTCCGCAGTTCAAACAGATGATTGAGGACGCACAGAAAGGCACTGTGAAACGTATTATCTGTAAAGACCTGTCAAGATTCGGGCGTGACTATATCAAAGTGGGATTGTATACGGAATTTATCTTCCCCGACAAAGATATTCACTTTATCGCTGTGAATGATGATGTAGACAGTAATGTACAGAAAGACAATGACCTTGCACCGTTCAAAAATCTGTTTAATGAATGGTATGCAAGAGATACCAGTAAGAAGATTAAAGCAGTGAAGAAAGCGAAAGGATTGGCAGGCGAACACATGAGTTGTGTTGCTCCCTATGGCTACCGCAAGAATCCCGACAATCCGAAAGAATGGCTGATTGATGAAGAATCCGCAGAGGTTGTCCGAGAAATCTTCCGCTTGTGTGTGGACGGGTACGGACCGAGAAGAATCGCAAACATTCTGACGGAACGAAAGATACTGATACCGAGTGCATACGCATTGGAAAAAGGTTATGCTGTCCGTAACAATATCCCAAAGAATCCCTGTCAATGGTCGAGTACCGTTGTGGTGGACGTACTGGAACGCATGGACTATCTAGGGCATACGGTAAATTTTAAGACACACCGCAAGTCATATAAGCAGAAAAAGAAGATAGAAAATGATAAATCGGAATGGAAAATCTTTGAGAATACCCATGAGCCGATTATCGACAAGTCTACCTTTGATATTGTGCAGAAGATTCGTGCGAACCGCAAACGTCCTACCAAAATGGGGGAAATGCCGATGTTTTCGGGAATCCTCTACTGTGCGGACTGTGGAAAGAAACTATCCTTTCACAGACGGGCAAATGACCCTGACCCTAAACATAATTTTGTGTGCAGTAATTACCGTTCTGATACTCATAACTGCTCTATGCACTATATCCGAAACGTGGTTGTAGAACAACTGGTTTTGGAGAATCTGCGAGAGGTTGTGTCCTACGTTAAAGCATATGAAGATGAATTTGTGCAGATGGTGATGGACGCTGACATAAAGCAGAAAAGCAAGGAACTGGCAAAGAAAAAGCGTGTGCTGTCCGATAAGGAGAAACGCTACACACAGTTAGACGGTCTGTTCCAACGTATCTATGAGGACAATGTAAGCGGTAAACTTTCTGATGAACGATTTGTGAAACTGTCACAGGGATATGAAGCAGAGCAAAAAGATTTACAGTCAGAAATCGAAGCACTCCGCATGGAATTGTCGCAGGAAAAACAACAGAGTGTCAATGTAAAATCATTCTTATCTACTGTCAAGAAGTATACAGAGATACCCGAACTGACATCGGAGATTGTGCATGAGTTCATAGACCGTATTATCGTTCATGAAGCAGACAAAAGCAGTGGTAAAAGAATACAGGAAATCGAGATTATCTATAACCATATCGGAGTATTTGACCGTTCAAAGGTCAATGTATATATGGGAAAAGCGGTATAACACCGCCATGCTATACCGCTATCCTAAATCTAAAAAGTATCCTTATGAAATCCCTACAAAAAAGGGGCTTTGTGTAGTTTTGAATTGTTCAAAACTGTGAAATAATTTGTGTAAATTAACGTTTTGAGAATTGTGGAGCACGACGAGCTTTTTTAAGACCATATTTTTTACGTTCTTTAACGCGTGCATCACGAGTAAGGAATCCAGCTGCTTTTAAAGTTGGTCTATAATCAGTACCAGCTTGTAATAATGCTCTTGAGATACCATGACGGATAGCTCCAGCTTGTCCAGAGTATCCACCACCATATACGTTTACACTAACATCAAATTGAGAAGTTGTGTTAGTCAATTCTAATGGTTGATTAACAATCATTAATAAAACGTCTGATGGTAAGTATTCTTTAGCTGGTTTATCGTTAATTACGATATTTCCTGTACCTGGTGTTAGGATAACACGAGCTACAGAAGATTTTCTACGTCCAGTTCCTCTATATTGTACATTTGCCATTGTTCTGTATTTCCCCCTTACCCTTTAATCTTCAATTCTTCTGGTTTTTGTGCTGCATGTGGATGTTCACTACCTGCATATACAAATAATTTCATCCCTTGTTTTCTACCTAATGTGTTATGTGGTAACATACCTTTTACCGCTGCTTCAACCCAACCAGTTGGATTTTGTTCTTTGAATTGGCGAGCAGTTTTAACTTTTAAACCACCTAACCATCCAGAGTGACGATAGTAATTTACTGTATCTAATTTCTTTCCAGTCATTACTACTTTATCAGCGTTTACGATGATTACATAATCACCAGTATCCACATGTGGTGTGTAAGTAGGTTTATTTTTACCTCTTAACACTGTTGCTACTTCTGATGCCAAACGACCTAAAGTTAAGTCAGTTGCATCAACTACGTACCATTTTCTTTCGATTGTGGCTGCATTAGCCATAGTTGTTTGTCTCATTTTACTTTCTCCTATATCCTTACCGGGGACTTAGAGTTCATAAGAACATTCTCATTATAAATACTTCTATATTTAATGTCAATGATTTTTCTACAAATAAATTACCTTATTATCATATATTTTTCTATTTTTGACTTTTAAAAAAACTCTAGAATAAAAACACCATTTTAATCATTATTTTTATTCATTAATTACTGTTACTATTTAATATTTAACTCATTTAAAAAGACAGTGCTAGAAATAATCAATAGCACTATCTTTCTATTTTAATTATATTTTCTTTTTTTAAACAATACCAAACCGCCCGCAGATAATAACAATGATGTCATAATTGCACCTAAATATGTATTATCACCAGTTTTAACACTTGTATTAGGTTTATTTTCTGGTTTTACCTCAGGTTTCACTTCAGGTGTAGGAGCATCAATTTTAACTAATTTATCAATTGCTTCTGTTAATTGAGCATAAGCTGATTCAATTGCTTCTTTGTCACCTGATGTTATCGCACTTCTTACTTTTGCTAAAGCAGTACTTAATATATCTAGTGACTCTTTAGTATAAATATCTGTTTTCCCTAAAAATTCTTCACCTTTAGCAATCACTTGATCTAATTCTGCTTCTGTTACATATTTTTCAAGATTAGCTATAGCTGTATTTAAAGCTCTAATTGCTTCTTCTACAGCCTCTTTATTAGCACTTGTATCATTTAATACTTTAGTCGCTTCTTCGATTACTGTATTTAATTTTTCAATAGTTGCAGCTTTATATACATCTATCTTAGCTGCTTCAGCTGTTGCTTCTGCTAGCCTAGCTTTTAAACCTTCTTTATCAACGACAACTGCATTAACTACAACTTTTACTGTTTTTGAATATTCACCATTGACATATTTTACATCATATTCATCTGCTGTACCTGTAATTTTTGTTTCTGGATCAACCCAAGACCATCCTTCTGGTAATGCTACATTTGCTAATTTATCACCAACGATTCCATTTAATTTAAAATCACTAGGGAAAGTACGTTCAGCAACTGTTAAAGTCATCGTTTTACGAGTGAATTTATAATCACTTTCACGTTCTGGTCTATTTCCATCATATTCTATATCATTTGGAATAGCAGTATAATGAATGTTATATTTACCAACTGGTAATTTTGCTAAACTAGCTAGATCATCTTTGCCTGTACAAAGTAAATCAACACTAGTTAATCCACCTTCATTTTTAAACATATGTTCATTTTCAATTGAAAAATCTACAAAACTATTACGATTAGATGTAACACCAGCTAATAGATCAGGTGTTGCTCCTTCTTGCATTGTTACATCTTTTAACCCACTAATTTCTGGTGCAGCATCGTAATATTCTTTTGCTGCAGCTTTTTGTTCTTCATTTTGAGCATAATATACATAATCAATTGCAAATTCAGTTCCTGCTAAATTAGTTTCTACATCACCAGGCCAGTTTCCACCCATAGCTAAGTTTAATTGAATATATTGTGGACGATTAAAACATTTTTTTGCAGATTCACCCCAAGTTGGATTAGTTAAATCTAGGGTATTATAAATCACTCCATCGACGTACCATTCAATTTTATCTGGTGACCAATTGATACCAAATACATGATAATCATCATTGAAATCAGCACCGCTTGGGTTTGTATATGCTTTTCCCCCAGAACCAGTTGTATCTTGATCCCATTGATCACCGATATTTTTATCATAAAAATGTGGTGTCCCCCATACTTGTTTATTTCGAGCTTCACCTTCATAACCACCTAATAATTCCATGATATCGATTTCACCGCAACGTGACCATCCATATCCTTGTTTACCATTAATCTTTCCATCAAGTGTAAAATCAGCACCTAATGTCCAAAACGCAGGGAATGCTCCTCTTCCTTTTGGTAATTTTGCTCTCATTTCAATTCTTCCGTATAAAAATTCTTGTTTTCCATGAGTTCTCACACTTCCAGAATTATAGATTACTTGACGATTACCACGAGGATTTTTATATTGATCTTCTTTTGCACGATCAGTAGCCTTTAAAACTAAGTTTCCATCACGCATAAATACATTTTCGTCACTTTTTACATAGTGTTGCTGTTCAACACCACGAATACTTCCTAATTCATATCCCCAGTCACTTGTATCTAATTGCGATTCATTAAAATCATCAGCCCATAAAATATCATAATTTGAATCTTCTTCGCTGTCTCCACCGATAAGTTCTACATCATCAAAATAAACAGTAGAATTTTTCAGTGAGTCACTTGCATTCCCATCTACCCAACGTGCAACACCAACAACATATGCTGTTTCTGATGATGTTGTAAATTCTAATTCTACTTCTTCCCATCCGTTGGTAGGACTAATTGGCTTATCCTTAAATGTTTTCGGAGCGTTTAATCCTCCCGTCTTAACATCCAAGGTAATTGTATCATCAGAATTTTCGCTTGAAAACTTAACTTTTGCTTTTAATGTATATTTAGTGTTTGGTTTCAAGGTCACTTCTTGCCAAATATGTCCATTAGCATGCAAATCAGTAGTTGCCCCAAGTTTCCCTGATTTACCAATAGTTACACCATCTTCAGCAACAACACCAGAATTTTGCCCTGCAATATTCCAGTTAGCAGCCCCATTATCAAAATTACCGTTTTTCAAAACTGAATCTTTTTTCATCTCTACTAGATCATATTGATGATCTACAGCCGCATTTACTGGTGAAATTGTAGGTACTGCTGCCATACTAGTTAACATTCCTGCAACTGCTACAGATGATAAAACTTTTCTAAAACTCCATCTTCTCTCCATAATGTTCTCCTTTTCTCGTATAGAATAGCGATTTAGATTATAACTTAATGTATTTATTGTCCCACTTACCCAATACAAAAGACCTGACTAAAAACAACACGAAAACACGGTATAAAATACCTTACACTAAAAGTGTATTAATCGTATTCTTTTAATCAGGTCTTGCCTAATCTAATAGTAACAATCCTATCGCAATATCATTATATATTCTTTCATCACTAAAAGTCAATATTATTTTAGTAAATAATCATAGTTAATTTACTTTCATTTTAGTAAATTAACTAACAAAAAAAGTAGAGCATAACTCTACTTACTTTGTTAAAAAATCCAACGATAATTTTAAAACTTCTTTAATATGTTCAACAGTATCATAATTATGGTTTGCCCCTTCAATTGGTACAAATTTTAATTGTTGATTAAACTTGGGAACATATATTTTACTAATATCAAATGGTACAGTTGTATCATTTGTACCATGAATTACTAATAATTCATTTTTATATGTATCTAGATCAGCATAAAAATCTCTAGCCAAAATATCATCTACAAATGTCTGAGAGATTTCATAACCGCCATGATCGTATAATCCATTAGAACTTGGCTCAACCTTACCAGTAAGATAATCTAAAGCTGCTGGTAAATTAAAAGCAGGAGCCCATAATACTAATTTGCTAATTACTTGTGGATATAACTTCGCTAATTCACTAGCAACTGCACCGCCCATAGAATGTCCTAAAACATAAATTTCAGTACAGTTTTCCATTTTTAATGCTTCCTCTAGAATAACACGTGCACAAGCCAACTCATCTTTAAAAGTCATATCTTTAAAATTAAGATCACTTTCCCCACTACCTAAAAAATCAAATCTAAATGTAGCTATTCCTTTTGCTTCCAGCATCCTTGCTAATTGAACATAACAAAACTTCGTCCCCGTCTTTTGACCGGTAAAGCCGTGAAAAATTATACATACTGGATGTCTATCTAAATCCGGCTTATGAAAAAATCCTCTTATCGTTCCTTTTGGTGTAGGAATTTCACAATAATGTTGCATTACAACACCTCGTGCGCTTTTTTAAAGCGTTTAATTCCACCATTATTAATGTATTGGTTTGTAATATTACGAATATTTGCTTCTTCAAAATCACCACCAATAAATAAACATGTATCCATAATTTCACCAGTTAAAGCAAGCCAGATTTCATCACTAAAATCTTCTTCAGTAATCATCTCTTTGACAATTTTTAAACAATTATCAATGTAATCATCCTTATTAATTTCTGTAATTCCTTCCATTATTCTTCCTCCTTCACTAATTCTTTTATTACATACCCCGCAATCATCAGACCAGCTACACTAGGAACAAAACTCACACTACCTGGTGTACTGCCGTCAACTTCTTGCGGAGATTCTGTCGAATATAAAATAGGACATTTTTTTATGCCCCGATTCTTTAGTTCACGACGCATTACTCGTGCTAATGGACACACACTAGTTTTATAAATATCTGTGATTTCAAAACGGCTTGGATCTAATTTATTACCTGTTCCCATTGATGAAATGACTCTAACTCCAAGGTGCTGACAATTTTCAATTAGTGCCAATTTAGCCTTAACAGTATCAATTGCATCAACCACAAAATCACAATCTTCAAAAATAGTTTCCATTCCTTGATCTGGTAAATAAAACTGTTGGTAGGTAGTGATCTTTAGATTAGGATTAATATCTAAACATCGTGCTCTAGCAACATCTACTTTATTCATCCCAATCGTTGAATGCAACGCATATAACTGACGATTCAAATTAGTTATATCAATAATATCATGATCAACCAAAACTAATTCGCCAATCCCGTTTCTAACAAGAGCCTCAACTACATAGCTCCCAACTCCCCCTAAACCAAAAACTGCAACTTTTTTATTTTGAAGACACTCGATCCATGAAGATCCTACCATCCTTGTAATTCTTGCAAACTGTTCCATATTCCACCTCGTGCTTATTATAAACTAATCTATCTCTTTTATAAAGAATAAGCAAATAATTTTTTCTTAGTCCAATTTAGGACATTTATGCATAGACCAATAAGGTCCACTCTATAATAAATTTAGGTGGTGGTTTTATGTATTACAAAAGAATTCGCGATTTAAGAGAAGATAAAGACCTTACTCAAAAACAATTAGCAGAATATTTAAATGTCTCTCAAAAATCTTATTCTCGTTACGAACGAGGAGAAAGAACCATCGATCCAGAGATTTTATCCAAACTCGCAACATTTCATGAAACCACTGTTGATTACTTGATCGAACGTACTGATGACAAAACTGATTACACTAAGAAAAAACGGCGCTAGTTAACTAGCGTTTTATTATTTTAGACCATTTTGGTCTAAAAACTTCTAGTCCTAATTAGACTAATCTATAATTGAAAAAGGCGGTGATATGATGCAATACAAACGATTAAAAGAGCTTCGAACTAAATATGGCTACACTCAAGAAAAAGTAGCCAAATATTTGCATGTCGATCAAAAAACATACTCCCGCTATGAACTAGGTCAACACGAAATGACGCCTGATACGCTTGGAAAACTTGCAACTCTCTATGATACCTCCGTTGATTATCTAATTGAAAGAACTGATAATATAAAAAGTTTTACTAAATAAAAAACGTTTGATGTTCCAAACGTTTTTTTATTATTCATAATCAGCCGTGTAACCACGATTATCTAATTCCAATTTCACAACTTGCCAATCTTTAATTAATGCACCTAGCTCTTCTTTAATCCGAACTACACCCATCTTATCCTCACCACGAATAACAGCCATTATTGTTGGACCAGCCCCCGACAAATAAGCCCCAAGTACTTTTTCATCTTGTTCTAAAACTCCCATGATTTCATTAAAGCCTTTAATTAAATCACCACGATATGGTTGATGCAAACGGTCTTTAAAGCCTAATTTTAGCCCCTCATCATATCCATTAATCAATGAAGCAACCATCAACGCTAAATGAGATACGTTTTTAATCGCGTCAGCTCTTGGCAAAACCTGTGGTAAAACTGATCTTGATTGTTCAGTTGATAATGTAAATGGCGGAATCAATGTAACAAACCGATAGTCATGTTTAACAGGGATATTTAATGTTAATACATTATCTTCTTCCATTACTGATACTGTCAAGCCTCCAAAAATTGCCGGTGCCACATTATCAGGATGACCTTCAATTGCAGTTGCTAATTCTAGAATTTCTTGTCGATCTTCAACTTTATCTTTAAAAGCAAAAGCCCCAACGATTCCTGCTACAATACAAGTAGAACTACTACCCAATCCACGGGTATAAGGAACATCCCCACTACATTCAATATTTACGCCTTGATATTCTAAGCCACAAATTTCAGCAGCTTGTTTAAAAGCCTGGTAGGTCATATTTTCTTCATTACAAAACTGTTCTGGACAACCAGTAATATTTAAACCTTGATCAGCCAGTTCAAAGGTAAAGGTATTATATAAAGTCAGTGCCAACCCTGCAACGTCAAATCCGGGTCCTAAGTTAGCACTTGTCGCTGGTACTTTTACTTTTACTTTCATGCTAACCTCCTACATTGCTTCTATTTCTGATTTGATAAAACTAATAATCTCAGTTTTATCAATCGCTTCTTTATGTAACACTTCACGCTCTTTAATTCCTGCTAATGCTTGAGGCACAGGAACACCAGTCTTTTCACTTAATTTATCAATTGCTGTATAAACATCAAGTTCTTCCCCATAAATAGCTTGATAAACTGATTCAGGGAACTTATAAGGAGATGCAGTTGATAATAATACTGTTTTAGTATGGTCTCCAGTCTCCTGCTGATATTGTTTTAGAACACCATAACCAATGGCAGTATGCGTATCTAATAAATATCCAGTTTCATTGAAACATGTTTTAATTGTAGTTAAGATTTCATCTTCACTTAAACATCCTGCTTTAAACTGATCTTTAATTTTAGCAAAAGTTGCATCATCTACTTCATAAACACCTTCGCTATTTAATTTATCCATATATTGACGAACTTTTTCTCCATCACCATCAGACATAAACCAAACCAATCTTTCTAAGTTACTAGATACTAAAATATCCATAGCTGGAGCATTTGTTTTATAAAACTCACGATTTGCATCATATTTACCAGTAGTAAAGAAATCTGTTAAAATATTATTTTTATTTGAAGCACAAACAAATTTATCAATTGGTAAACCCATTTTTTTAGCAAAATATCCTGCTAAACAGTTACCAAAATTACCACTAGGAACACAGAAATTAATCTTATCTCCTAATTTGATTTCGTTATTTCTTACTAATTCAAAATAACTATGGAAATAGTAAACGATTTGAGGAATCAAACGTCCGACATTGATTGAATTTGCAGATGATAAGAAAACATTATGTTGATCACTTGCAACTTTCAATTCTTCAGATGCAAAAGCTTTTTTTACCGCACTTTGAGCATCATCAAAATTACCGTGAATTCCTACTACCTTAACATTCTTTCCTGTTTGACTGACCATCTGTTGTTGTTGAATCGCAGATACCCCATCCAAAGGATAGAATACTTTGATACAAGTTCCCTCAACATCTTTAAAACCTTCTAATGCCGCTTTACCAGTATCGCCACTAGTAGCTGCTAAGATCATTACTTCACGTTCCTCTTTTAATTGTTTTAAAGATAACGTCATTAAATAAGGTAGTAACGATAATGCCATATCCTTGAATGCTGCCGTTTGTCCATGGAATAGTTCAGCAACATAAACATCACCAGCCTTTTTTACTGGTACAACGATTTCTGGAAATAATCCTTTTCCATACGCATTTAAACACGCATCATGAATCAATTCTTTTCCTTCTTCAGGTACAAATGTACTTAATACTTCAGTTGCTAAATCAACATAATTCAATTTAGATAAAACATCTAAATCCATCTTTGTAAAATCAAAATCCGGCACTAATAACCCACCGTCTTCCCCAATTCCTTGGACGATAGCCTGATAAAAATTAATCTCTTTTTGTTGGTTTCGTGTACTTATATATTTCTTTTCCATTGTTCATCCCCCTGTGTGATTTAAACTATTGTATACAATTTATTTATATAAGTCAATACATACTTATTATAACATATCAAAGTAAAATAACTTTGATTATTTCAATTATTATTGATTACCATTGACTATTGTATACAATCGTGGTAATATGTCATAAATTAGGAAATTGGAGGACCGAGATATGTTATCAATGAACATGTTTGCAATAATTATGGCAACGATTAGTTCCATTATTGTGCATGCTCAATAATATATTGGTTCTGCTATTTATTTAATGATATTGGGACCTTATTTTAAAGGTCTATTTTTATTATATAAGGGGGAATTAGATGAAAATCGGTGTTATCGGACTAGGTACTGTTGGTTATGGAGTTATCGAAATCCTAACTAATGAAAGAAAACGTCTCGAAAAAGTCATTAATGATGAAGTAATGATTAAATATGGTTGTGGTCTTGAAGAGGTTGATCTACCAGAGGGGGTAATTTACACAAAAGACTTTAATGATGTTATAAATGATCATGAAATTGATGTTGTAGTTGAATTGATTGGTGGAGTAACTGTCGCTAAAACAATTATTTTAGAAGCTATAAGAAATGGTAAACATGTTGTTACTGCCAATAAAGCATTATTAGCCCATGATGGTAAAGAAATCTTTATGGCAGCAAAAGAAAAAAATGTCCACATTTTCTACGAAGCTAGTGTTGGTGGCGGAATCCCTGTTTTAGTCAGCCAAAAAGAAAGTTTAGTCGCTAACAACACAAAAGAAATCATTGGTATATTAAATGGAACAACAAACTTTATTTTAACTTTGATGGAAAATGAAAATTTAGATTTTGATGAAGCTTTGACCATTGCCGATGGCCTAGGTTATGTTGAAGCAAATCCAGCATTGGATTTAGATGGAATCGATGCTGCCCATAAAATTTGTATTTTAGCTCAAAATGGATTTAAAAAATATATTGATTTTGATAAAATTAGTGCTAGTGGAATCCGTAATGTAACTAAAGTTGATATGGATTATGCTAAAAAACTGGGATATCGTTTTAAGATGATTGCTCAGGCAAAAGAAGTTAATAACGGAATTGGAATTGATGTCGCAGCTACTCTAGTTAGTAAAAAAGAACTAGTAGCAAACGTCATGGATGCATATAATGTAGTAGAGATCGATAATGACTATGTTGAAAATGTTATTTACTACGGTAAAGGTGCAGGTCGTTATGTTACCGCTTCTGCAGTTGTAAGTGATATAATTAAAACTACCCAAGTAGAAAGATGGGATCATGATTATGAAGACTACTCAAACATCTACCCGATTACTAAATCTAAGTATTATCTTAGAGCAAATAAGCCATTAGATGTTGATTATGAAATGTACTTCACTGAAAAACACGATCACATCTACATTACTCATGAAATTGAGTTAGCAGATCTAACTACAGATCTTGGTGATACAGAATACACAATTTTCAAAGTGAGGGGATAAAATGAACATAATTGTCCAAAAATTTGGTGGTACTTCCACTCGTTCGCGTGAATCACGTTCAACCATGTACAACAATATTATTAGAGAAATCAATAATGGTAATAAAGTTGTTGCGGTTGTTTCGGCGATGGGTCGTTATGATGATCCATATGCTACTGATACACTATTATCAATTGTTAATACCCAGCAGTTAACAGATGAGGAGATTGATCGTCTAACTAGTATTGGTGAAACAATTTCAACTTTAGTTTGTAAAGGAGAAGTTGCTTCTCTCGGTTATCGAGCGGCAACAATCACTAATTCAGAATTAGGAATTGTTACAGATTCAACTTTTAATAACGCAACGATCAATAAGGTTGAAGGTAAAGATATTATTGAAAAATTAAAATACGCTGATGTCGTATTTTGCCCTGGTTTTCAAGGGCATTCTATCCATGGTAAAATTACCACTTTAGGTCGCGGGGGGAGCGATTTATCAGCAGTTGCAATTGGGGTAGCAATTGATGCTAGTGAAGTAGAGATATACAGTGATGTAAATGGAATCTACACTGCTGATCCAAGATTAGTTCCTGATGCTCTTAAATTGGATTGTATCAGTTATGCAGAAATGCTGGAACTAGCTAAAAATGGTGCTAAAGTTTTAAATCACCGTTGTGTTCAATTAGCAGCTAGTCACAATATTGCAATTCACGCCCGTTCTTCATTTGAAGACACTAAAGGGACATATGTTATAGGAGATGAGCGCATTATGAAAGAAAATTTAAATCAATTAATTATTTCCGGAATCACCGGTTCACAAAATGAAGCGCGGATCACTTTAGTTAAAGTAGATGCCACCAACAATAGTGCGGGAAGCTTATTTGAAAAAATTGCTGATGCTGGCGTTAATGTAAATGTATTTAATCAAGCATTAGTTGGAGGCGGAAGAATGGATATTTCACTAGTTATTAGTGATGTTGATGTTCCTACTGTCGTTGATATTATCAATGATTTAAAACCACAGTTAAATGCTGATCGTATCATTGTCCGTGGTAACATTGGTAAAGTATCGGTTATTGGGGTTGGAATTAAAAATAATCGTGGAATGTTCCAAAAAGCATATAATACATTAAGCAGCAATGGTATTAATGTTGAAATGACATCTTGCTCAGAAATAAATATTTCTTGTTACATCGATCGTGACGATGTTAAAAAAGCACAAATTTTATTACATGAAGCGTTTTTAGGAAAGGTTGGTAAATAAAAAATGAAAAAATATAAAGTTGCAGTCGTGGGGGCTACTGGAGCCGTCGGAAGAGAAATGTTAAGATGTATCTTCCAATTTAAATTTCCTTTTGAAAGTATTAAATTATTAGCATCAGCTCGTAGTGCAGGAAAAGTTGTTGAATTTGAAGGTCATGAATTTACTGTTGAAGAATTAACAGAAAATAGCTTTGAAGGTATCGATGTAGCGTTTTGGTCTGCCGGGGGAAGTATTTCTGAAAAATATATGCCATTCGCTGTTAAAGCTGGGTGTGTCAATATTGATAATACTAGTCATTTCAGAATGGATCCTGAGGTGCCATTAGTAGTACCTGAAGTAAACGGAGAAGCTTTAAGAAAGCATAAAGGAATTATTGCTAATCCAAACTGCACTACTATCCAAATGGTTAGTGCTTTAAATCGTTTAAATGAATCTTTTGATATCGAAAGAATCATCGTTTCTACTTATCAAGCGGTTTCAGGAGCAGGTGTTGCAGGAATGGAAGAATTATACCGCCAGTCTCAAGAAATCTTAGATGGTAAAGAACCTGTTGCCAAAACATTACCTTGCGCTGGGGATAAAAAACATTTTCCAATTGCTTTCAATTGCATTCCACAAGTTGATAAATTTGATTTAGACAATCATTTTTCTAAAGAAGAAATGAAAATGGTTAATGAAACTAAAAAAATCTTCAATAAAGATATCAAGGTCAATGCTACTTGTGTTCGTGTTCCTGTACTTCGGGGACATTCTGAATCAGTATATATTGAAACTAAAAAACCAATCGATATTGATAAAGTATTCGAGCTACTAAACAATTCTACTGGGGTTGAATTATATGATGATATTGAAAATCAAATCTATCCAATGGCTAATTTATTTGTTGGAGATGAGTTAGTACACGTTGGACGTGTTCGTAAAGATTTAGATAACCCTAACGGATTAAGTTTATGGGTAGTTGCCGATCAATTAATGAAAGGTGCTGCTTACAACTCTGTTGATATTGGACTTAAAATGATTGAAATGGGCTTAATTTAATAAAAAAGGAATTTTATTCGATGGTGATATGCCCCTTGTTAAGTAGATAAGGTAAATAACCAAAATCTACTTAAGGAGGAGCGTACCATAGCTTGAATAAAGTTCCTTTTTATTTATTTATTTATATTTTCCAATACAAATAATGCTTCAAATTCTTTTAGCAGCATCGGCCGATAATAATAATACCCTTGAATATAATCACAATCATGAGCTTCAAGAAACTCTTTTTGTTCAATCGTTTCCACTCCCTCGGCTACAACTTCAAGGTTTAACTTATGACATAATTGGATTATCTCTTCAATAATAATATGACTGCGAGTATGTGTATAGTCATTTGTTCTAAAAAACTCCTGATCAATCTTCACTACATCAATAGGAAGATCTTTTAAGATATTCAAGGATGAATATCCGCTTCCAAAATCATCTAATGCTACTTTAAAATGATAACTTTTTAATTGATTTAAAATCTTAATTAACTCTTCTTTATGATTAAGTGCTGTTGTTTCTGTGATTTCAATCTCTACTTGTTCGGGATTAACATTACACGCTTTAACCAGATGAATCAATTTATCCACATATCCCTCATTAAAAATATAAGTTCTTGAAACATTGACAGAGATACTTATCTTAATACCATAATACTTGTTCCAATAATCGATCTGTTCCAAAGCTTTTTTAAAAATATGGAAATCAAGAGCTTCCAACATTCCGTTTTTTTCATAAACCGGGATAAAATCACCAGGTGAAATAATATTGTACTCAGGATGATGCCAACGTGTTAAAATTTCGCCTGAGCAAACCTCCCCTGTTTGAAGATTTACTTTCGGTTGAATGTAAGCTTTAAAATGATTAGCTTTTAACGAATCTTGAAACTCTTTTTCAATTTGCAATGCATAAAGCTCTTTTTGAAAAACTTCTTCTTGATAAAAGCTCACATCATCTTTTGATAAACGTTTTAAATCATTACTAGTATATTGAGTCTTCTTGAAAGCCAAATTAATGTCAACATCATCCTCAAGAATTTTATAAACACCAAAATGGAAATAATATGGTGAGGTATTATATTCTTTCGCAAATTCACCTCTAATATAATTGGCTAACACAAATAAACGATTCTTGATTTGTTCAAAGTCATCACTATCCAATAAAATTACAAAATGATCGGCAGATTGGCGACAGCAAAATTCTTCATTTTGACATTGAGTATCTATGCAAATAATAATTTGTTTTAATAATCTATTAGCAATCTCTTCTCCATATATTTCATTAAACCATTTAAATCCTTTAACATCACAATTTACTAAAACATATTTAGATAAATGATTGATATTTTGACAATATTCAATAAACCGATAGTAATTATAATGACCAGTAATCTCATCTTCATAAGCTAATTTAGTAATTTGCAGCTTATTTTTCCCTTGAATAAAATAAAAATAAGCAACTACGACTGCACTGCCAACCCCAATTATAAGCCAGGTAAGATAAGCTGTTTGAATAAAATTTTGAAACTTCCCAGTTACAGCTTCTTTGGGAAAAACAGAAGCAACTAGCCAATCATTACCTTCAATATTAGCATAAATCAAATAATTAAGAGTATTATTTTCATCACGAAAGTTTATTATGCCCTTCCCATTTATATCGATATCATTAAGATCAATGCCATTCAACGATTCAATATTATTAAAATCATCTGTCTTCTTATTACTTAAAACAACATCACCATTTTCATTAAAAATAAATGCATAGCCAACATTATTATAAGTTGCAGACGACAAAATACTTGATAACTTATCTGTATAAAAAGTAGCAAACAAAACCCCACTAACTTCATTATGTTTATATATTGGTACAGAATAAACATTGATTGCCTCACCATCCGTATAATCAGTAATACTTTTCGAGGTTACAGTTTTACCATTTAATGAATCTTTAAAATAATCTCGATCAGAAATATTAAAAGTCTGATGATCAGAGGTTACTACATTTCCTTGTAAATCTGCTATACCAAAACGCTTTACCCCATCCCTTTGTGCCAACTGGTTTAGATAATCAAGTAATGGTTCTTGAAGAATTCCATCTTGTTGAATAATTAAACTTATCGTCGTTAATTGGGTCAAATTTTCATTGATCCGGTTTTTTATTGCTTTAGCTGTCTGATTGGTTAAATCATTCAAATACTCGTCAGTTTCACTATACAGATTATCTGACAAGTTATTAATATACAAAGTTGCTAAAGTTCCAAAGAGAATTAATAGTATTATTGCAACAATAATTGATTTCTTCATTATTGAACTTCTCATTATCTTCACCACTCTTTCTTCTATTATAGCTAATTCTATAAAGAAAAGCATTAAAATAAAAAGGCCATAGCCTAAATAAGTTAAATAAACTCATTTGACTATAACCATATTATTCTTTGGGAGCAATTTTTAAATCTTCCTTATTAATAATTTCACCACATTCTTTACAACGATAAACAATCTCGATTTCACCTTGACATCCATCATGGCTAATACATTTATAACTTTTATCTAAATGGCGATCACCCCAGATAATCAAAGCATTATAAATATCATCAAGATCAATACTTTTAACTGTTAAACTATATCGATAACGGGGAGGATGTTTTGAATATAGTTCACATTGTAATAAATCATCTTGACAGAGCTCCTTAAGTCGATTTGATAATAAATTTGTAGGGATACCTGGTAATGACTCATGAATCTCTTTATAAGTATGTTTTTTTTCTTTTACCGCATGAAGAATCAATAATGTCCATTTATCACCAATTATATTTAATGTTTGAGCGATATTACAACAAAGATCATATTGCTTTTTCATTTTATTCACCTCAGTTCAATCATATCTTACTTGCCTTTTAACGTTCGGTCAATAATATTTTCCATCATATCACTCGATAATTGTCCAACTACAGAGCCGTATACATTCCCATCACGATCAAACATATATGTTGTTGGTAAGCTTGTAATCTGAAAGCTACTGCTTAAACGACCATCATCAAATATAACTGGCATAGTAAAGCCTTTTTCTTTTAAAAACTTTTTAATTCCAGCAGCATCCATTTCCTGACCTCCTGGCATTACAACTGTTAGAATAGCTATATCTTCACTATTTTGATATTTTTCTGAAAGTTTTTGAATTTCCGGCATTTCTCTTTGGCAGGGAGGGCACCAAGTTGCCCAAAAATTCAAAAATACTACCTTTCCATGATAATCAGCTAAGCTAATCGGTTCATCATCTTGATTCAATAAAGCATTGCCATAATTAACCGAATCATCACTATTTTCAGCTTGATTAGTGGATACTTGCCCTTGTGAAGGTGACATATAATTGCTAATTGTATTAAGTTTGCCACTAAACATCATCAAACCAAAGATAATCAAAATAACAGCGCCTATTTTAGTTGTATATTTAACTATATCACGATGGCTATTTAACCAGTTTAAAGCTTTATTTGTAAACAATCCTAAAACTAGAAATGGTAAAGTAAAACCAAAAGCATAAATAATCATTAGAAAATTACTATACCAAAAATCACCTGAACTAGCTGCTAAAAGTAAGATTGATGACAGCGCTGGCCCAATACAAGGAGTCCAAGCAAAACTAAATGTAAATCCCATGATAAACGCCACCATCACATTCATTTTATTATCTGTTTTCAAAGAAAAACGGAAAGTTCGTTGTAAAAAATTTATTTTGATAAATCCTAACTGATAAATTCCTAATAAAACGATAAGAATACCGCCGATTCGAACAAATAAAGTCATGTGTTCTTTTAAAAAACTTTGTAATAAATTTATTGACGCATTCATCAGAAAAATTGCTAAAAGTATCCCAAAGATAAAGCTGATTGTAAATAATAATACTTTTTTATTTGAGTTTCTTTTTTCGTTACTATTACCAGCTAAATAGCCCATATAAATAGGAATTATTGGTAAAACACAGGGTGAAAGAAACGATACTAACCCTTCAACAAAAACTAATGCAAGACTTATATGTGTTGCCATTTTAACTTGTAATCATTGCTAAGATTTCAGGATATGGAATAAATCCAATTTTTTGATTTACAATCTGTCCTTTTTTAAAGGCTATTAGTGTCGGGATTGTTTGAACCCCATATACCGCAGCAATTTCTGGATGTTTATCAACATCAATCTTTATCACTGTAGCATCAGCATTTTCTTCCGCTAGTTTTTCAATATTAGGACCAATCATCTTACATGGTCCACACCATGTTGCAGAAAAATCTACTAATACTTTTTCATTTTTGATTAATTCATCAAATTCTTGTTTATTTGGATATAATACATTACTCATTTTTATTTTCTCCTTTTTTCTATTTTATAAATCAAACAAATCATTTAACGCTTCAGCCATTGTTGGATGTGTAAAGATTTGGTTCTTTAGGACCTTGTAAGATAAATCATTATTCATCACTAATGTTACTAAATTAATTAATTCTTCTGAATGTTCACATAACAATACACAACCTAAGATTCGCTCAGTTTTTTTATCAATGATCGCTTTCAACAATCCTTCTGGTTTTTTTAGAACATTAGCTTTAGGTACTGCAGCTGTTAATAACTTAGTCACAATCACTTCATAACCGGCAGCTTTAGCTTCTACTTCACTTAAACCAATTCTTGAAAAAGTTGGTGAAATAAATACCGAATAAGCAATATTACCACGATTTAAAGTAGAACGCTTTTTATCACCAAATAGATAATCCATAACAATTCTTGAATCATCTAAAGAAATATAAGTAAACTGAAGACCACCTTTTACATCACCAAGAGCAAAAATATTTTTCTTTGTTGTTTGCAGATACTTATTGACTACAATTTCACCTCGTTGGTTAACCTCAATACCTGCAGCATCAAGATTTAAATCAGCTGTATTTGCCTTACGACCAGTAGCCATCAATATTCCGGCGAAGCGTTGTGAAACTTGGTCATTATAAGTAACTAGAACTTCTTCGCCTTCATTAGCAAGAGCTTGAATATTAGCATTAAAAACAAACTTAACACCTTGTTTTTCTAAAATTCTTTGAATTTCTTCAGCAATATCCCGATCCTCACGAGCAATCAAACGATCATTACTTTCATATACTGTTACCTCGCTACCATAACGTGCATACATACTAGCAAATTCTAAACCAATATATCCACCGCCAATGATTGCTAAGGTTTTTGGCAGTTCTTCTAATTTCATCAAACTAGCACTTGTGTATACTTTGTTAGCAGTTGCTAGCCCCTTAATTGGAGGCATAACTGGAGTAGCTCCAGTATTAACAAAGATCAGGTCACCAAAAATTATTTCTTCTTCATTTTCGGTACAGATAGCTACATGGTGGTCATCCACAAATTTGGCAGTTGCTGTAATTACATCAACATTTTGTAAATCAGCTAATTTTGCATAATTCTTATTACGTAATTTAGTAATTAAATCCTCTTTATTAATTATCGCATCATGATAATTATATTTTTCTGCTTGAGTGATTAATGATTTTGAAGGAATACACCCTTCATTGATACATGTCCCACCATACATTTGAGCGGATTTTTCAATTATTGCAACCCTTTTTCCTAATTTTGCCATCTTACCAGCAATTGTTTTACCACCTTTTCCAAAACCAATTACTATTGCATCATACTGTTTCATTTTCAGTTCCTCCGTTCCTTACATTTACACTTTAACATAGTAACTTTATTTTTTCAAGTAATTTGATTTAAGAAAGTTATAATTAATAAAAAAACTGGATTTTTCCAGCTTTATTGCCATATAAAGTTGTTCGTTCCAGCTCCAATTTCAAAATGATATTTAACAATTCCTAAATCTAGCTTTGTATAAAAACCCAGACCCGGCTTTACTTTGACAGTATTATCATTAAGGATAAACTTAAACTTTTGTTGATTCATCGCTGTTGGCGCTAATAAAGCAGTTTTAACACCTGTTTCAAACCAACTAGGCATATCTCCAGTAACTTCACTAACTTGCTCAATCGTCTTAATTTTATGTGTAGCTCCATTATCAATACCATAACCAAGTGTAATCAAGCAACATAAACGCTCATCATCGTCAATCACAAAGGCACTTTTAACTTTCTTGTATGTCAAAGCCACCCAACAACTGTTCAATCCAAGCTGCTGAGCTTTTAAAACGATTTTCTCACCATAATAACCGCACATTTCCTCAAGTTTCACACTCTTTTTTCCAATTAATGCCAAATAATTTTTGACCCTACTGAATTTACCATAATGAGCCATAAAGTTATCAAAGGCTTTTGGTTCATCCAAAATCAATTGAATATTTAAACCACTTGTCTGATTACATTGATTAATAAAATCCAATAATTCTTTTTTTATAGAATCTGGAATTTCTCTATCTTGATACATTCTGACTGAATGCCGTTTTTGAACTGCTTCTAAAAGTTCCATTACTCTTCCTCCATTTCACACCTTGATACATTATTCATAATCTCTTTAATATGCTGAAATAAATTAATCAGTTTATCAATTTCACAATGCTGCGGTTCTAAATAATAATAAATACAAGTCTTAACTTTCCGCGTCTTAACAATTCCTGCCTGCTTTAATATTTGTAAATGATGAGATACCGCCGGTCTAGAAAGATTTACTTTGGGAGCCAAATCAATTACCCGACTACCATCACATGGACCTTCAAGCATAATCAATAATAAATACATTCTTGTCTCATCACCAAGTGCATTAAAAACTTTTTGACTCGCTAAAAATTGTTTTCTCAAAGATTCGCTATCTTGAATTGTATTTTTCATCGATTCATCCTCCCTGTTCAAATATTTAAACACTTGTATTATAGCATAATAACTGTTACTTATTTTATCGGTAAAGAAAATCAAGATAGAGATATTATCTTTAAGTTTTCTTTAGAATCACTTTTTAACTTTTGCTAGTTATGTTTTAGATTCGTTGTCTATACTAATAACGAGGTGAAAAAGATGGATAAACTAAATGAGCATAAAAAAAACCTTTCGCTTTTAATAACCGGTTTCATAATTATTACAATTCTGTGTCTAGTTCTTTATCATTTTTTTGAAAACTTTTTAAATGATCCTATTGAATTGAAAGAAAAGTTAACTGAATTTGGTAGTTGGGGAAAATTAATTCTCGTTGCTGCTATGGCAATCCAAGTTATTTTTGTTTTTTTACCAGGTGAAATAATCGAGATTGCTGCCGGATTTAGTTATGGAACTATTGAAGGGATGGCAATTTGTTTACTTGGTACTATCGTTATCTATGCTATTGTTAATAGATATGGCATCAAGTTAGTTAATCATTTTTATGATACTAACAAATTTAATGAAATTTCATTTTTAAAAAAAGAAAAAAATCTTGAAATTATCCTCTTTGTCATCTTCTTTATTCCCGGCACTCCTAAAGACATTTTAACATACCTTGCACCTTTTACGCGTTTAAAACTTTCAAGTTTTATATTCATTACTAGTATCGCTAGAATCCCATCAGTAATTACAAGTACAATAGGGGGCAACGCTATCTCAAATCAAAATTATCGTTTTACAATATTTATTTTTGTAATTACTGGAATTATTTCCATTTTTGGCCTTCTTAGCTATAAGCGTTACATCAAGAAAAAAAATCTTTAGAAAATCTTTTGAAATCATTTCTACTATTCTTTAATGATTGGCTTTATAATTAATATTATGAAAGAGGGTATGAGGATGAATCAAGATAATATATTAGTGGTAGAAGACGAAATTGAAATTGCCAAAGCCATTGAAATATACTTAAAATCACAAGGTTATAATGTATATATTGCTAATAACGGGAAAGCTGGTTTAGAGATGGTGGAAAGATATGATATCCATCTTGCTATCGTAGATATTATGATGCCAGTAATGGATGGAATTGAAATGACAATGAAAATAAGGGAAAATTATGATTTCCCAATTATTTTCTTATCCGCTAAATCTGAAGATATTGATAAAATTACAGGATTAAATATTGGTGGTGATGATTATGTCACCAAACCATTTGTTCCAATGGAACTCCTAGCGCGTGTTTCTTCACAATTACGACGCTATCATAAATATTTAAATATGATCGGTAAGATTCAAGAAGATCAAGCAGCAAATAAATATGTTGTGGGTGGTCTAGAACTTGATCTTGATACCAAAGAAGTTAGTGTTGACGGTAAAGCTGTTAAAGTCACTCCAATTGAATTAAAAATTCTCGAATTACTAATGGAAAAGCCCGGGAGAGTTTTTTCAAGCGAACAAATTTATGAAAATGTTTGGCATGAAGCTGCAATCAACACAGAAACAGTCATGGTTCATGTGCGAAATTTGCGAGAAAAAATCGAAATTAACCCTAGTAATCCCCAATATTTAAAAGTTGTCTGGGGTGTCGGTTATAAAATTGAAAAACAGTAGGTGATAAAATGAACAGAAAAAAAATAATTTTTTCAATTTTAACAATTGTAATTATTCTCCTTAGCAGTGTTGGTATATATAGCTGCTATGAGGTTGTAGAAACCAGTAACGGGAAAAGTATTAACTTTTTAAGTAATCAAATTCTTTATGATATTTTTGACAATATCTATGCTCTGAGCTTCCAGCTTGACAATGTCAGCAAAAAAGAAGGTATTCCAAAATATCTTACTGCCAACGAAGAAGCTAGTGATGAATTTTATCGGAATAATATTTTATATTGTCGTGAAATGATGTCTGAAAAGAAAAATATTAAATACTATGCAGAAGGCAATAATAATAGCTTAGGTAATACTAATGACGATATAAAAAACATTCGTAACAATAAAGAATTGAAAGAAAAATATCAATGGTATTTAATGATTCACTTTGATGAAAATGGTCAATTTAGCTATGATACTTTAGGCTGTTTAGTAGCTGGCAATCAAAACTATGAACTAGTTTGGAATAATTATAAACAAACATATTTTCAATATCTCCAAGAGTATGATGAAGATAGTACATTGCATAATCCAGTAAATACAACTATCTACTTTGCCGTTCCCCATAAAATCGTAAGCAATTCAATTGATACGATTGCCTGGTATAGCGAAAAAAACAATCGAACTATAAATGTTGAAAATATTGTGCCATTTGCTGCAATTGCTGTAGCTGCTGTTGGCTTATTTATCTTATTAGCTCCATATGAAACAATTAAAGAAATCAACATCTTTAAATATCCCGCTAAAATCAAATTAGAACCATTAGTAATTGGGATTACATTGGCATTTGCAGGAATAATCGTTGTAATTTATGGTTTAATTCTCGATACCATAAACGGCTATTACATTACTAAATTGTCAGGGATTGGTTTTGGTGAATCAAGTGAACTGATCCTTGGAGCGATGAATGTACTATCATGGGCAGCTTTTTTATTCCTATGTATGTTCTCTGTCTTTTATTTAAAATCATTCTTTAAAGAAGGGATTATTAATTCTATTAAAAAAAATACTGTTTGTATTTGGTTACTTAATGTATTAAGAAAGATAATTTATAAAGCCAGTAGATTTGACTTAAATGATGATACAAATAAAACAATTCTTAAAATCGTTTTAGCAAACTGCTTAATTATATCAATAATCTGTTGTTTCTTTACCTTTGGTATTTTCTTTGCCTTAGTATATTCTGCCATTTTATTTATTATTTTAAGAAAACGATTTGATGAACTTAAACAAGATTATGAAATTCTATTGGATGCTGTTAAACGTTTATCAAACGGTGATTTTGATGTTGAAATCAATCAAGATATTGGTATGTTTAATTCTTTAGGTACTGAATTTTCTAATATTAAAGATGGCTTTGAAAAAGCTGTTAGCGAGGAAGTAAAATCACAAAAAATGAAAACTGAATTAATCTCTAATGTCTCTCACGACTTAAAAACACCATTAACCTCCATCATTACTTATATTGATTTGTTAAAAGACGAACAACTTGATTATGAAAAAAGAAAAGAATATCTCAATACACTAGATCGTAATTCACTTAGATTAAAGAACTTAATTGATGATCTTTTTGAAGTTAGTAAAGTCAATAGTGGTAATGTAAAACTCAACCTTGTTGATGTCGATATTATTGCATTGATCCAGCAAGCTAAGTTTGAATTAATAGATAAATTTAACGAAAAAAGCCTAATTTTTAAAACTGCTTTTCCAAATGAAAAAATTATTTTATCATTAGATAGTTTAAAAACATATCGTATTTTTGAAAATCTCTTAATGAATATTGGAAAATACGCTTTAGAAAATACACGTGTTTATATCGATATTGACAATAGTGATGATGAAGTTACAATCACTTTTAAAAATATATCAGCAGATGAAATAAAAGTTAGCGAAGATGAATTAGTTGAGCGTTTTGTTCAAGGTGATACTTCAAGAAATACTAGTGGTAGTGGCCTCGGTTTAGCTATTGCTAAAAGTTTCACTGAACTGCAAAAAGGTAATTTTAAAATTAGTGTTGATGGTGATTTATTCAAAGCATCGGTAACTTTTAAAAAATAATTTCATACAAAAAGACTTGTATCCTAACAAATAAGGTCTACAAGTCTTTTTATCATAATTGAATTTTCATTTTACTTTTGTAATTTTTCAAGTAGACCAACACCTAGTGGATGTGGTCCTGTATGAACACCGATCGTTGCTCCAATTTGCCGAATTGGTACCACAGCACTAAATGATGGATCAAACCCTTTCAAAGCAGCAAGGAATGTTGTTTTAAACTCTACAGCCTCATCATAATCATAACCAAATCCTATACAAAAACGATATTTACTCAATTCCAAATTATCTTCCTTAAAATAATTAATAATTTGTTCAACTATCTTTTGTTTAGATTTTTTTCGTCCGCGTGTTAATCCGTTATTAAATATTTCTCCTTCTTTAAGCAAGATCAAAGGTTTAATTCCCAAAGCTCCAGCCGCAATTCCTGATAATTTTCCAACTCTTCCACCATGAACTAAATAATCCATACCACCAATAGTAAAGAAGATCCTTCCAGTGATTTTAATTTTGTTAATATACGCAACCGTCTCCTCAAAGGTTGCACCCGTCTGCTTGTATGCAACCGCTTCTTCTACTAACATTCCTTGTAATACCGTATTAACGGTAGCATCGATAACTTCAATTTTCACATCAGGAAATTCATCAGTAAGCATATTTTTAGCATTCATTGCTGAATTATATGATCCCGAAAATTTTGTTGTAATACAAATACAAATAATATCAATACCATCTTTAGCCAAAGGTCCAAAAACATCTAAATAATCTTGAATCGACGGCATTGACGTTTTAGGAAATACTTTGGGGTTATCAATCATAAATTGATAGAAATCACGGATACCCAATTCAACAATTTCCTTTTGATGATTAATCCCATCTGTTGATACATAAAAAGGTACTACTGACACATCAAGCTCTTGTGCACGTTCGGTTGACAGATCGCAAGATCCATCTGTTATAATCTTATACATTCTTTTTCCTCTTCTCTATAATACTATAATTATAACCCCTAATTATTAACTTTTAATAAACTACTTTACTTTTTCTTTTATTGATCAGCGATAAACTCCGTTCTATTTCAGCTTGGACAACTGGATTTTGAAAATCCAGCTGTTTTAAAAAAGCCTCACTTTGATTAAACGCCGATAAACAAATGATCAATTTCCATTTCATCAATTCATTATCATGATAACGTTCAAATGATTGAATAACTGTTTGATAATTTTTAGCAGTTGCCAATTCTTGATGATAAAAAACCATCCAGCCAATTGCATCAATTGCTTCTGCAACCACTTTATCTTCAGGATAATTAATGATTTCTAAAATCGTAGAAAAATAATCAGGATTCATTTTAGCCATAGTTCTAGCAATAATATCCCGTGGCAAAGGATAGCTTTTTTTCTTTGATACCTTTTCAGGAATCGTCCGATGTTGATTACCTCTAATTGTCCCCATATAAGGAATCATTCTTTTTATTGTCAACTCATTTCCGGTAGTCAAAATATCGCATATTTCTAATTTAGTATATAAGGCTTTTTCTTTAACCAACATTCTAAGTAAGATTTCATCAAGTTCATTAATGTCAACAAAGCTTCTAAGAATAAATAACGCCGCAGTACGATTTACGGCTGTTTTATCTTTTAATAGTTCTAATAACTCCTCTTTTGAATATAAAAAGTAGGGTTCGGCTTCTGTATTTGTTAAAAAGCCACGTTTTCTAAGTGTTTCAGTATCTGTTTTCATAGTCTTATTATACCAAAAATTAATTCGCTTAAAAAGTTTATTACTACTTCAATCTACAAATAAAAAGCCACAGTTATCAAACTGTGACTAAATAACTTCTTCTTCCATTGGTAAAGTTACTTTAAATGTTGTTCCTTCATGTAATTTACTTGTTAATGTAATATTTCCTTGATAATATTGAACGATATGTTTGACAATCGCTAATCCTAGACCAGTTCCCCCTGTTTCTTTATCACGACCTTGATCACACCTAAAGAAACGTTCAAATACTCGTCCTTGATCAATTTTTGAAATTCCTCGTCCAGTATCACTAACTTCAATGATAATATTACGACCAAATTGGTATGACTTAATTATAATTTTACCACCATCAACATTATACTTAATTGCATTAGTAATCAAATTACTTAATAACTGATGCATATGCTGATGATTTGATGTATATGTAATATCTTCTAATTCTTTATCTACTTGTAAATGTTTCTTATCAATCTCTACTTGCATCGTATCAATTATCTCATCTACTAGTGGTGTTAAATGAACTGGATGCTTGATTACATCAACATCTTTATTTTCTAATCTCGATATCATTAAAATATCATTAATTAAAGTAGACATATTATTCACTTCATCATGAATTTTATCCAATGCTTTTTTTGAAGCATCTTTATCATTGATAACTCCCGTTTCTAATAATTCACTATATCCACGAATCGAAGTCATTGGTGTTTTCAACTCATGAGAAACATTAGAGAAAAATTCCTGACGCATCTTCATAGCATTATGCTGCTCAGTAATATTTACAAACAGCAAAGTTACCCCATAATCAACCTTAGCGACATAACAGTTATAGAATTCTTTTTCCTTTTCAACTTCAACTACCTGTTGTTCATCACTTAAATGGTCAAGTGCATTAATAATTTTAAAGTCAAAAATAAAGTCTTTGATTGAACAATTTAACTTGATTGTATGACCATATAATTTTTGAGCTTTACGATTAACCATTAAAACTGTTAAATCACTATCTAATAAGACAAAGCCCTCTTTCATTTGATCAAGAATCCCATTGATTTTTATTTGTTCACTTTTAAGCTTTTTCATAGTATCATGAATTGTTTTAGCCTGTTCTTCCAATTTTGAAGCAATGATATTAAACTCATCATATTTATAACTATCAAATTCTAGTTCACGATAATCCTTCATTTTTGTAACCTGTGTCGTAATATCCTGAATTGGTGCTGTCAATGTATTAGCAAATCGTTTCGATAAGAATAAAGCAATGACTAACGACATTATCGCGCCTACCCCTAGCGGTCTAACCAAAGTTGGAAGATTATCAAAAATACCATTATATGGTAAAGCCAGACGAACTATATATCCTTTATTAAATACTGCCACATAGAGCATATTTCTTTTAACAGTACTTGAGTAACGGGTTGCATAACCAACCCCTTCACTTAGAGCCTGTTTAACTTCTTCACGACCTTTATGATTTTCATCAATTTCTTCACTACCACTATCTGCTAATACTTCACCATTAGTATCAATGACAGTTAATCTAGTTTGATCATTGTAAGCAAGTGGATTCAATGCATCTACTTGTGCTTTTAAATCGTGTGATTCATCTAATTGATAATCAACCAACTTAACCGCGTAAAGCATATCATGTTTAGTATTTTCCAACATTTGACTTGATAAAATAACCATTGAAACACTGCTTGATAAAACTAGAGTGACTAATAAAACTGTGAGAAAATAGCGAAAAATAGTTTTATTCACTACCATCACCTTCCTCATAAAAACGATATCCAACACTACGTATCGTCTTAATATACTTATGGCCATCATCATTTAATTTACTTCGTAAAGCACGAATATGAACATCTAAAGCACGAGATTCACCAATAAAATCATATCCCCAAATTTCGTTTAATAATTCTTCACGTTCAACTACACGATGTTTATTATCCATTAAATAGACCAATAATTGATACTCTTTATTAGTTAATTCTAATTTCTGATCATCTAATTTTACTAAACGTGTTTGCTTGTCAACAGTAAGATGTTTAGTTCTAATAATATCGCTAGTAACATGGCGTCTTAATAATGAGCGAACGCGAGCTTGCAATTCAAGAATCCCAAACGGTTTAGTCATATAGTCATCAGAACCGCTATCTAAACCATTAACCTTATCTATCTCACGATCTTTAGCACTTAAAATTAAGATAGGTAATTCACTATCAGTTTCACGAATTTCCTTGATTGCATCAATTCCGCTCATTTTTGGTAACATTAAATCAAAAATAGCTAATGATGGTGCTTTTTTATCAATTTCTGCCAGTGCATCGATAGCATTATCAAATTGAACAACTTCATAACCATTGCTTACTAATGCTAAATTAATTATCTCGCGGATATTTTCATCATCTTCAACTACAAATATACGTTCACCCATGTTCAGTCCCCCTTAGATCAAACGATAATTATCAACTGTTCCAGTTTGGTTAAATTCAACCCATTCACAAATATTTACAGCATGATCACCAATTCTTTCGAAATATTTAGCAATCATTAGGAAGTTAATCGCTAAATCAATCGTTTCCTTTGACTCATTTACTATTTGTATTAATTCTACCTTAACTTCTTCAAATAGTCCATCCATATCATCTTCCAATTTTTTTACTTCTGAAGCTTTTTTTAAATCATGCTGATGAAAAGCTTCAATTGATTGTTTAACCATATTTTTAGCAAGATGAGCCATATTAGGTATATGTTCAACCATTTTATAAGGGCAGGTTACATCTGTATCTAATAAAATTTCTGCAATATCTGCTCCTTGGTCACCAATTCTTTCTAAATCTGTAACGACTTTTAAAGCTGTAGACACATTTCTTAAATCACTAGCTACAGGCTGTTGTTTTAAAATTAACGATAGACAACGAGCTTCTATCGTTCTTTCCATATCATTAATCACTTTGTCTCCAGCTAAAATATCACGGCATAATTCACGATCTCCTGATTTAAATGCCACAATACAGTTTTCAATTGCTAAAATAACTAGATGACACATCTTATCAAGATCTACGTGTAATTTGTTTAAATCATTTTCAAAATTTGTTCTTAACATTTTTTTCTCCTATCCAAATCTTCCGGTAATATAATCTTCAGTACGTTTATCTTTAGGCATTGCAAAAACATCCTTAGTTTTTCCATATTCAACCATCTCACCTACTAAGAAAAACGCAGTATAATCAGCGATACGACTCGCTTGCTGCATATTATGTGTAACAATTGCAATCGTATACTTTTCTTTAAGTTCCATTAACAATTCTTCAATTTTTAATGTTGAAATTGGATCCAATGCACTTGTTGGTTCATCTAATAAGATCACATCAGGTTCTACTGCTAAAGCACGAGCAATGCACAAACGTTGCTGTTGTCCTCCAGATAATCCTAAAGCACTGCTGCGCAAACGATCTTTTACCTCTTCATATAAAGCAGCTGCTTCTAATGAATCTTTAACAATCTTATCTAACTGTTTTTTATTTTTGATTCCATGAATTCTTGGTCCATATGCGATATTATCATAAATACTCATCGGAAACGGATTTGGCTGTTGGAAAACCATTCCAACTTTTTTCCTCAAAACCGTTGTATCAACACGACTATCATAAATATCTTCACCATCAAGAACCACACTACCAGTTATCTTAATATCTTTAACATAATCATTCATGCGATTTAATGTCTTTAAAAATGTTGATTTACCACAACCGGAAGGCCCGATAAAAGCCGTAATTTTATTTGTTTTAATATCTAGACTAACATTTTTTAAAGCATGCTTTTCACCATAATAGAGATCTAGATTTTTTGCTTCAATTTTATTTTCCATTCTAATCCACCCTATTTACATCAAATTTATTTGTAATCAGTTTTGCTAACATATTTAATCCTAAAACAATAACAATTAAAACTAAGGCAATCACAAAGGCCGATTCATAATTAGCTTTAGCCATCTCCAAATATAATTGAATCGTTAGTGTTGCACCTGAACTTGATAAATGTGTAAAGATATTTTTTGGCAAAACACTTACTGAACCAGCTGTAAACAATAACGCCGCTGATTCTGCAACAATTCTACCCATTCCTAAGATCACACCCGTTAAAATTCCTGGCATAGCACTTGGCAATAACACAGTTCTAATCATATACCATTTAGTAGCTCCAATACCCAATGCAGCTTCACGATAACTTTTTGGTACCCCTTCTAAAGCTACCTGAGTATTTCTTGTAATAATTGGTAAGATCATAATTGCAAGTGTGAAAGAACCCGTTAATATTGAGAATTTAAATCCTAATAAATTTCCAAAAAATAACATCCCAAATAAACCATATATAATCGAAGGAATTCCCGCTAATACTTCAGTTGTAAAAGAAATAATATTAACAAATTTCTTATTTTTTGCATACTCATTTAAATAGATTGCTCCCCCAATCCCAATTGGGCAGGCAATTAATAAAGTAATTACAATAATATATAATGTGTTAATAATATTTGGTAGTATCCCTACCGTACCTTTTAAAATACTAGTAGTATTAATTAAATATGAAAAATTAAAGTATGGTAATCCACGATATAAAATATATCCAATACATACAACCAAGATCAGCACTGACAAGGCACTAGAAAGCTGTATCAAAAAATTTAATATTTTATCGCTGCTGCGATGTCTTCTTTCAAAGATACTATTCATGCTGATCTCCTCTCTTAATAATAAATGTTAGGATCAAGTTAATAATTATGATGAAAACAAATAGTACTAATCCAATCGTAAATAAAACTTGACGGTGTGTCCCTGAGGCATATCCCATTTCAGAAACAATTCCCGTAGTTAAAAAACGAACTGAATTGAATGGTAAAGGCAGATTAACTGAGTTTCCTGCTACTAATAAAATTGCCATTGCTTCCCCAATTGCACGCCCTACTCCTAATACAATTGCTGAAACTATCCCTGATTTAGCACTAGGCAAAACAACTTTAAAAATTGTTTGCATTTGACTTGCCCCTAAAGCCAATGAACTTTTACGATAATCATCTGGAACTGCCTTTAAAGCTGTTTCAGTAATATTGATCAAAGTTGGTAAAATCATAATCGCAAGAACTAAAATTGCTGAAATCAGATTTGCCCCACCAGTAAACTGATGAGTCTTTGATCCTGCAAAAATTAATAATTCTAACCTATACATAAACGGACAAATAATTAAAATTCCTAGTAATCCATATACCACTGAAGGAATTCCGGCAAGTAATTCGATTGCAGATTTAACAATTTTACGCACTTTCGGATTTGCCAATTCAGCTAAATTGATAGCTGTAAACAATCCGATTGGTACCCCAATACAAATAGCTAAAAAAACACCAATAATTGAGGTAAGTATAATTAAAAGGATTCCAAATTGAGGATCAGCAGCGGTTGGCGCCCAAACAGTTCCAAAAAGAATATCTAGTATTCCCACTTTGAAAATAGCTGGTGTACCAGAAATAATCATATAACCTGTAATAGAGACAACAGCAATGATAGACATAACAGCACAGCCACGAAAAATTATCGCGGCTGTTTTCTCTACCAAAGATTTTGTTTTTCTATTACTTATAATAGATAACATATCTTTTTCCATAATTAACTCCTATTTTTTATCTGGAATTATTAAACCAACTTGTTCAATAACTTTTTGTCCAGCTTCACTATTGATAAAATCGAACACAGCTTGTACTTCTTTACTTTGTTCACTGATTTTTCCTTTAGTAGCCATTACGAATGGTCTTTGTAAAGTGTAGCTTCCATCTTTAATAGTTTTTTCAGAAGCTTTTACACCATCTAATTTTAATGATTTAACTGTGTCATCAACAACATCTAAAGAAACATAACCAATTGCTCCTGCTGTTTCACTAACTTTTGCCATTACTGCACCAGTTTCGTTTAATTCTTGAGCATATTTACAAGCATCTTCAATTCCTAAAATTTCTTCAAATGCTCCACGAGTTCCTGAACCAGCTTCACGTCCAACAACAACGATTGCTTGATCATCACCACCTAAATCTTTCCAGTTTGTAATTTCACCAGTATAGATTTTCTTTAAGTCATCAGTAGTTAAATCAGACACTTTGTTATCTTTATGAGTAACTACAGCAATACCATCAATAGCAACAATATTTTCTTCAATTCCTTTTGCTTTTTCTTCATCTTTTAAAGCTCTTGAAGAATCTCCGATATCAGCAGTTCCATTTGTAACAGCTTCAATCCCTGCACCTGAACCAGTAAATTGTGGTTCTAATGTTAAGTTTGGATATTCTTCAGTAATCGCTTCTTTTAAAGCATTTACGAATTTTTCCATAGATGTAGACCCGTTAAGGCTAACATTTCCGCTTACATCGTTTCCACTTGCAGAAGAATCATCACCAGATCCCCCACATCCAGTAAGCCCTAAGCATAATACTAATGTTAATAAAACTCCGAATACTTTTTTCATATTTAATAATCCCTTTCTTTATCTTTTCTTAAGACACCTATATAATAATCAAATTGCAATTTACGATATATCAATAAATTGTATTTATTATGTTAAGTTTACGTAAAGAAAAAAGAGAACCCTCAAGTTCTCTATTCATATATCCTTAACATAGCCCTTATTCGTGTCTTTACAATCTCTTTTAGACTTAAAGGAAAAACAACTTCAACCTTATCTTGAAGCATCATTATCCAGCCAATTAAACCATCTGATAAAGCCACATCTTTAATAAATGCTTCAATTCGACCATCAAAGCATTTATTTACATTAATATCTTGTCCAAACTGATTAACAACTTCTCTTAGTACACTAGATTCAAAAGCAATCTTTAAATCGATTCGTTCATTACTAACATACATATTAACATTATTTTCAAATTCTTTTTCCATATCGAAACGATCTTGAATATCTTCATAACTACTGCTATGATTTCTCACGATACGCATTCGATCAATTCGATAAACACTTAAACTATCTTTTCTTTTATCAAAATAACCAATCAAATAATAATTAGAATTTCTAAGAATCAATTTATATGGGGAAATAACATATGTTTCAGGATTAAGATTACCATTAGTATGGTATACCTCTTGAAGAGCATTATCTTTGATATCATAACTAATATATTTAAAAGCAATATTTTTGTGGTTATTAATTGCTTTGATTACCGTAGTTAAATTTAATAATAGATCATATGTTAATTCATTATCATTTTGATGTTCCGTATTTAAACGTTCCATTTGAATAACCGAACTAATCAAAGCTAATTTATTAACTAAATCATTCGCTGATTTTTTATCAAGATTGGGATTAAATAAAACACTGTCAATTAATAGCTGCAGCTGTCCATCTTCAAAAAAATCCTCATCAATAATATAACCCCTTCTTCTAATTGTTTTTATTAACTGCTTATTACTCAAACAATAATAAAAATCATTAAGTTTTTTTATTAAACTATATACCGTTTTAATATCTAGAAAAATCTCATAATTTTCCAAACGCTTTAAAATATCTTTAGCACTAATCGGCTCCCTAGCTTCCTTAATGATTTTAAAAACATAATACAGTTTTTCACCCATAATTTCCTTACTCCTACATTATCGCTAAATTTAATGGTATATACATCATTCTAGCATATTTGTTGTATAATCGGGGACTAAAGTTATACAACGCCGGTAAATAACGTCCCAGTCTTTCATCAATTGTAATGTATTCAAGATGATTATATACTTTTTTATATTGCTTTTCTAATAATAAGATATGACTTGCAAGATAGTGATAACGTTCATTACTAAAGTTTAAACGTGTAGCCAAAGCCATGATAAAATCATTAAGATTATTATTAGTAAACTTAATTAGATGTCTTAATAAACAATACGTTTCAATTGAAAATCCACCATTTTCAATAATATAATTTAATAACTTATATTTATATGTCAACATCGGACTATAATGTTTATCCAATAAAAGATTCATCATGATCAAATGATTTTCCATCTCATTTAAACCCTGAGCCTGATCAATTAGTTTTTTTATCTTACTAAATACTGCTAATTCTAAATCCTTACGTCTCATTAATTTTTTGCGAATAATTTTAACATCCATACTTATATTAATAAGATCATGGATATCCTGCATCCAATATCCTTCACTTATATCCAATAAATACTGTTTAACTTCAATAATATCCTTATCTATAACTTTTTGATAACTTTGCTTTTTCATGATATCACTCCTTTAACTACTTCTATTATAGTAATTTAAAAAATTTTTATACCAAAAATAAGCTAATTAAAAACCGTTATTTTGGTTTTTAATTATTTTGTTAAAATTTGTCGTAAGAAAAACTAAGGAAATCCATTTCAGATAAAATGTTCTTCCTTAGCTATCAATAAAATATATTTATTTAAATTAGCAAAAAGTCTTCAATCCCTTAACAATTATGCGAGTCTTTTCTTAATAACAAAATGAATAATTCTTTCAATAAATAGTCCAAAAATAGATAAAATTAAACCAATAAAAACTAAATTTAATGTTATCGGTGCTAAATGTAATAAACCACTAAATAATAATACTGCACCATAAAAACCTCCAGCCATCATCGTACAGATAATAATTCTTAACAATGTAAAAGGATAACAAGAGCGTATTACCGCTGCCATAGAAATAGTTCCTAAAACTAAATACATTAATGTTACTAGTTCTAAATCATTTATTTTCCACATTGGTCCAAAAATCATGATAGCAATGAATAAAATCACAATACTTAGTGCATTACCAGCTGCTTTACTAAATACTTTAGGCAAAAAACGTCCAGTAATTTTACGAGTATCAGCTTCAAAAATCGTCATAAACGATGGCATTGCTTCAATCAATAAATCAATTAATGTAATTTGTAACGGAATAAATGGGAAGGCAGTATTACTGATTACACAAAACAACGATAATAAAATCGTATAAATTGTTTTGATAAAGAATACACCCGCTACACGCGTAACATTATTAACAACTTTACGTCCTTCGAGAAGAACATCTGGTAAACATGTAAAATCTGAATTTAATAAAACTACTTGTGAGATTTGTTTTGAAGCATCACTTCCATCAGCAATTGCAATTGAACAATCAGCTTCTTTTAACGCTAACAGGTCATTAACTCCATCACCTGTCATAGCTACATGATGACCATCATTTTTTAAAGCTTCGACAATCATTTTCTTTTGACTAGGAGTTACCCGACCAAAAATAGTGTAATTACGAACTACCTCTTGAATTTCATCATCATTTATCGTTGACATATCAATGCAACGTTCATAATTTAATACCCCTGCTTTTTTAGCAATTGCCATAACTGTATTTACATTATCACCAGAAATAATTTTCGCATCTATTCCTTCTTGATGAAAATATTCTAATGTTTCTTTAGTATTATTTCTAATTGTATCTGATAAAATAATCGCCATTAGTGGTTGTAATCGTGGCAACTCTTCTTTATCATCAACAGTCTTTTCAGTATAACCAATGGCAATCGCACGCATTCCTTGCAACATTAATTCATGAATATCTTCAGGCAGTTCACCAGAAATAATTTTTTCTGCTGCTCCTACGACGATGGTTCCTATACCTTTAAATTCAATCGCACTCCACTTACGTAATGAAGAAAATGGGATCTTTTTAACATATTCATAAAGATTATTTTCTCCAAAATAGCTATTCATCGCTTGAAAAGTTGCATTATTATCATCACTGGCACGCATATATGAGCCCATTACTTCATCGAGTTTAAAATTCTGAGTTGTTTCTAACGTATATGTTTTTTCGACCTTCATTTTTCCATCAGTGATTGTTCCTGTTTTATCTAAACACAAAACATCAACATGCGATAATGTCTCTAATGAATATAAATCTTGAATCAACACTTTACGTCTTGCTAAACGAGTCACTCCATTTGCTAACGACACACTAGTTAACAAGACTAACCCTTTAGGCAACATTCCTAATAATCCTGCTGCCGAAGAGACAACTGCATTAAATAACGTATCTTGTCGTAAATACATTGCCTCAACAAACAAAATAATTCCCAATGGGATTATCATAAAAGTAGTAACTTTTGTAACTTTATTCATTGAATCCATTAATTCAGAATTCTTCTCTTTAACTTTTTGTGCCTCTTTAACAATAGTTGTTGCATAATTACTATCACCAACATTTTTAACCCTTGCATAACATTTTCCAGAAACTACACTACTACCTGACAGCAGGTGCCCACCTATATTTTTATGAATCGGATCTGATTCCCCAGTTAATAGTGACTCATTGGCCTCAATCATTCCATGAATCACAGTTGCATCATTACATACTTGATTTCCACTTTCAAGAACTAAAACATCATCTAGAACAACTTCATTAATATCGACAATTACATGTCTGCTGTTACGAACAACCATAATTGTTGGCTTAGTTAAAATTGATAATTGATCTACTAGTTTTTTTGCCTTTACTTCTTGCCAAATTCCAATAACTGAGTTGGTAACAATAATTGCCATAAAAACTAAATTTGACCAAGCCTGAACAAATACTAAAGCTACAAATATTAAAAAATTCAAAAGATTAAATAATGTGCAAACATTATCTTTTATAATCTGCCCATAACTTTTACTGACAGGTTTACTAACTCCGTTAACTTGCCCCTTAGCAATTCTTTCTTGGACTTCACTATCATTTAAACCCACTTTATAATACATAGGTAATTCCTTTTCCATCTATTCCACCTCCGGATTTCTCATCATTATATTACACTTTGTTGAGCAAGCATATACACTTTACTAATTCTTAACATTCCCTTAACTAAAATAAAACAAAAAAAGGATAACTAAGCGTTATCCAATTTTCGCGGTATTTTAACCTCATCATCAAGCTCTCCCTTTTCTTCCCAGTGAGCTTTTATTGTTTTATTGATTAGCCAAATCAGTAAAAATTCACAATATAGAATCCAACTGAATTTGCTTTGAATAAACATAATAAACTTTCCTAATAATGGTATATGCCAAACATATTTACCAATGATATCACTACGTTTTGTATAATATAGATCTAATTCATCTCGACCCTCGGCATTTGTTCGATAATATAATTGTCCATTTTCTTCTTGTGTTTTATTAAAATGATGTGTCAACACTATTTCTTGCTCTCCCCGCTGAACTTTAAATGTAATTATTTCTCCAGGGGCAATAGATTCATTTTCATCAATTGTTTTAGTAAGTACCATTGAATACGTTGGAATTCTAGGTTCCATGCTATCCGTCATGACTGCATAAAAGCGATATCCAATAAAATCAGTTATCTCTTGAGCATAAAATTGCATCCCAACAATATACATCAATATCATTCCCAATATCAGCCAATATGCCAGCTTGCTAAATTTTCTCACCTTTTCTTTCACGACTTTCACATCCTATATTATATACTTGGACAAAAATGCCATTATTGATAGCATTAAACAGTAGTCTTTTGTAATGTTGCTTTTAGTTCAACAGTTACTTTTTTATTTGCTAACGCATCAGTTCCAGCTTTATCATCTGTTGCAGTAACTACTACTTTGTAAGTATTAGTTCCAGTAAGACTTTTATCAACATTACCGGCGACTTTTTCTGCCGATTCCTCTGTTCCATCATAAATTTCTAAAGTATAGCCAGTTGAAATTGCTGTATCATTAGCTTTAACTACTGGTTCTAATTTTAGTTCCTTACCACTTAAATCAGCTGCATCTATACCTGTTATATTAAATGTTACTTCCCCACTTGAACTAGGTACGTAAGAACTAGTTAAATCACTAGCAACTGGCTCGGTAAGAACAATATCAGCTGCCTTTTCCACATTAATTTGTTTAAATGTCACTTCATTGCTTGTAGTAGTATCAGATAAATTATCCCATGCCGCAAAGGTCATTGCAGAAGTTAAAGCTACGGCACCAACTGATGCCATTGTTAATAATGTACTCTTTTTCATAATAATTTTCTCCTTTAGTATTTTTTATATTATATGTGTCGGAATTTGTCATTCCTGTTTCTATACCTATATTCTAATACTAAATTCAAAAAGCAGTTAATACTTATCTTGGTAGGTCTAGTTATACTTTTTGTGTATATCTACATATCCGCATAATTATCGTTAATAATTTCTAAAAATATTTTAGCAGCATCTGATAAAATTTCTCTTTTACGCTTAATAATAATGAATGATTTATTTATATTACAATTTTGAAACTGCATACTTTTTATTCTTGAATGTTTCAGTTCTTCTATATGCCATTTATGCCCCAACATAAAAGCATCAGTATGATTAAGCATATTGATAATAGCATGATAATTACTCATCGTAATAGTTTTATGAAAACTGCTGATTTGAATACTGCCGTCAATCGTTAGTGATAAATTTAAATTAGAAAAGAAATCATGAGGCAAATGGATATATGTACTGCTAACCAATTCTTTAGCATCTATAATTTCGCCCTTAGCTAACGGATTTTGTTCGTTTATATGAACATATAATGGTCCTGTTCCAAGTACAATCATTTCTACATCTTTCAATTCTGTCATTTTTTTAAAGATTGCCAACTGATAATTATTTAGAATTACTATTCCTATTTCAGATGTCATATCACTAACGTTATTTAGAACTTCTTCTGCCGTAGTCTCAATCATTTTTATTTCAGTATCTGCAGACCTAATGTGATTATAGAATTGTAAAATCAGGTCATCCCTTAAAAAAATAGAATCGACTGATACTGCTAATTTACTATAAATCGATTCCTCACTTAAATTCTTTAATTTCTCTAAAACTTGAAACTGTTCTAAAATTGAGCGCCCGTAATAATATAGCAATCTCCCTGTTGGCGTAAGTGTAACTCCCCGATTACTGCGAATAACTAATTCTTTCCCCATTTCCTCTTCTAATGAATGAATTGAACGACTTAAACTTGGCTGTGAAACATAAAGTTGTTCAGCAGCTTTATTGATACTGCCACAATCAACAACTTTAATAAAATTCCGTAACTGCTCATTTTTCATGCTATCCCTCCAATAACTTATATATCACTATTGTATCACATGAAAATACAAAAAAATAACGCTATTAACGTTATTTTTTCAATTTATCTAGGAATTTTTTTATTCTTGATGTAGCTTCCTTGATTTGTTCGATTGAGTAAGCATACGATACCCTAATAAATCCTTCACCAGCTTCCCCAAAGGCAGTACCAGGGACACAAGCAACTAATTGATCCTTTAATAATTCTTCACAAAATTGATCAGAAGTCATTCCTGTTGATTTAATACACGGGAATACATAAAATGCTCCTTGAGGAGTAAATGTATGTAATCCTAAATCATTAAATGCTTTAACAATGTAATTACGACGAAGCATGTATGCTTTTCGCATTTCTTCAATTTCATTATCACAATGACGCATTGCTTCAATTGCTCCATATTGAGCACCTGTCGGTGCTGACATGATTACATATTGATGAATTTTATTCATTGCTTTAGTCAAAACTTCATTAGCTAATACATATCCTAAACGCCAGCCTGTCATTGCATAAGCTTTAGAATATCCGCTGACTAAAATTACCTGATCCTTGATTTCATCAAATGCAGCAATTGAACAAAATTTTTGTTCATATGATAATTCGGCATATATTTCATCAGTTATTACAATAATCTCATGCTTTTTTATAATTGAAACAATCTTTTCATAATCCTCACGAGTCATAAATCCACCTGTTGGATTACTTGGATAGTTTAATAAGATTGCTTTTGTTTTAGGTGTAATAGCAGCTTCTAATAATTCAGGTGTTAATTTAAACTCATTGTCTTCTTTAAGCTCAATATTTACTACCTTTCCACCTGCTAAAGCAACTCCTGGAGTATATGCGACATAACTCGGCTGTAATAAAATCACTTCATCTCCAGGATTGATAATTGCACGAAAAGCAAGATCAATCGCCTCTGAGCCCCCAACTGTAACGATACATTCCTTATCATAACAATAATCCAAACCAAATCTTCTTTTTTGATAACGACAAATTTCTTTTCTCAGTTCTACTAAACCTTGATTAGCTGTATAAAAGGTTTTACCTTGTTCAATTGAATAAATTGCAGCCTCTCTAATTTTCCATGGAGTATCAAAATCGGGTTCCCCAACCCCTAAAGATATAACTCCCTCCATTTGATTAGCTAAATCAAAGAATTTTCGAATACCACTAGGTGGTATTTCTCTTACTGTATCATTTAATACCTTATTGAAATCCATTATGGAGTTACCAATAATCTTTCTGCAGCTTCTTTGTCATCATCATCAAAACTTAATCCATTATTTTTATATTGCTTTAATACAAACATTGTTGCAGTACCAGTTACCCCTTCTAATGGTGCCAATTTAGAGGCAACGAAACGGGCGGCTTCTTGCATTGTGTGTCCTTTAACAATCGCAACGAATTCAAAGCTTCCGCTTAGCAAATACATTGTATCTACTTCTGGGAATGCATAGATCTTTTTAGCAATACGATCATAACCATACTCACGTTCAGGAGTTGCATTAATTTGAATTAATGCCATTACATTATCAACGTTTGTACGATCCCAATTAATAATCGTATGATATCCGCAGATAACTTTATCCTTTTCTAATTGGCTGATGGTATCAACAACATTATCTTCTGTTTCGTTTAATGCCATCGCAAGATCCGTAACGTCCATACGTGCATTATTATGAAGTAATGTTAATAATAAGTTCTCATCCATATTTCTTTCCTCCAATTTATTTTACTCATTATATAACATTTTATGTTTGAGGTAAAGGTGAAGAACTATTACAATCATTATTTTTTTCTTTAAAAACCATTATTCAAAGTGACTTCCAACATTTAGCTTTTCTTCCTCTTTTTCACCACTATCACCCCAATTACATTAATTGCCATAATTTATATAAGTACCATCTTAATCCCATCACTTGTAGATCCCAATAATTTTGGATATCTTGTTTGCCATTATTGTTAGGTATTTCTTAATCAGGTACTTCAATAATTTCTTCTAAACCAGTCACGGCCATAGCTAAGTTTTCAGTAATCTTAACAATAAGATTCTATCGCTAAATTCAGGTAAGACTAAGCGTAACTAAAAAAGTAACAATCATTAATATTTGTCACCTTCTTTAAAAATAATTATTAACCATAGCTTTAACTGCCCATTTATGAGAACTTAACACCATCTCTCGTGGTGTAAGTTCTAAATCATTAATCAACCATTTCTTTATTAACATAACTTGTGAAGCAGCAAAAAAGTAAGCTGCATACTCCTTTTCGACTAAACTTATTTCTACATCTTTTAATATCTCTAAGTTAATTTCCTCAAAACAATATAAAAGACAATGTTCTAAAGAATTATTCCCCTCAATATTTATAGCCTTTACATAAAACTCTTTTTCGTCATAAAAATGTTGATACATCTTTTCTAATATAATCGGTTGATTTAATTCCACCTTTCCTAACAATTCTAGCATTCCTTTTAAATCACTAATCACATTATCAACAACAATGCGTTCAATCACTTCATATTTATCATGATATAATGCATAAAAAGTTTTTCTCGAAACATTTGCCATTTGACAGATCATTTTAACAGTAATATTCTCAAATTTTTTGTTTTAACAAGTTCCTTAGCAGCAGTTTCTATCTTCTGATATGATTTCACTTATACCATCTCACTTTCACTTTTAATTATAAACAAATACATTAATTATTTACTATAATAGTCCAAACAATATATATTGTCTACACAAATAAATTACTAAATATCTTTTATTTTTATAATCAACCATTTATAATCAAATTCAAAGGTTAGTAGTTAATAAAACATTTATTAAGAATAAAAATTTATTGCAAAAATGGTATAATAAAACCCTTTCATTAATAATTTATGATAAAATAAAAACAAGGAGGTTTTAACATGAAAACATTCTATGTATCTAGTTATGGTAAAAGTGACAATAAAGGAATTTACATTATTGATCTTAATGAAGAAAATCAAAAATTATCTCTGGTACAACATATAGTAACCCATGATTATCCATCTTACATGATCACTAAAAATAATATTTTATACGTAGCTTACAAAAATGCTAGTCGACTTAATAATGGAGGTGGAATTGGAAGTTTTTCAATTCACAAAGAAGAACTTATTCCCAACAATAATTATAATTCTAATGGACGTTCTTATACCCATTTATGTGTTAGTGATAATTCACGATATCTTTTTGCAGCTAACTATCATGTTGGTTCCACAGCATCATATTTATTAGAAAATAATTTTATTAAAGAAAAAATCTGTGCTATCCACCATACTGGACTTGGTCCCGATCTACTAAAACGACAAACTGGACCACACTGCCATTATGTTGGAATAACCCCTGATAAGGAATTTGTTTATGCTGTTGATTTAGGAGCTGATAAAGTAATCATGTATACTTATCAGGATGGAAAATTAGAAGAAGATGTTGAACATACTTTAAATGTGGTACCAGGCTCTGGACCACGTCACATGATTTTCTCTAAAGATGGTCGTTTTGCTTATCTAGTAAATGAGATTTCTAATAATTTAATGGTTTATAAATATAATGATAAATATTTAAATCTAATTCAAGTTATTCATACAACGCCTCGTCATTTTCACGGTTTTTCGAGCGCTAGCGCTATTCGTCTAAGTGCGACAGGAAATCATTTATTCATTTCAAACCGTGGTCATGATAGCATCGTTCTATATCGAGTCAACCAAGAAACTGGTAAAGTTTCATTACTATATATGGTTCATACTGGTAAAAATCCTCGTGATTTTAATATTATTGATGATAAATATTTAATTGTTGGTGCGCAAGACGATGATGAATTAGAGTTATTAACATTTGATGAAAAAAGCGAACAACTAGTTAGAACAGCTTCAACTTTAGCTATTCCTGCACCAGTTTGTATCGCAATAAATAAGGAGAAATAAAATGAAATACGAGATTAAAGGGGACAATCTCCCTGTAGTGATTTGTCACTTAGAAAAAGGAGAATCAATGATTACTGATAGCGGTGCCATGAGTTGGATGGATCCCGTTATGGAAATGGAAACAACAAGTGGTGGTTTTGGTAAAGCATTTGGTCGAATGTTTAGTGGAGAAACAATGTTCCAAAATCGTTATCATGCTAAAGAAGACGGCATGATTGCTTTTGCATCTTCTTTTCCAGGGTCAATCGAAGCTGTTGAAATTAATCCAAATCATGAAATTATTGTACAAAAGTCATCATTCCTAGCAGGAACTTCAGGAATTGACATGTCAGTTTTTTTCAATAAAAAAATGGCAACAGGAATTTTTGGTGGTGAAGGATTCATTATGAATAAGATCAGCGGTACAGGTACTGTCTTTTTAGAAATTGACGGTTCAGCTATTTCTTACGATTTATTACCTGGTCAACAAATGGTTATTGATACAGGATATCTAGCTATGATGGATGCTACATGCAAGATGGAAATTCAAAGCGTTAAAGGAGTTAAAAATAAACTGTTAGGTGGTGAAGGTTTTTTTAATACGGTTGTCACAGGACCAGGAAAAGTAGTTCTTCAATCAATGCCAATCAGTGCCGTAGCAGCGGGATTAATTCCATTTTTACCAAGCGGAAAATAATTTAATTAAGGAATATGTTTAGTCATATTCCTTTTTTGTTTACATTCATAGGTATGCTTGCTAAAATATACGCATGAAAAGGGGGGAGCTTATGAAACCAATGATTTTCTTTGATGTTGATGGAACATTAATGGATAACCATGACTACCAGGTTACTCCATCAACTAAAAAAGCATTACAAAAATTACAAGAGAATGGTTATAAAATTGGAATTGCAACTGGTCGTGCTGTTAATTCATTAAAACGTACCGGGGTTGTTGATATTGCTAATTGGGACGGCTTTGTTTGTAATAATGGTCAAACTGTGCTTAATAAAAATTTTCAAATCGTCGAAGAATTGGTTATTTCCCCGGAAATAGTCCATCGTTGTATAAAAATTGCTAAAGATAATAATATTCCACTCGCTTTAAAAATGGAGCATCGAATCATTACCCAAGAGCCCGATGAAAATGTTTACACTGCACGCAAATTTTTTAACTCTATCATCCCTCCGGTCGGTATTTATCAAAACCAAAAAGTTGAAGCGATGATTGCCTATGGACCAAAGGGATATGATTATGCGCCATTTAAACAATTAGAAGGTTTACATATCTTACCCGGAGTCTCTACATATTGTGATATAACTCATGCTGATGCAACTAAAGCAACTGGTATTCAAGTTATCTTAAAACAATATAATCTTGATAAATATATTTGTTTTGGCGATTCTTTAAATGATGTTGAGATGTTTAATCATGCTGCTATCTCTATTTGCATGGGACAAGGTGACGCATATCTTAAAAACATTGCAACTTTTGTCACTGACAGTATTGATGATGATGGTATTTATAACGCTTGTATTAACTTAGGTTTATTTAAATAGTTATAAAAAGTTCTACAAAAATGTAGAACTTTTTTCTTAATCAAATTTTCGTTTAGATACAGCTACCATCATCAATGAAATAATCATTAAGCTTCCAGCACCTAAAACATTTAAATCATCGCCTGTTTTAACCGCTGTTTGTTTATCATCAGGATTTGTTGTTGAATTATCCTCAACAATCATTGGTAGAGCTACTGATGCTAGTTTATATCTAATCTTAGTCGCAAGATTACGAGCCAAAGAAGTATAATTTAATACTCCATTCTGTGTTGCTAAATCTAATATGATATTACCCTTTTCATTTACTGATACTCTAGCCACCTCAATATCTACAGGCTCATCTTCGCTTCCAAAAATTCCATAAGACTGAACATCACCTTTAACCAAACCACTAGCATCACTATTGTATCCGGTTATTTTAAACATCTCAGTTGTTAATTTAGAAGCATCAACTTTCTTACCGTTCATATCAATTTCAAGAGCCGTTATTTTTTCACCACTATTAGTTACTGTAGCAATTAAGTTATAAGCATAAATATTGTCACCTGCTGCTTCTCCAGCTACAGGATTAGTAACTGTTTTTAATTGATAATCATTAGTTGAAGTTGATAAAGATTTAAACCATGTAATCGTATCTAAACTCGCATTAGTTGAAGCATAAACATCACCATTCAACATTTTGATCCACGACCAGTGAGCGCTGCTATATGTTTCATCAGGATAACTGACATCCTCAAATAAACCACAGTAGATATCTCCATCAAGCCCCCTGTCATCACGATAGGATTTAATCATATTATAAGCATATTGAGTCCATCCATAATAGATTGTTGTATCATAATAACAATGTACCATGAAAATCGGAACATTGCTTACGGCAATATTTTCTAGCCATTCGTCATAATTAGCTAAATATTGATTGAAATCAACTGGTTTCTTAAAGGTATCACCACTTGTATAAGCATCACCAGCATCTAAATATTCAGTAGAATCAGTGTAATTTCCACCTAGACCTTCAACATATTGGTCATTTTTAGCAATAGCAGCACATGACATTAATGCGCCTGCAAAGAAATCACCATATTTTGCTAACATCCGTTGTGTCATTAAACCGCCTGCTGATAATCCAGAAACAAATACTTCTTTAATTCCAAATTCTGCTATAGCTTGATCAATAATAGTTTTTGCTTGTTGCGTATAATCATTATACCAATAATCTGGTGCTTGAAAAGCTAATACATAAGCTCCCTTAAAAGCACTTTGTAGTTCATCAGTTGTATAAGTTACAGCTAAACGATTAGCAGCTATCTGTGAGTAGTTATTACTAACCCCATCAACACCACCTTCTCCATTACCATGAAAAACAACGATTAGAGTATCTCCAGATAATGGTTTATAAACTTTTGAAGCAATGCTTGTATAATTCCCAGCACTTCCTGAAACCTTACTATAAGTTTCAAATTGATCTGTTTCATAATTTACATAACCATATGTATTACTTGTGTTCGTATTTTGAACAAACGAGCTATTTACCTCTAATGCACTTAGATTAGAAGTAACCATTGTTGCAACTATCATTATTGCAATTAGCGATGATAAAAACTTTTTAATCTTTTTCATAACATCCTCCTCTTTGACACTTATCTTAGCATGGCGGATTTTATTATTATTGTTGTTTATTTGTTTTAATCTTCATTAATCTTTACTTCTTATTCTTTTCACGATACTGCTTTGGTGTCATTTGATAAACTTCTTTAAATACACGATTAAATATTTGAATATTTGCAAATCCGTTATTTAAAGCAATACTTACAATCGTATCATCAGAATGTTTTAGTTCGTATAAACAATGCTGCATTCTGACATTACGTAAATACTCAAAAATAGTAATACCTGTCTTTTTCTTAAAAATATTTGATAAATAAGTCTTGTTATAGCATGTCATTCTTGCTAAATCATCTAAACTAATTTTTTGAGCATAATGATAATCAATATATTCAGTAATCGAAATAACTAATTCATAACTTTCATCATCATGCTTTTCTTTAATATAATGCCCCTCTAACATTAACTGTTCAGCCAAAACACTAATAATTTCTAAAACAATAATATTAGCTTTAACTTTATTATTATTTTCATAGGCTTCTACTAATTTGAATAAATAATCCACAATTTTCTTTTTAGCTAATGGTTCTTTTTCCAAGCTAAAGCCACGTTCAATACATTGTGGACAAACATGATCAATATAATTACGGTCAATCAATAAGACAATCCCCTCTAATCCCTTCTTTACATCAACATCATGAATTACTCCCGAATTCACTAATAACAAAGTTCCTGCTGGTGCAATAACTTCTTTATTCTCCATCTGTTGAACCTTTAAGCCCTTTACTACATAAGTGATTTCAATACTATTATGCCAATGATTTTCCATATAATAATCTTTATCATAATGTGTATGGGCAAGTGTAAAGAAAGTACTGCGCTGATAATCAATTTTTTCGTGTTTGCGCACCACTATACGATGTGACATGTTAACCTTCCTTTCGTAATTATACATCATTATTATCGTATCACATATTTTATTAATTAGGATTAATCTTTTTGATAAAAAGAGCAAGTATTTAATTTTAAATATTGTTGTATTTATATAAAATATTTTAATTCTCATATTCCTATACAGAAAGACTAGTCTTTTTACTTAAAATCGTATATAATATCCATGTTTTCAATGAGGTGACATTTAAGTGAAAATAATACTATGAAAGGATATAATATATGAACAAAGGTATTTCAGTAAAACTGGTTGTAATCAATGCGATGATTGCGGGGGTTTATGCTGTACTCACTTTAGCAATCTCACCCATCGCATATTCAGAAATCCAATTTAGGCTATCAGAAATAATTGTTTTTTTAGCATTTTATAATCGACGCTATATTCCTGGCTTAACGATTGGTTGCATTATTGCTAATCTATTTTCACCAATGGGAATGTTAGATATTGTCTTTGGAACTTTAAGTACGATTATAGTATGTATTGCTATGTACTTGATTAAAAATCGCTATTTAGCTGCTGGAGCAGGAGCAATTATAACAGGAATGATTATTGGGGCTGAATTATGGTATGCTTTCAATATTCCATATGTAATAAACGCAATCTATGTTGCTGTTGGAGAATTAATTGTTTTAATTATCGGAGCACTTGTCTTTAAATCATTAGAAAAAAATGACCGTTTAATGAACTTATTAGATTTAAAATAAGATCATTGACGGTCTTTTATTACTTTAATATTCTTTTTAATCATTAAGCAGTTTTTTAAGATCAGCAACTGACACATCCATTTTTTTTGAAATCTGCTCCGTTGTCATCCCACGATCAATAAAACGGTTAATTACCATCTTCATCGACTCACCTACTTCAATAATATGTTTATCCAAGTCATAAAAACGGACTACTCGTTGACCCCAGCTATGCTCTATAACATCATCAAGATACTCTATTTGTGGGTACACAGATAATCTTTTTAAAAATGCATCAAAATTTTCTTCTTCAAAACAAATTTCATGATCATTTGCTTTTTCAATAATCTTCTCTTTCTCTATATTAATAAGCCAGTCAAAATCTTGCTGCAATGATAATCCACAATCAAACGTAATATTTATTCCATAATCCTGATAAACTTCTAAATCAAATAGTTCTTCATAAAATTTTTTTGATGCATTAATGTCTTTTACTGATATTACAAATCCTGTATATCTCATCTTCTTCTCCTTAAAATTTTGCCAATTTATTTTTTCCTAATGATTTAGCAATATATAAGGCACTGTCTGCAGCCTTATATAGTTCCGCTACGGTTTCTCCATCCTTTGGTGCAACTGCTAACCCACAACTACATGTGACAACAATATCTGGATGTTCTTCTATTTTTATTTTAGCAATTTGGTTACAAGTCAGTTCAAGTTTTTGAATAACAATATTAATAATTTGAACATTTTCAATTAAGATAACAAACTCGTCACCGCCTAAACGTCCGACCAAATATTCACCAAGATTATCTCTTAAAATTTGTCCAATTTCTTTCAAAATAATATCACCAATAGGATGACCATATGTATCATTGATTTTCTTAAAATCATCAATATCTAAAATCGCTAATCCAAATTCACTTTGAGCTTTTAAATACCTCTTAATTTCCTCTGTTAATTTCCGACGATTATATAAACCTGTCAAACTATCATAATCAGCTCTTTTTAACAAAACACGACGCTCTTTTTTATTTACAATAAAAATATAAAGAACCGTAACTGTTAGAACCATTGCAACAGCTCCCAGCAAATATGTCTCATATTTCATAATAAACTGATAATCTTGAAATGCATCAGAGACTAATACAGAATAACAAATTACCCACTCACTTGACTCTAAAGGAACATATACTAAATAGCGTGTTTCTTTACCTCCTTTAGTCAAAACACATCCTGAAACATAATTACTAATGTCTGTTTTTATCTGCTGCAGCTGCTGATTACTTAAAATATTACTTTCCTGACAATAGTCATAAAAATTTCCTTGATAATTATGAAGCTTCTGATCATTAATCAAAAAATTACCAGAATAATCAATTAAATAAGTATAACCCTTGTTATTATATAAATTAGAAAACTCAATTTCACTAATTGCCCGTACATCATAAGATCCCATTACCATACCGATTACTTGACCATGTTGACTATAAATTGGAACAGATAAAGCCATCCTACGCTCACCATCAATAACTGAATCTACTGGTTCACTATTTCTAGCTCCTCCATTCATCGTATCTTGATAATATCCTCTAGTACTTATATCATAACTACTACCATCACTTAGATATCCAATTCCATCTTCAAACGCCACAACAATTCGATCAAATCCATTTTTAGAAACAAATGCTTTAGTAAAATTTATCAATTGTGACATATCACGTGTGTTTAAGCTAGTGATATACTCAGATATCCCTTCTAATTCTTGATATTGTATAGAGATCGTCGCTTCCAAACTTTTGCGATGAGAAATCACTTCGTTAAGTAAAATTTCTTGAACTTTTTCATTAATCCCACTATTGATATTAGTTAAAAAAATAGTTACACATATAATTGACATTATAATAAAAAACAAGATGGCGAATAGGTACTTCTTTGTGTATTTAGACTCTACTTTTAGCATCTTTTTCACCCCTTGTTTTATTTACTATTATTCACGTTCTTGAATCGTTACGTGAACAATATCTCCTGGTTGTTTATTAATTATTTTTCGAATATCTTTTCTCAACCCAATAATATGATTAGGGGTTTTCATTTTTACTAAACTTCCTAAATATTCGATTCCATCAAATGTAGCAATGACTTTTACACGTCCTTTATTAAATTCCTTTTTTACATCGTATGGAAAATCAACATAAGCACCATCTATATTCGGTACTTTTTTAATTACAGCATCAAATTCATATCTTTTCATATTCATTTTATCACTTCCATATGTAATTGTAACCTATATCAAGAAAATAATCTAATTTCATTACTTTTAACTAGATATAATCTTATTATAAGAAACTCTAAGATTATAAAAATTTAAATATCGATCCCATGATTAAATAAATAAAAACTAAGTCTTTTAAAACATGATATCTCCCATGAATTACCATAAAAAACAACTCGTTTAGCTTTTTTATTGTCTTTATTAGAATTCTAATTTGATGATCTTCAAACTCAGTTTCTAGAGCACTCCAAGCCATATTGGAACGATACTGTTGATAATCAATATTAAACATTTTTTCTGTTTTACTTCTTCATCTAATATAGTAATTAAGTCTTTAAAACTCTCATAGCCACCCTTACTAAAAAAACGATGTAAAGAAGCCTTAGAGATCCCTACATCATCAATAACTTTCTTAATCGTCAACTATTCCAATGAATTTAAATGCATTAATAAATAGTGTGCAATCACACTATCACTAGATTCTTAGCTACACAACCGATATAGCATTTCATATGTATACATATTATCTACCTCTTTCAATAATTATACTTCAATATAAAAAAACATAAAGTTAATTATCTTCATTAACAACTCAAAATAATAATGTTATTGACCATAATTTTATCAAGAAACTACTTATCAAAGTTTATATTTTACAAAAAACAGACTTAATGATGCAATCTCACTAAGTCTGTTTTAAACTATTTTAGTTTAGTAATATCTACTAAAGAAGTATCCCCTTTATGACGTTTTTCTAAACTAGTAATCAATGCTTGAGCAGTATCTAATGAAGTAAAGATTGGAATTCCTGCTTCTACAGCAAATCTTCTAATTAAGAAACCATCTTTTAAGTTATCATTACGAGTGGGAATATCAATGATTAAATCAACAGTATCTGTTAACATTAAATCAAACAATGTGTTACTTTTAGCACTAATGCGATTCACTAAACTAACTGGTACATCATTTTCTTTTAAGAAATTATAAGTTCCTTCGGTTGCATATAAATCATAACCAAACATATAATATTGTTTTGCAATTGGTAAAAATTCATCTTTTGCAGAATCTTTAATCGTACAAATAATATTCTTTTTCTTTGGTAAATTGATTCCTGAACCAATAAATGCTTTATAAATTGCCTCATCATAATCAGTTGAAATTCCAAGCACTTCTCCTGTTGATTTCATTTCTGGACCAAGACTAATCTCAGCTCCCTTAATTTTTTCAAAAGAGAAAACCGGCATTTTAATCGCAATTGTTTCTTTTTCTGGTGCTAAGCCATATTCATATCCCTGTTCTTTAATTGTTTTTCCCATAATAACATGAGTTGCCACATCTACCACCGGAATATCTGTTACTTTAGAAATATATGGAATTGTTCTACTTGAACGAGGATTTACTTCAATTACATATACTTGGTCTTCATATACAATAAATTGAATATTAATTAAACCGATGACATTTAAAGCTTTAGCTAAACGACCTGTGTATTCAACAATCGTATCTTTAATATGCTGTTTGATCTTTTGAGTTGGATAAACTGATATACTATCACCTGAATGGACTCCCGCACGTTCAACATGTTCCATAATTCCCGGAATCAGTATTCCATTTTCATCACAAATAGCATCAACTTCTACTTCTTTACCAGCTAAATATTTATCAATTAAAATTGGGTGTTCTTGATATTGACGATTAATGATTTTCATAAATTTCTTTACATCACCATCATTTAAACAGATCTCCATTCCTGCTCCCCCTAAAACATATGAAGGACGAACTAAAACTGGATATTTTAATCGATTAGCAACTTCTAAAGCCTCCTCAATTGTAAAGACTGTTGAACCACGAGGACGATCAATTTCACATTTTTCTAAAATCTCATCAAATCTTTCACGGTCTTCAGCTGCATCAACATCGTCAGCTGATGTTCCTAAAATTTTAACCCCCATCTCCATTAATGCCTTTGTTAGTTTGATTGCAGTTTGACCACCAAATTGAACAATTGCTCCATCAGGATGTTCGATATTAACAATATTCTCAACATCCTCTGGTGTTAATGGTTCAAAATATAAGCGATCTGCAATATCAAAGTCAGTACTTACTGTTTCAGGATTATTATTTACAATAATTGTATCATAACCAGCTTCTTTTAAAGCCCAAACACAATGAACTGAGCAATAATCAAATTCAATTCCTTGTCCAATTCTGATTGGTCCTGAACCTAAAACCATTATTTTTTTCTTATCATCAGCTGGATTTACTTCATTTACTCCACCATAGACTGAATAATAATATGGAGTTGTTGCATCAAATTCAGCCGCACATGTATCAACCACTTTATACACTGCGTTAATTTTATTTTCTTGGCACATATTTTTTACTTCATCACTAGTTTTACCTGTTAACTTAGCAATTACTTGATTTGGGAATTCTAAACGTTTAGCTTTTTTCAATAACTCTCCACTTAATTCTTTATTTTGTAATTCCTTTTCTACTTCTACTAAATGTTTGATTTTATCGATAAACCATAAATCAATTTTTGTGATATCATGAATTTCTTTTTCACTAATTCCTTGGCGTAATGCTTCTGCTACCGCAAAAATTCTTTGATCGTCAACATCTTTTAATTTCTTTTGGAGAAATTCAACATCTTTTCCATCAAGTTCATCTAGATGCAAATAGTAAAGATTTTGCTCCAGTGAACGTAATGCTTTCATTAGCGCACCTTCAAAATTATTGCAAATGCTCATAACTTCTCCAGTTGCTTTCATTTGAGTCCCTAATTCCCTTGAAGCATCAACAAATTTATCAAATGGCCATTTAGGAATTTTACATACGACATAATCTAATGTTGGTTCATATGAAGCATAAGTTTTCCCTGTTACTGCATTGATGATTTCATCTAATGTGTACCCTAAAGCAATCTTTGCTGCTAGTTTTGCAATTGGATAACCAGTAGCTTTACTAGCTAAAGCTGAAGAACGACTAACTCGTGGATTTACTTCAATTACACAGTATTCAAAACTATCGGGATTTAGCGCATATTGAACATTACACCCACCTTGAATATCTAATGCTGTAATAATATTTAAAGCAGAGGTTCTTAACATTTGATATTCTTTATCTGATAAAGTTTGGCTTGGCGCTACAACAATACTGTCACCAGTATGAACTCCTACAGGATCTAAATTTTCCATGTTGCATACAGTGATGCAGTTTCCAGCACCATCACGCATTACTTCATACTCAATTTCTTTCCATCCGGCAATACACCTTTCAATTAAACATTGACTAACTCGTGATAACCTTAATCCATTTGAACAGATATCATGTAATTCTGTTTCATCATAAGCGATTCCGCCTCCCGTTCCACCTAAAGTATAAGCAGGACGTACTACAACTGGATAACCAATCTTTTTAGCAAACTCTAAAGCATCATCAACATGATTAACAACTAATGAGGCTGCACATGGTTCATTAATATTTTCCATTAGGGTTTTAAACTCTAAGCGATCTTCGGCTAATTTAATCGTATTAGTTGAAGTCCCAATCGTTTGAACATTATGTTCTTCTAAAAAACCTTCATCAGCTAATGCCATCGCAATATTCAAAGCATTTTGACCACCCAGGGTTGGCAAAATACTGTCTGGTTGTTCTTTAATTATTAAACTTTTAACAACCGGTACGGTTAAGGGCTCAATATAAACCTTATCAGCAATATCCTTATCAGTCATGATTGTTGCAGGGTTAGAGTTGATTAAAACTACTTCAATCCCTTCTTCTTTTAATGCCCGACAAGCTTGAGTTCCAGCATAATCAAATTCTGCTGCTTGACCAATAATAATTGGTCCCGAACCAATTACTAATACTTTTTTTATTCTACTATCTTTTGGCATTCTATTTTCCCTCCATCATCTTTATAAATTCTTCAAATAAAGCATCAGTATCCAATGGACCAGCACATGCTTCAGGGTGAAATTGTACTGTTTTAATATTTTCTTTAAGATAAGTAACACCTTCGATTGTCTTATCATTTACATTGATAAACCATGGTTTTGCTACTGCTGAATCAATTGAATCTTCTTTAATCACAAAATTATGATTCTGAGTAGAAATATATACTCGACCAGTTTCTAAATCTTTAACCGGATGATTAGCACCATGATGGCCATACTTCATCTTTTCAGTTTTGAAACCATGGGCTAAAGCCATTAACTGATGTCCTAAACAAATCGCAAAAATCGGTGTTTGACTACTTGCAAGCAGCTTGATTTCTTCAATAATTTGAACATTTTCCTCAGGATCTCCAGGACCATTTGAAAGCATGATTCCATCATACTTTTCTTTTAGAATAACTGACGCTGGCGTACTGGCAGGATAGACTGTAACTTGACATCCACGTTTCACTAAACTTTTAGCAATGTTAGCTTTTGCTCCATAATCTAATAAAGCAACTCTTTTATCTCCAGTACCAATTGTATAAGACTCTTTACATGTAGTTTGTTCCACAACTCCAGTTACTTTGAAAGCATGAATCAGTTTCATTACTTCATCAAGATTTTCATATTTAGTTGTTGTTATCATTCCATTCATACATCCAATATTACGAATAATTTTCGTTAGATTTCGAGTATCAATTCCTTGAATCCCAGGAATATCATGTTGGATTAGGTATTCCTCTAAATCAATATTTTTTCTAAAATTACTTCCCAATCTAGCTAGTTCATTTACAATAAATCCCTCTACATGTGGTTTACTTGACTCTTGGTCTTCTAAACAAACCCCATAATTCCCAATTAATGGATAAGTCATTACGACTGACTGACCAGCATAAGAAGGATCTGTTAACACTTCTAAATATCCTGTCATCGAAGTATTAAATACAAACTCACTAACTACTTCTTTAACTGCACCAATACTTGTTCCTTCAAATACACTGCCATCTTCTAAAATTAAGTATGCTTTCATCATTCATCCTCCTTAATTACTATAAAAAAACATATCAATATAACTGATATGTTTAATAACAATAAAAATATAAAAATGAGTTCATAATATCAAATTTTTCACTTACTAATTCTTTAAAAAACACCAACATATGCCTCATTCCTTTCTTATTCTTGTATAGTATAGTAGAAATCATTTGAATATTCAAGATATTTTTATACTTTTTTATTATCACGAGTCAAATTTATTGATATAGATTAATATTTTCAAGCCTAATAATAAAAAATCATTGATACAAACACAATAAAATCCCACCTCCATAGATTTAGTGAAATTATCTCATTTATCTACTTTGGTGGGAATAGCTTAAATTTAAATTTTATTTAATTGCTAAATGATACTCTTGTAAAGATTTAACTTCATGACTACCATGAATTTTCATTTCCATAATTCCTTCTAATGATGCTTTAGCAGCAGCAATATTAGTCATATATGGAATTCTCATTTTAATTGCAGCTTTACGAATATAACTATCATCATGAGCACTTTGTTTACCATGAGGTGTATTAATGATCATTGCTAATTCACCATTAGTTAAAGCATCACTAATATTTGGACGACCTTCATGAATTTTTTTGATTTTTTCTACTGGAATACCACTTTCTTTGATCAAGTTATAAGTATTCCCTGTTGCTACAATAGTAAATCCAGCATCATAATATCCTTGTGCAAGCTCAACAACTTCTGGTTTGTCTAAGTCACTAACACTGATCAAAACTTTTCCTTCAGTTGGTAAAATTGTTTTCGCCCCTTCTTCAGCTTTATATAAAGCTGCTCCATATGAACTGGCAATTCCTAATACCTCTCCAGTTGAACGCATTTCAGGTCCTAAAACAGGATCTACTTCCGGGAACATATTGAATGGGAAAACTGCTTGTTTAACTCCAATATGAGGAATTTTCTTTTCTGTTAAAGTTGGTACTGGTGAAGGACGCCCAGTCAATTCACGAGTAACAATATCTGTCGCAATTTTTACCATATTAATATTACATACCTTTGAAACTAGTGGTACTGTTCTTGAAGCTCTTGGATTGGCTTCTAATACATATACTTTATCATCAGCAATTGCATATTGCATATTCATTAAACCACGAACATTCATTTCTTTAGCAATTTTCTTTGTATATTCTTTAATTGTTTCTAAATGACGGATAGGAATATGTTTAGAGGGTAAGATACATGCTGAATCACCTGAGTGGATACCAGCTAATTCGATATGTTCCATAACCGCAGGAACAAAAACAGTTTCACCGTCACTGATTGCATCAGCTTCACATTCCATAGCATTATTTAAGAAACGGTCGATTAAGATTGGGCGATCGGGAGTTACCCCAACAGCTGCTTTCATATATTGTTCAAGACTTTCATCATCATAAACAACTTCCATTCCACGACCACCTAAAACATAAGAAGGTCTTACCATTAATGGATAGCCGATTCTTTTAGCAATTTCTAATGCTTCTTCAACATTTACTGCCATTCCAGATTCAGGCATTGGAATTTCTAATTTTTCCATCATTGCATTAAATAAGTCACGATCTTCTGCCATATCAATAGTTTCTGGTGTTGTTCCTAAAATATTCACACCATTTTTCTTTAATTGAGCAGCTAAGTTAAGTGGTGTCTGTCCACCAAATTGTGCAATTACACCTACTGGTTTTTCTTTTTCATGAATACTTAAAACATCTTCTAATGTTAGTGGTTCAAAGTATAATTTATCAGATGTATCATAGTCAGTTGATACAGTTTCAGGGTTACAGTTAACAATAATTGTTTCAAATCCTAATTTCTTTAATGCTAAAGCAGCATGAACACAGCAATAGTCAAATTCAATTCCTTGTCCAATACGATTAGGTCCACCACCTAAAATCATAATTTTCTTTTTATCGTGATGAATGTCGCTATTATCTTCAGCATTATATGTTGAATAATAATAAGCACTATCCTTTGTTCCACTTACGTGTACTGGTTCCCATGCTTGATTAATATTATTAGCTAATCTTTCTTCTCTAATTACATTTTCCTCAACATTCAAAATTTGACTTAAATATTTATCTGAGAATCCATCTTGTTTTGCTTGTTTTAGTACTTCAGCCGGTAATTCTTTACCTTCGTATGATTTTATATTTTCTTCTTCTTCAACTAATTCTTTCATTTGTTCAATGAAATAATGTTTGATTTGTGTTAGTTCAAATAATTCTTCAACTGTTGCTCCCTTTCTTAACGCTTCATACATAATGAATTGTCTTTCGCTAGTTGGAACAGTTAACATATGTAATAATTCTTCTTTAGATAACTTATTGAAGTTTTTAGCATACCCTAAGCCATAACGTCCAATTTCCAATGAACGAATTGCTTTTTGGAAAGCTTCTTTATAAGTTTTGCCGATACTCATAACTTCCCCAACAGCTTTCATTTGAGTACCAAGTTTATCTTCAGCCCCTTTGAATTTTTCAAATGCCCAACGTGCAAACTTGATTACAACATAATCACCATCAGGTACATATTTATCTAAAGTTCCATATTTACCACAAGGAATATCTTCCATAGTCAAACCAGCCGCTAACATTGCTGAAACTAAAGCAATTGGGAATCCTGTTGCTTTTGATGCTAAAGCTGATGAACGAGATGTTCTTGGATTAATTTCAATAACAACGATTCGATCAGTTTCTGGATCATGAGCAAATTGAACATTTGTCCCTCCAATTACACCAATTGATTCAACAATTCTAAATGCTTGGTCTTTTAAACGATCTTGCACTTCTTGGCTAATTGTTAACATTGGAGCGCTACAGAATGAATCTCCAGTATGAACTCCTAATGGATCAATATTTTCAATGAAACATACTGTGATCATGTTGTTGTTAGCATCACGAACAACTTCAACTTCTAATTCTTCCCAACCTAAAATAGATTCTTCGATTAAACATTGACCAACTAAACTAGCTTGTAACCCCCGAGATACAACTGTTTTTAATTCTTCAACGTTATATACCAGTCCACCACCGGCACCACCCATAGTATAAGCAGGGCGCACAACTACTGGATAACCTAACCGTTCAGCAATTGCTAAGGCTTCTTCAACAGTTGTTGAAACCTCACTACGAGCCATTTCAATGCCTAATTTATCCATTTCTTTTTTAAATTCTAAACGGTCTTCACCACGTTCAATCGCATCAACTTGAACTCCTAATACTTGAACGTTATATTTTTCTAAAACACCAGCCTCATTTAATTCAGAACATAAGTTTAATGCTGATTGTCCACCTAAGTTAGGAAGTAACGCATCTGGTCTTTCTTTTTCAATGATCTGTGTTAATCGTTCTACATTTAATGGTTCAATATAAGTAACATCAGCAGTTTCCGGATCTGTCATGATCGTTGCAGGATTTGAGTTCACTAACACGATCTTATAACCTAACCCTCTTAAAGCTTTACACGCTTGAGTTCCTGAATAATCAAATTCACAAGCTTGACCAATAATAATTGGACCTGAACCAATTACTAATACTGTATTAATATCTTCTCTTTTTGGCATTTTTGTTCCTCCGTATAATCTTGATTAATTTCACAAAAAAACATATCAAGTAAATGATATGTTAATTATAAAAAATAGAAATATAAAAGAATTGAAAATGATCAGTAATAGTCTTAACAATGCGTTCACCAAATACTTTAAACATCATAATCACTCCTTCATAACTTTATCCATATTAGTATACAAAACTAAATGACACTATTCAACAAATTTATAATTAGTTATCATTGTAAGAAACCTTCTTCAAAATCCATATTTTTATTTAAAATCTAGTTATTGCGTTTAAAACAAAACAAGCTGTAAATACTATATAAAAGGATGGTTTTAATGAAAAATTTAACACACACTAAAATAATAAATGAAATCATTGAAAATGTTCGTGATGATATGCAGGATGAAGAAATAATTCATCTTGTTCTTGAAAAAACAGTTGCTTTACCTGATGGTAAGGATGAAACACTAGGACAAAAAATTGCTGATAAAATTGCTCATCTTGGTGGTAGTTGGACTTTTATCATTATTTTTATTATATTACTAATTTCCTGGATGATTTATAATATCCTTGCTAAAGATAGCCTCGATCCTTATCCCTTTATTCTTTTAAATCTGATTTTGTCATGTATTGCTGCGATTCAAGCACCTATTATTATGATGTCACAAAATCGTCAAGAGCAAAAAGATCGTCAAAGAAACGAAAATGATTATAAAGTAAATTTGAAAACTGAAATCATTATTCAGGATCTTCATAATAAATTAGATCAAATTCTTGAAGAACTTGAAAAACAAAATCATCAATAAGCATCAATCGACAACTATTTTTAATTATGTTAGAATTAGTTGTCGAGGTGATATCATGAAAAAGAAAACTAAAAATAAAATTTTTAGTCAAAAAAATATTATTTTTCTTTTTATTGCTGGTACCCTTCTTTTTTCATGTTCATTATATTATAAACAATATTTACCAAAGTATCTGACCCATAGTATCGTTATTTTACTAATTATGATATTTTGTTTACTGCCATTTTTATTTAAGCGATTTAAAAAGCAACATAATCTAATCAAAATCATCGTATCTGCTTTATCATTTAGTTTAATTGTTACTGGTATATTAGTCTTTAATCATAATGATCGATTAGCTAAAGACGGCCAATATATTGGCATTGATATTTCTAAATGGAATAATAATGTGAATTTGCAGTTAGCTCGTCAAGAAATTGATTTTGTGATTATCCGTTGCGGCTATACTTCTCTAACTGATGGTACCAAAACCAAAGTTGATCCGCTTTTTGAACAAAATATCAAGCAATGTCAAAATTTAAATATTCCTTACGGTGTATATTATTATTCTTTAGCCACTGAAGCTGCTCAAGCAAAAAAAGAGGCTGAGTATGTTAATCATTTACTAGATGGAAGAGTTCCCGAACTTGGGGTTTTTATTGATTTAGAAGACGAAACTTTTCAAGGGGCTTTAACAAATGATCAATTAACAATCGTAGCTCCAACTTTTTTAGATAACATTCAAAATCAAAATAAAAAAGGAATCTATGCTAATCATCACTGGTGGACAACTAAATTAACTGATAAAAAACTAGATTCTTACATTAAATGGAAAGCACGTTATAATGATACTCCAGTATTAGAAGAAGAATATCATATTTTACAATATAGTGAAACTGGTCAAATTAGAGGAATCAATGGTAACGTTGATTTAAATATGACTATCAATAAATATTGGTAATAATTTCATTTTAATAGCTTAATTAAAAGCCCCATTAACTGGGGCTTTCGTCATATTTATAATATTCTACGTTTCTGTTTTGTAAAAATTAAAAAGAATATAAAGCTTATTAATGCAATTCCAGCATAACCACTATAATTGCTTATATCACCAGTTGGTACCACAGGAATATGCTGATTTTCAAATACTATTTCTTTTATACTCTCACTGTTCTCAACTTTAAACGTAAGTTCCGGCGCAAGTGTATAACCGGCTGGAGCCTTGACCTCTTTTAAAACATATTCACAATCAACTAACAGCCCCTTGATTAAATGTGCATCATCAGTTGATACCCATTGTTCAATCAAACTCAATGATTCTCCATCCTTTAAATATAGTTCTAATGTTGCTCCTGGTAATAATTGCTTAGTTAGAGCGTCAATTTTAGAAATTGTTGTTTGTGTTAATTTATTTTCTACATTTAAAGTATACTGGTATTCTTTGGTAACCCTATCTTCTTTATTAAAAGCTACTTCATAAACAGTATCATCAAATACATATCCCGGTAAAGTCTTTACCTCACTAATAAGATAACTTCCCATCGGTAACTTATCAATAATAATTTGTCCATTTTGATCTGTAATATAAATTCCTTGATTTTGACCAATTGGCATACCAGCTCGATAAAGAACTGTCCCTGTAATTATATCTTTAATGTCCTCCTTAGCAGTTATCTTAAATTCAATTCCAGATAAATCATCTAAATGTCCTTCTAGTTTCTTATTGATTATTAATTTACCGACTGGTATCAATTCATTGACAATTGTTTTTGTAGTCACTTCATTACTTTTAATCGTAACAGTGTATTCCTTATTAAGACTATCATGATCGGCTGGTGTCTTAATTTCCGTTAAAATATAATCTCCAACTAATAAATTATCTATTTGTAATACGCCATTTTTAACCACATGATCTTGATTATAATCATTATTTTTCCCCTTCAAATTAAATACCGCCCCATCTAGCATCTGTTTATCCTCATTTGTTTTGATTAATTTCAAACTCCCCACTGGTAAATATTCTACTTGCAAACTAGTTGGTTTGGTTTCTCCATTCCCTAAAACCATTGTTCCAATCGTTTGGGTTTCATCGTCAATCGTTAAAACTAAAGGTCGATAATAACTATTCGTTGTTCCCATCAAAGAACCACTCGACCAGTTATAATTGTCTCGTTTGGTTAATGGAGACGATAAATAGAATTTTTGACCACTACTTAATTGTACCGTCCCAGTAACTGTTTGATTTGTCGTTAAATTATGTAATTCCATGTCTTTGTCTAAAACCATCGTTAAAGTAGCATCAGCATCACCAATTACCGTAATTTCTTCACTCCGCTGCCTACCATCTTTTTGATACATTTTCAAACTATTTTTTGAAAATCCAATCTCTCCTTTAGGAATTGCAGGACGATTAGGGATTGCTTCGATCCATTCTGCCCAGCCCCAGCCACGTAGTTTTTCCAAGTCAACACCATGAAGATCTCCAGCATAATAATAGCTTGCGGCAATATGAGTTAACAGATATGCCATTTCAACACTAGTTACACCATCTGTTGATAGTGTATCAGCAGGACCCCCATAGCCATAATAAAGTACTTTTTGAAGATTTTCATTATCTACATAACTTCCTTCTCCTACAGTTCCATTACCTGGTGAATGTTTGCTTGCTTCTAAACAATATGCTATTTTTCCATCTACAGTATACATTCGTGTTGACCAGGTTCCACTACTGTCAAACCAGCTAGGATATTTAATTTTCTCACCTGCACTAATTTGATATTGCTGTCCATTGACATAAGTTACAGCATTACAAAACACCAAAATAAAAGTCACTGCAACTAACAGTGACTTTCGAATATATTGATTTAATTTTCTTTTCATCTTTCTGCTCCTTTGTTGATTTATATCACTAATATAATGACACTCTGACAAGGAGAACGACAATAATATCTCACATTTCCCTCCAACAAAAAAGAGATCTCATTGAATGAAATCTCTTTTATCATATTTTATTTATTTTCTTCAAGATACATAATCGTTTGATATGGTTTCAATACTTTACCATCATATTCTTTATAATTATTTAAAATAAGCTCTTTAGCACAAATAAATGGCTGCTCTTGATTCGAAAAATTACATACATTGACAATAAGTTGTCCTTGATAACTTCTCTGGTAGACAATCAAATTATCATTTTCACATTCATCGGGAATAAAGCTTCCAAAAGTTAAAGTATTACTATAAACACTTTGTTGTCTTAAACAGATCATTTTCTTATAAAAACTATAAACTGAATCCGGATCATTAAACTGTGCCTTAACATTTATAACTGGATAACTTTCATTTAACGCTAACCACGGTTCAACATCAGAAAACCCAGCATATTGACTGTCATCAAACGGCATTGGAGTTCTAGAATTATCACGACTGCGTTTATTAACTAGAGCCAATGCCTCACTTTCACTAAATCCTTCTTCAAGCATTCTTTGATATTGGCCATGTGAACTAATATCATCAAAATCATCAATAGATCGCCGAACACAATTTGCCATTCCTAATTCTTCTCCTTGATAAATATAGGGAACCCCTCTTAAAAAGAAATACATTGAAGCAATCATTGTAGCACTATAATAACCATGATCTGCTTTATTTACAATCAACTTATCTAAAGAACGCGGCTGATCATGATTTTCTAGGAAAGTTCCTACCCAGCCTACTTTATTTACTTCGACTTGTGAAGTAAATAGTAAATCTCTAAATTGTTTTACAGTCCAGTCTTTACGAATAAACCATTCCTCATTATCTCCAATATCAAAATTAGAGTAATTAAAGTCGAACATACTGTCAAAACATCCATTTTCACCAATATAGATACCTAATTTATCATATGACACCCCATAAGCCTCAGAAATTGTCATACAGTCATGTTTAGCAAACGTATTCTCCTTTAATTCCTTAAAGAAAACTTCAATTCCTGGCTGATTACGCGCAAAAGGGATACAAGACACTAATCCATCTTCACCATCAGGCTCACCATCTTGATAACGTTGATCCTTTTTAATAAAATTAATGGCATCCACCCTAAATCCTGCAATTCCTTTATCTAACCACCAGTTGATCATTTGATAAATTTCTTGCCGTAATACAGGGTTTTCCCAATTTAAGCATGGTTGCTTTTTTGAAAAAGCATGAAAATAATATTCATCTTCAGTAACTTTTTGCCATACTGAGCCACCGAAAATACTCCGCCAATTAGTTGGCGCACGACCATCTTTTCCATGTTTAAATATATAATAATTCCGATACTTACTCGTCGGATCAGCGATTGCTGCTTTAAACCATGGGTGTTCATCAGAGGTGTGATTTACAACTAAATCCATAATTATCTTAATTCCTCGTGCTTTTCCTTTTTTAATTAACTCATCCAAATCTTCCATTGTTCCAAACATAGGATTAATTGCATAATAATCACTAATATCATAACCATTATCATCCATTGGTGAAGCATAAATTGGACATAACCATAGGCTCGTTACCCCTAAATCACTAAAATAATCTAATTTCTCAATAATTCCTTGTAAATCACCAATTCCATCACCATTGCTATCTTTAAAGCTTTTAGGATAAATCTGATAAACTACTTCCTTTTGCCACCATTTCTCCATTATTAAATCACTCTCCTTTTATTCATATAAATAAATCATATATCTTCATTATAAAAGCCTAATCCCTTCAATATTTCTAATTTTCATATTATAAAAATAAATATGATAAAAAGGATAAGCTGCTGCCTACCCTTATGTAAAAATATTAATTTATTTTAGTAATTGTATAGCCAAGTTTATTAAACTCATCAATAATCATTTGAATGTGCGCATTACCATTAGTCTCAACTGTTACTCTTAATTCTACTTCAGAAAAACGAGCAAAATTTTTAAACTGATTATGGTCAACACCAATTACATTGGCATTACATTGATTTAAAACCTTCGATACTAATTCCAACTGCCCTGGTTTATCAGGTAATTGAACAGAGAAAGTAAAAATTCGTCCTCTTGAAATAAGTCCTTTATTAATCATAGACGAAATAGTTAACACATCAATATTTCCACCACTGATCAATGATACAACTTTCTTCCCTTTAGTTTTTAGCTTCTTTAATCCTGCTAAAGCTAAAATCCCAGAACCTTCAGCTACCAGCTTATGTTTTTCAACTAATAACAAGAATGCTTCCATCAATTCATAGTCATTGACCAAAACAATATCATCAACATATTCTTTAATATATTTAAACGTTTTAGAGCCAATTTGTTGCACAGCTGTACCATCGGCAATCGTATTAACCTCACTCAATAAAACTACCTGATCCTCTTGAATAGCTGCAGAAGCACTTGCCGCTCCTTCAGGTTCAACCCCAATGATTTGAATATCGGGTTTAATTAATTTAGCAGCTGCAGCAATCCCCGAAATTAAGCCACCGCCACCAATTGGTACTAAAATCATATCAGCATCTGGTAATTCTTCAAGAATCTCCAATGCGATCGTCCCTTGTCCTTCCATAACATCTTCATCATCAAACGGATGGACAAAAGTATACCCTTCACTTTCTTGTAGTTCAACTGCCTTAGCGTAAGCATCATCATAAACCTCACCAGCTAAAACCACATCAGCACCATGGGCCTTTGTTGCCTCAACCTTGATCAATGGTGTATGACTAGGCATTACAATAGTTGCCTTAACTCCTAATTTATTAGCTGCATAAGCAACCCCTTGAGCATGATTTCCCGCTGAAGATGCAATTAATCCATGCTTTTTAGCTTCATCATCTAATTTCACGATCTTATTATAGGCACCTCTAATCTTGAAAGCACCAGTTTTTTGTAAATTTTCTGGTTTGATATAAACATCATTACCACATTCAGCTGAAAAAGCATCGCTATGAATTAAATGTGTCTCTAAAATTACTTCATCAACTCTTTGCTTTGCGGCTTTAAAATCTTCTAACTTCAACATTTGACATGTCCCCCTTAATTAAATTACATTATAGCATTTATCATTAAAAAGTAAAAGATTGTCTTTAATAATATCAGATGATTAAAAATATAATCATAAAAAAAGACAAATCATATTGATCTGCCTTATTTAATTTTTATTTGGTTAATTTTTTCATCAAAATAATATCCATTCACATCCAATAATTCCATGATTTCAATTTCATTAGCATCATTAATTTCTAATATTTGTGCCAATGACATATCATCATCACGTAATTTAGTATTTAAAAAACTCACTAGCATATTAATATCATTTGGTAACATTAAATTTCACCCTTTTCACTTAACATCTTTAAGCACTCATAAATTCCTTCTTCATCATTTGATAAAGTGATATAAGCCGCTCTCTTTTTTACTTCATCAACTGCATTGGCCATTGCTACACCGAATTTTGCAAACTCAATCATACTCAAATCATTATAACCATCACCAAAGCTAATTACTTCATCTCGTTTAATTCCTAAACGCTCAATCAAAGCCTGCAATGAAGCAGCTTTATCAATTCCTTGCGCCATCACTTCAATGAAAAATGGTGCTGAACGATAAATACTTAAAGAATCACCATATGGTGCCTTAAACTCATCAAGTATTGTCTCAGCATATTCAGGCTTTGCCGTTAATAAGACTTTATTTACAGAAAAATTCACTGCTTCTTTAAAATTATCAATATGTTTGATTGGCATATGATTAATATCGCCTTCAATACAAACATACTCATCGGTTTCATCTTCTGTAAGAATCAATTCATCAGTATAAGTCATTACCGCCAAATTATACTGTTTCGCTCGCTCATAAACCTGATGTGCCGTTTTAGCATCGTACACTTTTTGATATATGATTTCTTTTGTTTTATAATCAACAACCTTAGCACCATTAAATGATAGTAAATAGCCACCTGTTTTATCTAATTCCAGCTCATTAGCTTCTGCATACAATCCAGCAGTTGGACGACCTGAAGCCAAAACAACCACTACACCTCTTTTTGCCAGCTCCTGCAAGATGGCTTTTGTCTTTGGTAAGATTTGTTTATCAGTACTCTTCAAAGTACCATCTAAATCTAATGCAATTAATTTATACGTCATTTTTCTACCTCTCAATATAATCAAAGTTTATTAAAAGATAGTTATTTTGTCAAATATATTTAAAGATAATATTTGATACTAGTATTATAACCCTAAAATAACCTATTTTAGTCTCAAATCAATAATAAATTAGTCTTATTATCATCTCAATATTTTTGCTTGAAAATACTAATAATTATGGTAGAATTGCTTTAATTTATAAGGAGGTTGCATCATGTCACTACAACAAGCTAAAAATTATTTGAAACAATTCAACCGGGAACAAGATATTATCGAATTCGATGTTTCTAGTGCTACTGTTGAACTTGCTGCTAAAGCTTTAAACTGTGCGCCTGAACGTATTGCTAAGACATTATCTTTTAAAATCAACGAACGCGCGATTTTGATTGTTACTGCTGGTGATGTTAAAATCGATAATCGCAAATACAAAGAAACCTTTAAAACCAAAGCAAAAATGCTCGCACGCGATGAAGTATTGCCAATCATCGGTCATGATATTGGGGGAGTATGCCCTTTTGGCGTTAATCCTGATGTTACTATCTATCTTGATGAATCACTTAAGCGATTTCAAACAGTTTTTCCTGCCTGCGGCAATTCTAACAGTGCTATTGAATTAACGATTGATGAACTTTCTAGCTATATTAAAGCAGAATGGATTGATGTTTGTAAAACCATCTGATGATGGTTTTTTATTATTTTGCAATTTTTTCTATCGTATTGAAGCTTTTTTATTGCATTTAATAAAAAAATAATATATACTATTTTCAATTACTATAAAGTAATTAAAAGCAATGACGAGGAGAGTAGTAATCTACAGAAGCTTTAGCGAATCAGGGAACGGTGCAAGCCTGATAGTGAAGTAGTTTATGAAGAACACCTAAGAGCTGTCTACCGAAAGCATTATGCAAGTAGGCTAGAACGTTACCAGTAACGTTACTATTGGCGGGTATCGAGTACTCTATGAAGTATTTTCCGTACCATGTAACTATAAATTCCTTTTCTAGTTATACGGTACTCGCTTCTTTAGGCGAGTTTTTATATTCTCGCAACAATAATTTTAAGGGGGAAACAAATTATGTGCGGTTTTTTAGTAGTAGGAAGTAGTGAATTAGAATTACAAGTATTCAATGATGCATTAAATCAGGCTGCTTATCGTGGTCCTGATCATCAACATGTAAGCATTAACAACGGTATAACCTGGGGATTTAACCGTCTTTCAATTATGGATTTGTCATCAAAAGGTAATCAGCCTTTTGTCTATAAGGATTGTGTTCTTGTCTGCAATGGTGAAGTTTATAACTATCATAGCTTAAAAGCTATGTTAGAAACGGACTATACTTTTAAGTCAGGAAGTGACTGTGAAGTACTGATTCCGCTATATCACAAATACGGGATAGAGATATTATGTAAATTTTTAGATGCCGAATTTGCAATGGTAATCTATGATGCCAAAAAGGATAAAATTTTAGCTGCACGTGATCCAATGGGAATTCGCCCTATGTTCTATGGATATCATAAAGAAGACGGTAAGATCTGCTTTGCTTCAGAAGCAAAAGGATTATTTCCTTTATGCCAAGAAATAATGCCATTTCCACCAGGGCATTATTATGAAGATGGCAAATTTATTTGTTATAATGATTTAAGTAATCCTAAAACGATCAATAACGATGATTTAGAAACAATTGCAACAAATTTACGCCTCAAATTAGAAAAAGCAGTGGAAAAAAGATTGCAAAGCGATGCTCCAATCGGATATTTATTAAGCGGTGGTTTAGATTCATCCTTGGTTTGTGCGATTGCCGCACGTTTAAATGATCAACCAATCAAAACCTTTGCAATCGGTATGGATACTGATCCTATTGATTTAAAGTATGCTAAACAAGTTGCTGATTACTTAGGAACTGATCATACAGAAGTAATTATGACCAAGGAAGATCTATTAGAAAATTTAAGAGATGTTATTTTTCATTTAGAAACTTATGATATCACAACGATCAGAGCCAGTATGGCAATGTATTTATTATGTAAATATATTCATGAAAAAACTGATTTAAAAGTTATTCTAACCGGTGAAGTAAGCGATGAGTTATTTGGCTACAAATATACTGATTTTGCACCAGATTCATCACAATTTCAAAAAGAAGCACAAAAGCGAATTAAAGAATTATATATGTATGATGTTCTAAGAGCTGATCGTTGTATCTCTGCTCACGCTTTAGAGGGACGGGTTCCATTTGCAGATATTGATTTTGTTGATTATTCAATGAGTATTGATCCAGCTAAGAAAATGAATATCTATAATAAAGGAAAATATTTATTAAGACATGCTTTTGAAAATCAGGATTATTTACCTGATGAAATTTTATTTAGGGAAAAGGCCGCATTTTCAGACGCTGTTGGTCATTCAATGGTTGATTATTTAAAAGAATATGCAGTTACTTTATATACTGATGAAGATGTTATTAAAGCTAAAGAAAAATATGCTTTTGCAACACCTTTTACTAAAGAATCTCTCTTATACCGTGATATTTTTGAATCGTTTTATCCAGGGCAAGCAAAATGGGTCAAAGACTTTTGGATGCCAAATAAAGATTGGGAAAACTGTAATGTTGATGATCCCAGTGCTCGAGTTTTAAAAAACTATGGTGACAGCGGTAAATAAAAATACCAGTTCTTTTACGAACTGGTATTTTCTTTATCACAATCAATAATACAATAATTATTGCGACCATTGTTTTTCACACGATAAAGAGCATCATCTGCCAATCTATATAATTCATCATAAGACAACGAAACACTCGAAACTACGGCACCAACACTAATACTTGTAATAATATGGGTCCCCTGGTATTCTACTTTTGAAGTTGATTTAATCATATTTTGACAATACTCAGCTACTTTTTCAATACTCTTAGGATATTTTATTAATGTTAAAAATTCATCTCCACCAACCCGTCCAAAGATATCTAAAGGATGGCTCACTTCCAATAATGCCTGAGCTATTTTTTGAAGGACAATATCACCACATAAATGTCCATAAGTATCATTAATATATTTAAAGTTATCAATATCAATAATTATCAAAGCAACTTGGGCTGCTGTATTATTTTGTAAAAACTCTTCTGCCTTTTCACGACAAGCTGCAGAATTATAAATTTTTGTTAAACTATCTTTTTGAGCCAGCTCCCGCCATAATAACTGTTCTTCTTTTTCAGAATGGATATCAATAACCTTTCCAATAATATGTGTCGGTTTATTATTCAAATCAAAAATCGGACACAAATTAATCTTTAACCAACGTTTTTTCCCATCAATAAATTTAACAAACTCCTCACTCTCACATTCCGTCAAATTACGTAGACTCATTTCTAAAGTATCTTTATTAGAAATTGGTCTCTTTAAAAAATCTTTAATAATCGTTTCCTTTGAAAGCAGTTTGGCTCCACCTCCCATTAAAACAAGGGTATCAGTTGCAATGTTATATTCAACAAAGCAATCATGAGAAAATTCACTAATTTGTTGATAACGCTTATACTCACTTAAAATCTTTTCATTATTACGTTTATTTATATAATTACGCCAAATCAAGAAAAACAGCACAATAATGGCAACTGCCATAAGCGTAAAAGTAGCTACTTGAAGTTGATTATTTTCAACATAGTCAAAGAAAGTAACATCATTTTCACTGGTACTGGCATTAGTAAATATAATTTCTTCAATCTTACTGTAAGATACGACATCAATTCCTTTATTGATAATATCTAAAAGCTCATCCGCAACACCTGTATTAATTGCAAAATAACTGCCTTGATTTCTTAAATTCCCTTGAGGAATAATATTAATATTCTTGAAATCATAATTACTATTATAAAACAAGGCAACATGATTATTTATATACGTATAGTCAGCTGTGCCGTTTTCTACCGCTTTGATACATTCTAACTGAGTTCCATAATAATTAACTTTGTTACTACTATCTCCAACTGCGGCACTATCAACTTCAGAATCATAAATCATTGCTGCCTGTTTACCGTCTAGCTCATTAGCATTAATATTTTTATTAGTTACTAGCGTCATCGCTGAATCTAAATAAGCTTTCGTCGTAATATATTTTTCTGGATTGCTATTATACACCCCACCAATAATCATTGGTTTCTTCGTCTCAATCTGCTTATTATATTCATCAATATCATTGGCATAAATATAATTAAACTTCAAACCGCTCAGTTTTCCAATATAATTAAGCACATCAACGGTAATTCCTACAACCTTGCCTTTTTTTTCATCATAATACTGGATTGGGGCTTTCCCACCCAATATAAGAACATCAATTTTTGAATTATTTGCAACAAAACCTTTCTCAGCTTCGGTAAGAATGAAATTACGGTTCGCTAAAGAAAAGTAACGTTCATGAAGATTGCTCATATAATTAGGCTGTTCTTTATTTAACTGTGTCATCGCTTCATTTAGCTCTGACATCAGTTCTTGATTTCCTTTTGTCATTACAAAATAAAATGGACGAGGCGAAAAACGTGCTACGACCCGATAATTACCTTCTTCAATTGATAAATCTGATAACACCATAGCATCTATTTCATTTCTCTCTAATGATGTTAATAAATCTGGGGTATTATCAAAAAATATTTGATTAATATTAATTCCATTAATATCTCCAAAATCTTTTAAATTAACATTAGTTTCCTTTTTAGTTGAAACAACTCCAACATTTAAATTCTTAAGAGAATATATACTAGTATCATTGATTTCAGCATTATTAGAATTAACATAGATAGCCATATTTCCCATGCCATAATTGGTTGCCGAATAATCATAATCATTGATTAAGGTATCAATATAGAGCATCCCACCCATTAAATCAATCTCGCCTGTTTTGACCTTTTCCATAGCGCTTGACAGCTGCTCATTTACTGTGCCTTCTAAGCGTACAAATTCTAAGTTCCAATTCGTAAATCGAGAGATTTCTTTTAAATATTCATAAGTATAGCCGGAATATAATCCATCTTCATCTATCTCTGTTAATCCAGATTGAATTGGATAAGCAACTTTAACAGTTCGGGAGGCTGCTTTAATTGGGATGATATTGATCAGCATTGACATAATTAACAATACTAAAATTGTTTTTAGTGTTTTCATCAAACCACCCCTTTTTACATCACAATATTATCATATTAATTATACATTAAATTGATGAACATTAAAATAAAAAGGCACAAATCATCAGAATAATTCATGCCTGTATCAATATTTTATCTAATTGTTTTAAAAACTGATTTCTTACTTCATCAGTTCTTTTAGCTGGTCCACGTGTCCGCCTACCACTTTTTCGTTGTTTAGCTGATACATAACGACTCATTAATAATTCTTCAATATTATTATCATCAATTACTTTTCCTGAAATATGCAAAACTTTAGCCCCTTTTGATAACACTAAACTTGCTAGACCATAGTCCTGAGTAATAACAAGATCATTTGCTTGAACCTGTTTCAATAAAACTAGATCAACACTGTCACTTCCCACTTCACATAGAATAGTTCTAAAATAATCATCCTGTATAAAATGAGCATAATCAACAAAAACCGTCATTTCAACCTGATATTTCCAAGCTAAATCTCTAATTGCTGGTAAATCAGGACAAGCATCACCATCAACTAAAAGTGCCATACACCACAACCAATCAACATTGCAGTTGCTAAAAAGCCACCTGCCAGACCTCCAAAATGTCCCGCCTTTGATACCTGACGATTGAAAAATGTAAAAGCTACATTAATTAAAATCACATATATATATTGTTGCAACATATAATCAAAATAACCGCCTACAAGTATTCCTAAAGCAATCATTGCACCTAAATAACCATAAAAAATCCCACTAGCTCCTAAAGTCACAGTATTATATGCATAAGCATATTTTTTACCATGATAATAACAAGCTCCGCTAGTAGCAAGACAGCTTATGAAGATTAGATATAAATATGCGCCCGTTCCTAATAAGTATTCAAAAAAATGGCCAAGATTATAAATACAATATACATTCATAAAAATATGCATAATATCGATATGAACGAAATTAGCGGTAATAAAACGCCAATATTCTTTTTTTACTTCAATTCGCGGCATATAAAAAGCCCCGTATTTAATCGCTAAAGAGGTTTTATCATAATTACTCTTATCAATAAAATTAATTAAAATAAAGATTATAATCGATATGATAATAATAGCATTGGTTATCATCTATTCTCCTGCCTTTTCTGTTTTAATGACACTAACGCGTCTTGTTCTTTGGAGATTATGTCCTTTATCATTTGTAATTGAATAAATTACTTCATAATCACCAACTTTATCTGTATTAACATTATTTTTTAAAATTTTTATATTCTTAGTAATATCATTCCCACTACCATCAGTAGCTTTCACTCCATCAAGAGGATTAAATTTACTATTTTTTAATACCTCAATATCATCAATTCCTGTAAGAGTAGGATTATTACCATTTTGTCCAGCTACTATTTTAACTCGTAAACTGGCAGATTGATTTCCTGCCTGATCTTCAACAATTATCCTTTCAACATAAGAACCTTTTTCAGTGAACACTTTATGTGTTGACTTCTCACCATTTTCATCAATAAAATATGCAGCTATATCTGAATTATCCTCAACCTTTTCAATTAAATCAATTGCATATACTTCAGTATTTAAATGAACATTAAACGTAGATGCTTTTAATGTTACAACTGGTTTAGTTGTATCAACTATCTTTATATAAAAAGGATATTCAACACCTAAATATGTAGCAGATACTTTATATTCACCAATTTCATTTTTTAAATTCGAAAAATTCAAAATAACTTGTGATAAAATTGCCTCATTAGCATTAATATAATCTTGCGGCTTAGTCGATATTTCACTACCATATTCATAAACAAATGTATCTCTTTTGATCGTTAGGGGGGTAACATTGAAGGCACAAGCAATTAAAATTATATTTACTATGACAAAGAAGCTTAAAACAACTGATATAATTCGATTTTTCATGCTATCACCCTCTCCCATCTTTAAATCCATTTTTCTATATTCACGAACTATCTTATGCTTTTTCCAGCTAAAAATCAATGAGATTTTATGATTATTAAGACTTTTTAAGTTTCAATAATCATAACTTAGAAATTTCTAAAAAAATTCAAAAAATTACGTTAAAATAATTGAATCTTTTTACTTTTTTAATTTTAAAATTTTCTCATACTCATCTAATGGCAGCGGTCGAGCACAATAATATCCCTGAATATAATCTACCTTCATTCTAATTAATTCCTCATACTGTCCAGCCTGTTCTACACCTTCAGCTACAACGACTAGCCCTAAAGATTGAGCTAAACTAATAATCGATTTCAAAATTTCTTTAGCCTTTGAATTGACCTCCAAATCATCAATCATTGTTTTATCAATTTTTAAACAATCGATTGGCATTGATTCGAGCATCATGATTGAAGAATAACCTGAACCAAAATCATCCATAGATACTGTAATCTTTAATTTCCTAAATTTATTGAGAATATCTTTTAAAATATCACGATTATCAAACAAACTTGTTTCCGTCATCTCTAATTCAATTAAATTATAGGGTATCTGATAAGCATCAATTACTTTTAGATAACTTTCAACAAAATCTTGACGATATAAATGTAATTGCGAAACATTTACCGCTATAGGAGCAACCTCAAGACCATCATCAAGCCATTTACGAATCTGCTTACACGTAATTACAAAAACATACTCATCCAATTCAATAATATTACTGCTGCGTTCTAAAACCGGTATAAATTCTCCAGGACTTATCGATCCTAGTTTACTGCTTTTCCACCTAACCAGCGCCTCAGCTCCATAAAGTCTTTTTTTCTTTGTACTATATTTTGGCTGAAAATAAACTTCAAATTCATGATTATGCAAGGCTTCCTCAAACAAGTCTTCCAACTCTTTATTTTTATACATTCTTTGACGAATGTTATCATTGTAAAAATTACAATTCTCTAGTTCATGGCGATTTTCATCACGAATCACAGTTGCGGCTCGATCAACCATTGATTCAATTCGATCATTATAATTTTCAATTAAATAAATCCCAACAATCATTTTAATTCGATAAGCTGCTTCATCATTACTGTTAATTGCATTTTCCATATTTTTAATCATATACTCTGCCCGCTTTTTCAACTGTGTAACAGAGTCATATTGTAATAAAGCAACAAAGTGATCAGCTTGAATTCGTGCACAAAACTCTTTTTCCTGCAACAAATTATTTAAAATTTTAGCTATTTTCACTAAAATAAGATTACCCTCATCATAGCCATATAAATCATTAATATACTGAAACTTCAAAATATTGAAATAAACCATTGTATATTTAGATTTGGTAGATTTTAAAATATCACCACCAGCCAGTCTAAAGCGTGTATATGAACCGCATCCCGTTACCTCATCAACTAGTGCCACTTCTTCTAAACGTTTTTGATTATTACGATACATCAATACAATTCGAGTAATTAAATATAAAATTCCTAATAAACAGCAGCCTAGCATCATATAACCTAAAAAAAGCATTCCATTAATATTATTATCAACCACCGAAGCAGGAATAACACTCAACAAATACCAATCATTAACATCAAGCTTTTGGTAATACAAATATCTAGCTTCATCTGTCCGATCATACTCTAAAAATCCACTTTTTTCATTTTTAATATTATGTTTTAAATTTTCCAGCTTTTCTTTATTTTCTTTTGAAATTGCCCCAATATCATCAAAAAAGTTAGAAAATTTAATGCTTGTCTTGTTAGAAGAATCTACAATTTTATCACCATTTTCCTTAATAATAAAACTATATCCTAAACCATCAAATGTAGAAACCGATAAAGTCTCTTTATAATACCGTGATGCATAAGCTCCAAAAAGTACACAATGTTGATCATTATCAAAGGTTATGGGTAACGTATAAACACTAACTTCTTCACCATCAATCAAATCCGGCAATGTATCAGTAATTGATACTTCACCATTCATCGCTTTATTAAAACGGGTCATTTGCTGTTCATTTAATAAAATATTATTATCATCTGTCGTATAGGACTGTCCTCTCTCATCAATTATTCCAATTCGTTTAAAATTATTAATTTCATTCACTTTTTTTATTTTGTTAATAATTTTGACGGGATCAAAAGCATCCTCTTGGCTAATATAAATTGATAAATTTGCTAAAACTGCAACATTTTTTTGAATCTCTTTATCAATCACATTTACACTTTGACTAGAAATTTCTGATAACGTATTTAGAACCTGTTCTTGTGAAATTGTTTGAGATTTAAAAGCAAAAAAAGTTGCGACAACAGCAATGATCAAACATGATATCACGATGTCGACATAGATTCTTTTAAAGTTTTTAATTTTCATCTCATACACCCCACATTTATCTCTACAATATTATATCATTATCGATTAATAAAATCGATTAATTGTATAATTAAGGGTCATATTCGCTTTTGAACATGACCCTTTAACTAATTAACTCTTCTTTCTTAATCTAACCACAGCTAAAAGTGCAACTAATGATATCATTGCAAATTCAAAGAGCATTGTTTCATCACCTGTTTTAGCATTTTTCTTTGTTTTGTCTGATACCTCAGTCCCTGGCTGTTCCTCAACCTTCGGTTCCTCTTTTTGACTAGCTTTAACAGCTTCGATTTTTGTTAATAGAGCATCACTCATTTTATTAACATCTTCACTGCTAACATCATTAGCAATCAGTGCAACTGCCTGACTTAATAATTCTTCTAATTCCTTGACTAACTCAATATCATATTTATCTTTGTTAGCAAGAACTTGTTTTGCCAATTCAATTTGGAGTAGTAAATTATCTTTATTAACAACTTGCTTTAATTCATTGAAAGCTCTTAGTAATTCATCGTAGGCATTTTGAATAGCACCTTCATTAGCGTCAAGATCCTGATTAACTATGACGGCCCTTTCATAACCATTTTTAAACGTTTTCCATGATTCTTCAGTATAATCTTCTTCTTTTAAATCTTTAACCTGTTCAATCAATTTATCTAAATCCTTGCGCTCTACTATTTCTAAAAGTCCTTCAATCGCTTCATTGATTTCTTGTTTTGCATTTTGTAAAACTATAAGTTCCTTACTGTTATCATCTATTAGTTTTCTTCCTGCTTCATAAGCATCTTGCAATACTTTCAAAGTAGCTGGCCGAAGATTTACTGCTTCTTTATCCAAAATCTCTTTTGCAACTTCAACGCTTACCTTTAATTCCCGGTAACTAATCAGAATGGCTTTTTCATTTGCAAGATTTGTTAGATTGGCTTGAACATCTTTTTCAACTACTTCTCCTGCTCCTAGTGCAACTAAGGCATTTGCTTGATCAAGATATCCTTTCATAACCTTAAACATTTCTGCAGAATAATCAGTTTCCATCTTAGCAACTTCATCAATCAGTGCAACCAGTTCATTAAATGATGATTCCAATGCCCTAAATGTTAAATTATCTAATGCTGTTTGCAGTTCAGATACCATCTTATCAACATCGCTTTGAGTAATATCCATTCTATCAGCCATTGCTTCAGCTGCTTCTTTGTTTTGTATGAAACTTTGCCAGCTTGAAACTGTACTATTTGCTTCACTGTACCCTTCTGCCAGTTTACTCTCCGCCACTTCAAGCACTGTTTCTAAAGCACTTTTATCAACTCTTACAACCTGTTTCTTTAAATTTGTGTATTTTTTAGACAATTCTTCTTTGAACTTAAGCATTTCTTCTTCACTGATACTTTCTTTTCCTACCACTTCATTTTCAAGATTGGTTAAATAAGCCGTGAAAGTTTGATAAGCTTCTTCTTTGATTTGACCGTGGAAATTACCCACATTCATTTCACTTAATTTATCTTTAACTTGACTAATTGTTCTAAGTAAATCATTTTTAGGATTTTCATATACTTCAATTTCATAAATAGAATATCCATACTTAGCGTTATTAGCAGCTTTTGTACCAATTAATTTAATATAACGTGCTTCAATATCACCTAATCCAGTATGATTATTTTCCTTAGCTACATTACCAGTTACATTTTTGATCGTAAACCAGTCTTTACCGTTAACTGAGCCTTTTAATTCATAGTCCACTCCATAAGCATCTTCCCAGGTAATCTTGATTTGATCAACTTTATAAACTTTATTTAAATCTACCTGGATCCACTGATCATGCGTACGTGCTGACGCCCAGCGTGATTGCTCAGGACCACTAGCACTTTGATTAATGATTCCATCAAATGCTTTATTTGGTGTTTGATAATCAGTATAGCTGCTTGAAGCTGTTGCTTTTTTATTCAAAGCAACATTTTCATGAATAACATCTATTCCTGTATCATAAAGATTTTTAATTTCTTCATTATTCAATAAACGATTATAAACTTTAATATTATCTAATGTTCCTACTAAATTTTGTCCAATCTTTTGTAGTGGTAAATTGATTGAAGCTGAATCATACCACTTATTCCCCGAATTGGTAAGAATTGGTCCATTGATTGTTGATTTAACTACTCCATCTAGATAAGCATTAGTATATTTTTTATCAGAAGTAAAAGCTAATTGATATAATTTTCCCTTTTCAAGTTCTATATTATGCTCATAATGATAACTATCACGATCGTACATCAGCTTGTATTTACCATCAATTTCTTTTAAATAGATTTTTCTTGTTTGATACTTTGTATCAATCCACTGATTACATTCTTCTATTGGCATTGTTTCTTCAAATAATACAATATCGCCTGTTTGTGATTCATCGATTTTTAAATCAAAAGCTAAAGTATACGGCCATTTCAATGCACTATGCTGCATTTGTAGATAACCATCACCATTTAATTTCAATGCCCGACCTTCATCAGTTGTTTCAACTGTTGCTTTGATTGCAGTAGCATCATAACCATTTCCAGAATTATCTTTAATGACTAAATTATCCCCTTGTTTTGAAGTATTTTCCATATCAAAGTCATATACTTTTTCTGTTTTACTGCTAATTTCTTTATCCATCTCAACATTTGGACCAGTACCTAAAGTATTGACCTCAGCTTTAAATTGGTCATATGACTTGTCATTATCTTTACCGTACCAAAAGGTTTGAGCATATATTGGTAAGATACTTTGTATTCTTGCAAAAACATCATAAACAGAAATCCCATTAAAGATTCCTCGGTCATTCCATAATGAAATCGAACCCCCAACAATTTTTGGATGTCCTTCAGCAACATCAACTCCAGCGCCCATTTTATCTCTAAATTTTCCAGCACTTAAGTTATTGTACATTTCTTCTTCTTTCGCAAAATCTGGATAACCATTATTCCCGCCAGGAACAATATAACCATACTTATTAGTTGCGTTAATTAATTTATAATCCTGATTAAATAATGATTTTAAACTGATTGCATAATTTGCCCAAGCATCCATAATTGGATAATCTGGTATTTTTGTTTTATCAGAATCTACACATCCCATAGAAGCCCATGCCATTGGCGTTTTACCATATTTATTATAAACAAGATCCATTACGTATTGAGTATACTGGGTCATATCTTCCTTGTATGCACTATTGTACTCATCAAGCCCTACATTAAATGCATCGGTTACAAAAACCGGATTATCTCCCCCCATATATTCTTCATATAGATCAGCAATAAATTTATACACTGTTTCTTTTTTATCAGAATTTAAGCGTATATCTAAATGTGTTCCATCAAATCCTAATTCAGAATTATTGTCAATAAACACTGCTGAATGTGCTGGAGTATCGAACTCAGAAACAATTCTAATTCCATAATCCTCAGCATAATATTGGAAATCACGATACTCACCTTTTGTATAATAACCATCTGTTGCCGTTAATCCTGGAATATCTGACTCCAATCTAAAACGCGAATGACCGTTGTATGAAGTATCATTTAAATGTACTTGAATATCTGTGAACTTGTACCAAGATGCATATTTAACAAAATCTTTTAAATACCACATTGGCATATATTTACGGGCAACATCCAACATGAATTTACGATATTCATATTTAGCATAATCTCGTGCTTCACCTTTATTAATTGTCAGTGCATCCCCACTTGCAACTAATGCTTGTAAAACACTGCGTGTTCCAAAGAAAATACCTTGATAAGTTGTTGACTTAATTGTAATACTATCCCCAATTTCTAATGTATATCCCTGATCACCAATAGTGGTATCCGCATTTTCTTTAGTTAATAAAATATCTCCTTTTTTTACTGTTGTATTACTAATTTCTAATTCTAATCCAAATAAATCCTTAATATCATCTTTAGTAATTTGAGCTGCTTTATATAAACTTTCATCTTGAACAATAATTCTAGAATTATTAGTTAATTGATAAGTTCCTGTTGCTCCATTCCATTCTTGAATCGTTGGAACTGTAGTAGGGACAGGATTACTATCTAAAGCAACTGAATTTTGCCCTGGAATTATAACTGGAATATTTTTCATTTCCTTAGTTGCATTAGTTCTTTTATCTTTAATAATATAAGTAACTAACACTTCCTTATCTACCAATGGCTTATGAATCATTCCATTATCTTCAACTACAAAGTCAGTATCACTACAAAAAATTTCTGCTACAATATTATCATTATCATAATGATATACTGGCATCTTATCCATATTTGAAGTAATTGTTCCGATTGTAAAATCTTTGGCAATATCATCAACTGTAAGACTATTATTTACTTCTTCATAAATTTCCATTTCCCAAATAGAAATCGATTTAGCACTACCAACACCATTACTTGCTGTAGCATATAAACGAACAAACCGAGCTGTAATTGGATCAAAATCAAATTTTTCCCAACTTCCCTTACCATCATCTACATTTACAAATGTTATCCAATTTTTATCAGTTCCAACATCATTAGAATATTGCAATACATATTTTGTCGCAAAAGCATTTTCCCAAAAAATATGTATTGATGAAAATGTCATTTCTGCTTCTAAATCAACATAGATCCATTGGGGACTCTTAGTAATATTTCCACTTGACCAGCGTTCATTATAATCATTACTGTATTTACCATCAAAGGCTCCACCTGGTCCAAGACGATCCAAATTAGCTTCATTGCCAGAAGCATATGCTGGTTTATTTAAAGCAATATTAACTGGATCATTACTAGTATCCTTCTTAACTCTTAAAACTTCTAATTCTTTTAAACCAATCGTACTTTCTCCGCTCTTAGCTTCAATCAGTTCAATTTTCACATAGCGGGCAATTGTATTTTCTTCCATTTCCCATTCTTCATCGCCACCAGTACCCTCTTCGTGGAATAGGACTTGTCCATATTTTTGGTCGGCCTTAGCCACATATAGTTTATAACGAAATGCAAAATTACTAGCCCACTTTAATGTAATTTTTTCAAAACTTTCCTCTTTCCCTAAATCAACTATAATACTTGGGTTTGTACTAATATTACCTACTTCCCATTTAGTATCTATCTTACCATCAACTGCATTGCTCCCCTCATTGCCGGCAATAGCACTACTCGCCACAACCACTTTATCCAATGCGATATTTTCATACTCTTGTTCAGCAGCTACATTTGTAATAAGTTGGTTAAATGTAGTAAATACCATCAAGAGTGATAATAATGAAATAAAACCTTTCCTTAATATCTTTTCCATAATTCTTCCCTTTCTTTGATTAATAAAAATCTTACTTATTTTCCCTCTGTGCATGTCCCTCCTTTTTTTGAAGCCAGATGTTTTTAGTAAAAAAAGACAAGACTAAAAAGCATCTCGCTTTTTCGGTCTTGCCTACTGAAAGTAACAATCCTTTGCTATATTTTTAATATAGCACTATTTATACATAAAAGAAATGTGTCTATACAATTACGGTACAATGTTTCGTATAAAAGATATAAACATGGCACAATGTTCCATATAAAAACCCCCTAAAGTGATAGATATCTAGAATTCTGGACACATATCACTTTATAGAGGGTCACCACAAAAATACTGTTTTTAATTAATCAAATTTTTTACGACAAATTAATCCCATTAGAGCTATTCCTAATAATCCTGCATAACCAAATAAATTAACATCATCACCTGTTTTTACAGATTTATCACTTGTATCAGTTACTGGTTTGTTAGTTGGTGTTTCCGTTTCCTCACCAGGTTTTACTTCTATTGGTTTTAAAGCATCATAAACTTGATTTAATGAATCTAACATAGCATCTAATTCCGCCTGAGATACATCTTTACTATCTAATAATTCTTTTGCTGCCTTAATCATTGTTTGAAGTTTATTCCATGAATCTTGATCATAATTAGCTTGATCTAGATCTTTTATCGCTTCAGTTATTTTATTGATAACTTTTTCAAGGTCTTTTGAATTACCTAATTCTAGAAGTTTCATCGCAGCCTCTCGAACTAATGCAACCATTGCATCTACTTGTTCTTGGTTAACATCACTATTATCGACTACCATTGCATTTGCTGCCTGATATACTCCTGCAAATTCTGCCCATGTACTTATTGTATAATCAGCTTCATCGTATTCTTTTAATAATTTCGCTAATTCTTTAGTATTTCCTCGTTTTTCTAAATTAATTTCATTAAGAGCAGCTATCGCATTATCTACATCCACTTGATTTAAACTTACATTTTCATGAACAAGCTTAGCAGCATCAACAATTGTTTTCATCGTTTGCCATGAACTCGTTGTATAATCAGTTTCTTGAAAATTATCATAACTTTCAATAGCTGTTTTTAATTTACTTCGATCCAATTTAACTAAACTACTATCTAAAGTTTGTAATTGTCCCATTGCTTCATTTACTTTAATATAATCATCAGCATTATCAATTAATCCTTTAATAGCAGTTAATTTTGTATTAAAATCAACAAAGCTATCCTTTGTGAAATCTTTTTCTTGATATAAACTAACTTTTTGATATAGTTCATTTAATTCGTTTTTTGAATAAATCACACTATCTTCTATTGAGTTGATTATCGCAGTCACTTCTTTTAATAGCTTGCCAATTTCCTCAGTAGAAATTTCTGTACCGTCTGCAAGTGCTAAATAATCCTCAAATTTTTGTTCAAATACTTTATAATCATCTTTAGCAATATTTCCATTTTTATTACCAGCATCAAATTTTGCTAGCTCAGCTTGACCTTCTTTAACTAATGCTCTTAATCCCTCATTAGTACTTTGATATACTTCTAATTCATAAATTGAATATCCCCAATTACGATTTTTAGCATCATGACAAGCAATTCTTACATAACGTGTTTCAACATCACCTAAGTCTTTATGAGTTATTTCTCCTCCAGTACCATTAGTAATATCTTTAATGTCAAAGAAGTTTACACCATCCAATGAGCCTTGAATCGTGTATTTAGTTGCATAAGCACCTTCCCAAGAAATAAATACTTTATCAACTTTATAGTTTGCCCCTAAATCTACCGTAAGATCTTGTTCAACTGTTCCATATTCAGTATCGCCTTCATTAGTTCCTGCACCTGTTGCCCGTTTGCTTGACCAGCGATTAGTTGTAACTTTAGTATTGTCTCCATCAACTGCTAAATTTGGTGTCAAATTAGGAGTAAGTGGATTTACGGAAGATGCAGTTGCATTTTTGTTTAAAGCTAAATTTTCTAATTGAATATAACCTAATTCATCAGAAATTTCTGTCGCACTAAAGGTTTTATTATAAATCTTAATGTTATCAACACTACCTTTTGCATTATTTAAGTTTTTTTCAACTGGTAAAACAAATGTACTAGAATCTTTACGGTTATTAATTGCAGTGCCCATATTAATTCCCGTTGTTATCACTTTTCCATTAATGTATAAAGTCGTATTCTTTTGATCACAAGTCAAAGCTAAATTTACCCAAGTATCTTTGGGAAGTTCATAATCAAAAGTAAAGTTATATCCACTACGTGAGTATCCTATTTTTCCAGTTCCATCGATATTAGCATACATAACACCATCATCACCACTAAATATTTCGGTATTTTCAGATGTATTGCTGTCTAATTTAATATCCATCATTACTGTATAAGGATAACCAATTGATTTATATGGCAATGCCACATACCCATCTCCATTTACAGTAGCAATATTATTACCATTAGCTTTTTCAATAATTGCGTTATTCAATGTAGCATTATAATTATTTCCTGAAGTATCTACTGCTTTTCCATTTTTAATTGTTTCAAAATCAATTGCTGTAATATTTTCTCCTTTTGATTCGACTACCCTTCCCGGATTTGCCCCAGGTACAACACTATTTAATTTATTAGCCCGTTCAACAAACTCATCAGCAGTTTGACCATCCGTCTTTTCTCCATACCAAGTTTTTTCACTAGTAACCATAACTGCATCAATAAAACGATCGTAAATATCAAACCATGTAAATCCTCCACCATATGAAGTCATATCATTCCATACACAGAATTGACCACCTTTAGTTTGAGGATGAGCAATTGGCATGATTGCAGTACCTTGTCCGGCATTTCGACTTGGTGAGAAATTATTAACATCGAACTTATCATATAATGAAGCAATATCCAAACGATCTGGATAACCAGCATTAGCTCCAGGAACAATATATAACCATCCCCCACAAGTATTGATGATATCATAACCGGCATTATAAGTTTCTTTAACATCTGCCCAATATGGTGCCCATAAGTTAACCGTAGCATCATTTGATACTGGTGTTGTTCCGTTAAATCCTCGACTACCTAAAGACCCCCATAATCTTGTATCATATCCTTTATCATTAACATAATTAATAAAATGATCAGTCCATTTACGCATTTGCTCTGAATATGATTTATCATATTCATCTGTTCCAATATGGAATTTATCACTTTGAATAACAGGATTTGGCCCATCTAAATATTCATCCAGAACAGCTTCAATAACATCATAAGAGGATTGTTCTCTAATATCCAACGCCCCTGCTTTAAGCATTTTTACTCCAGGAACATTTCTAAAACATTCAGCATGATATGGCGTATCAATTTCCGTAATTACATTGATTCCATAGTTTTTCATGTCAATCTGATATTGACGATACTCCTCTTTAGTGTAGCTGCCATCAGTAGCTGTAATCATTGGATAAGTATCGCACTCTAATCTAAAAGCTGAATACCCTGTAGCTCCCCAATAATCATTTACATGAACTTGAACTTCATTAAGTTTATAGTATGCCATATAAATAGTCATTTCTTGTAAATACTCCATTGGAATATAAGTACGAGCTACATCTAGCATACCTGCCCGAACCTCATATTTAGGGTAGTCCCGCGCTAATCCTTTAGCTACATTATTCATCCCATCATTCTGCGAAAACATTTGGGTAATTGAAATACCACCATATAAAATTCCTGTTTCATAGTTAGATTTAATTTCAATCATATCATCGATGGCAAGCGTATATCCTTCTTTCCCTAAGTTGTCAACACTACCATCTTTTACTAAAACAATATCACCACTCTTTTCACCACTAGTAACAATTTCAAGTTCATGTTTGATCATCTCTTTTAAATAAAACTGAATTTGTTTAGCAGTAGCTTCCAAACTGGCATCTTTAACAACAATTTTTGAATTCTTTGATAATGTGAATTCTCCTTCATTACCTTTCCATTCCCGTAATCCCGGCATTACATTAGGCTTAGCATTAATACTTTCTTCCTTGTTATAAGCTCCAGGTACAATAAAGTTAATATCGGCTTCACTATAAGCAATATCAGTTTCATCATTCAAGTTTTTAACTTGATATAATACATTAATATCCATATCTTCCAATGGCCGAGTAATTGTTCCATCCATTGCTACAACCTGTTTATTATCGCAACCGTATAAACTAATTTCAAAGCCATCAGGTACCGCTGGTAAAACAATTTTATTACCATTGATTTGTGGCGCTTCCTTATTCAATGACTTTAAAACTTCATCAGCAGTTGTAACTGTATGATCTCTTTCTTTATATATTTCAAATTCATAAATACTGCCACTATATTTATTTTTATTAGTATGGGTCCAGCGTTTTAATTGAACATACTTAACATATCTTGCTTTTGTTGCTTCAATTTGAATCTCTTTAATTTCACTAGGTCCTCCATCTGGAAGATCAGCAGCTTCATAAACATCTTGATAGTTTACACCGTCAGTAGATACTTGAATTTTAAATGCTGGTGGGCATGATTCATAATTGATTACAAATTCAGATACTGTCTTACGACTTCCTAAATCTACTAATAACCATTGATTATCTGCAGTTTTACCAAAAGATACCCGACTGTCCTTAGAAACCACTCCATCTACTGCCATTGGTGCAGTAAAGCGGCCATCACCTACTTCTAATGATGAAGCGCTAACAGGCCGATTCAATGCAATATTACTGTAATCTTTGGCATCTGGATCTTGTTCATATACCTCAAATTCATAAATACTGCCACTGTATTGTTTCCCATTACCACTATGTGTCCAGCGTTTTAATTGGACATATTTAACATATCGTGCTTCAGTAGGATCAATTGAAATCTTTTGAATATTGCTAATTTGCCCCTCTAAATTACTAACCTCATAAATATCACGGTACACTTTATCTTCACCAGCAACTTGAATCTTGAAAGCAGGTACTTGTGATTCATAATTAATCACAAAATTAGAAATAGTTTCTGTTTTACCTAGGTCAACTTCTAACCATTGCTCATCCTTATCTTTAGCCAAAGATACACGACTATCACTAGAAACAATACCATCTACTGCCATTGGAGCAGTCCATCTTCCATCATTCACCTCTAGTCCTGATACACTAACGTCTTTATTTAGAGCTAAATTAGGATATCTTGTTTTAAGATTATCCTGTGCTGTTTGAATATCTTTAACAGCCTTATTGATTTGCTCTTGAGTAGCATTTTGATCAAGCAGTTCCCCTGCAACCAATTTTTCATCTAAAGTGTTGTAAGAAGCGTTACTATATTTACCTTCATCTAAAGCATTAGCATCGCTAATCACAAGATCTAAATAATCTCTAGAAGCAACTGGTTGATCTAATAACTTAGCATCGGCATAAAATAAATTATGATCAGATAAATCTGTTTCAACCATTGTAATATTACTAATTTCTAAATTTCTAGAAGTAATAATATTATCGACTGCACTAGTCTTCATACTTGCATCAGTACCATTAAAGGTATCGTACCACTTTCCACCTTTACCATTTGCAATGTTGTAATCTTCTAAAAATGGATAAATTTCATTGTGATTTTGATCTACATTAAAATCCCCAAAAGCAACTTTATATTCTGCCGGATCTTGATCCATAGTTGCTTTTAACTCTAATAACTGTTTCGCACGAGCTTCTACTGACTCATATGTCAAATGAGTATTATAAACTGCAATAACTTTACCGTTTATTTCAATTTCTCCTTTTTGCCATGCTCGAGCTTCTTTAATTCCCTCACTATTCAAAGCTCCACCATTTGTATTGATTAATTCTAAGTTTGACAGTAGTGCAACACCATAATCACCACCACCAGTTTCAATTGCTTTTTGAAATGAACTGTAAGCATAATCACCTTGCTCTACAAACTTCTCTAACATATTGTATGGATTACGACTTGTATTAATATCCACTTCCTGCAATCCTACGATATCAACATTATTTGTCTTCAATAATTCATTTAGCTTGGTTATATCAGGTTTTTTATTAGCCGCAATATTAAATGTTGCTAATCTGACATTATCAGTTGCTGCAGTAACTTTCATCATTGGCATAACTTGCGATATAACTGTTACTGCTGCAACTAAAGAAGCTATAATTCTTTTTGTTCTTCTCATTTTTCCCTTTCCTTTCTTAAAAAATAGTCTACTTTATACTTAATGTTCCCTCCTTTAAAACACTAAAAAAGGCACGACTAAAAAGCTTTAATTAGTGCTCTTTGGTCTTGCCTACTGAAAGTAACAATCCATTAATATTTATTATCTATCCATATTATTAACATAAATACGTTATTTTTTAAACATATGCATTTCTTTTGGAACAATGTTTCTAAATAAAAGCTCACAAATAAAAAAAAGCTGGCACATTGTACCAACTCAAAGTAAAACTATTTCACTGTCTGTGATAATTCAGTATAGTCAATCAATTTATCCATACTCAATTCATGATTTGAAGCAATCACACAGCCCACGAGCGTATTTAAAACATAACGTATTGCAGTTGTATAAATAACAGGAGCTAGATCTGAATAACTAACTCCAGTAGGAATAGTAATCACTTCTTTACAACAAGTTTCAAAAGTGGAATTAATATATCCCGTAACAGCAATCCCAGGAATTGCAATTTTATGATTTAATCTTATCTTCTCTAATAATTGAACATTATGTTCACGATGATTAACATAGATTGCTAATGGATTAGCCGATTCACTTAAACAATTTAATGCTACCCAAAAGTTATCGGTTGCAATCTCTACAGCTTTTCCAATCCGAGCCATCATATACTTAAATTCGTGTCCAATCTGCTCATTAATTCCATCTGCAAAAATATAGATTATTGTAGCCTTGTTGATCAACTTAGTTATACGTTCAATTTGTTGATAATTCAATAACAATTTTGTTCGATCGATTGTATCTTTTTCAACACTTGCAATTTTTTCCATAACAGAAAAAGCTGTTTCTTGTTTTTTTATTTGAAATAAGATTTTATTATTTCCTTTACTCATCATATTTTGTAATTCATAAGCTAAATCGACCTTAAAATCAGAAAAACTACCATCATAAATTTTTTTTATGACTCGCATTACAGTCGATGCCCCAGTATATGTTGTTTTAGCTAATTCTCTAATTGTAAGATGTAATATCTCCTCCTTATTTTCAATAATATAATCTGCGATTTTAGATTCCGACGCTGAAAAATCTTTCTTTTCGGTCAGTTTTGCTATTATACTCATACTCTTTCCCCTTGCTTATAATAGTAACTTGACCCCTCCTCCGTGTATTCCATTGTATATACAATATAACACAAACAATGAATATATCAATCCTTTTTCTTTTACAGAAAAAAGAAGAGCGTTAAATTAAACGCTCCTTAATCGATATTTACCCTAATCTAGATAATACTTTTTCTTTTCCTAATAAGCAAATTGAACTCGCAAGATCAGGTCCATGCATGATTCCTGTTGTTGCAATTCTAAGTGGCATATATAACATTTTTCCTTTAGCTTTAGCCTCTTTTTGAGTTGCTTTAATACAAGCTTGAATATTTTCTTTAGTAAATTCTTCTAAATTCTCTAATTGCGCTTTAAATACTTTTAACGTATTAGGAATAGTTTCATCTTTCATAAATTCTTTAGCTTCTTCATCTAAATTCAATTCATCTGTAAAGAATAAATCGACTAAACTAACAATTTCTTTACCATAAGATAATTGATCATGATACGTTGCAACTAAATCATTGATCCATTGTTCTGATTTACTTGATAGATCATAAGCCTCTTCTAAAAATGGTCGACATAATGCAACAACATCGTCTAATGATCTTTCTTTAATATAACGATTATTGACCCATGTTAACTTATCTTTATCAAACATTGAAGGTGATTTAGATAATCTCGTTTCACTAAATTCTTTAATTAATTCTTCTTTTGTGAAAATTTCTTGTTCTCCTTCTGGTGACCACCCTAATAGAGCCATAAAGTTAAACATTGCATCTGGTAAATATCCTTCTTCTTTGTATTGTGAAACAAATTGCATGATACTTTCATCACGTTTTGATAATTTCTTTCTTTGTTCATTTACAATTAAAGTCATATGTCCATAAGTCGGTGCTTTCCATCCTAACATTTCAAAAACCATCATTTGTTTTGGCGTATTACTTAAATGTTCTTCACCTCTAAAAACATGTGTTATTTCCATGGTATGATCATCAATTACAACTGCATAGTTATAAGTTGGAATCCCATTGGCTTTAACAATTACCCAATCACCAATATCATTCGATTCAAATGATACATGTCCACGGATCATATCATCAAACTCATATGTCTTATTTGCAGGCACTCGAAGTCTAATTGTATAAGGAATTCCTGCTGCTTCTTTAGCTGCTACTTCTTCAGCTGTTAAATCACGACATTTACGATTATACATTGGTGCAACACCAGCTTCAACTTGGCGTGCATGTTCAGCATCTAATTCCTCTGGGGTGCAGAAGCATTTATATGCTAAACCTCGATCTAATAACTCTTGAGTATATTTACGATAAATATCCAAACGTTCCATTTGACGATATGGCGCATACTCTGGTTTTGGATTTAATGGTGATTCATCTGGAATAATTCCTAACCACGCTAGATTTTCTAATTGGCTAGCCTCACCACCTTCAATATTTCTTTCAATATCAGTATCCTCTAACCTAAAAATAAAATCTCCACCATGATGTTTTGCAAATAGATAATTAAATAAAGCGGTTCTTGCTCCCCCAATATGTAGATGTCCAGTTGGACTAGGAGCATATCTTACTCTTACTTTTTCCATTCTTAAATCCCTTTCTTCTTTAACATAACCACACATTGAGAAACAGCACCTTCTTCATGACCAACAAAGCCAAGCTTCTCACCACGGGTTGCTTTAATATTAACATCAGCAATATCACATTTTAAGATCCTGCTAATATTTTCCTTCATTTTTTGGATATGAGGTGCCATCTTTGGTTTTTCAATCAAAATGATTGCATCAAGATTACTTATTTCGTAACCGCGATCATCCATCATTTCATAAGTTTTTTCTAATAGCACTAAAGAACTAATCCCTTTATACTGAGCATCAGTGTCACTAAAATGTTTCCCAATATCACCTAATCCTAAAGCCCCAATAATACTTTCAATAACGGCATGACATAAAACATCAGCATCACTATGTCCTAACAAACCACGCTCATGTTCGATTTCAACACCACCCAAAATCAACTTTCGTCCTGCTACTAGCTGATGAATATCAATTGATTGTCCAATTCGATACATACTCTCACTCCTCCACGCCATATTCTAACACAAAAACGCCCTATATTCTAGGGCATTTTCAATGCTCAAAGTTTACTTATCTTCTTTCTTAGCTTTCTTTTTGCGATAATCCTCTTTACAGTATTCTATTGTTACAATAGCTGTTGCTCCAGCTAAGTCTAACATTAAATCTTTCATCGTATCACCTAAAGCTGCATGTCCTTCTAAAGGCACATCTTTTTGGCCATATAAAGTTCCTCGCGTAGACTTCATATACTGCTGATTATTAGTCCCAAAAATATCATCAACCAAATACTCTCCAATTTCCCATAAAGCACCCAATGCTAACGAAAACAATACTACACTAGTGCAAATAAACATATGTCCCATCGATATATTTACACTTTCACGTTTAACAAAATAATCAATTAAAACAAAACCTGCATAAGCTAAGATCACACCTGAAAAAGCATGTAGTATTGAGTCCCAAATAGGTATTTTTTTATAAAAATCAAACACATCACCAAGTACAAATCCACAAAAAGCAAATACAGTTAGTGAGGTTTCTAACATAATCGGAATTTTTAAATCAAGTCGTTCCTTTAACTGTTCTGGTAAAATTATAATTCCTATCATTAACAATAATTGAACAATTGAAAAAATCAGACGTCGCTTCTTTTTCATATCATCAACAATGAATAAAAAAATCACTGCTGCCACTAGCATTGCTAAAGTAAGAGTACAAATTATTCCTTTAATTATCTTAAATTTCTTAGTTGATTTAGTTTCAAGCATATTACCGCCTCCATAATATACTGTATTATAACAAAAACAAACAAAAATTCCCATCAATAAAAACTTAAGAATTAATAAACAAATTCATAACTAAGACATAAATAACTCATTGCCTCTTCAAATAACTTATCTAAACGCATTTTACGTTCATATATAAGCCCATCAATATCTACGATAAACTGGTATTCACTTAGTGGTTCTTGTCCTAAATCTACTTCTCCCACAAATGCAACTCGACACGGACAATTGAATTGAAAATATCTAACATCCTTATAAAACATCGTTCGATGATCTAAAAAACTTCTAAACGTTTCATGAAGACTGATAAAAATTACCAGATCATCTTTAGATAATGCATATTCATCAAAAATATCCTCCTCCTTACCTAAATAAATAGGAATTTCAAAATCTATCCCTAGATGAATAAAGGCTTTCATATAAATCATCAAACTAAAACAATTACCATCCCCCAAAACAATAACACGTTTAGCCTCTTTAATTATTTTTCCTAATTTAACAGCCTGTTTGTCTAGCTGTTCTTCCTTATAGTTATATTTTATTGTTTCCAAGGCTGTGATGCCTTTAATACTCTCCAATGTGATTATTTCCCTAAAAGAAGTAAAGGTATTAACCCCCAGGCTATTTAAATACCGCATCAATGATGTTTTTGATACCCCAGCTTCTTTAATAAACATTTCTAATGAATAATCTTTGATTCGATTTCCGAGCATCAATGTTTTTTTACTGATCTGATATTCTACACTCCCACGCTTATTAGCACTTTGAGCCATCATAACCTTCCCCAAAATCATCTGCCTAGTTCTCCTTTATATATAATTCATAATATCTTGTTTTAATCATATCTAGATAAAACATAAAAACATACTGCCCCTCATAATAATCATTATCAGTATTTAATGAAATTAAAAAATCACTCTCTAATAATGCCCCGTGTTGAGTAATTAATAACTTCTTACAAGGACCATTAAAGATTTTTAAACGCATTGTTGTCCCTACCATATTCATCGTTCTTCCCATCATTGAAAAAAGCCATACAAAATCATCTTTTTGAGGAACTAGAGCCTTATCTTCATACATCGAACTACGAATAAAATCCTTTCCAAACAGTTTCATATCTATTTGAAAATCATGTGTTAAATTCAACAATCCCATCGCCCCATACATGATAATACGCTTACTTTGATAGATTTGCTTGCAAATCCGATCAATTAACTCAACATTAAAAAAATCATTAAAATCATTATAATTAGTTAAGTTAAAAATAACTCTTGCAAGCGGTTCTTGTTTTTGCCACTGACACTGTTTTACTACTTGCTCTTTACGAATATCACACCACAAGCCAATCCGTTCTTTCAAGATTGAAAAATTGTTGCAGTCATACAATTTATAAAATCGTTTAAACTGACTCCCATTAATATTAGTTGTTTCTAAGAAATCCTCTAAACTCATATCCTTTAACCAAACACAATTCTCTATCACTTTCCGAGCAATATAGGTATTATTATCATTAATATCGACACAGTTAGCAACATCCAAAATACTATCTAATAAAGTTATATTTTTTATCATAGCGCTTTCACCTCTGGGTATTAGTATACTATATTTCATTAATTTTTTGGTGAAATTACTCGAATTTTAAATAAAAAATCCTCATTTGAAATAATCTTCCATTATTTGAATGTTCAAATAATGAGGTTCATTTCAGTTAGAGGATTTTTATTATTAATAATATTTTTTACTTAATACTACTGTTCCCGCTAACAATGATAATCCAGTCATCATAGCCATCAATTCAACTGTACTATCATCACCTGTTTTAACTGCTTTCTTTGTTTCCTCAGAAGCAGTTGTTTCAGTTTTAGAATTATTCGACTCTTCTTTTTCTACTGGAATATTTTCTGAAGCATTTGTCTGTTTAAATAACCAATTCATTGGTGAACCTTCTTCATTATGGTTAAGTACTTTTACCCACGACCAATGTAATAAACCTTCAGCAATTCCTTCGTCAGTCATTTCTTGATTTGACCAGATTGTTAAGTGATTATTTTTAGCACCTAGATTATTTAAAGCTTCATACATAGCTTTTGAACTATTAACATTGCATGTAGTATCATTTTGAGCATGTGTAAAATAAATTGGTAACTCTACTAAAGAAGCAGTATCAACTTGTTTGCTTACCATCATTTCTTTTGTTTCATCCCAAGTGTATACTTGTCCTTGGAAAGCAGTTTCAAAATTTTCAACAATTTGTTCATAAGAATCTTGATAATTATAATGTACCCACACAATCGGATCCATTGAACAACAAGCTATTGCACCCGCAAAAAGTTCTGGGTATTGCATAATAAAGCGCATCGTTGCGCCACCACCACTTGATGCTCCTGTAACATAAACACGATTTTGATCAACTGTTCCTTCTGCAATTAATTTTTTTATTAACGCTGCTTGTAAAGCGTTATTTTGATCGATCAAAGATTTCTTATCTTCATCAAAAGCTGTCCCGTAGCTATAGTTTGGATTAGAAACTTGAATTTGTAATACCGCTGTATTATATCCTGCCTCTACCCATGCAGTTAAACCTCTATTAGCAACAAGTGTATTTTCTAATTGCCCTGCATATTCTCCACCACCATGATTCCATACTACTAATGGAACATTTTTCATGTTAGTTCCATCACTATTTTTAGGCAAATATAAAGCATACTCACGAGTTAATCCCGCATATGTAAACGTTCCTCTGATTGCATCATCCAAAGTTTTTGTTTTCAATGTAGTCACATTATCTTTATTGAAACTTAACACACCATATTTGTTGCAGGTAACCTGCCAAGGATTTTTACTAAAATCAGGATTGTATCGTCCAGTATAATCAAAGGCTTTTACATTAAGAATAATTGTATTTCCTTTAATTTCTAAACTAATTCCATCATCTAAATAATCATCTGCTAAAGCATTTGTCGCAACGTCGTAGGGTACTGAGCTAACGTTATTAGTAATATCAAAATCTTCAGCCTTTAAATCATTTACTAAATTAATATCATTGACAGTGATTTCAAATGAACTCACTTCTCTTTGTCCATCCCCAACATATGTATTAGCAACAATTGAAGTAACTTTTAATTCCTCGATTGCACTAATATTTGTTGTAATAATGCCTAGGGTCATTACTAATGTCATCATCATTGCAAATAGTTTTTTTATTTTTCTCATTTTATTTCCTCCTATATCAATTATTATAGTTGTAAGCGAATACAATGATAATGACTAATCAGGGGAGTTTGTATCTTGATTTAGGACTAAAGTTACTATTTATTCACTAAGTATCATATTACGGTACTATATAAAAAGGATAGGTGCAATACCTACCCATGATATTTTCGCTTATGAGCGGCTGTAATCAAACCCTGAAATAGCGGTTGAGAACGATTTGGTCGACTTGTAAATTCTGGATGAAATTGGCAAGCCACAAAATATGGATGTTCCTTAATTTCCACTATTTCTACCAAATTACGTTCAGGATTAATGCCTGCAATCGTAAGTCCATGTTCAACTAAAGCGTCTTTATACTCATTATTAAATTCATAGCGATGACGATGACGTTCTTGAATCATATCGACCCCATATAATTCTCTAGCATGTGTACCGGCAGCCAGTTCACAATTATAATCACCTAAGCGTTGAGTTCCACCCATATCAGTTAATGATTGATCAGACATTAAATTAATAATAGGATTTTTTGTTAGTTCATCAAATTCTAATGAATTAGCATCTTTCAAGCCGCAAACATTACGGGCGTATTCAATCGTTGCCAGCTGCATCCCTAAACAAATTCCAAAAAATGGTAAGTTATTGATTCGTGCATATTCAATTGCATCTATCATTCCTTCAATTCCGCGGTTACCAAATCCTCCAGGAACTATGATTCCATCTGCTGTTTTTAACTTTTCAGCGACATTATCTTTTGTTATTTCCTCAGAATCAACAAATTCAATATTTACAACACTATTTTCATAATATCCCGCATGTCTTAAAGCTTCATTTACTGACAAATAAGCATCTGGTAATTGAGTATACTTTCCTACCAAAGCAATTGTTATTTCATGATCTAAACCTTTAACCCGTTCAATCAAACTCTCCCACTCACTCATATTTGGTTGTGGGGCCTCAATTCTTAGATGTTCAAGGACAAGATCATCCATATGCTGATCCAATAACATCATTGGTAATTCATATAATACTTCAACATCATAATTTGAAATTACGTTTTTTGTTGGAACATTACAGAATAATGAAATTTTATCTTTAAGCTCTTGTTCAATATACTTCTCACTTCGACATACAATAAAATCTGGCTGAATCCCTAAACCTCTTAGCTCCTTAACACTATGCTGTGTTGGTTTAGTTTTAACCTCATGACTCGCTCCAATATAAGGTAATAGTGTCGTATGAATATAAAGAGTATTATCATAACCTAAATCTAAGCGTACCTGTCTAATTGCTTCTAAAAACGGTAAACTTTCAATATCTCCAGTCGTTCCTCCAATTTCAGTAATTACAATATCTGCATTAGAACTTGATGCTGCAGCATAAATTTTTGCTTTTATTTCATTTGTAATATGCGGTACCACTTGTACCGTAGCTCCTAGATAATCCCCTCGACGTTCTTTAGATATAACATTACTATAAATTCGTCCTGTAGTAATAGATGAATTACGATTTAATTCTTCATCAATGAACCTTTCATAATGCCCCAAATCTAAATCGGTTTCAGCACCATCTGCCGTTACAAAAACCTCACCATGCTGATATGGTGACATCGTTCCTGGATCAACATTGATATAAGGATCTAATTTTTGCATAAACACTTTTAACCCTCGCTGTTTTAAAATTCGACCTAACGATGCAGCAGTTAAACCTTTACCAAGGCCTGATACGACCCCACCTGTTACAAATATATACTTTGCCATTTTCTATTCTCCTTTTTGTTTTATATCAAAATAAAAATGTCTTCCTCTGGAAGACACACTGTTGCCCTTTTACATTCTAGCAAATTTTTATTATCTAGGCAAGATTTTTTTTGCACTAACAAATAAAAAAAAAGGAAGCATTGGGGAATACTTCCTTTAATGTATAGGTCGTTCTTGGGGAAGAAGGGGGTGACCTATACTTATATATTATCTTGTCTTGACGACATTTGTAATAATATCGGAGAAATGTGAACACTTTATGAACTTTTAAAAAAAATGTATAAAAAAAGGAACAATTTCTTGTTCCTTTTCTGCATAGGTGATTATATGGGAGAGGGGTCACCTATGCAAAGTATTATTGTCTTTCTTTGACATAACCATAATACTCCATTATTATGTCTCATTTATGGTCAATTGTCAATTGGTTATAAACATTTTTTGAAATAATAACACCATTTGCCCTTTGATATTCCTTCTCTAAATAGTTTTGATAAGTACCCGGAGAAATAATTCCATTTAAATCAATAATATCCATTCCTGCTTTTCCCATAATTGCTTCAGCTAACTTAACACAATTAGACCCTAAAACAAAATATGTTTTATAGCGTCCTCTTTTAAATTTAAAAAAGCTAGCTCCCGTTCGTAAATAAAGACGGCTGGCATAGTCATTACAATCATTCCTATCTTTATATGAACGCGGATACCAAGGGTAGGTATTTTCTTTTAACTTTTCAATTTCTCGTTTTACACTCGCTAACTGTTTAACTGTTAAACGAACCCCATAACTAAAAATCGTTTTATGATCAGTTTCGATGCAAAATGGAATATAACTTTCTCGTGGAGCAATAAACAAAACACCATCCCCAATGGTTTCAAATAATCTAATAGAATCGTAATCATAGTTTCCATAAGATATTACTTGATTATCGATACATATATCGCAATGTCCAATTGTCCCAAATCCATCTGGGCTAACATGAATAAAAATTTCTACATTTGCGTGATTCTGATCGTCTAAAAACTTCTCTGTTGGCTCAACTGCTAACCGTTCATTTATATAATCCATCATCACTTTTGGTACAAGGGCAGAAATAAAGATTGGTACGGGTATTCTGATCCGTCTCTTTAAACTGTCTTTATGCTGCTGGGGAATAGCGGTAAAGATTCCATCAATAATGTAATTTATTCCTAATAATAAGCCATAACCGCCAATGAAGATCATCATTGCATTAGCATCAGCATATCTCCCTAATAACAGTGCCAAGCCATAGATGATCAAAAACAGAGCCCCACACAAAACTGGAAATCGTTTACTCACTTTATCTTTTTTATAGTTTAAATAAGAAATAAATTTTATAATTCCATTTAATGTTATATAGATTGCAAAAATAGCAAATAATAATCTAATTGGAATCGCTGTATAAGACAAAATAAATATTCCTACTCCAATATTTCCAATTATATTAATTAATTCTCCTCTAAAGCGACGTCTTAAAAATACACTTAATTCATGAAGACCATTAATAATCAAAATCCATGCCAATACGTCAAATACACGCATTAAAAAATCTTCTCGCTGAATAATTGCCATTGATGAAATAACAATTAAAATCAACCCTAAAACACAATAATATATTGAATTATAAATATTACGTCGCATTAAATCACACCCCGATACTTTAATATATGCCCATTATAACACAAAGTGTCTAATAAAAAAGAGGCAACACTTGGTGTTGCCTCAAAGATAAACATTATTATTTATCGAATTTATTTTTATAATCCCAAATAGTTCTTAAGATTGCTTCCATATCATGTACCATAGGCATTCTTGGATTTGCTGGAGTACATTGATCTTCATAAGCATTCATAGCCATTCTGTGAATTGCTTCATCCCAATCTTTTTTATCGATTCCTTGAGATTCGATGTTAGATGCTAAATTAACTTTGTGACATAATTCTTCACAAGCGTCAGCAAACATTTGAACACCTTCTGCAGGAGTTTTAGGATTTAATCCGATTAATTGAGCTAATTCCATATATTTAACATCAGCTTTGAAGTTTTCAATTTTTGGCCAGATGTTTAATTTAGTTGGCATACTTCCGTTATATCTGATAACGTGTGGTAATAAGATACCATTAGTACGTCCATGAGGTACGTGGAATTCCCCACCAATTTTATGAGCTAATGAGTGGTTCATACCTAAGAATGCATTAGCGAAAGCCATACCTGCGATTGTTGCAGCATTGTGCATTTTTTCTCTAGATAAAGGAGTTCCTTCTTTAACTGATTCTTCTAAGTAATCAAATACTAATTTAACGGCTTGTTTAGCCCATCCATCAGTAAAGTCAGAAGCTAAGATAGATACGTAAGCTTCAACTGCATGAGTTAATACGTCGATACCTGTATCAGCAGCAATTGCAGCTGGTAAAGACATAACGAATTCAGGGTCAACGATAGCTACTGTTGGAGTTAAAGCATAGTCAGTTAATGGATATTTCTTGTTACAAGATTTATCTGTAATAACTGAGAATGGAGTAACTTCTGAACCTGTTCCTGAAGTTGTAGGAATACAGATTAAGTTAGCTTTTTTACCTAATTCAGGGAATTTGAATGCACGTTTTCTGATATCCATGAATTTTTGTTTGATATCATCGAAACATACTTCTGGATTTTCATATAATAACCACATTACTTTAGCAGCATCCATTGAAGAACCCCCACCTAATGCGATAATTGTATCAGGTTGGAATTTGTTCATTAATTCAAGACCAGCTTGAACTGTATCGAAACTTGGATCTGGTTCTACGTCAAAGAATAATTCTAAATCAACTTGATTTCTTCTTCTTCTAATAACATCTTCGATTTTTTCTACATAACCAAGATTGTACATACCTCTATCTGTAACGATCATGGCTTTTTCCATTTTTTTCATGTCTCTTAAATATTTAATCGAATTTCTTTCGAAATAAATTTTTGGAGGAAGTTTAACCCATTGCATATTGTTATTACGTCTCCCGATTCTCTTAATATTGATTAAGTTAACAGCACTTACGTTGTTTGATACAGAGTTATGTCCGTAAGAACCACAACCTAATGTTAATGATGGAATAAATGCATTATAAACAGAACCAATACCACCGAATGTAGATGGAGCGTTTTCGATAATACGGATTGCTTTACATGCATGTCCGAATTTCTTAGAAATTTCATGATCTTCTGTATGAATTGCAGCAGAGTGACCCAAACCATTGAATTCAACCATTTGAGTTGCTTTTAAGATACCATCATCAGTATTTTTAGCTTTTAATACAGCTAATACTGGAGATAATTTTTCTCTTGTTAATGGTTCATTTGGACCAACTTCTTTACATTCTGCACAGATAATTTGAGTATCTTCTGGTACTTTGAATCCAGCTTGTTCAGCGATCCAAGTAGCAGGTTTACCAACTACGTTTGGATTTAACTTAGCAGCGTTTACGTTATCACTGTATGCTACAGCACCAAACATAAATGTTTCTAATTTTGCTTTTTCTTCTTTATTTACAAAGTAAACTTTGAATCTTTTGATTTCTTTCATGAATGCATCATAGATTTCAGTATCAACGATAGCAGCTTGTTCAGAAGCACAGATCATACCGTTATCGAAAGATTTTGATAATACGATGTCATTTACAGCTCTAGGTAATACACAAGTTTTTTCTACATAAGCAGGAACGTTACCAGCTCCTACACCTAATGCAGGTTTACCACAAGAGTAAGCAGCAGCTACCATTGCGTTACCACCAGTTGCTAAGATTGTAGCAACACCTGGGTGTTTCATTAATGCAGTAGTTGCATACATTGATTTAAGATCTAACCATTGGATACAATCTTCTGGAGCCCCAGCAGCGATTGCAGCATCTCTAATTACTACAGCAGCCATTACTGAACATGCATGAGCACTTGGATGGAATGAGAAGATAATTGGGTTTCTTGTTTTTAAACAAATTAATGATTTGAAAATTACTGTAGAAGTTGGGTTAGTTGTTGGAACGATACCACAAACAACACCTACTGGTTCAGCAATTTCAGTGATTCCTAAAAGTGGATCTTCATTGATGATACCAACAGTTTTTAAGTGACGTAAGTTACTTGTTACATATTCACAAGCAAATAAGTTTTTAACTGCTTTATCTTCAAATACACCACGTCCAGTTTCATTAACTGCAGCTTCAGCTAATGTACCATGAGCATCAAGTCCAGCAACTGAACATTTAGCTACGATGTAATCTACTTGTTCTTGAGTGAATTCTTCAAATTTTGATAAAGCTACTTGAGCTTTTGCAACTAGTTGATCAACATGAGCATCGATTTCTTCATTAGTTGGTTCAACTACTTTGTTAACAGCTTTTTTTTCTGCCATTATTTCTTCCTCCGATTCATTGTGAAATATTTAATTTGTTTCCACCGATAGTGTACCCCAAATTTGCAAAAAACACAAGTAATATTGTGCATTTTTTCACAACAAAAACACTAACTTTACAATGAAAACGCTAACACTTGTATCACTGCTTAATTTACTGGATGAGAAAAAATCTAGGGTCTTTTTACCCTAGATATCTTTATTCGTAATTATTGTTTTAACACCCTCATCAACTAAAAAATCTTTAATATCATCACTATCTACTGTCCAAGTATTTACATCTATACCCCGACGCAAATAATCATTGATTTCCTTTTCATTTAAAAAAGTATATTTAGGATGTGCTCCATTAAAACGATATTCAAATACTTTAGCTTTATTGACTTGATAATTATCTTCATACAAATAGCCAAGATAAATACTATCATCAAGTTCTCTAAGATTAAGCAAACTCTCTAAATGAAACGATGAAAACATTACTCGATCTAATAAGCCCTTTTCTTTGATCATCATATAAGTCATTCTTTCAATATTCGGATACTGAATCTTATCAGTTTTTATTTCAATATTTAAGATTACATCTTTACCAATACAATAATCTAACAATTCCTCTAACAACGGAATTTTTGCCTCGATTCCATCAAAACGATAGTTAAAATTAAATTGGCACAATTGATCATAGGTATAATCTTTTACATACCCTTTACCATTAGAAGTCCGATCAATCTTTTCATCATGAATCAAGACTAGCCTATTATCTTTCGTTAGTTGTACATCTGTTTCAACACCATCAAAATTACCATCAATTGCAGCTTTAAAAGCTAACATTGTATTTTCTGGATATTTAGAACTATATCCCCGATGACCTAATTTAATCATATATTTCTCCTATAAAATGCTTACAAAATATGCCAAATAGCCAATCAGCATAATAATTGCCCCACTCTTTTTTAAATACCCATCGCTACCAATAAAAGTATATAATAGAAACAATGCCCCAATTGCAACGATTCCATCAATAATAAAACCACTTTCAAAAGCAACTGCTTTTGGGGAAATTAAAGCTGTTGTTCCTAAAACAAACAAGATATTAAAAATATTACTTCCGACGATATTACCAATTGCCAGATCACTCTTACCTTTCCAAGCTGCTGTCATTGAAGTCACTAACTCCGGCAACGATGTTCCAAAAGCAATAATCGTCAATCCAATCAAACGTTGACTAACCCCTAATTCTTCAGCAATATATGTAGCTGCATCAATCGTTAGATTACTACCAATTACAATTGCCGCCATTCCTAAAACAATCATGATGATTAGTCGGAGCAGCGTATCTTTTTCATCTAATTCTTCAACTTCATCCAATGGCACTTCTTCACCCTTTTTAACCAAACGATATAAATAGTATAAAAACAGTAAAAATAATCCCCATAAAAGCACTCCATCAAATCGATCAATCGAGCTGCCAAACTTTCCTAACATTAATAAAACTAGAGTTATTACCATTACAAAAGGAATTTCATATCGATATGTATTATTATTAACCTTCAGTTTAGCGATACACCCGGTAATTCCTAGAATCAACAAAACATTCATTATATTACTGCCAATAATATTTCCAACTGCTAAATCAACATTACCGCCTAACGCCGAAGTAATAGAAATAGCAGCTTCCGGAGCGCTTGTACCAAAAGCAACGATCGTCAAACCTATTACAATTGGGGGAATATTTAGCTTTGAAGCCAGCTTAGAAGCTCCCTCAACAAAAATATCAGCTCCTTTAATCAATAAGACAAAACCAGCTATTAAACAAAATAATTGTAAGATCATATCTAACAAGGCACTAACACCTATCTCCTTTCTCAAATCTAAAAACACTATGGTTAAAGTATAGCACAATCATCCCTTCTTTCAAGCGAATGTTGTAGACATCTTTAAGTATACCCGTTTAATAAAGAACTAACTGAAAAACAGCCCTAAGGCTGTCAAATTAATTCAAAATGTTTTAAAGCTTTAACAATGCCATCATTTTCGATTCGATCAGTTTCATAGTTAGCAACAGCCTTCGCCTCATCAACAGCATTTCCCATTGCTACACCAATCTTAACTGTTTCCAACATCTCAATATCATTTCGTCCATCACCAAAAGCAATAGTGTCATCAATATTTCGATTAATTCGTTCTACCAGTTTTTCAATTCCAACTGCTTTTGAGACACCCTTTAAAGTTAAATCAAAAGAATAATCACTTTGATGTCTTTGGACATCAAAATATTTACTCAATGCATTAACCATTGGCGAAATATCTTTTTTGTCATTAACAACAATCATCCCAATGTAAGTTTCTATCGTTTCTGGATCAAAATCATCAATAACTGTCTCCGGTTTCATGCCCCAATTTTTTGCAAACCACTGATGACGTTCATCATTTTGATCACGGACATAGATATAATCACTACTTTCAAAATAATAGTTAAAATCGTATTGTTCTGATAACGCCATCGTTGCTTTAATTGCCTCACTAGGAATTATTGCTTTATATACTGGCTCACCATGATATTCTACATAAGCTCCGTTACAAGTCACATACCCACTAAAAGGATAATTCATAACCCCTTCAGTAATAAAACATTTACACCGTCCTGTAGCTAAGAAAACATCATGTCCATTTTCTTTTAATCTATCTAATGCATTTCTAGTATTTTCAGTAATTGAATAGATATCTAAATTACACTCAATCAGTGTTCCATCGATATCAAAAAATAATAATTTACTCATCTTCATACCTCCGCCACTACATTGTACCATAGTTAGATTGTTTTTTAACTTAAGAAAAGTAAATATTATTGATATAATTCCCTAATCACACCACAAGCAATCATCGGCCCAGAATTTCCCGATGGCTGAGTAGTAAAATCATCAACATTTCCATGAATTATAATAGTCCGCCCAACAATTTGCTCTGGTGTAAATTTAGAAATATATACCGCCATCCAAGCTTGTCCGTCCTCAGAAAATAAAGGTGGCAGATCCCCAGTATGATATGGATGTGGACAATTTGTCGTACTATAATGTCCTCCAGCATTACCAAAAGGATTTTCCGGTGTCCCACTACAGCTAGAACCTTCATGAATATGCAAACCATGTACCCCTAAACCACAACCGGTAGCCGGTAACCCTTGAGCCTCAACCACAACGATCGTTCCTTCTTCAAAACTATATGCTAGCATTGTTCCCGTAACTGTTGCTCCTGTAATTAAAGCATAAGCTTTAGGACTAGTATTACATAATACCCTAATAAGATCAAAACTATTCATTATATACCTCCCCTATATTCTTATGCCTAAATATAAAAAAAAGAAAAGGACAAACGCCCTTTTCTATAAATATCTTCTTGCACACACGTAATTACGATTTAAACTAGACACTTTTACAACATCTCCAGTTTGTGGTGAATGAACCATTTGTCCATTTCCAACATAAATTCCAACGTGAGTAATTCTACTTGTACTTGAACCAAAGAAGACTAAATCTCCTGGTTGTAAATCTGCACGATCAACTGCTTTACCACCTTGAGATTGAGCTTGCGCAGTTCTTGAAAGGGAAATTCCATGCTGACGATATACCCAAGATGTAAATCCTGAACAGTCAAATGAATTTGGTCCCGTGGCTCCCCATACGTATGGGCTACCTAGTTTTGTATAAGCAGTTTCTAAAATTTTACTTCCCGGTGTATAAACCTTTACATTTAAAGTTGCAACTGTTTGATTACCAGAACTATCACTTACTGTATAAGTAACAGCTTTATCTCCTGTGCTGCCAGTATCAATATTACCGATTACAACATTACCAGTCACATCACCATCTTTATTATCAATAGCTGAGACTAAATATTGTCTTGGATCAAAAGCATCACCTTTAATTACCTCAACTGCATTTGTTGACAAATTAACTTGTGGTCCACTTATATCTTTTACTGTAAAATTCAAAGTTGTTAAAACTTCATTTTTAGCTTCATCTTGCGTACTAACAGTAATTGTTTGTACTTCATTTTCTTTCTTAGTGTCTACTTCACCAGTAACAGTGTTGGTAACAGCACTTTGATCATCAGTAGCTGTTAAAAAGTTCTCTAATTTAAATTCGCTACCATAATCAATTACAATATCATTTCCCTGTGATAAAGTAACTACTGGAGCAGTCAAATCAGATACTGCAAAAGTAAACGTCTTTTCATTTACATTCCCAGAAGAATCGGTAACTGATAATTTAATATCTTGAATTCCCGCTTTAGTCGTATCTAATTCCTGATTCGATTCAATGAATGGCGAAACATCTCCATCAACATTATCTGAAGCAGTTACATAACTGGAAATATCTTGACTTCCATTGATCGGTACTTGTACGACATACCCTGTTTCGACTCCAGCAACCTTAAATTTTGGTGCCTCATCATCAACAACATCTACTTTAATAACTTTAGATGCTGTGTTTGAAAAACTATCTGTTGCCGTGACTGATAAATCATATGTACCTAACTGATTAACATTCACGCTGCTAAGATCATTTGCAGTAACTTCGATTTCCTGACGACTATCTTGATTATCTGTAATATCAATAGCATCTAAATCTACTTTGTCACCATATGAAACCTCGATTCGATTAGAAACAATTTTTGGTGCTTCTTTATCGACCGCGGCATAACCTACTAACATAAATACTGATACCCCTAAGATTGGGATAAACATAGCTTTCCGTTTGATAATATTTTCATTAATAAAATTATTCAATTGTTTAACACGCTGTTCTTTCATTAACTCACTTCCTATCTAAAACGTACCATTGCATAATAACATATCTGAATTAAAAATGCAAATTTTCTTGATTCCATCATACAAATTCTAATTATTAAAGAAGAAGTTTAATATATGAAACCATCTAAAATCCCCATGATTCCTTAATTTTTTCAATTTTTTTGCCCCTAATCAATTAATCAAACTCCTTTTTTCATATTTTGAAATATTTTAAAGAACGGGATCAAACTGCTATATTATCAAACCTAATTTTCTAAATTATACACAAAGAGGGACAGCGTTAGCTCTCCCCCTATCTTTAATTATTTTTAATTAGATCTTTTTCTTTTTTTACTGAAATAAAACACAATTGATGCCAATGCTAATCCTGACGCAGAATAAAGCACATTTATATTATCTCCCGTTTCAACTTTATTGTCAATAGGTTTATCTTGACCATTTTTGTCAGGATCAGTTGGAGTTACTTCAATTTCCTTTAAATTCTTTTTAGCTTCCAACAGCCTATTCATTGCATCCCTAATTTCTTGTTCTGTAGCATCAGCTTCATTAAAGATCGATAAAGCATACTCGTAAGCCGCCTTAAATTCAGCTTTACCATTTTCTTGGTAATTATTCAAATCAATTGTACCACAAATATTTAATAAAGCTTCTAAATCTGTTTTATCAACTGATACATCTGTTTTTAGTTCTAATTCATCAATTGCATTAGTTAATGCTGTAATTGCTGCATTTACTTCTTCTTGAGTAGCATTTTCATTACCATTGATACTAATTGCATTTACTAATGCTGTTTTTAAAACATCTACTGTTTTATCGGTATATTTTGTAGTATCGATAGATTGCGCTTCAGCAATAACTCTTTCAAGCTCTGTTTTAACCACATCACCAATTTCAACCAGACTATCAATCGCTGTTTTTAAAGCACTCGCAGCGTCATCAATCTCTGTTGATGAAGCATCTGCTTTATCGAGAATCATTTGAGCATTAGTTAATGCTGTTTCAAAATCATTCCATGAAGCAGTTGTATAATATTCCTTTTCATAATTAGCTGCTAAGTTGACTACTTTTCTTAATTCTGCCTTAGAGTCAATTTGACGTACAGTAAATTCCGAAGCACAAGCAAATGATTTTCCGCCATTTCCAGTACCTTCTAACGCTACAAATTTAATATATCGAGCATTCGCTGCATCAAAAGTAATTTTCTTTAACGAAGCATTGGCAGCCAATTCTCCTTCAGAAACCTTTTGATATTCATCTGCCGCATTTTCTTTAATATATAATTCATATTTAGTAATTTGCCCATTGGTATTACCATCTTGTCGTGGTAGATAATCAAATTGATTAATAGTATGAACTTCTTTCATATCAATCTCTACAGTTGCTGGTAAAGCTTGATATGGGGAATAATTACTATGCCAGAAAGTAACCTCATTGTTATCAAATGCATAAGTAATCGGTCCTTCATTACCTGCTTGAGGATTTTCATTATCTGTAGATACAGTAAAGTTACTGCTATCTACCTTTGTATAATCAGTGTCATCACTTTGACTACCAGTAGTTGAAATCTCTAAATTATCAATAATCCCCTTGAATGATGTTGTCTTACTTCCAATTCTTTCTAATGGTAAAGTTAACGTTGCGTATTTACCACCAGTTGCATTTTTAGCTAAAGTATCTACTAATTCACCATTAACATACAATTCGGCCTTATTAGCATATCCCTTTATTTCTAATTTTACCCATTCGTCTTTAGGTAATTCATAATTAAATGAATAATCATAACCGATTCTTGAGAAGCCTACTTTTCCAGTATCTTTTTGTGACATTTTAATTGAACCCTTATCTGATTCAAATAAAACTTGTTCACCAGTTGCGTCTTTATCCATTTTCACCCAGAAAGATACACTGTTATTCGGTCCCATATCTGCTAATGGTGTTTCAATATAACTTTCACCACCACTTAATTCTAGGCCTTTAGAAAATTTTCCTGCTACAGTTGCAACATTCTTTTTATTAACGACATTATACTCGTTTCCTGATTTATCAACGATTTCACTCTTATTAAAATCATAGTTTAATACTGTATCGCTTTTGCTCGTTACAACATCACGCGGATTTGAATTTGGGGCAGTTCCTAATGAATTAACTACTTCATTTAATTCATTATATTTTAAATCTTGACCATCGCCCCATAATTTAGATGACATTGCCGGTAAAGCTTTTTCAAAACGATCATAAATATCATATTCACTTATACCATTCGCCTTTTTATCAACCATATCATTCCAAATTGCATATGCAGAACCTAACATTTGCTCATCTCCGGCCGGAATGATCGTTCCACCCATATTATTAGGCTGCCAGTTATTATAAATATTTTGACTATTTAAATAATCGTTATAATAACCTGCCCCCGGCACCATATATAAAGTTCCATCAACCATATTAATTAAATCAAAACCTTGTTTATACATTTCATTGGGGTTAGCCCAACTTGTATTCCAAATGTTCATTTGCACATTTTCAGAACGAACTGGTGTAGAACCTTTGCGCATTGATAAACTTCCCCACAAACGAACATCGCGTCCTGTATCTTGAATAAATTTTAACATATCATCAGTATATTGACGGAAGTTTTCTGCGTACTTACCATCATATTCATCAGTACCTACATTAACTGTTGTATTTTGATCAAAAACTGGATCATCACCATTCATATATTCATTAAAAATTGATTGAGTAAAAGCTAAACTCTCATCATACATACTATCTAGATCCAAATGATCCCAGTGACGTGCTACAGATTTATCTTTCATCGCTAAGTCTGGACGAACCTTCGTTAAAGCTAGAGAATGAGCTGGCGTATCAAATTCAGGAACAACCGCTACCCCCATATCCCGACATTCTTGGATAAATGTCCGGAACTGATCTTTTGTATAAAAAACATCTTTGCTAGTTAGATCAGCTTGATTTAATCCACCATTACCACCCGCTTTTATATCTGATTCTAGTCTAAACCCAGAATAAGCATCAAAAGCATTATCACCATAATCTTCAACCCAAATATAGTTATCATTTAAATGTACTTGGAAATCATTCATTTTATAATAAGCCATATTTTTTGCAATATCTTTTAATATATCTAATGAATATGGCATTCTTCCAACATCCAGCATGAATCCCCGAACTTCATATTTAGGGTAATCACGAGTTTGCCCATTAGGGATCGTATTACTATTTTGCTTTAAAATTTGTAAAATTGATTGTGTTGCCCAGAAAGCCCCTGTTTTGTCGACTGCTTCAACTTTAACACTATCTCCAACAGTCATTAAATAACCTTCTTCTTTTAACCCGGTATCACTACTTCCTAATGTAAAATAGAAATCATGCGCCCCTGGTGTATTGGCATATACTACTTCAATTTCTTTACCAGTTTGTGCTTGATAATCAGCCTTAAATGTTTTAGCTAAATATGCTAAATCATCTTTATAAGCTGGATTGATCACAATCCGAGAATCATCGCTAATTGTAAAGCTTCCTTCTGTTCCTACCCATTCAGCTAATTCTGGAACTACTTTAGGCTTAGCATTAATGCTGACATCAGGACTATTTTTTCCTGGAATCGTGACATTATATGCACCTGTGATCTTTTCTTGATCACCTTTTTTTACTTTATAATTTACAGATACTATTGTATCCACAATTGGCTGATGAATCGTTAAATCACGATCTAAGATTTGTTCATAATCAGCACCAATAAACTCAATTTCAAATCCCTCGGGAACTTGGGGCAAAGCCATCTTTGTATCTCCTTTAGCTACCGCTGGAATTACTAGATTATTAATTACATCATCAATCGTTACAATCTGTTCGTTATCTACCTGTTGTTTAACTGCATATGCTTCGAATTCATATAATGATACTGTAGGCCAATTAACACTCTTACCATCTCGATCTTCCGCTAGATTTTCAAAATCTGAAACAACAACTCTTAAATAACGAGTATTAATCGTATTGTCAAAATTAATAATATCATCAAATTCTCTAGGTGCTTTAGTAAGTGTTTTTACATCTTCCCAGCTTGTCCCATTTTTTGACGATTGAATTTTGTACTTTGTTGCATTACGGCGTTCCCATTTCAAAGTGACTGAAGCAATATCTTTAGCAGTTCCAAAATCTAAACTAATCCATTTATCATCATCATGATTAGCCGTACTTGCCCAACGTGTTTTCATATTTTCATCAACAACGTTAGCTGGGCCAAAACTAGTTGTTTCAGAACCACTAGCTACAGCCGTTGCCCCAACAGCTAAATTTTCATAAGATTCCTCACCTAAAACTTCAAATTCATATAGCGATACAGAAGCCCAGCCAGCTGCCTCAGTATCATCATAATTATCTACTGTTAATTTAACATAACGTGCACTCACACTATTTTCTAATGTTACTGTTGTAGTTAACGAAGTGATATTGCTATCATCTGGTTTAGTATATACTGGTGTATATTCATTATTATCATTAGAAATACTAATATTAAAACCTTTAATATTTTTTCTTTCCCATTCAATTTTAAATTCACTAAACGCTTTTTCTTCCTTTAAATCAATGGTTAAAACCATCGGTGTTGTTCCCATATTCGTTGACCAGCGTGACTGATCAGGTTTAGCAGCATCGCGATTTACGATTCCATCAATTGCTTTATCTGGCCCCCAATAACTTGTCTCGCTATTGTTTGCCGTTGCTGTCCCATTCAACGCATGATTGACTTTAGTTACAATATCACGAGGTTTTACATCATCAGTTGCAAAAACCATACTTGGCGCCAATGTACTAAATGCCATTGATAGTGTAATTGCTGAAGTCACTAGTTTTTTTACTTTCGTTTTCTCCATACCCGTTTCTCCTCATTTTCCCGTATCATTACTAAATAAAAACAAAAGACCAAAAATCAACAGTAAAAAACTGTATGATTCTTGGTCTTGCCTACTTAAAGTAACAATCCTATTTCTATTTTAGTATACCACTTTATAAGTCCACGTCAACTATTTTTCAGTAAATTTAGTCGCAATAATCGACATTTTTAAGTAAAATAAATTATTTGTTTTACTTACTCATAAAAAAAGATTTGTAGATAAATTCTACAAATCTGCTTTTTCTAATTGTACTAATTCAATTTCCATTGGTGTTAAGTTGCCTAAGAAGTCCACTAATACTTTAGCAGTTTCTTTTTCTAAATCAATTGATTCAACCTTACCACTTTTACCAGCAAATGGTCCAGAGATGACATTAACTTCATCACCTGCAGCATAATCAACCTCAATACTTGATGTACTTAATCCCATTTTCTTTAAAATTGGATCTAACTCACTTTTTTGTAATGGGAAAGGTTTTGCTCCACCACCTGATGATCCAATAAATCCTGTAACTCCAGAAGTATTACGGACAACATACCATGCTTCATCAGTCATGATCATCTCAACTAATACATAACCTGGGAACATGTTTTTAGTCTTATTGATTTTCTTACCATCTTTAATTTCAGTTTCAACATGTTCAGGAATAACAATTTGAAATAGGATATCTTGTAATCCCATTGATTCAACACGTTTTTCCAAGTTTTCTTTTACTTTATTTTCATGACCAGAGTATGTATTAACAACATACCATTGTCTTCCTTCATCATTCATTCCTGTCATTTTAGTTCATCCCCAATGTCTTTAAAATAAATGCAATAATTGCGTCACCGGCAAAGAAATATAACCCCATTACAAAGCAAAATAGTAGTACTATTGCTGAATTTTGAGCTAGTTCTTTTTTTGATAACCAACTGACATTTTTAATTTCTTTTCTAATCCCTTTTAAACTAAACCAATCGCGAAATTTCACACTTAGTCCTCCTATTTCGTTTCCTTATGCAAGGTATGCTTCCCGCATTTTTTACAGTATTTGTTTAATTCCAGTCTTTCTACATTTACACGTTTGTTTTTTGTAATGGTGTAGTTCCGTGACAAACACTCACTACACACTAAAATAACTTTTTGTTTCATATAATCAGCTCATTTCTACGCTATTATAATTTATCATAAATATACAGACTAGTCAAATAGATTTGAATTTTCCATCTTTTTTTGAATCCGATAATTAGCATTATAGATACTTCTAATGTCTTTATTAAGCTTCAAAGCAATATCCTGGTCTTTAAAACCACACTTATGATAAGCAATTACCGTTTGTTCCCAAGCCGAGCAAACATTTAAAATATACGCATCAACCCTCTTTTGTTGTTCTTGATCAATTAATAGTAGATCTGGACTCTTATTATCAGCGATTGCATCTACATATCTGATTCGCTCATCATCACTACAATAATCATCCAAAGAAAATAAAGTTTGCCGTTCCCTAACTACTTTACCTTGGTTTTTGACAATTAAAGAACTAATCGTATTTTGGATCACCATTGAAATAAAACTTCTAACCTGCATGCCACGATCAGGACGATAATTATCCAAAGCCAATAAACAACGAATAATTACTACTTGAAGATAATCTTTATAATCACTCTGATATGATGTCATCGTATAACAATACGCCGGCATCATCATCTTAATTTGCCAGTAGCAATATTCAATCAAAAGTGCCTGTGCAATCGGACACCCCTGACGATATAAATAATACAATTCTTCGATTTCGTAACCATTCATGGTTACCTCCTTCCTACTATAAAGGATTACGAGAATTATATACCTGATATAAAATCACTGCTGTTGCCACAGAAGCATTTAACGAATTAACATGCCCTACCATGGGCAAGACAACATTGATATCACAACTTTTTTTAACTAGTCTTGATATTCCAAAACCTTCTGAACCGATTACTATTACCAAAGGCATATTATAATCAACCTGACGATAATCTTGGGATTTATCTAAATCACAGCCAACAACCCAAAAAGAACGCTTTTTTAAATCCTCTAATGTTCTAGTCAAATTTGTAACTTGAGCAACCTTAACATGATCAATAGCACCCGTTGAAACCTTTGCAACCGTCCCATTTAAACCAACACTACGATTTTTCCCAATGATAACACCATCAACCCCAATAGCATCACAAGTTCTTAAAATTGCTCCTAGATTATGTGGATCTTCTAACCCGTCAAGCATTAATAATAGTGGCTGTTTACCATCAGGAATAGTATTGATGATCTCATCAATACTATAATAGCGATATTCTTCAATTTCCGCCATCACTCCCTGATGACTAACATTTCCAAGTTTCTTGATAAATTCAGACTTATCAACAATCTTGAATGGAATTTTTTTTCTTTTACATTGCTCAATTATGCCATTATCTTTAGCATTGTTTTGGACATACACAGTATATACACTCTTATCTCCCTTTAAAGCTTCTAATATTGTGTTTTTACCATATATATATTGTTTCATATTTTTCACCTAATTTCGTCTCAAATTTATCTCGATTTTATTTATTATTAATATATTGTTTATACCGCTCAAAGATCACTTTAATTCGATCAAAGTTTTCTTCTAAGTATAAAGTCCCAATGACTGCTTCAAATCCTGTTGAATGCATATGATCAAGACTTTCATTTTTACTCCCTTTGGTATTGCGTCCCCGTTTATAAGTTCCAACTTCATCAGCACTAAAAAATTCTTCATCCAGCATATCATGCATAAATGCAGCATGTGAGCTTGCCGATACATATTTTACTGCTTCACGCTGAAGATCGTTCGGTTTAACAAAACCACTTTCTTTAACTAAATAATCACGTACTAGCACCTCAAAAATACTGTCACCCAGATAAGCTAATACACTTGCATTGATTAATTCCGGGCGCATTAAATGATCCCCTTTTCAATTAATTGAGTTCTTAATTTGTCAGCAGTTTCAAAATCCTTATTTTGTTTAGCTTCAAGCCATGCTTGATATATCTCTAGTTCCGCTGCATTTAATTTACGCGGTTCAAAAACAAAGCCAATCACTGCAGTCATTTTTAATAGTGTTTGATATTCAATTGCTATAGCTTTATCATTCTTTTCTTTTTGACGGAAAGCCAGATTCAATTTTTTTACTTGATCAAGAATTTTAGTTAAAGCCAGCGATGTATTTAAATCATCTTCTAAAGCTCCAACCATCCCATCAACTGCCGCTTTATTATAATTTTCATTAGCGATATGATTAACTTGTAAATACAAAGAAACTGATTTGATTACATTATCAACTTTAGCAACTTCTTTTTTCACGCTATTCAAAACTTCTTCCGTTAAATTTAATGGATTACGATAATGACTTGATAACATAAACCATTTAACTACATTACAGCCCAATTCAGCAACCATATCTTTTGCCCAAATAACATTTCCTAGTGATTTAGACATTTTTTGATTATCAATATTGATCATTTGGTTATGCATCCAAGTATGTGCAATCGGATGATGATGACAAGCCATTGATTGAGCAATTTCATTTTCATGATGTGGGAATTTCAAATCCTGTCCCCCACCGTGAATATCAATCTTACCACCTTCAAAAATATCGTTGATCATAACTACACATTCAGTATGCCAGCCAGGACGTCCTTTTGACCATGGACTATCAAAGCGAATACCTTCATCCGTCTTTTTCCATAATGCAAAATCAGTTGATTCTTCTTTTTTATCATTTTCATCGATTCGTTCACTCGCTCCAGCTACTAAATCTTCGATTTTGATCCCTGATAATTGTCCATACTCATCAATTTTAGATACTCTAAAATAAACATCCCCGTCAACCTCATAAGCATAACCACTCTTAACTAAATTATCAATAAATTTTATGATTGCATCCATCGTATTCGTAACTCTAGGTGCATAAGTTGGGAATAATAAATTCAAATTCCGACGAACATCCTCATAAGCAGCAATATATTTATCAGTAAGTTCTTTTTCAGTTATTCCTTCTGCCTTAGCCGCCTTAATGATTTTATCATCAACATCAGTAAAGTTTGATACAAAAGTCACTTTATATCCTAAATACTCAAATGTTCTTCTAAGTACATCAAAGACGATCATCGGGCGAGTATTACCAATGTGAACATAATTATAAACCGTTGGCCCACATACATAAATACTTACTTCACCTTCGCGAAGCGGTTTAAATTCTTCCTTCTTATTTGTAAGGGTGTTAAATATTTTCATCATTACCTCCATAAATAAAAAAGCATATTACTATCAGGACACCATTGTGTTCTTCCACCCGATAATAGATGCTTTAAGATTACTATTAACGCTAGTTCACGTTCTTTCTTTTCAAAAGACTCAGATAAGGGCAGTTCAATTATTTCCATTTAGCCGTTTCCACCATCAGGCTATCTCTATTAACTTCTAATAATCTACTTCGTTTACCTATAATTTAAATATATGTTTATCTTAACAAAATCATTCACGAAATACAACTTATTTACCTGTTGCCATAGAAAAACTCTGCAAATATACTGTCATATCTTTATCGTTATCCTCAAAATCATCTTTAGCAGCACGATATCCATAAATATAAGTATTATCATCACTAAAGTAAACTATCTCTTTGGCTCTAATTCCAGTATCACTATGAACAAATACATATTGATAAACATCAAGACCACTGTCTAAAACCGGTTTGGATACCTCAATCTCCGAAGCACCACTTTGCTCAATTTCACCAGTATATAATTCATCTTTATCTTCAACAACATTATCAGTTTCATCTTTAATTACTTTAAAATACAATGTGTTGTTGTCCTTAGAGAATTCTACTGTATCTGTATCAGTTGCATTTGCAGTAATCTCATAATTACTTGGATAATAAAAACTAACTCCATCATCAGTACTATACTTAGTTCCACTTTTTTCTAAGTTAACATCTTTATCCCGCGCGCCACAAGCTGTCACAAGACACAAGCATAAAGTTGTAACAAGTATTTTCATTATTTTTTTCATTACAACCACTCCTCTACTATCCCATTTTACACAACTCTCCAACCGATTACAACCTTATTTAGCCCACAATTATTTTATAATAAGCCAAAATATCGTAAAGCCGACACAATCCCATCATTGTCGACATTATCTGTTATGTAATCACACACTGCCTTTGTTTCTGCACAGCCATTTTCCATACAAATTCCCGTACCAACAAACTGGAGCATATCTATATCATTATGTCCATCACCAAAAGCCATCGTTTCCTCAACCTTGATTTTATAATGATCCAAGATAGCACTGATTCCTTCTTGCTTCCCACCTTGCTTGGGAATAATATCATAAGCTCCATCATGCCACTGAGTATATTTGCAATGTTGCGTTAAAGCTACCAGTTCTTCTATCTCCTCTTTTGTTACAAAAGGATCGATTTGATAAACATCATTAATCAAGGCTCGTGAAACATCTTTTTTCGGTGGTAATGAGGTATTGATTGCCGTCTGTGCAGCAACAACCAGATCATTAATTAAATTAATATACAAATCATCTCCTTCAACAAAACTACAAGCCAACTGATGTTTAGTTACATGATCAACGATTCTTTCTACATCTTTAGAATTAATGGGATTTTTATAAATAACCCCTTCCTGATTAAAACAATACCCTCCGTTCAATGTTAGGTAACCATCAAATGTAAATTGAGTATTTATCCCTAACTCATCTAATTCTAAATAGTGACGTCCACTTGCAATAAATAATTTGATTCCCTTTTCTTGAAGCTGTTTTAAAGCTGCTATTACACCCTCACTAAGCACTGATCTGCTTTTAGAAATCAATGTTCCATCTACATCAAAAAAAATTGCTTTTATCATACCTTCTCCTTTGGAAAGGAAAAGACAGATTGCTCTGTCTTTTATCCTATTAACGAATTAAATACTTTTAAATATTGGTCAGCGCTAGCATCCCAATCTAACTTTGTCTGCATTGCTCTAGTCATGATTCCTTTCCATGCCTCAGGATCTTCATCGTAAACCTTTAAAGCATAGTCAATTGTTTTCATCATTTCATGAGCGTTATAGTTTGCAAAACTAAATCCAGTTCCAGTATCAGCATATTCATCATATGGCTCAACGCTATCTTTTAAACCACCAGTTTCCCTTACGATTGGAATCGTTCCATATCGAAGAGACATCATCTGTGATAACCCACAAGGTTCAAATAACGATGGCATTAAGAACATATCACACCCTGCATAAATACGACAAGATAACCCAAAATCGTATTTTAACTGTAATGAAACAGTATCTTGGTGGTGATATGCGATTCCTTTTAAGGCATCTTCATAAACCTGATCACCGGCACCAAGAATCAAGATTTGAACCTTACGACTGCACATTTCACTAAATTGATTGATAATTAAATCTAATCCTTTTTGTTTAGTTAATCGTGTCACGATCCCAATTAGTGCAACATCTTTATCTTCAGGCAATCCCACTTCTTTTTGTAAAGCTAATTTATTTACAATTTTATCTTTAAACACCGTCTCTAAATCATAATTTTTAACGATTTGAGGATCTGTTGCTGGATTAATTACATCATAATCAACACCATTTAAAATACCATACAAATCATATTTTCGCATTTCTAAGATATTTTGTAAACCTTCTCCATACTCTGGAGTTAAAATTTCACGTGCATAAGTTGGTGAAACAGTTGTAATAATATCACTATAGAAAATAGCTGCTTTCATCATATTTAAACATCCATCATTTCGACAATTACCATTATAGTATAAATAATTATCTAATCCAAATAACTCACTTAACAATTTAGGGTCAGCTTTTCCCTGGAAAGCAATATTATGAATTGTAAAGACGATTTTAATATTATCGTAATGTTCATAATAACAATATCTTTCTTTATACAACATCGCAATCATCGCTGTTTGCCAATCATGCAAATGAAGAACATCCGGCTTAATATCAAGATGAGAAATCAATTCAAGAACTGCAAAATCAAAATATGCAAATCTTTCATAATCATCATCATAGCCATACAAACCAGGTCTTCTAAAATATTGTTCATTATCAATAAAATAGAAACGTACCCCGTCTAATTCATAAGTAAACACACCACAATATACTTTTCGCCATCCTACCCAAATATCAAAACTAGTGACATATTCAATTTCATCAGCCAATTTCATATCTTGATACTTTGGCAGCACTACAATACTTTCAACACCTTTCTTTACCATCTCTTTTGGTAAAGAACCTAGGACATCTGCAAGCCCACCCGATTTGATAAACGGCGTCGCTTCAGATGTTGCAAATAAAACTCGCATTAAACCACATCTCCTTCTTTAATATACAATGGCGTAGTTGCATCACCTTTTAAATTCAATTGCCGTTGTACTTTAGAAGTCTTATCCATAATTACATTTTCTAGATGCGCTCCTGGATTAACCACTGAACCTGAGAATAGAATACAATTTTTTACTACTGCACCGGTCCCAATTACTACATCACGTCCAATTATGCTATTTTCCACCGTCCCATTGATCATTGCTCCATTTGCAACAAATGATCTTGTTACATCTGATTCTGTTAAATATTTTGCTGGAGGTGTATCATTTGTGATTGTGTAAATCGGCCAGTTGCTTTTAAATACTGCTGATGACACATCTAAATCTAAGAACTCTAATGAATATTTATAATAATGTTCTAATGAATCAATGCAGCGTGCATAACCTTTATATTCATAAGCATTAATTTGTTTTTCATCACATAAATAACCCAGTACATCTTTTAAACTAAAGAATGAACTGATTTTTTGCGCCTGCTTCATTACTTTTAATAAAGTTTTTGTATTAATTACATAAGTTTCTAATGAAATACTACGATCTTTACGACTACCCTTATTACGTTCTACAGCCGTTACAACTTTATCTTTGATCGTTAAGCAATCACATCCAATATATGCTTCATTAGCATCATGAACTTTCTTATATACCATTGTAATTTCAGCACCGGTTTTTTCGTGATTTTCAATTACATCTTCATAATCCATTGTTGTTATGATATGTGCTGGAGCAATCACAACATAATCAGCCTTATTAGCTTCTAAAAAAGCGATATTTTCAATTAAATTATTAATATCATGATTATAATTAGGGTTATTGGCGTATTTTTCATTATATAATAATGAAACCCCACCAGCTTTAGAGTTAAAGTTCCAAGAATCACCATTACCTAAGTGTTTAAATAATGATCTTGGTTTTTTTTGAATCAATACTCCGACTGCATCAATTGTTGAATTTGACATATTAGATAATACGAAATCAATCAATGCATAACGTCCTAAAAAACTAACAGACGCTACTGGTCTTCTCTCTGTAAGACCGACAAAATCTACATCTGAGTGTAAATTAACTATACCAATTGCTTTTACCATCTCTATTTCCTCCCCTACTTATTATCACTAACCAAAGCGACTTCTTTAGCTTCTTTGTTGATCTTAGTTTTTGCACGAATAACTACACCTTCATCAACAATTGCTTTATACACTTCAGCGCCTTCTTCAACTAATACCCCTGGCATTAATACTGAATCAATAACTTTAGCCCCTTCACCAACATTAACGTTGTTGAATAAAACTGATCCTTCAACATTACCATTAACTAAACATCCTTGTGTAATCAAAGAATTTTTAACTTTAGCTTGATCCCCGATAATTTGTGGTTTTCCTAAAGTATCTTCAGTATAGATCTTCCAATCTTTCTTGATGTTATATAAATCAAGATCTTTATCTTTTAACAAGTCCATGTTAGCCTGCCATAAGCTTTCAACAGTTCCAACATCTTTCCAATATCCATCAAATTCATAAGCATATAATTTCTTGTTATCATTTAACATGTCAGGAATAATGTTCATTCCAAAATCATGTTTACTATCTTCTTTTTTGGCATCTGCAATTAAATATTTTCTTAATTGCTTATAAGTAAAGATATAAATCCCCATTGATGCTAATGTAGATTTTGGTTTTTCTGGTTTTTCATCGAATTCATAAATAGTTCCATCTTCATAAGTATTCATGATTCCAAAACGGCTTGCTTCTTTTAATGATACATTTAATACAGCGATAGTGGCATCAGCTTTACGTTGTTTATGAGCTGTAAGCATTTTATCATAATCCATTTTATAAATATGGTCCCCAGATAAAATCAAAACATATTCTGGATCATATTGATCGATAAAGCTAATGTTTTGATAAATAGCATCAGCCGTTCCAGCATACCAGGTTGCTCCTACTTCACCACGTTCACGAGCCGGTAAAATTGCAGCTAGTGATTGTTTTCCATCAAGTCCCCATTTAGTTCCGGCACCAACATAAGTACCTAACAATACAGATTCATATTGCGTAAGCACCCCAACAATATCAATCCCCGAATTAGCGCAGTTACTTAAAGGAAAGTCAATAATACGATATTTACCTCCAAAGTGTACTGCTGGTTTAGCTACTTTAGCTGTTAGGGCTTCTAGACGTGTTCCACGTCCACCAGCTAAAATCATTGCGACAATCTCTCTTCCCATTTTTAAATACCTCCTTGTCTAATGTAAGCGCTTTACCTATAATTTAATTCTACCATAAATTAGAAATAAATTCGAGATTAATTATACGAAATATAATTATTGTATCTTGTCATATATTATACTCTCATTTATTTTTTTAATAAAATGATATCATAATTTTTATCCCCGCAATTTTCCCTAAATTCAAACAACTATCATTTTTTATAAATAACTGCATATATTATAACGGGGTGATAATTTGGCACGAATTAAATACTCAACCGAAGAAGTCGATTTACTAGCGCGGCTTATTAAATCTGAAGCTTTAGGTGAAGGAGAACAAGGTATGCTATTAGTTGGTAATGTAGTTATCAATCGCGTTGTTGCAAACTGTGATGTTTTTCGAAACACCCGAACCATCACTGAAGTAGTCTACCAAAAGAATGCTTTTTCCGGGGTCGGAACCCCACTCTTTAACGAACCAGTCAACGAACTGCTTCGGCAAATTGCATTACGCTGTATTAACGGCTATCGAAATGAACCGGCAACTAATGCCCTATGGTTTAAAAATCCCGGTACCAATGTCGCTTGCCCAGAAAAATTCTATGGCAATTTATCCGGTCGCTTTAAACAACACTGTTTTTATAACCCAGGCTTAAAATTAAATTGTGATTTATAAAAAATTATACGAGGAGATCGATTATGGATTATTTTAATGACTTAAACCCTTATTTAGTACGGCAGGATCCAGCTCCAGCTGAAACCCCTGATACTACCCCAACGCCAGCTCCGGCCCCTACCCCTAACCAAACCCCAGGAACACCTTCTACACCTTCAGCAACTCCAGCACCAGTTATTGATCAAGCATATGTTGAAAATATTTTACGGATCAACGTTGGGAAATTAGGTACCTTTTACTTTACGTATACCGGCAGCAATGAATGGCGGGACAGAATCTTTAAAGGTATTATTGAACAGGCGGGACGAGATCATTTTATTCTTCACGATCCCAAAACCGGCAAACGCTACTTATTACAATTAGTCTATCTTGAATGGGCTGAATTTGATGAAGCGCTTAATTATCAATATCCATATCAATAAGGACTAAGTCCTTATTGATTCTTATTTATTCTTAATTTTTTCTTATCTATCTTAGCATTATTTAATAAAGCTTAACTTTTACCCATTTCTATTATTTAAAGCATATAATGCCACCATGGAGGTATTTATATGTGCGGAATTATTGGATATACTAATAACGTTTCCAACAATCAAAGCGTTATTGAAAATATGTTACAAAAAATTAGTCATCGCGGACCAGATGATCAAGGATACTATCAAGATAGTAAAATCACATTAGGGATGCGACGTTTAAGTATCATTGATTTAGACAGCGGTAACCAGCCTTTATTTAATGAAGATAAATCATTGATTCTCGTTTTTAATGGTGAAATATACAACTATCAAGTCTTACGAGCAAAACTCATCTCTTTAGGTCATACTTTCACGACTAATAGCGATAGCGAAGTAATCATCCACGGATACGAAGAATACGGTAATGATATTGTTAATCATTTACGAGGAATGTTTGCTTTTGCCATCTACAACATACACACTAAGGCGCTTTTTATAGCGCGTGATATTTTTGGAATTAAACCATTATTTTATACAATTGTTAAAAATGAATTAGTTTTTGCTTCAGAGATCAAAGCATTGTTTGAATATCCGGGAGTTGAAAAAAAATTTAACGAGCAGTGCCTTTCAAGCTATTTAGCTTTTCAATATAATCCTTTAACAGAAACATTTTACCGAGGCATCTTTCAACTCTTACCAGCTCATTATCTTGAATTTACTGATAATCTAAAACTAACCCATTACTTTAAATTCAATTATAATCTTGATGATAATTTAAAAGAAACCGATGCCCTCAATATGCTTGAATCAACGCTGAAAGATTCAATCAGCCACCATCGCCTAGCAGATGTTGAAATGGGTTCTTTTCTATCTGGAGGTATCGATTCTTCTTACTTAGCAGCAAACAGCCAAGTAAAAAAAACTTTTAGTGTCGGCTTTGAAGATCATCGTTGTAACGAACTCCCTTTAGCCCGAGAATTATCTCAATATTTAGATATTGAAAACTATCAAAAAGTAATTACCAAAGATGAATTTTGGCATACTATCCCTACTATTTTAAATATTCTTGATGAACCAGTTGCCGATCCTTCGATCATCCCACTCTATCATTTAACTAAATTGGCTAGTCAACATGTAAAAGTAGTATTATCAGGAGAAGGCGCTGATGAATTATTCGGAGGTTATAATATCTATCAAACCCCCCTGACCCTAGCCCCAACGAAAATAATTCCTTTCTTTCTTCGTAAAGGTCTTAAAAATATTTTAATAAAGACCAATTATGAATTTAAAGGTAAACAATATTTAATCCGAGCTGGACAAAAGATAGAAGAACGATTTATTGGAAATGCATTTATTTTTCAAAACCATGAGCTAAAAAAACTAATTAAACCACAATGGCCTATATACCCACCACAAGTTTTAACAAATGCTTACTACCGTGATGTTGCAAAAAAAGATGATATCACTAAAATGCAGTATATTGATTTAAACTTTTGGCTACGGGGCGATATTTTGCGTAAAGCTGATCATATTTCCATGGCTAATTCACTTGAAGTGCGAGTACCCTATCTAGATAAAGAAGTATGGGCTATTAGTTCCATTTTACCAACAAATTTGCGGGTCAACAAAAAAGCAACTAAGTATATTTTTCGAAAAATGGCAGCAAAATCCCTTCCTCTTCAAAATAGTGAACGAAAAAAACTTGGTTTCCCTGTTCCCTTAAATGAATGGATCAAAGAAGAACAATATTATCAGCCTATTAAAGAACTCTTCAACAGTAAAAGTGCTCAAAAATATTTTAATTGTGACTATTTAAATTATCTTCTTGATGAACATTATCAAGGAATTCACAATAATGCGCGAAAAATTTGGACCGTCTATATTTTTCTAACTTGGTATAATCGTAATTTTGACTAAGAAGATTTTATCTTCTTTTTCTATGCTTTTTCATCTTATCTCTCTTTCAAGAATGCATAAGTTATATTAGAAAGGAGGGAAATAATGAATTGTCTAAAAAAACAATTATTAATCATTAGTTTTGCACTTATTGTTGCAATTGCTATATTTTTAATATTTGGTAGTTCAATTTATATCAATCAGATTTTCTTTATCATCAATGCATTCCTCGGTATCTTTGGACTCGTCAGTATCTTAATCAGCGAAGCTTTAACCCCGCCAAATAACGCTTATACTTGTTGCGGTAATCTAGCTACGCTCGGCAGTAGTGGCTTAATCCTAATTTCTCTATTAGCAATTATCATTGAAGCCTATGCTTATACAAGTGTTATTAGCCTAATTCTCGCTGGGAGTTTTTTCTTCTTAGTTTTGATGCTAGGCGGTATATGGTGCTATCTCAACCTTCGCAATCACTGTCATCGTAACTATTATTGTTGACAAACAAAAAGGCAGGTAAATTTGAATCATACCTGCTTTTCAATTAAATTATTTTGAAGATATTTACGGACCGTGCTAATAAAATGTAACGAGCCTGTAATAATTAAATGATCATATAGATCAATATTATTTTTAATTGCTTCTTTAAAATCAATTCCTTCTAATTGTAGCCGTTCATCTGCAAATGTTGCTTGAATCAATGGATATTCACTTAATAAAGCTTCCATTTGTTCAATATCTTTATCCCCCAAAGCACTGAAGATAACTAATGCCTTTTTTATTTGTTGATCATGTAATGTCTTAATTAGTGCCTTGATTCCATCGATATTATGTGCCCCATCTAAATAAATCTTTCCAAACTTTTCAAATCGGCCTGGCCAGCTAAATCCATCTAAAGCTCGTTGTACTAAGGAATGATCTAACTCAATCAAATAGTCACATACATTAATCGCCAATGTCGCATTAGCAACCTGATAACTACCACAATTACTTAACTGGTAATCATAACCTAAACAGCTAAAATGATAAGGATATCGATAATCACAATCTATCTCCACACTAACTACTTGACTATTTTTAATTTCAGCTGCAGCTTTAAAAATATCAATCAAATCATTATTTATTTCGCTAGTAAAACAAGTTTGTTCAGGTTTAATGATTCCAGCTTTATGATGAGCTATTTGTGCTAAAGTATCACCTAACATAAACTGATGATCATAACCGATATTAGTTATCACACTGCAAACACTATCAATTACATTAGTTTTATCATTTAATCCCCCGATTCCTGTTTCAATAATTCGATAATCTAGTTCTTCTTCATCAAAATAACGCAACATGATCAAAATATCAATTTCAAACATCGATAATTGTTCGCTTTCAATAATTTCAACAAGACTGTTAATAATCATCAGCAGTCGTTCATCACTTATCATTTCCCCATTAATACAAATACGATCATTATGACAAATAAGATATGGTGATGTAAATGTTCCCACACGATACCCATGTTCAACCATAATATCTTTAATAAAATTAGTTGTTGAACCTTTACCATTAGTTCCAGCTATATGAATAATATTTTTTTGGTAAATGTTAAAGCCATATTTTTTAATTGTCTCTTTAAACTGTTCCAAGGTCCGCTTAGTTCGCTTTGACTCTATATACACTAGCGCACTTTTAATATCATTAAACATTATTTTCTCCTCTGCAAGTAATTTAACTTATTCTAATACAATTTATCTATAATGACAAATAAGGATTCAAAATAAAAGGACTTCTTTTACGAAATCCCTCTTTTATCTTATAATTGAATCTTTTTTTTGAGCCGTTTAACAAACCACACCATTCCTACAACTGCAACAAATATTCCAAGTCCCCAAATAACCAATGTTCCAGCACTAACCGGTGCCCAAATAATCCCAATACCACTATTCATTTTAGTCCCCTCCTTTTTTCACTTTTAATTATAACGTATTTAATATATTTTTTTAATGAATCCTATAACGATTAAGAAAACTTAAGAAAAAGGTTGCCTTTATCAGTATAATTACTGATAAACCAACCTTTAAATATTATCAATTTGCCAATCAATCATTGGCATTCCATTCCTAATCAAAAATTCATTTGCCTTACTAAAAGGATGTGAACCAAAGAATCCCCGATGTGCTGATAGTGGAGAAGGGTGCGCACTCTCTAAAACCAAATGACGTGAAGTGTCGATATATTGTTTTTTAGCACGGGCATTATTTCCCCATAAAATAAATACTAGCGGCTTTTGGCGTTTATTTAAAGCTTTAACAATATTTAAAGTAAAAGTTTCCCAACCTTTACCAGAATGACTATTAGCCCGCCCTTCTTCAACTGTTAACACATTATTAAGCAACAAGACTCCTTGCTTAGCCCATTTTGTGAGATCTCCATGATTAGGAATCATTGTTCCTAAATCATCTTGTAACTCTTTATAAATATTAACCAAACTTGGGGGAATCCGAACCCCCGGATAAACACTGAATGCCAATCCATTTGCCTGATGAAGTTCATGATAAGGGTCTTGTCCTAAAATAACTACTTTAACATTTTCATAATCACAAAGATTTAAAGCTCTAAAAATATTTTCTTTTGGGGGAAAAATCGTTTTATGTAAATATTCATTTTCAACAAACTGATGTAGCTGCTTATAATAATCTTGTTGAAACTCAATTTCAACAATATCTTTAAATCTCATTAAAAATAAATTTCTCAATCAATTCTGCCACAACACCTTCGTTGTTGTTAGCATTTGTTGTATAATCACATGCAGCTTTAACATCATCTACAGCATTGTTAGCAGCGACTGATAAGCCCGCCACTTTTAACATTGCCATATCATTATAATTATCACCAACAGCAATCGTTTCTTCAATAGCGATGCCTAATTTATTTGCTAAATCAATCAATCCTTGTCCTTTATCCACCCCAAGAGCATTGAATTCCATGTAACGATTTGATGAATAACTAACCGCACAATGTCCATCAGTAATTGGTTTTAACCCCTCTTCTAAACTCATTAAATAAGGAACATCAACATTTTGATACAAAATCTTAGAAATTGGTGTATCCTTTAAAAAATCAACACTATTAACTTCAGGATATACCGCTTCTAACTTTTGATTTTTAATTCTTTGGCGTTCCGATTCACTTAAATTAAACACATATAAATTATCAGGCGTATAAACATGGATACAAACATCAAAATTTAATCCTGCTTCAAAAATTTCTTTCATCTTACTAAACTCTAAACCTTTGAACTCAATAATACGATTATTTTTATTTTCTGTTAAAGCTCCACCATTAAAAGAAATTACATATTCACCCTCAAGGTCATATAATTGTAATTCTTTTAACTCTGGTTGAATTTGCATAAATCCTCGTCCTGTAGCTGGAACAAATTTCACGCCATATTCTTCTCGGGCTCTTTTGATTGCTGCGACATTTTTCGCTCCAACCAAATGCTCATCATTTAATAAGGTTTCATCTAAATCACATGCTATTAGTTTATATCCCATTATTCTGCCTCCAATACAAATTTTTCTATTACTTCTTTTACTGCTCCTTGATCATAATCAACTTCAGTGACATACTGCGCTAATTCCTTAATGTCATCAGTCGCACATGTTACACATACCCCTAACTTAGCCGCTTTAATCATTTCAACATCATTATAATTATCACCAATTGCAATTGTTTCATTAATATCGATGCCTAAATAATTAGCTAGCCAGCGCAACCCAAAACCTTTATCAATTCCAATCGCATTAAATTCTAAATAACGCCCTGAAGAATAACTAGCACAAGCTTTTCCTTCAATCATTTCACTGACTTCCACTTCAATCGACTTTAAATACGGCATATCTCTTTTTTCATACAAAATCTTTGCTATCTTTTCATCTTTCAAGTCATCCATATTGTATTCATCAATAACAACGAACGGTGCCTTTTGATCCGTTTTACGCTGTACCTCATCAGGATCAGCATTATAAATATAACACATGTCAATTGTGAAAATAAGTACACAAACATCAAACTCTCGAGCCTTTTCAAAAAGCATTTTAGTTGTTTCAAACGATATTCCCTCAAAATTTAAGATACGATTATTTTTATTTTCTACAATCAATGCCCCATTAAAACAAATTGAATATTCACCTTCTTGATCATATGCATCGATTTCCTTTAAAATCTCCGGAATCATATTATAAGCCCGCCCTGTAGCTGGAACAAATTTTAATCCTTTTTTACGAGCAGCTTTGATTGCTTCAACATTAAATTCTGGTACGTGATGCTTTACCAATAAAGTCTCATCTAAATCTGACAACATTAATTTATACATAAAATATCCTCCAATACTTTAATAATAGCATAAATTATTAAAACCTCGAATTATTTTCTTATTTGTAAAATAGGTCCATAAAAATCGGCACTCGTTGACGCCATTCATACTCATTGTGACCAGCTTCTTCAAAGAACCGTCCTTCGATCCGATTACTTTTCTTAATAAGCTCATTGTATATTGTCTCATTACTCTCATAGTAGATACGGCTCATCTCTTCATCACCATTACCTTCATTACCACCTAGATCAAGATAAAAACATTGCGTAGCACTTAAATCACTCCGATGGATCAAATCAATAAGTTCATCCATATAAAACCAATATGCACTAGATAGCGATGCCGTCTTTTTAAAAATATGGGGATATTTTAATCCTGCATAAGTTGTAATGATTCCACCCATTGAACTACCAACCATCGCACTATCTTCAACAATCGTAGGGAAATGAGTATCAATATAAGGTTTTAACTGCTTAATAATAAAGCGTAAATACTTGTCCCCTTCACCACCAATTTCTAAACTATCATCACCATATTCCATCATTAAAATTTCTTTACCAATTCGCCATGGTCCATACTCATCTTCACGTTTATTTAAACGGTTATTGCAGGGAATCGCCACCATGATAACATCTAAGTTCTGCGCTTGAACATAATCATAAAATCCCCAACTAATTTTCATATATGAAGTCTCATCAAAAAAAGCATTTTGACCATCATTTATGTACAAGACCGGATAACGCTTATTACTAGTTTCATAATCATCAGGTACATAAATTGTGATTTTACGCTTTCTTCGCAATGATCTCATATACATATTCTCTTCTATAAACATAAATTACCTCCAATAAATAATAAAAATAAGCACAAAGTGCTTATTTATTCTACGCCCGGAATGATCGCTACTTGTTCACCTTCACGCGTGAAAACATAATTTTCACGTGCGTAACGAGCTACGTAATCATCATCATTCAATAAACTGATCTCATTTTCTAAAGCTTTTTTTTCTTTTTCTACTGCTTTCTTTTCCTTTTCCAAAACCGCAATTTCATCTTGACGCTGGAAGACAGTTATGGCGCTATTAAATAAAGTCAACATCAAGCCGCAGCCTATAATCATGTAGGCAAATCCTTTGACGGTTTTATAAACTTTTCTTTTAGCCATTTTACCACCCTCTTCATGCGTTTTATTATACCACTTATTTTCCTAAAAATGAATATTATCGGTCTTAAAAGATATTTTAACATACTTACAATTATTTCAATCAAAAAAAACATATAATAGCTATAATAATTAAGATAGAGAACATATCCAATTACCATACTAATAATAAAATATATTCGAACGACCCCATTATTAATAACTAACAGACCAAGATAATAGAGATACCCAAAAATAATACCAATAACAATCTGTAAAATGAGTCGAAAAATGCGTTTGTGGTATTTATAAAACAAACGATTGATGAGACTGTAAATAAAAGTGAAAGTGAAACCAAAAACCAGTGAATAACTAATTCCTTGAATTTGTTTTACTAAGTCCATTATTTAAGCAGTTTATTAAAAACACTGTCTTTTCCTTTTTGATTCTTTTTATTTGAAACATAGGAAATAGCATCAATGTTGCCTTTAATACTAACCTCACATTTTTCTTGGTCTAACCTTGTCAACGATAATTCGGTCCCCGTAATATTTAAAAAACCTAATGATGTTTCAATTAAAAATTCTAGCGAATCAAAACTTTCAATGTTTTTCACACCTGTTAATTCAATATTTTTACGGTCTTTTAAATAAACATTATGATAAGGTGTGTGTTCAAAACGAATACTGTTATTATTATCCATATTATTACCTCCACTAATTAATATGCTGATTAGTGGAATTAAGAACTATTTATATCTGTTCGACATCTTTATGACGATACCATTTTAACGCTCTGGTTTGTATTTCTTTTGTAAAAGCTTCTTTACCCTTTTTATATTTTTTGATATTATCAGGATATTTTTTAGCTAATGAAAGCTTCAATTCACCATACTCCCTAGCAATATCAGGATTATCTTTTAAATAATCATAAAAAGAAATCAGCAATTCAATTTTATCATGACTTCTTTCATCAAATGCATGAACATGGATTGAACCATCGCTTTTATAATAAAAACGTCGACCTGAAATCCCGTCCTCCCCACAACATTCATAGTCTTCTTTTTTAAATAAAGGATCTAACTGATCTAATTTATTTATGTCTTCAACGATGATCAAAATATCAATGATCGGTTTAGCAACTAATCCAGGAACTGCAGTTGAACCAACATGTGTAATTGTAATTAATTCATCTAAAACGATATTGCGAATCACATTTGCTTCCAGCGCATACTTACGAGGCCAATCTTCATTATACGGAACCACTTCAACTTTTACCACAATTTTCACCATCCTTAATCCCATTATAGCATGACTTCTCTAGTTTAAAAATAGTTCTTTTTATCAACATTTTTGATAACTAAAACCGGATTCATCAATCCCCCAGTTTAGTCCGTTTATAGCTAATATACAGTAATAAAGCAGCTCCAGTCCAAGCAACAATTTCTGCATAATAAATTCCTTCCTGCCCCATAAACAGTGGTAAGAAAAGTGCTATTCCTACACGCATCAATAATTCTACAATTCCAGAAAACATTGGAATAACTGTATTTCCCAATCCCTGTAAAGCATTTCGATAAGTATGTAATATATATAAGATCGGTAGGCAGACCGCCATAATAAACAAGTAGTGATAAGCAACCTCAAGAACCGCATTAATTTCATTTTGACTTCCTGATACAAATAAAGTTAAAATATTTCGGCCAAAAACAATCATAATAAGAGCGATTATTAATGAAGTAACAAGTGATATTAATGCTGAAGCATTAACACCTTCTCGAACCCGTTGATATTCAAGAGCTCCATAGTTTTGCGCATTATAAGTAGTTAAAGCATAACCAAAAGAAATAGCAGCTGTTTCAAGTAAACCATATAATTTATTCGTTGCAGTAAAGCCGGCTACAAAAATAACTCCATAACCATTCACCACAAATTGAACGATCATCCCACCAATTGAAATAATTCCGTTTTGCAAGGCTAAAGGAAGCCCTAATTTTACTAATTCAAAAATTAAATGCCGCTGAATTTTAAAGTGTTCAGACTTTAAGCTAAAAATGCTTTGTTTATATAAAACCAGTAAACAAAATAAGCTGGCAAATAGCTGAGCTAATATTGTTGCAATCGCAGCTCCAGCTATTCCCAAATGAAAAACACAGACAAATAACAGATCCAGCCCCACATTTAATGAAGCTGCAATTACCATTGCAAGTAATGGTGTTTTACTATTCCCAAAAGCCCGTAGAACACATGATAGCAAATTATACATCAAAGTAATTGTCACACCACCAGCCATCACTCGTAAATAAGCAATTGCCCCTTGAATAATATCATTAGGTGTTTGTAAGAGTTTGAGAATTGGAATGATTATCAGCTCACCACTAATCGTTAAAAGTAGTGCAATTACAAGACAAGCAATAACAATATTACCAATTGTTTTAGAAATTCCCTCATGGTTATTTGCACCATATAAATTAGCGACTTTAATCGAGAAGCCCTGTGCGAACCCCATAACAACACTAAGGAGCATCCATTGGATCCAGCCTGCAGCCCCCATACTAGCTAAAGCTTTTACCCCTAAAAATTGCCCAACAATAATCGTATCTACGATTGTATAAAACTCTTGTAAAATATTTCCTAACATCAGCGGCATAGAAAACATCAAAATCAATTTTAGGGGATTACCCTGAGTCATATTTTTCATCCATTCCACCTCCAAGCCTAAAACATTATAACTAAAATTACAATTCCTGCAAGTCTTTTTCTAAGCAAGAAAATGGTTTAATAAACGGGCAACTTTCTATAACTTATCACTGTTATCTGCAATTATCTTATGGTTTATCATCTTTAGTTCAAATCCAAAAATAAAAGATATCCGAAGATATCTTAAATTTGTTTCAAGAATGTGCGATATGCTAGATAAGCTTCATATACATCCACTTTACTAACAATTTCCATTGGTGCATGCATATTTAACACTGCTACTCCTGCATCTATTACATTCATATTATAATTTCCAAGGATATAAGCGATTGTTCCCCCACCACCTTGATCAACTTTACCTAATTCTGCTGTTTGGTAATAAATATTATCATCATCTAAGATTTTTCTAATTTCTGCCATATATTCAGGATTAGCATCATTAGAACCACTTTTACCACGAGCTCCAGTATATTTATTAAAAACTATTCCCTTACCTAAATATGCAGCATTTTTCTTATCGTTAACACTTAAATACAATGGATCAACTCCAGCGCTAACATCACTTGATAACATTTTTGAATTAGCCATGGCTTTTCTTGTTTTAACGAAACTATCTGTTCCTTGTTTCAACAATAATTCGCTAACCGTATTTTCAAAGAATAAAGACTGTGCCCCAGTTGCTCCAACACTTCCTATTTCTTCTTTATCTACTAAAATACAGCAGCTTGTATAATCAGGCATTTCCATATCTAAAATAGCCATTAATGATGTATAAGCACAAACACGATCGTCATGCCCATAACCAGCAACCATACTACGATCTATTCCATAGTCACGAGCTTTCCCACTAGGTACGATTTCAATTTCCGCACTTAAAAAATCTTCTTCATCAAAATCATATTTATCTTTTAGAATTTTTAAAACATTTGCCTTTACAGCATCTTTTTCATGATCCTTTAAAGGAATACTTCCAAAAGTAACATCTAGGTCTTCTCCTTCAATTACTTTCGCACCATCTTTTTTCAATTGATCAGCAGATAAATGAACTAACAGGTCACTAATTCCAACGACTGGATCATTTTCATCTTCACCAATATTTACATTTATCACAGTACCATCTTTTTTTACTACAACACCTACCATTGACAGTGGAATAGTTACCCATTGATATTTTTTTACCCCACCATAATAGTGTGTATCAAGCATTGCAAACCCTTCACTTTCATATAAAGGGTTTTGTTTAAGATCCATTCTTGGTGAATCAATATGAGCACCTAAGATTCGCATTCCATCTTCTAGCGGTTTTTTCCCAATAACAAATAAAGCAATATTTTTTTTCATATTAGTAACATATACTTTATCACCCGGTTTTAAAATATCTACCTCATTTAACTCTTTATATCCATGTGCCATTGCCAGTTTAACAGTTTCACTGACACATAACCGTTCTGTTTTACCTTTGGTAATATAATTTTTATAACCTTCATTAAAAGTCATAATATCATTAATTTGTTCATCATTATACTTTTCCCAAGCAAGTTTTCCGTACATATATACATCTCCTTTTCTTATGATACATATAGTATACCAATTTTTTCCAACTTACAATCATAATACTCTAACTGTTTTTTAGATTCATATAAAATCTTTTATTTAGCACTCTTAATATAAGCTGCTACATTTCTTTCAACAACTGTAAAAGGTGCATTTCCACTCTTTAAAATTGCCTCATGAAATTTCTTATCATTGAACTTATCGCCCAATTTATTTTGAGCTGTTTCTTTTAAAAGCATAAATTCTTCATAACCAACATAATATGGCTCAAACGCAGCCGGATTAGCTTGCAATTGTTTATATTGAGTTTTTAAACTGTCCTCCTCTAGATTAATACCCTTTTCAGAGATAAAGTCACTAAAATCATCAAGTGACCATCCCTCATAATGAATTCCAATATCACAAAGAATCATTATATCATAACTTGCTAATTCATTTTCCTTAAGCGCTTCTAATACATTTTTATCAATGCCTGTTAGATATTTATATGCATAAAATTGGGCATATACCGCATATCCTTCTGTATAAGCACTTGAATTAGCTAAAGCCTTTTGATATGGGGACTGAATATTTTCATACATATATGCATACTGATACATATGCCCCGGATAACCTTCATGGGCTACTGTTGAAAAAGTATCAAGATCTGATACCTCACCAGTCGATGGATTGACCCGTAATTGTTTTATACCGTTACCATCCAAAGGCGGAATATTAAAATATGCTGCGACGCCAGAAGAAGATGCTATTTCTTCATTAATATCCCTAATATTATAAGATAAACTACTAACATTAGGAAAATCTTCAAATAGTTGAGCACTAATATCATCTAGAATTTCATCATAACTAGTATACTTTGTAGTTGGTATTTCACCACCACTAGTAAGAAATTCTCTAACACTAGCATTTTTAATCACATTCTCCTGAAGCTTGGAAATATGTTTGTCTAAACTGTCTTCCATTAATTCTTTTATTTCCATTACTGATTTATCAGAACCAACGGCATTTTGCAATAACAGTTCATAATATTCTTTTCCATTTTTAAACTTGACTAATCCTTCTTCATTATTGCCGGTTAGACTTACTTCATCCATTAAATCTTTAACAGCTTGATAAGCAGGAATAAAAGAAGAATTAAAAGCTGTTTTTAATTGCTCTTTATATGCATTGCCAACACTCTCTTCTAAATTTAAAGTATCTATATTTTTATTTATATCAGATAAAATTAAACTATTTTCACCACTTTTAATCACATTATCACAATACTCTCTAACCGCATCAACATCTATCATTAGCAAATCACGTTTTGCCTGTTCTTTGGTATAGTCAATAGCTCCTTGTAAATATGGTAAGACATCATTCACTAAACTAATAATATCCTTTACGTCTTGTTCATTTCTAAGCGACCAGTCAGCTAACATAGTAGGAATCTGATAATGTATTCCAGAAATACTCTCAAACAATTGTTGATAATAATCAAATTTATTATCGCTCATTTCACGAGCTAGATTATTTTGAAATTCATAAATATCATAAGTATCCTGCTGTTCTTTAGTTAGTTTTGAACGCTCGAACTTCTTAAACTCCGCCCACGAATCAGCATCTTTCTTCTCCTGATTTCTCATGCTTTCTTCATCTAATCGCACCCCTAGATTTACTGTTAACTTTGAAATATCAACATCATAATTCTCAGGATGTTCTAAAAAAACATGCGCAGTTGTATAATCACTTTCCATTGTTTCAATAAATTGTTTTTCAATAAATCGATCAAAACTCGCTCGTTCATCTTTGTTGTTAGTATCTGCTGTACAGCCACTCAAAGATATTATCATTACTAATGATAATAATAGTAATGATATTCGTTTTAATATTCGCATAAATTGCCTCCTCATTGTGCCATATATTTATTATAACGTTTCTTTAAATACATAACCATGCATTATATCAAAAATAGTAACGAGAATTTATCTCGTTACTACCTCTAATTAAATTTCTTTTCTTCTTTTCAATAAGATAACACCTGCTATCATTGATAATCCTAAAATCATTAAATCACCAATAATATTTTCATTATCCCCTGTTTTGACCGGCTTATTTACTGAAACTTCTGATTTTGATGAATCTGGTTTTTCAACCACATCAGGATCAATAACTGTTTCTTCTTTAACCGTAATTGTAAAAGCTGCTTCACTTATATTACCTGCTTTATCACTAGCTTCTACTGTTACTGTATATACCCCTGCTTTACTACAATCAAAATCAGTTGTAATATCTGCTTTCGCAATATCAATCACACCATCTTGATCATCCTTAATAAATAAGTCGAGGATTTCACTTACTGTTGCTTTTACACCAACCATAACAGCCGCATCATTACCTTCTATTACCGGAGCAATCAAATCACTACTTACTATTTTAAAATGTTTACTTAATACATCAGCAATACTAGTATTTCTCGTAAAGTCAAAATTTGACCATTTTGCTTTAACTGTTTCAAAATCATCAGTATTAATATTCACATTGGTACTGTCATTTTTAGGCATTGTGTACATTCCCCAGCTGCTATTTGCTCCAGCAACCTTATATGTCCAACTTGTATATGACCAGCCTTGTTCATCAAAAACACTTAAACCATATTCCCAACTATCCATATTTGTAAAGAAAGTGAACTCACCAACAAAAACCGGTACATTATAATTAGTATCTTCATTTACATATTTTATTTTACTATTAATAAAAGCTTTTTGATATTCTAAATTATTAATATCATCCCATCCATAGAAATGATATTGATAAACAACATTTTCCCAGCCATATAATGTTGGAGCTGGTAGGTGCGTTGGTTCCCAAATTGCTTGAATTTGAATGATATGATCTTGATCAATTGCTCTTACTGCCTTATAAATACGATCATACACTTCAAACTGTTCAGTACCTAATGCTCCACCTGGTTCATTTAATAAATCATAACCAGCAACCCACTCATTTCCATTGTAACGAGCTGCAATTGCTTCCCACAATTTAATTGTTTTTTGAATATTTTCTTCTTTTCCAAAAAAATCACCTTGATCAGGATAAGTAATATCACCGGAATGATCTTTACCATTTTGTGAGCCAAATGCACCATGCATATCAATCAATGTATAGATTCCATGTTTAGCTGCTTCTTCTATAAACCAATCTAAACGATCAAATGCAGTCTCTTTAAGCGTTCCGTCTAAATTAGCCATCTCAAAATAAGTGATTGGTAATCTAAGACAATTTACTCCTTCTTCTTTTAAAGTTATAAAATCAGCTTCTGTAAACCAATTATCTTGATAAGTATTAATTAACTCCCAAGCTTTTGCTTCACCAAAACGTTTTGTAAATGTTTCCAGCATTGTTTTTTGATCTGGTGCGCTAGTTGGACATTGCCATTCTTCCATAACGAGCCAGCCACCAACATTAGTTCCTTTTAATTGAATTTTTTCTCCAGCACCATAATTATTACGAATTACTTTTCCATCTGTTTTTAAGAAATTTGAAGCTTCTTGATTAACTTTAATTTCATTTACAGTTATCTCACTAATGCCATTTTTTGTTACTGTAATTGCTTTGACCACAGTATCTTGTTTAACATAAAACGGTTCCTTAAACTCCATACTGTCCCTAGAAGGTATTGAGCCATCCACTGTATAATAAATCTTACTATCCTGAGTATCGCTGCTCATTGACACTAACTGCCTTTGACCATAAGTACCACTACCTGGCGTAATCACTGGGGCCTTAGCTTCAGTAATCGGATTAATTATATATGTGTGATTTGTAACCACACCAATATCATTACTATTTTTATATGTTGCTCCAACAGTAAAAGTTGTATTTTCACTAACCCGTAGCGGTTGAGTATAATGATTTGATGCCACTGTTGGAACGCTGCCATCTGTTGTATAATAAATTTCTACTTGATCATTATTTGGAACTCTAAATTCCACCACTACTGAACCATCATAAGTTCCCGCTGGTTTGTCAGCTTGAACAGCTACTGGCGCAATAATATAATCTAATGTTGTTACTGCACTTGTTTTACCATCTCGTTCAGCAATTGCTTTAACTGTCATTGATTTACTAATTGTAAGAGGCTGATCATAGCGTGATGAAGTCAGACTTGGAACACTGCCATCTGTTGTATAATAAATATTCGCATCAATATCACTAATTAATTCAACCGTCTTACTACTAGTAAATTTAGTTTCCGGAATGCTCGCTGTAACTTCGGATGGCACTGTTGGGTATTGATATTTAAATGTCATTACATTTCCAGCACTATCACCTTGATAAGTTACCGCCTTAAGCACGGTAGTTTCACCTATAGAAATTGGCGTTGTATATTTAGAACTTGTTTTTGAAGGAGTCGACCCATCAATCGTATAATAAATAGCAAGATTATCTTCATTACTTAATGTTACTTTAATTGGTTTTGTATACTTTCCTGCTACTTTATCAGCTTTAACATCACTAGGGATATTTGTATCTTTTATATATGCTAATTCCACTACTTCACTATATTTTCCATTATCAAAACTAACTGTTTTGAGTGTTGTTGTTTTAGATAATTCTATTTCACCGCTATATTTAGTACTATCAACATTTGGGGTACTACCATCCATTGTATAATACATTGGTGCATTGTTATCATTTTTTAAAGTTACTGCTAACCTATCTTTAAAAATATAACCATCGCTTATATTGGCTTCCGGTTTAGTCGGTACTAAACTTGGCAATCCCGAATATAAATAATTATCAAAATAAATATCATCTAGATAATATGTTCCTGCGTTCCATTCACCAATTCTAATTCCCGCTATTTTAGTTTTATCGATCTTATTAAAATCAGATACTTTGATACAATATTGGACCCATTTATCCTTTGTTGTACTTGGACTTCGCCATCCAAAATCTGACTCCTTTCCATCAGTATCAATCAATGATACTTGAAGGGTGTTACTTCCTTGGGTATCTTTGATATAGAAAATTAAATATTTTAAATCTGCCGCATTAACAGCATGATTAAAATCAATTTTTATACTTCCTTTACTAGTACTAGCGGCTTCACTCTTAGTTTTTACATATTTTAGACTTTGTTCACCACTATGTTTTTCATTTGTAACAATTGTTCCCGATGCCCCATTAGCTGCACTAAAATTATTTTGGTCTTCAAATGTTTGAACAACTACAGGTGTATAAATCCGATTATCTTGATGATCAATAATATAATCAAATTCATAAACTTCACTAATATTTTGATTATCGACTACAATTGCCTTTAAAGTCATAGACTCATCGATTGTAAGACTATTGCTATATTTAGTACTGCTAATAGTTGGCTGACTTCCATCAACTGTATAATAGATTGATTGTCCTTCTCCAGCCGTAAGGGTAACTTCAAAACTATCATTATATGTACCTGTGTTTTTACTTGCACTTAATTTTAAATCTTTAGCCAAGACATCTGTAAATTGAACATCATCAATTAAATAACTACCTTTATTCCATTCACCGATAACAACACCAGTAATCTTACTTAAATCAATATTTTTAAATTGATCTAAAGATACAGATAATTGACTCCATTTACCCGCCGTTACATTCCCTGTCCAGTTGCCACTAGTAGCATTACCACTGGCATCGATTAAATGGACTTTAGCACTATTCGTTCCATTGTCTTTGATCCAAAAAGTTAAATACTTGTAGTTTGAAACATCGACTGATGTCTCTTTTGTTATTACCAAACTACGTTCACTAATACTAGGATCACCACTATTGGCAAGCTCTAGTTTAGCTACTAATTTTCCCGTTCCTGTTGCAAATCCCTCAATAAAACTAACCGCCGCATTGTTTGATCCGTCAACATTTGAATCATTACCTTCAAAATCCGCAAATACCAATGGTTCTTTATAATTGGACTCATTTAAGGCAAAAATTCCTGTCGGTACGAAACTTAACAGCATTGCTATAATAATTGCAATCGAACCAGCTTTTTTAATTTCTCTAATTACTCTCTTCATAGTTCCCTCCATTTAATAGAATGATTATAATTCATTGGTATAAATAAAGTTTATACTATATCATTATAAATGTAAAGGCTTTCTTTGTGCGCTGCTAATATTTAACTGCAATATAAAAGAAGCCTAACTTTAATAAAATTAGACTTCTTATTATGAATCAATGACTATAACTATTTATTTTTATCGTCTATTAATATGTTTTACGTTTTTTTAAAACTAATGTGCTAGCTAAAATACTCATTGCCGCAAAACTTAACCAAACCATTGTATTTGTTGTATCACCTGTTTTTGGTGAATCTACTTTTTCTGAATTTGGTTTATCTGGTGTTACTGCCTCTTTCTTTTCTAATGCCGCAAGAGCCTCATTAATAGCAGCTGCCATCGCATCAACATCTTTTTGTTTCGTGATATCTAAGCCCCGTTTAACAGCTTTAACAGCAGCATCAACTTTTGAAAAATCTGTATACTCATCTTTATTTAAAGCCTCAGCTTTTGCAATTGCTTCGTCAACTTTTGAATAATCTGCATCTTTTAATGTTAGATCGATAATTGCCTGTTCAATAGCGGCTGCATACCCATCAACAATACTTTGTTCTGTAACTCGGATGCTACGATCAATATTATCAATTGCTGTATTAAGCTTTTCTACTGACTCAGTTGTATAAATGCTTAGATCTTCAGGAATCTTAGCAATTGCTTCATCAACTTTTGTAAAATCTGCAGGACGAATCAAATAATCTGTATGTTTTTGTGAATAAAGATCCATTAACTTTATAATTCTATCCATATCATGCTCTTTGCTAGGAGTATCGCACCATACACATTGCATACTTCCAATAATTGGTAATTCATTTGAAGCACCTGTTACATCAGTAAATTTTTTATTGTTAATATTGTTTACAGTACTATTGTAGTTATATCCTCCGGTATCAATATTTCCTAATACCCAATACCATGCATCATTAGTATTTAAGATCTTATGACCTTTATTTACAAGATATTCAGCTTTAGCGACATTGAATCCCCACCAGCCAGCAGTCCAGTATGAAATGATAATATCTTGATCAAATGTTCCAGAACTATCTTTTTTATTATAGTAGATACCATCATTAAAACACATTGGCTTCATTCCTGCATCTTTAATGATTTTTGCTAAATCGTTAGCATAAACAACAAATTCATCATATAAACCAATTTTTTGTAATTCTCCCCATCCTGGATTACTGAACACATCATTGGCATATTCATCAGCACCAAAATTGAAAATTTCAGATACATTTGCATTTGCAAAATAGGTAACATATTTTTTTACTAACTCTTTAGTGAATGCAATAGCTTCATCACTTTCGATATTAACTGTACGTTCTGATTCTTTTCCATTATAACTATAACGTACATTTTTCATTCCTAATTCTTCCATTGCAACTAAAATAGAATCCATATGACCAGGACTATTAATAACTGGAATAATGTGTAATCCTCTTTCTTTAGCATAAGCAACAATCCGATTCATTTCAGTCTCATTTAAAGCATTACCGTTTGGATCTTTATAATAATGATCATTTCCTGCTGTAATTGCTTTTTTCACCGCTTCACTTGCATATGTCTTACCATCAACAGTAATTGACATATCATCTAGGAAAAAACGTAATGCATCATTCCCTAACAAAATTTGAACATCTGTGTAACCATTTAAATAAGCTTTATCAATAATTTGTAAAAGCTGTTCTTCTGAAAAGTATTTTCTCCCGGCATCAATAGAAAACACCCGCTTCATTCCTTCTTCAGCTGCATAAATCTTTGCCATACCAACATTTGCAATCGTCCCAAAAAGCATTGTCAGCACCAGCATAGCTGAAAATAATTTTTTTAATCCTTTCATCTTATCCTCCTTTTCCGTATAGAACAGCGATAATATAATTAATCCTATTAAATAAAATATAAAAGACCAAATTGAAATTTATACGAAAACAACTGCATATAGCTACACGTTATTCGTATTTCTCCAATTTGGTCTTGCCTAATCTAATAGTAACAATCCTATCGCCATATATTATGATAACTTTTCTAATGAGTAAAAGTCAACCAATATAATAAAAATATATCATTTTATAAAAAAGAAACCAATAATGGTTTCTAATTTAAATCTCGCTCAATTCGTTCTTCATTAATTATTTCATATAACATCGTACTATCTTCTTTTAAGACATGTTCGCGAAGTTCTTTAACCTTAACAGTCAGACGACTACGTCCAAATTCAATTTCGATTTCATCACCAACTTTAAGTTTTGTGCTTGGTTTAGCGACTTTACCATTAACTTTTACCCGTGAACTTTCACTAATTTCCTTTGATAAAGTACGACGCTTAATAATTCTCGATACTTTCAAAAATTTATCTAATCTCATCTTATTTACTCATTACTGCTGTGATTGCTGGAACAACTTGTTTTTTTCGAGAAATTACCCCTTTTAATGTCGCTTGATGATCATTTAATTTAATATTAAATGCTTCTTCAACCAAATATGGTTTAGGCCCAGCAACAAAGATTTCACTATTAGCATTAATAATATCTGTTAATAATAATAAAGTAAAATCTAAACGGTTGTCTTCTGCAAATTTGTCCATATAGTCAAGCATATCTGCTTTATATGGCATAAATCCTTCAATATCCATTGAATTAACTTGTCCAACACCAACAGTTCCTTGTTCAAATGGGAATTTTTTGAAATCTTGATTAAAGATTTCTTCAACTGTTTTACCAACTAATGAAGTTCCTGCTTTAAACATCTCCATAGCAAATTCTTCAATATCAACCCCAGCGATCTTAGCTAATTTACGAGCAGCCTTAGTGTCTACAGGTGTACATGTTGGTGATTTGAATAATAATGTATCTGAAATAATTGCTCCTAATAAAGCCCCAGCAATAGATTGAGGAATTTCTACATCATTTTCATCAAAAATCTTTGTTACGATCGTTGCCGTTGATCCTAATGGTTCACCCCTAAATAATAATGGTCCGATCGTTTGAATATCGGCAACACGATGATGGTCAACAATTTCTAAAATATCAGCTTCTTCAATTCCAGGAATTGATTGACCACGCTCATTATGATCAACTAAAATAACTTTCTTTCTTAATCCTTTTAATAAAGCAAAACGAGAAATACTTCCAACGCAACGATTATTTAGATCAAGAACTGGATAACTACGATATCTTGTTTCACTCATGACCTCTTTTACATGATCTAATGTATCATCTGTTGAGAATAATTTTAAATCTCCCTTTTGCATGATATATTCTACCGGAATTGCCTGAATAATTTGTTGTGAAGTTAAATATGTATTAAAAGAAGTTGAAATAACACTGATTCCCTTTTCTTTTAATTTATTTAGTACTTCAGCTTCAACACCCAAAGACCCAGTTAAAATAATCAATGAAACCTCAGCATCAATCATTGAATTAACAGCATCATCACGATCACCACCAATAATTACAATATCTCCTGGTCTAACACGTTTACTAGCTTCTTCACCACGCATTGCTGCAATATGAAGATCACCTTCGATTGTTTTTAAATTATGGTTTAAATAAATTACTGATGCCTCTAATGTATCAATTACATTTTCAATTGGTGTATGCGCATCTTTTAATAAACTACTATCCCATTTTTCCATATACCCTTCAACAATATTAGAAGTTGATAATAATCCTAATAATTGCCCATGATCATCTAAGATTGGTGCTGATTTTAAGTTCTGTTGTTTCATTAAAGACCATGCAGTCTTTAATGTTAATTCTTTTGAAAATACAGTTACTTTATCATAGTTTAAATCTTCTACTTTTTGCTTAACAGTTTTTAATAAAGTTGGTATTTCTAAATTAAATCTTTTTAAAACATACTCAGTCTCCCGACTTACTTCACCCAATCTTACTGGTACGGCATTATAACGGTCAATTGCTTTTAATAAATAAGCATATCCAATTGCCGAACAGATTGAATCGGTATCAGGGTTTTTATGACCACTTACATATACTAATTCTTTCATTTTACTCTCCTATTTTTCCATCTTTTTTAAATAACGATATACTGTAGGTTCAGAAACTGCCAATTTTTCAGCTACTAAAACAATAGCTCCTTTTACTTTAAAAGTACCTTTTTCTTGTAAGTATTTAACAACCTTGATCTTTTCATCAACATTCAAACGTTCTGCTAAGAAATAACTTGGGAAACCCATTTTCTCTAAACATTCTTTAATATAAAGATCAATCATTTCATCTAACGGTGAAGATAAAATTTCAACTGGATTATCCATCTTAAACTCAATATCTTTTTCATCTTTAATACCTAAGATTTTTTTAATTGTCGATGTTAAATATTCTAAATCAGAAATATTTACATTGATACAAAGCATACCTACTGGCATTTCCTTACCAGGCTCTTTAATAAAATAAGTTGCTGAACGCATTAATTTTCCATCTGGTCCAGTTGTCTTGTAATTCATTACATAATCATTATCTAAATACTGTTTTTCTTCTAAATAATGTAATGATAAATTTGATAATTTAGCCCCAACTTCTCTTCCTGAGTTATGGTTATTAGCAATTGCAACGATTTCTTGCTCTTTTGAAGTTAAATCATGTAACGCAATTTCAACGTTATCGCCTAAAGCCTTCCCTAAAAATTCTATCATTGCTGCATATGGTTCCAAATATTTATACATAGTTATCACTCCTTCATGGCAATTATACACGAATTCTAAACAAAATAACAGTATTTTTTATCATGATAATAATTGTTTTAGAAATTTCTAACTTTATTATCACTATAATATCTAAATGTTATTTAGTTTTATCATGATAAAAAGCACTAATATAATACTAGTGCTTTATTCTTCATACAGACTAACTGAATCATCTATAATTGCTACAATAAAATTCTTTTCAATTTGAGAAGTGATCCCCGTTTTATCGACCAAATTAATTACTATTTTTAGTTTATCACCATTCTTAAAGTCATTAGCAGGAATTGAAAAAAGAATATTTCTTTGCTTATCTGTTGTAACTTTAACAGTATGCTTCTGATCATTTAAATAATAAAACCCATCGAATTTTACTAATTTATTATCTTTTTTATATTTTGACAATATACCACTCTCATTCAAATTTACAGTATCATCTGGGTTTAACGTAATGTTTAACGAATCCTGCTGATAGATTATTTCATAAACTTCACCATAATTAAGTTTCAATTCAGGCAATATATAATCTGCAACATTTTTTAATAACTGTGCTTGTTTACTATCTGTTCCAATTGTCACGGCAGCATTTAAAATATTATCAATAGGTAAATCTTCACTTGTCTTAAAATGTCCATCACTTAATGTTAATAGATATGACCGATCATCATAATGCTCATAATCTAAAACAACTACCACACTACTAGTATCCTCATAATTCTTAACAACTAGATCAATTTTGACTTTCATTGTCTGTGTTTTAAAATCAATATCCTCAATTTGAAGCTCAAAAGAGCTTAGTAAAGAACCTTGGGCTTGTAATTGTTCTTGAAGCTGATCAAAAAGAGAATTTTCTAATGATGATAATTGGTTATTGATTATATTGATCTGATTACTTAAACCTGCATTATTATTTCCAATCGTGCTTTTAATTCCTTTAATATCATTTAAAACACTCCACATAACAAGAGCAAGAATTATAAATATTCCCGTCCCAATTACCAAACCCATTTTTAAATATTTCTTGTTTCTTATAATCTCATTATTTTGAGTTAACACCACTTGATTTAAAATACTTTCCAACTTAGCATACTCATCATTTGAATCTTCTTCTAAACCAAGTAATTCATTAAGCGTGATTTCTAGAGCTTTTGCTACATCCATAATCTTATCAATATTGGGGACATTTATATCAGATTCCCATTTTGATAGGGCTTGTCTGGAAATATTTAATCTTGATGCCAGCTGCTCTTGTGATAATCCTTTTTGTTTTCGATACGACTGAATCCGTTTTCCTAAGCTCATAATTATCCCCTCCTACCCTTTAATCTTAACATGACCCTCTTAATATAACTACATACAATAATTTACATTTTGCTATTTATCCGCGCAAAACAAAAAAGATTAGCATTTTTCTAATCTTCTTCATGTGCTTCAAAAAGGAGCCAAACAATGCCACAAATAATTCCCCCGATAGGATAAACAATCCATGAAATATGCCAGGCGTTTGTAGTAAATGAGCAGCCAAGATAAATTGCTGTAACAATCATCATAATGATACCACAATATATTGAGACTTTTTTATTCCTTTTTTCTTGCTTAATAACTTTTAAATCAACTTGGTCATACTTACTTTTTAGTGTTCCAAAATATACAAAAATTCCAACTGCAATAGTAACAAACACCATAAATAAACCATTAGCTAGATTTTCATTATATAAATTCTCTATTAAAATCTGTAAAACAACTGCAAATAAAATCACTCCTACCCCAGTTGCGATACACAATGAATATGTTTGATTAAATTCACTTCTTTGACTATCCGTATAATAATCTGTTATTTCAGAATGACTATTTTTAAAATGACTATCTTTCATTCCAAAATAAACAAATGTAATTACCCCAATTAAAACAAAAAACAAGAAAATAATTTCGCCAATAAACTCAGATTTTGTATTTTCCGAAAAATAAATTTCAGCAAATAGATATGCGCATACCCCCAGCAAGATTGAAACAACTCCAAATGTATAGGCCTTTGCTATTAGACTATAATGTTTATCATACGCTTGTTTGGCTGTTGGATTATGTTGAGTCAAATCATTTTTCAATAAATCATCAATAGTACATTCAAACAGGTCACTTAAAATAATTAACGATTCCATCTCTGGATAACCATTATCACTTTCCCATTTCGAAACAGCTTGCCTAGAAACATTTAAACGCTCTGCCAATTGTTCTTGTGAATACCCCTTTTGTTTTCTTAAAGCTCTTAAGTTATCACTTAAACTCATCTTTATCACCTCACCCAAATCATAATTATGCAGTTACTTTTTTACTACCAACTTGCCATTGCACTTTAATTATTTTTGCCAACTTTGCGTTGCAATAACGTGATATCAACGTCTTTGCCACATTTCTTGAGTTATCGCGTAATGCACCACATCATGATAAAGGCCTTTTATTTTTAGCTCTTGAATTCCTATTCCTTCTTGCTTCATTCCACATTTTGCCATCACTTTCCCAGAGGCCGGATTTAATCTATAATGAATTGCTTCAACCCGGTTTACTCTTATGTCTTCAAAACAGTGTTTTAAAATTCGTGATAATACCTCACTCATATATCCTTGATTCCAGTAATCGGGATCCAATAAGTACCCAAAACTAGCTTTATCATTAGCTTCATCTAAACGAATATCAATCGCTCCAATACATAAATCATTTTCTTTCAAAGCAATTGCATAAATTCCTGCACGACTTAAATAATATTCTTCAATGCTTATTCTAGCTTCCTCACGAGTAGTCACCCCAATCCATTCAAGATATTTTAGAGTTCGCGGATCTCTTCCATATTTATAAACTGCTTCTTTATCACTTAATTTAAACTTTCTTAATCGTAATCTTGTGGTTTCTAAATTTTCTTTGACCCGTTCTTTATACATTCTTCTAAAATTCCTTTCCTAATAAGTAGGCACGTTTTAAGTTTTTCGAATAATTTACTTCACGTACCGGATAATCTCGGGACATACGGTCAAACACGATCATTTCCTTCGTTTTGGCACGTTCACCAATTCGATCTCCTAACATCACAACTTTCATTGCTGCAACCTGCTGCTGACGAATTTCTTCACTTAGGTCGCCACCCATCGTGACAAGCATCAGTACTTTATCTAATTGTTTCATTTTAGTCTCAGTCCCATAAGCAAAACCATAAGTCCAAACGCGTTGAAACCACCCGACCAGTTTTCCCGGTGCCTCGGTCCAAAAAACAGGATAAATAAACACAACCGCATCATTTGCATTAATTAGTCTTTGATGTGCTTGAACATCCTCAGGCACTTTTAAGGCTTGATCATAAAAGCCTTCTCTTAAGTATTCTTCTTCACTAAATGTTTCATCAAAATTAATTTGATACAAATCAATAAGCTGACAAGTATGCCCTCCGTCTTCCAATCCTCTAATAAACTCATCTTTCATCCTAGCTGTAAAACTTTTATTGCTGGGATGACAATAAATCACCAATACTTTCATCATCTACCTCACATCAATTTATTTAGAAAGTTTCAAAACTTCCATTAATCTGGCTTCACTAATTAATTCAATCTTATGACCTTCACTTTTCATTGTCAAAGCCTTATTTGTTTTAGCACCATACTTCCCATATTTATATCCAGCTGACCCTTTGCTTCCTAAAACCAGGTAATCAACTTTTTTTGTCACACTTTTACTTATAATTCCTTGTTTTAAAACAATAAGTTTTTCTAATTGACTTCGTTCCCCAAAACAAAAATTACCGGTTAAACAAATAACTTTATTCTTGACATCAAATAAATCACCTTGATCAAGCTCTGGTTTAAAGAAATTTTTGATATAATATAACAACTCATCTGTAACTATTGTACTTATTTGTTTATCAATGATAATCTTCTCTAATTTATTTAAAATTCGATTGAAGGGATAAGTACCTTTAAATTGTTCATTTTCTTTCATCCACTTATTTAACTCCATAATTTCATCATCATTAATAACTTCATCACAACTGATTCCTTCCAAAATAGCCATAAACTCATATAATGAACGTATATTTTTAGCTTTAATACTTTTCATATATTGGAGTTCATTAAGAATATGTAAATATTGATAATGTGTTATATATTCATTTTTCAAAACAGCTTTTAATTCCTTGACAATATTAGCATACTCATAAGGAAGCTGATTCTTAGTTAACCAGTTATTTAAAAAACTAATTTCTTTTTTATTTAAATAGTTATCAAATCCAATTCCGGTTAAAAGACCAATCAGTACCTCTAAATATTTTTTATTATCTTTATTTCCTTTGGTTGGTTCAAAGCATTTAACATACTGATCTAAAGTTTCCAAATTTGGTTCTTTCAATAAATAATAAAATATTTCCATACATGCTTTACTATCCGCTAAAGCATTATGATGATTATCCAAGGTTACATGATAATAACTACTTAAATCATTTAATTTATAACTATTGGATGGAATCTTTAAAGCGCGACTGATTCGATAAGTACATGTATAAAAAATAGGGAAGATAGGCAGATCATAACGTTGCAGACAAGCACTGATAACACTTAAATCAAAAACAGCATTATGGGCAACCACTAAACTATTTGTAAAATATGGTTCTATTTCAGACCACACTTCTTTGAAATTTGGTTGGTCAGCAACCATTTCTGGGGTTATTCCCGTTAATTCTATATTGAAACGGTCAAAATGTGCCTCGGGATCAACAAGAAAATATTTAGTTGTTACAACACCATCACCATCAACATTGATAACACCAATTGAACTAATACTATTATTTTGATAATTAGGTGTTTCTACATCCACAAATGTTATACTTTGTTCCATATTTTGCTCCTCCTATTTACCATTATAACAAGAAAACCATTTTATTTAATAAATATCCACCGGCTTAGCCGGTGGTTTTACATTTGCGGGCATAGCCCTGCT